>Ga0068872_10002765_pt1 | contig 13651 bp, 9 predicted proteins | sample NOAtaG_7_FD_66441 | JGI IMG/M metagenome (GOLD analysis project Ga0068872, IMG submission 66441) | Freshwater lake microbial communities from Lake Erie, under a cyanobacterial bloom - NOAA_Erie_Diel1S_2200h metaG | ecosystem: Environmental > Aquatic > Freshwater > Lake | place: USA: Ohio, Lake...
GCTGAGGATTTGGTTTGAGACTTCTACATATCCGTTTAAGATGGTTTTCTGGTAGTTGAACATAGCTTCCATTTGGTTGGCTTTTGCATTGTTAAACTGCGCTTTAATGGCACTTCGGTTTAAAAGCGGTGTGGTTAACCCTCCCAATAAATTATAGGCCAATGATTGGGGAGTATTAAAAAGAAAAGAGGGATTGAATCCTTGAAATCCAATTGAACCAGTAATACTGAAAGATGGATAAAATGCAGCTCTGGCTGTTTTTAAATCAAACTTAGTTGCCAATAATTCAAATTCAGTTTGCCGGATGTCGGGACGGTTTCTAAGCAGTTGCGAAGGAATTCCCTCTTTTATTTGAACAGGCATCTGATTCTGGAAATTTACTTTCTCCCGAACAATAGCTTGCGGAAATCTGCCCAGAAGAAAGTTTAATTTGTTTTCATTTTCCTGGATGTTTTGCAAGGTTTCAAATTCCAGACTTTGGGAGTGTAAAACTTGTGCCTCAAACTGCTTTACGGCAAGCTCATTGGCTGCACCTGCCTGTCTTTGAATTCTTACAATTTCAAAAGCATCCTGATGAAGTTTGATGGTTTCTCTTATGATTTCCAATTCATTGTCTAAGGAAAGTAATTCATAGTATGTGTTTGCGATTTCTGAAACCAGATTGGTAACAATCAAATTCTTAGCTTCTATACTGCCTAAATATCTGGAAAGAGCTGCTTTCTTTTTACTTCGGATTTTGCCCCAAATGTCCGCTTCCCAACTGGTTTGCAACCCTGTAAAGTAATCTGGCAGGTTGGTTGGCACAATTTTTCCCGGGGTTATTTCCGTAGTCCGGTTACCGGCACCGTCCATTGTGTAGTATCCGAACTTGCGTTGCAGATAAGCCAAATTTGAATTGACTGTAGGTAGAAGGGCTCCTTTGCTTAAATGCAAATCGCTACCCGCCATCTGTATTTTCTGCAAGGTCATTAACACATCAAAGTTGTTCTGAAGTGCAGTGTCAATGAGTGCGTTTAGATTTTTATCTGCAAAAAACTCTTTCCAATTTATGTTTGCTGAATTGGTACTGTCTTTTACAGTTGCATAAAACTGTGGTATCGTTTTTCTATCTGAATTCTCAACCACTGGTTGAATGGATTTACATCCTGAATAACCTATACCTAAGGTCAAAAAGCCAATGTTTATGCATTTTATGAATGCGTTCATTTTTACTTAATCTCTACTGTTAATGGGTTTTATTTCTATTCATCTGAAAGCTGATGTTTTTCACCAAAACTGGCAAAGATGTAGTATAGCCCTGGTACCAGAATAACTCCGAAAATGGTTCCAATCAGCATCCCTCCAGCCGCTGCAGAACCGATGGTTCGGTTCCCAATTTCACCAGCTCCTGAAGCGATCATCAATGGAATCAAACCAGCGATAAACGCAAAAGACGTCATTAGAATTGGACGAAGTCTGGCCACGGCCCCTTCCATGGCGGCCTGCATGATTGTCATTCCTTCCTTCTGTTTTAAAACTGAAAATTCTACGATGAGGATGGCGTTTTTACCCAACAAGCCAATGAGCATTACCATGGCCACCTGGGCATAAATATTATTCTCCAGGCCCATAATGTAGAGGAAAAATAAAGAGCCAAAAATCCCAACGGGCAGAGAAAGCAAAACAGGAAGTGGAAGTAAGAAACTTTCATATTGTGCTGCCAGTAAAAGATATACAAATAACAGGCAAATCAGAAAGATGAAAACAATCTGGTTTCCAGATTCGATTTCTTCCCTGGTCATACCTGAATATTCATGTGAAAAACCCTTGGGCAAGTTTTTTTTGGCCACCTCTTCAATGGCTGCTATGGCATCTCCACTGCTAAATCCTGTAGCAGCTTCACCATTAATCATTGCCGAAGTGTACATGTTGTATCGGGTCAATTGCTCCGGGCCATATACCCTTTCGATACTGCTAAAAATGGAGTAAGGCACCATTTCACCATCTCTGTTTTTGATCCTAAGCTTTAGAATGTCTTCTGGTTGTGCTCTGTACTTTGGATCTGACTGCACCATTACTTTGTACATCTGGCCAAAGCGGATGAAGTTTGTGGCATAATTGGAACCCATCAAAGTTTGAAGATTACTCAAGGCTTCATCCACAGTTATTCCTTTTTTGGCAGCAACCGCCTGGTCCACTTTAATTAAAAACTGAGGAAAATTCGGATTGAAACTGGTGAAAACCTCCTTTATTTCAGGCCGTTTACGCAATTCTTTCATAAAATTCTGCGCTACCTCATCCGATTTACGCAGATTGCCAGTACCCGTTTTATCCAAAAGGCGAAGTTCAAATCCGCTGGCATTTCCAAATCCGGGTACCGCTGGTGGTGGAAAAAACTGAATGTCCGCATCCTGAATGTGGCTGGTTTTTTCTTCCAGCACGGAAATGATTTCGTTAGCAGATTCTTCTCTGTTTTTCCAGGCCTTTAGGTTGATGGTACTCATACCGAAAGAAGCTCCGGAACCATCGGTCATCATACTGAAACCAGCGAGACTGGAAACTGACTCTACGGGTTTCAAGGCTTTAGCGACATTATCTATCTCGGTCATTACCTGTTCTGTACGCTCCAATGTTGCCCCGTTTGGTGTGGTTACGTTGGCATAAATAGTACCCTGGTCTTCTGTAGGAATAAAACCAGTCGGCAGAATTTTCCCCAATCCCCAAACAGAAGCAGAGAAAGCAACCAACACTCCCAGGGTGACAATTCTTCGATTTACAAAAACCTCCAGAATCCGCCTGTAACGGTCCGAAATTTTGTTGTAACCCCGATTGAATGCATCAAAGAATTTATCCATTGGATTTTTCTTTTGTCCATGCGCATGTGGTTTCAACATCAAAGCACAAAGGGCTGGAGTAAGGGTCAATGCATTAACCCCGGAAATGACAATCGAAATGGCCATGGTCACCGAAAACTGCCGATAGAAAACCCCAACCGGACCCGAAAGAAAAGCCACAGGAATAAATACCGCTGACATCACCAATGTAATAGCTACGATTGCGCCACTAATATCTTCCATAGCCAGAAAAGTTGCGGTTCGTCCATCGCAGCCTTTTTCTTCCATTTTGGCATGAACAGCCTCGACAACCACAATGGCATTGTCAATCACAATTCCAATGGCCAAAACGAGTGCGAAGAGCGTTAGCAGGTTGATAGAAAAGTCAAAAAGCTGCATAAAAGCAAAGGTGCCAACCAGGGCAACGGGTACAGCCAAAACCGGAATTAAAGTGGAGCGCCAATCCTGCAAAAAGAGAAACACGACCAGAGCCACCAGAAAAAAGGCCTCGATCAAGGTTTTAATTACCTCATGAATGGAAGCATCCAGAAAGCGGGAAACGTCGTAGCTGATGGAATAGTCCATTCCTGGTGGAAAAGAACTTTTTTTCAATTCCTCCAGTTTCGCTTTCACATTTGATATTACCTGGCTGGCGTTGGAACCAGGCCGTTGCTTCATAATAATGGCTGCGGAAGGCCGGCCGTTTTCTTTTGAAAGCACATCATAATCCAGCGAACCAAATTCAACCTCTGCTACATCTTTCAGCCTAAGCATTTCACCCGATTTTGAAACCTTAATTACCAGATTTTCATACTGTTCTTTCTGGGTGAGCTTTCCTGTATAGCGCAAAACGTACTGAAGCGATTGCGATTTTCTACCTGAACTTTCGCCTATTTTACCCGGTGCTGCCTCTACATTCTGAGCTTGCAGCGCTTTGACAACATCTTCGGCCGAAATTTCATAGGCATCCAGCATCTGGGGTTTCAGCCAAACCCGCATAGAGTATTCCCGTTGACCCATAATGTCGGCAAAGCCCACACCATCAATCCTTTTTAGTTCAGCTAAAACATTAATATCGGCGAAGTTGTAAATAAATTTTTCGTCTATTGAGCTGTCGCTGCTTATCAGGTTCAGGTACATCAACATCGAGTTTACCTCCTTTTCTGTTTGAACACCCGCCTTTAAAACTTCCTGAGGAAGCTCATCCAAAACGGTTGAAACCCTGTTCTGAACGTTCACTGCGGCAAGGTCTGGGTCCGTACCAACTTTGAAATAAATAGTGATGATACTGGTGCCATCGTTTCCTGAAACCGAAGTCATATAAGACATTCCAGGTACTCCGTTAATGGCTCGTTCCAAGGGCGTCACCACTGCTTTGGAACACACTTCAGCATTGGCACCTGTATATTTTGTAGTGACCGAAACGGCAGGTGGGGCAATGTCCGGATATTGCGTGACAGGTAAACCATTGAGCGCCAGCAATCCCATTAAGGTTATAAAGATGGAAATCACCAGCGATAAAACTGGCCTTTCAATAAAAATCCGAACCATGTTTACTTATTTGGATGAAAGGGTTCTGATGATTTCAGCCATGGGGATGAAGCGGCTTTTAATTTTAGCTCCAGCAGTTACATTTTGGAGACCCTCATACACTATTTTTTCCATGTCCTTCAAACCACTATCAATCAGAAATATATGTGAAAGGCGATTTGAAGAACCTATATTCCTCATCTCTAAGGTATTATCAGATTTCAAAACATAGACATATAACTTGTCCTGAATTTCAAACGTTGCTTTCTGGGGAATGGCCAGCACGTTTGTAAAACGCTTGGTCATACGGACTTTTCCGCTTGCTCCGTGTTTTAGAATTTTATCCGGATTGGCGAATCTGGCCCGGAAAGCGATGTTTCCGGTGCTTGCTTCTACTTCACTTTCAATGGTTTCTATTTTTCCTGTGGTCGAATGTTCCTTGCCATTCGCCAAAATTAAATTTACCGTTTTCGAACCAATTGAATCTTTAGCCGAATTTTCTGCAAAACGGAGATACTCCTTTTCAGATACATCGAAATAGGCAAAAACCTCATTGTTCTCTGAAATAGAGGTTAAGAGACTTTTCTCCTCAATAAGACTACCGATTTTAAATGGAATCCGATTGATAAATCCGTGAAAAGGTGCCTTAATCTGAGTGTATGAAAGTCTGTGTTCTGCACTTTCCCAATTGGCCATTGCTTCTTCAACTTTGGCATTGGCAGCAGCGAATTTATTTTTGGCAATTTCAAGTTCTGTTTCGGAAACCACAGCTCTTTTAAAAAGCTGAGTTACGTTTGTGAGTTCTATTTCTGCAGAGCGGGCATCGGCTTTTGCACTTCTGTATATTGCTTTGGATCGATTGAGTTCTTCCCTGTAACCCGCCTGATTGATACTGAATAATAGCTGGCCTTCACGCACATACTGGCCTTCATCGACATGGATTTTCTGCAAATAGCCACTTACCTGTGCTCTGATTTCTACGTTTTGAACAGCATGAATATCCGCTACATATTCGGTATAAAGATTGGTGTCAATGGAAATGACCTGAGTAACAGGAACGACCACTGCTTCCTCTTTTACGCCTTCCCCTTTCATCCCACAGGAGGATAGTAAACAATTGATAAAGAGGACAAAAAACAAAGATGAGAATAAATATCTAATGGCCTTTTTCGCTGTCATGGCGGCAAAATTGAATAAAATACCAAACCAAAACAGGAAATTAAGGTTCTTTTAATAAGTCTGAAGGCGTACTTAAAACAGAGATTAAACCAGGACGGCTGCAACAGAAAAAGAGGCCCGGATAAATACAAACAAGTGAGTCAAAAACTTATAATCTAAATTCAGGATGATGTTGAAATCTTAATGAAATTTTAAGCATATCGAAGCCAATTAAAATGAAGATTTCATGGCTTTCCTTTTGCTTTGCATTCCAACACATTAAATACTATTTGAATGAGTCCTCTCAAAATACTGGTGGTAGAAGATGAACCTAAAATAGGAATGTTTCTCAAAGAAGGTCTTCAGGAAAAAGGCTATGAAGTTGACCTGGCCATTGATGGCAAGCTAGGACAAATTCAGTTTGAGAATGTGAAATATGGCATGATCATCCTGGACCTGCTCATTCCAAAAATTAATGGACTTACCCTTTGCAAACTAATCCGCGAAAAGAACAAGTCTGTACCCATTCTGATGTTAACTGCATTGGGTACCAAAGAAGATAAACTTAAAGGATTTGATTCCGGTGCAGACGACTATCTTATAAAACCATTTGAATTTGAAGAGCTTTTGGCGAGGATAAAAGCGATGACCCGCAGAGGACTGGTGGAGGAACCCACAACCAGGATTCTTAAAGCCTTCGACCTTGAACTTGACCTTGACAAGAAAAAAGCAATAAGGGGAGGTATGGAAATACCGCTAACGGGAAAAGAATTCGGATTATTGGAGCTGCTGATCCGAAGCAAAGGCCGCGTGCTTTCGAAAGATGAAATAGCAGAAAAAGTATGGGATATAAATTTCGCTACAGGAACAAATTTCGTGGAGGTCTATATCAATTTATTGCGGAAGAAAATTGATAAAGATTTTCCAAATAAACTGATTCACACCCGTTTTGGTCTTGGATATTGCCTTACATCCACACCATGACAATCCGGAATAAACTCACTTTACGCTTTTTCTTTCTGGTCCTTGCCATTATTTCAGCTGGGTCGGTAACGATTGCTGTCTTTTCCGAGATGCACAGGAAGGAAGACTTTTACATCCGGATGAGAAACAAAGCAGCGGGTACTGCCCGGTTGCTGGTCGCTGTGGATGAGGAAAATGTTGAGCTACTCCGGAAGATTGAAAAAGACAACCCAATGTCGCTTCCTGAAGAAGGCCTGGTAATCTGGAATAAGAAAAACCACATACTTTTTGACTCAGATAAGAAAGGAATCATAAAAGAAGATTCAACGATTCTGAACCAGATCCGAAATTCGGGAGAACTTCAGTGGGATATAGATAACTACGAAGTGCTCGGATTTATGTTCTCTGACAAGAACGATGCTTTTGTCGTAATCATTGCAGCACAGGACATTTATGGAAAGCGAAGAATAATTGATTTGAAGTGGATTATGGTCACCGTTTTCAGCTTAAGCATCGGTTTTATTATTCTTGCTGGCTGGATTTATGCAGGGAGGGCACTTTTGCCCATTTCTAAGATTATTGACAGAGTAAAGCAGATTACCATATCCAGTTTGAATTTGCGTCTTGAGGAAGGCGACAATATTGATGAACTTTCAAAGCTTTCAGGAACATTTAATCTGATGCTGGAACGCTTGGAATCCGGGGTTAAAATTCAGAAAGACTTTATTGCGAATGCTTCACATGAGATGCGCACCCCACTAACTTCAATGACGGGTCAAATCGAAGTTGCCTTGTTAAATGAACGGTCTGCAGACCACTATAAAAAGGTATTGACATCCATCCTTGATGACATCAGAAACCTAAACCGGACTTCTAACAGACTGCTGCTTTTAGCCCAGGCTAATACAGAGAAATTACAGATTGAAATGGAGGAAATCCGGATTGATGATCTGGTATGGCAATGCCGGGAAGAACTCATCAAGCTGCAACCCGATTTTTCTATTTCCATAGAATTAGAAATAGAAAATGAAGTAGGTCTTGAAATATCAGGCAATGCCCAATTATTAAAAACAACCATCACAAATCTGCTGGAAAACGGTTGTAAGTATTCAGAAATGAAGCACGTCACGGTTCAGATTATAGCTGGAAAGGAAGGCAGTACATTGAATTTTATTGACCAGGGTATTGGAATTCCTGCGCAGGATTTGGCACAAATATTTCAGCCATTTTACAGGGCATCTAATTCCACGTCGTCCAGAGGACATGGCATTGGCCTATCGCTGGTTCATAAAATAACTGAGATTCATCAGGGTAAAATATCAGTAAATTCTGTCCATGGTAAAGGAACAACGTTTTCTTTATTCCTTTCTGCATGGAAGAACAAAACTTAATGGTTTGTTAAGTCCTTTTTGAGATCATTTTAAGAAAGTCTTTTTTCATTTGTTTCATTGGGCAAATGAAAAAGGACTCCATCACATACCAAATCTATGGTGCACTCATTATCGTATTAACTGCGATGATTTTTTACTACTATAATGAGTACAAAAAATCAGGACAAAACCTCCAAATTAACCATGTAGAAACACAGATCAAGCCATCTGACACAAAAACAAAATAATATTTAGTCAATCCCGGAAAAGCCTAAAATGCCGTTTTGGGATTTTGGAAATTCAGTTGGATTTCGGATAAAACTTCTTTCAGTCGCATATATAGTTTTTATAAGCTGCCCTAAAACAGTACGGATTGAAAACAGACATAAAGTCTAATTTTAAACCTGTACAAAAATGAAAAAGAGCAAATTCTCCTGGCCAGATTATCCGGATTCTCTCAAGGAGTTTGATGGGGGAAAAGCGTTGCCAAATTCCGCTCCGTTCAGGTTTCGCCTTCATTACACATTCATCCGCCAACCAAACGCAAAATCTAAATACCAAATATTCTCCTTTTCAACCGTACTATTTTTTGGGGAGCTTACAACACCATGGCAAAGTGGCTTTCACCTTTATTCCCTCATACAACGCACGGCATATCCATTCGTGTCAAATCCTGAAGACCCAGGCAACAATTTTGTGTCGCCGTCCAGAGCAAACCTGATTCGGGACTTTAATGGCTGGTCACCGGTTTTAGCCTTTTCCGCAAAATATTTATAATTCCAGTTTCCACCGAATTCTCCTGTTGGTGTGCCATTACCCTGGTAGATCGCCGCATGGGTTGCTTTAAATACTGCTGGGTCGTTCACCGCTATGGCATTGCTGTCAAGAAAAGACGATAAGACCTCCCAGTCTTCTTCATCTGGCACATGCCAGCCTGCCGGGCAAAGGTTTCTCGGGTTGTTGATGGCATACCAATTGTAAAACCCGCCGAAGTTGGTGTCTACCGGATTCAATTGGTGCTGGAAAAAGGTGTAAACCCCAAGGCTGTCGGGATTTGACCACGAAAAAAATATTGTATTGGCAAAGCGCAGCGTGTCGCCGTTCTGGTACTTTCTGGTTCGTAGGTTGGTTTGCATCCAGAGCTGGCTGCCGATGCTCACCGTTGGGTAAGAATTTCCGTCGGCATCCTGTATCCTTGCCGGGGTGGTAACGGAGTCGGTTACAAAGCTGATCTGGTTGCCATAACTGGTGCCGGAACTATTGGTGGCATAGGCACGCACATAGTACCGGGTATTCGGGGTTAAACCGGTGATGTGGCTGTTGTAGGGGCCATTTCCAGAACCATTCACGGTTTTCGAAGAGGCCAGGGTAGGTCCGGGCGAAGTACTCCAGCAGACCCCGCGGGCCGAAACCGGAATGACTCGTCCTAAAAAAAGTTTACAGGTTTTTAGATTAATCCTGATATAAGTTGACGATTGATTCTTCGTCCTGTTCCTGCTTTACAAAAGTAGGTTTCTGCCGATAATAGTTTTTCCATAATTTTTCTGGTTTTGTGCTTGATTGATGAATTATAGCTGGTGCTTTATTGCCAATGCTCATGTGAGGTCTTTGGTTGTTATAGAGGTCTACTGAGGCTTTCAGCAACTGCCTTGCCTGCTTCAGATTGGTCACTTCGTAGCAATCCAGATATTCCTCTTTGAGTATGCCATTGATTCTTTCTGCAACGGCGTTTTCCAGAGGATCTCCATTCTCTGTCATGCTGATGCTGATTTGTCTTGCCTTGAGAATGCTCACATACTCTGAACTGCAGTATTGGACTCCCCGGTCACTATGGTGAATCAGGTTGATTTCTTTTTCTCTCTCAATTCCCTTCAGCGCTATTTTCAAAGCTGCGACACTTTCAATCGCTTCCATTGTTTCTGCTACGTGATAGCCCACAATTTTATGAGACCAGGCATCGGTAATAAAACTGATGTATAAATGCTCTCCTGTACTGATTTTCCAGTAGGTAATGTCACTAACCCAAAGCTGGTTTGCTCCCATCGGTTCTGTGTTTCTGATCAGATTCGGATACTTGCGCAACCAGTGACTTGAATAGGTGGTTTGTATTCTTCTTTTACGCCTTCGCACCAATAAATTATTGGCAGCCAACAAGCTGAATAAGCCATCACGGCCCATTTTGATACCATGCTCTTCCATATAAATCTGCATTAGGTCATACAACTTACGGGTGCCCATTCGCCGGTGGTACTTCCGGATTTCCAGCACCTTCTTGAGAATAAGTTCCTCTTCTATGCTGGTGGATATCCCCTGCCAGCTGTTCTGATAATACGCCTGTCTTGTCAGACCAAACCACCCACATAACCTGGCAAGTGCTATGTGCCGAAAATTACTTTTCATCCTCTCTATGGTTTGGTATTGAACTTTTTTCGGATTGGAATCTTGAATTCCTCTTCTGCAATATCAACCATGGTAGAAAAGGCAATCGCCTTCATCTCCGCATCCTTGAGTTGCTTCTCAAGCTCCGCAATCCGTTTCTTCAGTTGAAGTGTTTCGAAGTCATTGCCGGTCTGGGGCTGTTTGTTCTTGGCCATGTTGGCAAATGTCTGCTTTTTAGTCACATCTGCTCCCTTATCTGAATAACCCAATTCCCGCATCCATCTGAGCAAATGCCCATGGTCCGTCTTGCCGGTATACTTTCTCCATATCCAGTCCTTCGTACAATCACTATTCAGATACTCCTGAATGATTTTATGACGCTCTGAATCTGTATGCCAATGGCCTGGTTTTACATTAATTCTGTTGTCCATCTTTTACACTTGTTTGTGTAAACTCATTTCAGGACATGACACCTGCAGACTGTTGGCGGGAAATTGACCCCCTACACTCGCAGAGTGTATGTTTTTTTAGTTTTCCCATTCATTTGCATATTTTTGATTCGGATTTAAGAACAGCAATTTTTTTTATTGAACCAAAATCTCTACATCACAGTGAAAATCAGAATTTTATTAAAGTTTTTAATGCTCGCGGGAGTAGCCTGTGTCACGAGCCTACCGCTGAAGGGTCAGGGATCATTCATGCATGAACGCTCTGCGCGCTGGGGCACCAACCTCGAAGACGAGGTCACGGCGGTAGCCCTGGCCGAGGATGGCTCGATGGCAGTCTGTGGGCGCTTCACCAACACCATGGATCTGAATCCTGGCAATGGTGAAGTTCTTGTTACATCGACACCAAGTGGAGTGAAGGACGTATTTATTGTGAAACTGAATGCAGACGGCAGTTTCGCCTGGGGCTTCCGACTGGGTAACCTCCTCTCTTCCGAGATCGTTGGCGGCTGCGCATTCACGGCCGATGGAAACCTGCTCGTGGCGTGCTCATTCAAAGGCGAAGTGGATATTGATCCCGGACCTGGCGAGATCCTATCTGTTGCTGTCGCCAACCACACTGCCGTGCTTAAGCTCAACGGAGCATCAGGTGCATTGCTGGACCACTTCATCATCACCAGCCCTGTGTCGTTTTTTGCGAGCGAGCATACCACTTTAAGCCTGAAGACCGCTCCTGATGGCGGCTTCGCTATTCATGGAATCTTCGGCGACAACATTGACCTCGATCCGTCTGCCGGCACTACCACGGTGAACAGCAAGGGTGCTTTCGACGCCTTTGTGGCCAGGTACAGCGCCGACATGAACTTCCAGTGGGGCTTCGGATTAGGAGGCACCGGAAACTTCACGGATGAAGTGAACCGCATGCGTTTCGGACCGGATGGTTCGCTCTACATCGGGTGCTCCATCAACACCGGAGCTGATTTCGATCCAGGTCCCGGGCAGCAGATTCTTCCCAACGTTGGTAGCGGCGAAGATGGTTTTGTGGCGCGCTACAATCCTGATGGCACATTCGCATGGGTAGCACGCTTCGTGGATCCCGTATCCGGCAACCACATCCAGGGACTGGAGGTGGCGAATAACGAAGTGCTCGTCTTAAACCATTATAATACTTCGGTGGATGCTGACCCAGGGTCAGGTACGCTCACATTAACACCAGTAAGCGGTACCTCTGGCACCATGGTCGCGAAACTTTCCGCAGCAAGCGGAGCCTTGGTGAGCGCGACGCAGTTCGACCGATCAATCCAGGCTTGCACAGGGGGCAACCTCGAGAATTCCCGAGAGTCTATCGCCATGGTCGGCGATGATCACTTTGTCTTCGTGGGCGAACTTCGTCCAGGTACCTACGACCTGATTATTGGTCCCGGAGCTTTCAACCTGCAACCAAACAGCGGTGCGCTCAACTTTTTTGTTGCGCGATACGCGTGGAGCGACCTCTCCCTCAGCAGCGCCATGCGCATCGGCGGCACAGAAAGCGATCTGCCGCAAGGCGTAGCATCGAATACAGCCGGACAATTCCTGGTCGGCGGCATATTCAAATCAACTTCGATGAATGTGAATCCGCAGAGCGCCACAGTGAATCTCACCAATGCAGGCGGCGCCGGCACATCCGACGCGTTCTGCGTGCGCTATGCCTATTCGGCGATCAACAGTGGTGTGGGTGATGCATCGCGGCCTATCGACATTCGCTGCTATCCAAACCCGATGAATGAAGCACTCATGGTTACCGGCACCTCTTCCGGTCAGGTTAGAGTTGAATTGCTGGACATGACGGGCCGCGTTTTGCTGGATGGCATAGGATCGCTGCCGCTCGAGATGAATGTTGGCAACCTTTCTCCAGGATTGTATCAACTGCGCTCGATCTCAGCGAAGGGCGTCAATGTTGTCACTGTGGCCAAGAAATGATCGCCGCGAGGCGGCTTAACAATTGAGGCTGTCTAAAAAGAAAGAACATGCCTTCTGCAGAAGAATAATATTTGGCGCATCTGGTCCCTGCGGGACCAGCTATCGGTAGTAATTTTCAGCCATAACACAAAAAGTCCCGTAGGGACGAAATACCGGATAAAATATTCCGTCCCTATGGGACTCAATAAGGTTGATTATGATCATTAACTACCAACATTTTGTCCCCTTGGGGACAAAAATCAATCTGGCTAAATATTGTTTGGCAAGAGTATTCTGGAATAGGCTTTTTAGACAGCCCCAATTCCTGGCTAGCGCTCTGCTTTACCAGGTACATGCTTCGTTACGCGCACTAATTTGGCCGCTGGAGGTGCTGGCCACCGGGCAATTCTCATCGACCTCCCGGAGCCGTATGTGCCTGAGCACTCAGGTCCATGTTACGAGTAAACGCGAAATATTGCGGCGCCAAAAACGCCAAATGAAACTACGCCCGTTATAATCATGCGGATAAAATCCGCTACTGATTTTATTCCAGGCTTTGCTTTCTACAAAATTCTCAACCGTGCGTAGTCTTGATTCGCAAAGACTACGCACAAGTTGGGCCAAATTCGAAATGAAGTAAATTTTCCCCCGTAAAAGTCACTGCCTGATTCCGGTTTACTGGTTCCTCACCAGTATCTCATCATTATAATCCGTTCCGTTTATTTTTTCAAAAACGAAACCACTTTCCGTTGTTTGTTCCCCTCAAGTGAAAGCCAGTACATACCGGGAGTCAGGGTTTCAATATGGATGCCTGCATCCCCGTGTGAAGGCTGTGCCGGAATTACCGTCTTTCCCTGTGCATCGACAATGGTGACAATATCCAGGCCTGGCGAGTCACTTGATTGCCAGAACAATTGATCAGAAGCAGGATTGGGATACACCAGTATGGCTGGAGCTGAACGCATCGTTTGCGGCGCAGTAGAAGTCGGTTGTAACAAGCGGACTAATCCCAGCTTTTCGCCTTCCAGTCCAGACCTTGTCCGGGTAAGAA
>Ga0068872_10002776_pt1 | contig 13614 bp, 13 predicted proteins | sample NOAtaG_7_FD_66441 | JGI IMG/M metagenome (GOLD analysis project Ga0068872, IMG submission 66441) | Freshwater lake microbial communities from Lake Erie, under a cyanobacterial bloom - NOAA_Erie_Diel1S_2200h metaG | ecosystem: Environmental > Aquatic > Freshwater > Lake | place: USA: Ohio, Lake...
GCTGTCGGATACCGGCAGCCCCCATTTCCGGATGGAATCCAGGCTTTCCGAATGGGTTTTTTCCTGCAGGTTTTCGCCCAGCAGGTAGTACACGAAACAGTCAAGTTTTCGTCTGGCCACCACCGAAGAGTCCTGCATTTTCATGGAGCCGCTGGCGGCATTCCGTGGATTGGCCATTGGTACTTCCCCGATGTCTTCCCGCTCGGCATTGATGGCATCAAAAACACGGAAGGGCATGAAAATTTCTCCCCTCACTTCGATGCGCTCCGGGTAATCTCCGGGTTGCAGGCGCAGGGGAATGCTGCGGATGGTCCGGGCATTGGCCGTTACCTCATCGCCCTGAACACCATCGCCCCGGGTAATGGCCTGGGTGAGAATCCCGTTTTCATAAATCAGGCTGATGGCAACACCATCGATTTTGAGTTCGCAGACGTATTCAAATTCCTCACCGTTGAGCCCTTTCCTCACCCTTTCATCAAAGTCGCTCAGTTCCTGCTTCGAGTAGGTGTTGCCCAGCGAAAGCATGGGATAGCGGTGCTTTACCTGCCGGAATTCTTTGGTGATGCTGCCGCCCACCCTTTGGGTAGGAGAATCGGGCAGGGCAAGTTCCGGATGCTGCTCTTCCAGCTCCTGCAGATGCCGCAGCATGGCATCGAATTCTTCATCGCTTATTTCAGAAACGGAGTCCTGGTAATAGCGGTGATTGAGGTAGTTGATCTTTTCGGTGAGGTGGGCAATCTGCCCGCGGACATCGGTCATGGTGAGCCAAAATTAGCCGTAAGCAGCGGGAAAACGAAGAATTGTTTCAGCACTTTTCCCGGACTTAACCGCATGTAAAATAAGAACATGACATTATGCTTCCCTGAATACCTTCCACGCCAGAAGCAGCCAGGCGGCCAGAAAAGCCGTGCCTCCCAGGGGTGTAATGGCGCCAAGCCAGCGGATGCCGCTTGCGCAGAGCAGGTAAAGCGATCCCGAAAATATCAGGATGCCGCATAGAAACAGGATGTACACCACAGAGAAATCGCTTTTGCTCAGCACCAGTCCCAGAATCCCGCTCAGGATAATGGCCAGGCTGTGGTACATCTGGTATTGTACTGCTGTTTGAAAGGTATCCATGCGGTTGGTTTCTGTGAGGAAGGGCCGGAGTGCGTGTGCACCGAAAGCACCTATGGCAACAGACAGAAAACCAAGGATGGAACCGGCAATCAGGGCAGCTTTTGGAGACATCATCATATTCAAGGCTTTTTCATGTTAAATTTGCCCCAAATGTAGGCAATGGCAGGGCAGAAAATCAGTCTCCAGCAAACCCTTTCCCAAAAGCTCTCGCCCCAGCAGATTCAGTTCATCAAACTGCTGCAGGTGGCGACCACGGAGCTTTCTTCCCGGATCGAGGAAGAAATGGAAATCAATCCGGCACTGGAAGAAGGCCGGGAGGAAAACCTGCAGGAAAATGCCGGGGATGAAGAGGACAACTCCTTTGATGACGGAGATGACCTGTCTGATGGCGAAGGCATTGAAGATAAAATCAACCTGGAAGATTACCTCCGAGATTCCGATCAGGCGGGTTACAAGTTGCAGGGAGATGGCCCTTCGCCGGATGAAGACGACCGGGAAATGCCCATGGCATCTTCGAGTACACTCAACGATGTGCTTATGCAGCAGCTCGGATTTTTGCCTCTTTCCGAAAAATACCGGGCCATTGGTGAGCAACTCATCGGTTCAATCGACGGCGATGGCTACATCCGCAGGGATCTTTTTTCCATTGCCAACGACCTGGCTTTTTCCCGCAACCTCGATGCTACGGAGGAAGAACTGGAAGAAGTGCTGGACATGATTCAGCAGTTTGATCCGCCCGGCATTGCCGCCCGCAACTTGCAGGAATGCCTGATTCTCCAGCTTGACCGAAAAAGGAGTAATTATGAAGTAGCTTCCCTCGCCATTCAGATTGTAGAAGATCATTTCGAAGACTTTACGCGCAAGCATTACGAGAAGATTGAACGGAAGCTGGGGGTGGAAGACCATCAGCTTATGCGTGATGCCATTTCCATGATTACCCACCTCAATCCCAAACCGGGTGAGGTTTCAGGAGGAAATGCCGGTGCCAGCCAGTACATCACACCGGATTTCATCCTTGTCAACAACGGAGGCAAGCTCGAACTCAGTCTCAACAGCCAGAATGCGCCCGAGCTCCGCATCAACCGGAATTACCGCGACATGCTGGATCACCTTTCCAAAACCCCGAAAAAGACCAAACAGGAAAAAGAGGCCCTGGGCTTCATCAAACAAAAACTGGATTCGGCCCAGTGGTTCATTGATGCCATCCGGCAGCGGCAGCAAACCCTGCTCAAAACCATGAATGCCATTGTGGAATACCAGTATGATTACTTTCTGGAGGGAGATGAAAGCAAACTGCGCCCGATGATTTTAAAGGATGTAGCTTCCGCCATTGAAATGGACATCAGCACGGTGAGCCGGGTTACCAACAGCAAGTTTGTTCAAACGGAATTTGGCACTTTTCCGCTCCGCTATTTCTTTTCGGAAGGAATTGCCTCTACCACCGAAGGAGAAGACCACAGCAGCCGCGAGGTAAAATCCATTCTGAAGGAAATCATCGGAAATGAGGATAAGCAAAAGCCGCTTTCTGACGACCGCCTTGAAGAGATGCTGGTTGCCCGTGGTTACCAGATAGCCCGGCGTACCGTTGCCAAATACCGGGAACAACTGAACATCCCCGTAGCCAGGCTGAGAAAGGAAATCTGATGTCAGCTAAATCGGTCATTCTCCGCTACATTAAAGCCAGAAAAGCGTTTTCGGACGGCGAAACAGGATGGTTTTCTGTTGCCTGGGCTTTTTCCCTGCTCTTTCATCCTCTCTTCATTCCCACCATTTCTTCTCTGGTAATCTTCCGATTTACGCCGGAGCTGCTGCCGCTTACAGAGGACGGAAAAAGCGGAATCCTGGGATTTATTTTCATCAGCACTTTTCTGCTTCCCGCCGGGGCAATAGCCTTGTTCTGGGCCAGCGGTTTAATCCGAAGCCTCTCCATGGATGAGCAAAAAGACCGCCATCTTCCACACCTCGCAGCCTTTCTTTGCTACCTGGGTGCAGCCTTCCTGCTGGATCATATTCTGCCCGTGCTGAGACTTCCTTACTGCCTTATGCTGGGTTCAGCCATTTCGGCAGGACTTACGGGCATCATCACACTTTTCTGGAAAATAAGCAGTCATATGGTTGGTATGGGCGGATTTCTTGGATTTCAAATATTTATGGCCAGACAGACCGTCTCAGAGAATTTTTTATTTCCTGTTCTGATCAGCATTTTTCTTTGCGGTGCAGTGGCTTCTGCCCGTTACTACCTGAAGGCCCACGATGGTTTACAACTTCTTGCCGGTTTTTTTCTTGGAATGGTGATAAGCTCAGTTTCAGTCGCTTTTTTTGCAGGATTTTTTTAACCGATGGCGAAAATTACCGAACACATTGCCGGAGCGAAAGGCAAGACACTTTTTTCTTTTGAAATTCTCCCGCCGCTGAAGGGGGAAAGCATTGATCTTCTTTTCCGGGGCATCGAGCCTCTGATGGAATTCAATCCCCCCTTTATCGATGTTACCTATCACCGGGAGGAATATGTGTACAAAACCAGAGAGGGCGGACTTCTGGAAAAGCGCGTCACCCGCAAACGGCCGGGAACAGTAGGCATCTGTGCTGCCATCATGAACCGATTCCATGTGGATGCAGTGCCTCATCTGATCTGCGGCGGATTTACCAGGGAAGAAACCGAAGAGGCGCTGATTGACCTTGATTTTCTGGGCATCGACAATGTGCTGGCGCTTCGCGGTGATCATATCAAATCAGAAGGATACTTCATTCCGGAGTCAGGCGGCCATGCCTATGCTTCTGATCTGGTAACCCAGATAAAAAATATGAACGGCGGTAAGTACATTGATGAGGAAATGAAGATGGGAAGTCCCACCGATTTCTGCATTGGTGTTGCCGGCTATCCGGAAAAGCACTTTGAGGCGCCCAACATGGATTCTGAGCTGAAGTTCACCAAACAAAAGATAGATCTGGGCGGTGAATACATTGTTACCCAGATGTTTTTCGATAATCAGGCTTATTTTTCCTATGTAGAAAACTGCCGTGCTCAGGGAATTACGGTTCCCATCATTCCCGGCCTCAAGCCTATCACCTCCAAAAAGCAGCTCACTGTTTTACCCCGCATATTCTCCATCAACATACCTCAGGAACTGGTGGCTGCGGTGGAAGCTGCCAAAGATGACAAGGCTGCCAAGCAGGTGGGAATTGAATGGTGTGCAGCGCAGTCCAAAGAACTTATGAAAGCCGGTGTTCCGGTGCTTCATTACTACAGCATGGGTAAAAGCGACTCGGTGAAGCAGATCGCTTCCCAGCTTTTCTGATGGTTTCTATGCCTTGCCAATACCGGCTGTTTTGAAGAAAGCAGCCAGTTGCCGGCAGGCTTCTGCCCGGTGGCTTAAACGGTTTTTTATTTCCGGACCCAGTTCGGCAAAGGTTTGTGAATAACCGTGGGGAATGAAAACAGGGTCGTAACCAAAGCCTCCGCTTCCTTTTGCCTCCGGGGCAATTTCTCCTTCAATCCTGCCTTCAAAAGAATAGGTTTCGCCCTGCCAGACAAGGCAGAAAATGGTTCTGAAGCAGGCCTTCCGGTTTGTTTTTCCTTCCAGCTTGTTCAAAAGCAGGGCCATGTTTTTTTGAGCATCCCGTTCGGGGCCGGCATAATGTGCAGTATCCACACCCGGTTCTCCGCCCAAGGCCTCTACTTCCAGACCGGTATCGTCGGCAAAGCAGTCGGTTTCGAATTTCTGATGAACAAACGATGCCTTTTCCAGGGCATTGCCTTCGAGACTTCGCTGATTTTCCGGAAGTTCTTCCCGGCAACCTGTTTCCTGAAGGGAAAGCAAATCTATCTCCGCCGGCAGAATGGCACGAACTTCTTCCAGTTTATGTAGATTGTTGGTGGCAAAGCAGAGCCTTATTTTTTTCATGCCCGAATTAGCAGCGGATTTTTTAAATTCTGCCCAAATGTCAGATGCTTTTTCATGGCGCAATCCTTGATATTTATTCCGGCAGAGAATTCAATTCTTTGAAACAGAAATATGGAAAAAAAGCAAAATCCTGCCGGAAAGTCTGCTGGTGAAAATGAAAAGGAAATAAGCACCATGACAGAAGCAAACGAAACCCTTTCAGAGGAAACAGCTGCTTCTGCCGATTCTTCAGGTGCTGAGACAAATGAGCAGTCTGAAAATGACAAGCTCCGTGCCGAAGCGGCAGACTGGAAAGATAAGTATCTGCGGCTCTATGCTGAATTTGAAAATTTCCGTTCCAGAACTTCCAGGGAAAAAGTAGCTCTGATTTCAACAGCCTCCGAAGGCCTGATGAAAGACCTGCTTCCGGTGCTGGATGATTTTGAAAGAAGCCTCAAAGCCATGGAAACTGCTGCTGATGTGCAGAGCCTGCGCGAAGGAGTAGAGCTTGTTTTCCATAAGTTTACAGGAATTCTGCAGCAAAAGGGACTGAAGGCCATGGAGTCTGTCGGAAAGCCTTTTGATGCGGATTTTCATGAAGCCATTACCCAGTTTCCGGCACCGGACCCTTCGCAAAAAGGACTGGTAATGGATGAAGTGGAAAAGGGCTATTCCCTGCACGACAAAACCATTCGTTTCGCCAAGGTTGTAATTGGCGCCTGAAAACCAGAACCATGGCAAAGAGAGATTATTACGAAGTACTGGGCATTTCTAAAAGCGCCAGTGCTGAGGAAATTAAAAAGGCTTACCGTCAGCATGCCATCAAGTACCATCCGGATAAAAATCCGGGTAATGCCGAGGCAGAAGATAAGTTCAAAGAAGGCGCTGAGGCGTATGAAGTCCTGAGCGACCCGCAGAAAAAAGCCCGCTACGACCAGTTTGGTCATGAAGGTCTCGGCGGTGGCTTTGGCGGTGGCGGCGGCGGATTCCACAACATGGAAGACATTTTCTCCCGCTTCGGTGATATTTTCGGAGATGATTCGCCCTTTGGCTCCTTTTTCGGCGGCGGTGGCGGCGGAAGAGGTCAGCGCGTTCGCAAAGGCTCCAATCTGCGTATTAAACTCCGGCTCACGCTGAAGGAAATCGCCGATGGTGTGGAGAAGAAAATCAAGGTAAACAGAATGGTTGCCGCAGCCGGTGTTACTTTCAAAACCTGTCCTTCCTGCGGCGGCAGCGGTCAGGTTACCCGCATCATGAATACCCCGCTGGGCCGTATGCAAACGGCCAGCACCTGTCCTACCTGCGGAGGAGCAGGACAGTCCATCGATCAGAGGCCCCCGGGAACCGATCCCAGCGGACTGACGGCCAGAGAAGAAGTGATTACCGTGAAAATTCCTGCCGGCGTGCAGGATGGTATGCAGCTTAGTATGGCCGGAAAGGGAAATGAGGCACCCGGTGGCGGCATTGCCGGCGATTTGCTCATTCTGATTGAAGAGGCTGACGAGCAGGAAATGAAACGCGATGGCAACAACGTGATTTCAGATCTTTACCTGAATTTTGCCGATGCAGCCCTCGGCTGCAGCATGGAAGTAAATACCCTGGACGGAAGGGTGAAGATTAAAATTGAGCCCGGCACACAAAGCGGAAAAATCCTGCGCCTCCGGGGAAAAGGAATCCGCGACATCAACGGCTATGGACGGGGTGATCATCTTATCCATGTCAATGTATGGACCCCGAAAACGCTTTCTAAAGAAGAAGTAGCCATGCTTGAAAAATTGCGATCCTCAGAGAACTTCTCTCCCAATCCGGGAAAATCCGACAAGGGCTTTTTTGAGAAGATGCGGGAAATGTTCAATCAGTAGGATTCAGATTTACCGGCAGCCTGATTTCAGAGCAAAAAGCTGAAATCAGGCAAAACAAATTCAGGCATTGATTCTACACGCCATTGGAGGACTTTCCACCTCCATAGCCCTTCATGATTCCGCGCTCGGAATTGCGGATGAAGTTGAGAATTTCATCCCTTTCTTTGGATGGGGTAAACTCGAGTTCAATCAGGTCGCATGCTTTGCTGTAATGATTACCCTCCAGGTAAATAATCCGGTACAGGTCCTGAATCTCTTCAATCTTTTCATTGGAAAAATTCCGGCGTCTCAGTCCTACAGAATTTACACCCGCGTAGCTGAGGGGCTCGCGCCCGGCTTTGGTGTAGGGCGGAACATCTTTCCTTACCAGTGACCCGCCGGAAACCATGGCATGGGCACCAATTTTCACGAACTGATGTACGGCTGAAGTTCCGCCGATCACTACATAATCCTCGATAAGCACATGGCCGGCCAGCTGCACCGAATTGGCTATGATGCAGTGATTTCCGATGATGCAGTCATGCGCTACATGCACATAGGCCATGATGAGACAGTGGCTGCCGATTTCCGTTTTGAAGCGGTCGGCCGTGCCGCGGCTTACAGTGGCATATTCGCGGATGACGGAATAATCTCCGATGATGGTGATGGTTTTTTCTCCAGCGAATTTCAAATCCTGAGGTAGGGATGAAATGATGGCTCCGGGAAAAATCTGAACGCCTTTGCCGATTCTGGCACCGTCCATAATTACCGCATTCGGTCCGATCCAGCAATCGTCTCCGATTTCAACATCGGCGGCTATGGTGGCAAATGGTTCAATCCGGACATTCCGGCCTATTCGGGCATCCGGATGTATATTGGCTGAGAGCTGATTCATCACTTTTGTTCCTTCCTCACAATGTAGGCCGACATCACTGCCTCACAAACGAGATTGCCTGCAACATAAGCCCGCCCATGCATTTTTGCAATACCGCGCTTGATTGGGGCAAGCAGTTCGCAGCTAAATATCACGGTATCACCGGGCAATACCATTTTTTTAAAACGGCAATTTTCAATGCTAAGGAAATAGGTCCAGTGATTTTCCGGATCAGGTACCGTACTCAGAACAAGAATTCCTCCGGTCTGCGCCATGGCTTCAATCTGAAGAACACCCGGCATCACCGGATTTCCCGGAAAGTGGCCCTGAAAAAACGGCTCGTTGATGGTCACATTCTTGATCCCTGCGACAGAATTTTCATCCAGATGGAATATCTTGTCAATCAGGCAGAAAGGGTAGCGGTGCGGCAGCATTTTGTAAATCTGGTTCACATCCAGCAGCGCCTGAACCGAAGGATCATAATTCGGAATTCCCTTGGGCAAAGCCTTTTTTTCCTGCTCCTTCATTTCCTTCTTCAGCTTTTTGGCAAAGGCCACATTGGCAGCATGACCAGGACGAGCGGCCAGAATCTGTCCCTTGATTGGACGGCCGGCAAGGGCAAGGTCTCCTACCAGGTCCAGTAATTTGTGTCTGGCAGGTTCATTTTTATACCGAAGTTCCACATTATTGAGGATGCCTTCGTTTTTCACCTCCACATATTCCTTGTTGAAAAGACGGGCCAGATACTGAAGCTCATTTTCTTCTACCACCCTGTCCACCACCACGATGGCATTGTTCAGGTCGCCCCCCTTGATCAGGCCCTGCTTGTAGAGCATTTCAAGTTCATGGAGAAAACAGAAGGTCCGGCAGGAAGCGATTTCCCTGCCGAAGTCACGGATGTCTGTGAGTGATGCGTGCTGGCTTCCCAGAATCGGCGAATTGTAATCCACCATTACCGTGAGCCGGTAATCATCCAGAGGAAGTGCGGCAATTTCCACATTCCGGGCTTCGTCCTTGAAATTGATGGCTTCGGTAACTTCAAAAAAATTACGGAGGGCATTTTGCTCTTCAAAACCGACCGACTCAAGTGCTTCCACGAAAGGCCTTGAACTGCCGTCCATAATGGGTGGCTCGGGTCCGTTCAGCTGAATCAGTACATTGTCTACTTCGGTGCCCACCAGAGCAGCGAGGGTGTGCTCAACGGTATTCACTCTGGCGCCATTATGCTCGATGGTGGTGCCTCTGCTGAGATCTACCACATAATCGACATCAGCATCCACCACCGGTTGGCCCGGCAGGTCAACCCGCTGAAACTTTATGCCGTGATTGATGTCGGCCGGAATGAAAGTCATGGTGGCATTCATTCCGGTATGGAGACCAACTCCTTCGAGCGAAAACCGTTCCTTGATGGTATGTTGCTTGGTATTCATGATTTACGTTGCAGGTCTGCTGCGGACCTGTTCAATTCCTTCAGTTCTTTCTCAAGTTGCTGAACCCGTTTCACTAGATCGGGCAGCTGTTTGAAAACAACCGTCGATTTCATTTGGTTGGAATATTCGATGGCAGGACTTCCGAAAAGAATGCTGCCTTCCTGCTTTACTTCTTTACTTACACCAGATTGCGCTCCTACCGAAGTTCGGTTTGCAAGCCGGATGTGTCCGACAATGCCTACCTGCCCTCCGATGACACAGTTTTCTCCAAGCCGGGTTGAACCTGAAACGCCGGTTTGTGAGGCCATTACGGTGTTTGCACCTACTTCCACATTGTGGGCAATCTGAATGAGATTATCAAGTTTTACTCCCTGGCGTATGATGGTAGAACCCATGGTTGCCCGGTCAATGGTCGTATTAGCCCCTATATCTACCCGGTCTTCCAGAACCACATTGCCCAGCTGAGGGATATTCCGGTAAGTGCCGTCTGCCTGAGGAGCGAAACCAAAACCTTCACTACCGATTACAGTGCCGGCTCCGATGTTGCAATGCTGGCCAATGATGCAGTTTTCATAGATTTTAACCCCGGCATACAGAACGGTATTGTCACCAATCTGCACATTGTCGCCAATGAAGACATGCGGATAAATCTTAACATTGTCTCCTATGCGGCAGTTATTTCCGATGTAGGAAAATGCTCCGCGATAGGAATTACGGCCGATACTGCTTCCGTCACCCATCCAGCAGGGTTCTTCTGTACCCGATTTCTCTGGTCTGGATAAGCGCTGGTATTCTTCCAGCAGTAGCGTAAAACTGAGGTAAGGGTCATCTACCCTGATGAGGGTTGCCGATACAGGCTTTCTGGCTTTGAAAGTCTTGCTTACCAGCACAATACTCGATTGTGTGGTATAGATGTAAGGCTCATACTTGAGGTTGGCCAGAAAGGAAATGCAACCCGTTGCACCTTCCTCAATCTTGGCAATGTTGTGTACCTTCACCGCCGGATCGCCCTCAAGCTCGCCCTGAATCAAAGCCGCAATTTGTCCGGCAGAAAACTCCATTCGTACTTTTTAGGAAGCTCGCAAAGATATGGGTTTGGGTTGGCAGACAATATACTTTTTTACCTGCACCGTCATTGCCCTGATGTTCGGTAAATCGGTGGCTTCTGCCACATCACAAATCCGGCCGTCCCTGAATTTTACCCTGATGCTGTTTCCGCCGGATATGTAGGCAGAATTGGTCACCATTTTTTCGAAAACAAGAAAACCTGCTGCCTCCTGTTCAATTCCGAGTTCGGTGGCATATTCTTTCTGCAAAAGACCAAGTTTTTCTTCATCCAGTGGTTCTGAAGAAATGGAAACCTTGAGCAATCTCCTGTCCATCAGCCCACGGGCCAGAAAAGACAGCACATAATCGGCATGGTTTGCCCATGTTTTAATGCAGTACCAGATGTCGTAATCATCCAGCATGGAAAAGGCATTGAGGTGCACATCGGATGCCGAAAAATCTTCCTTGCCGAAATGTTGTTCAAAAAATGGCCTCAGGGCGGGAGGCATTCCAAGCTGCATACCGGAAAGCATGAGCTGCCGGGCCCGGCGCATCAGCTGAATGAGCATCTCTTCTGCCGAAACCGTGGTCTTGTGCAGGTAGACCTGCCAGTACATCAGCCTTCTGGAGCTGAGGAAATTTTCTACCGAATAAATGGCCTTTTCCTCAATCACCAGTTCCTCCTGATGCACATCAATCATCTTGAGCAGGCGGTCGGCCGAAATGGCACCCTCTGCCACTCCGGTGAAAAAACAGTCCCTCCGCAGATAATCCATCCGGTCAAGATCCAGTTGCCCGGATACCAGCTGATGAAAAAACGGCCGCTGATATTCTCCCCTGAAAATCTGAATGGCCAGATGCAGGCGGTTTCCGAACTGAAAGTTGAGTCTTTCCATAAAGAGCAGGGACAGATGCTCATGCGGCACATCCTGCAGAATGCTGCTTTCCAGTGCATGGGAAAATGGCCCGTGACCGATGTCGTGCATCAGCACGGCAATTTTTGCCGCTTCCTCTTCTTCTTCTGAAATGGCATGTCCTTTTTCCCGAAGGGTTTCCAACGCAAGGCCCATCAAGTGCATGGCACCAAGGGCATGATGAAAGCGGGTGTGGTTGGCACCGGGATAGACCAGCTCGGTAAGTCCCAGCTGGCGGATTCTCCGCAGACGCTGAAAAAAGGGATGGTCAATCAGGTCCAGAATCAGACCCTGGGGAAGGGTGATGAATCCGTGTACCGGATCGTTGATGATTTTTCCCGACTTTGCCATAAGCGGCGAAAGTAGCGAATGCACAGAAAAGAAACGGTGCATTCTGCTGGCTTTCCTACTTTTGCTTCTGTGAGCCCGGTACGGAAATTGGCATTTGCAGGCCTTTTTATCATAGCCATATACATTGTCATCCGGCTAAGGCCCTGGTATATGGAAGACTGCTTTGGAGGAAAGCAATTTGAAATCAGCGTATTTTCAGCCTTTCAGAATCCGGCAATAAAAGAAAGTTCAGGCATCTGCCCGGATGGAAGCGGTCATTTTTTCACCATGAATGATGACAGCGATTCTTGTCTCTACCGCTTCGGCCTGGCTGGAGAGGATCTTGGCAGCTTCTGTCTTTCAGCAGGCAACCAGGACTGGGAAGAAATCTGCCGGGCCCCGGACGGAAGAATTTTCGTGGGTGATTTTGGAAACAACCTGAACCGGCGGAAGAATTTACAGATTCTGATTGCCCGGGCCAAAAAGGAGGGAAAACCGGAAATCCTTCAATTCCGTTATCCGGAACAAATACAGCATCCTCCCCTGAATCCATTTACCTGGGATTTCGACTGCGAAGCCATGGTTTTTGAGCACGACAGCCTCTGGCTTTTTACCAAAAACAAGGATGGAAAATCTTCCGGTCTGTATGTGCTTCCGGCCAAGCCGGGAACATTTGCTGCAGTGAAAGTCGCAGAAATCCCTCTTCAGGGAACCGTAACTGCAGCCACTCTCCTGCCGGACGGCAGGGAGCTCGCTCTGCTGGTTTACCGTAAAATTTACTTTTTTTCCCTGCGCAATGGTCTTCGGGAAATTGCCAGCCCCGATATTTGTCTTTCTGCTCCGCAAATCAGACAGTCTGAGGCAATTTGCTACATCAGCCGCGACAGTCTCCTGCTGAGCAATGAACAGGGTCAGTTATTTCTTTTGAAGAGAAAATGAGGGGAAATTCATTTGGGAAGGCTTTTTGTATCACCACCTTCGGCGAATCGCATGGTGCTGGAATCGGGGTGGTAATTGATGGCTGTCCTGCCGGCCTGTCTCTCAAACCTGATCTGATTGAAAGGGAACTGCAAAGGCGAAAGCCTGGTCAGTCGGCCATTACCAGTCCCCGCAACGAGGAGGAAGAATTTGAAATTTTGTCCGGCGTTTTTGAAGGAAAAAGCACCGGAACGCCCATCACCATTTTCATTCGTAATAAAGATGGCCGGCCCGGCGATTACGACCAGATGAAACAAACATACCGGCCTTCGCATGCTGATTTTGTCTGGGACCGTAAATACGGTTTCCGCGACCACCGCGGCGGTGGAAGGAGTTCGGCACGGGAAACTGCGGCCCGGGTGGCAGCCGGTGCCATTGCCAGACAGTTTCTTCTGCAGCATGGAATCAGCATAAGGGCCTTTACAAAGCAGGTAGGAAGTATTTCAGCTCCCGACGATTACAGGCAGCTGGATCTTTCGGTTGCAGAAACAAATCCGGTGCGCTGTCCACATCCAGACACAGCCGCCCGCATGGAAGAACTCATTCAGAAAGTGAAATCAGAGGGCGACAGCATCGGGGGCAGTATCCGCTGCGTTTGCAGTGGTGTTCCGGCCGGACTCGGCGAACCTGTTTTCGACAAGCTTCATGCTGAAATGGGCAAGGCCATGCTCAGCATCAATGCAGCCCGTGGCTTTCAGATGGGCGATGGATTTTCTGGTCTGGAGAAAACAGGCTCCCAAAACAACGACCTATTTTACCGCGATGAACAGGGAAAGATCCGAACCAGAACCAATCATTCCGCCGGCATTCAGGGCGGCATCAGCAATGGTGAAGACATCTGGTTTGATGTGGCATTTAAACCGGTTTCCACGCTGATGATGAATCAGGAAACGGTTGACAGCGGAGGAAATCCGGTTTTACTGGAAGGCAAGGGCCGTCACGATCCCTGTGTGCTGCCGAGAGCTGTTCCGATTGTGGAAGCCATGGCCTGTCTTGTACTGGCAGATTTTTTACTGAGGGCAAGATTGGATAAAGTGGGATTTAGTGTTTAGTGAATAGCATTAAGTGCAAAGTGTTTTTTTGTCAATGCCTAAAAAACGTTGACCGTTTTACCTACTATTTTACATTTGATTTTGTTGCATAATCTTGAGTGATATCAGAGCCGAAGGATGTTTTCCCATCCGCGTCAAATGGCTT
>Ga0068872_10002777_pt1 | contig 13611 bp, 7 predicted proteins | sample NOAtaG_7_FD_66441 | JGI IMG/M metagenome (GOLD analysis project Ga0068872, IMG submission 66441) | Freshwater lake microbial communities from Lake Erie, under a cyanobacterial bloom - NOAA_Erie_Diel1S_2200h metaG | ecosystem: Environmental > Aquatic > Freshwater > Lake | place: USA: Ohio, Lake...
GTGCGGACCGTTGTACACGTAGATCAGCACGGGGTATTTCTGCTTCTCGTTGAAGTTGCTGGGCTTTATCATGCGTGCGATCAAACGATCACCGTTCTCGCCCAGGATGTTCAGCGTTTCAATACTGCCCACGGTGTAGCCGCTAAGCGGGTCGCGCGAGCTGAGCAGCGTTTTGGTGGTCGCCCCAGAGCGCGCGTCACGTAGTTCGATGCGTCCTGGCACGGTGGTGCTGCTCCAGTTGTCGATCAGCACCGTGCCATCAGAGCTCAGCATACCATGGTGGGTTCCTGCGTCAGTGGTCAGGCGCTGGGTCTTGCGGCTGGCAAGCTCCACGCGATAGATGTGCGTTTCCGTTGCGCCCGTGGGGTTGCCGGGAACGATGGTGCCCGTGCCTTCCACGAAGAGCTGTCCTTCCTTCGGGTCCAGACCGATGATCTCCTTCACGTTCCATGCGCCGTCCGTGAGCTGGCGCACCAGTCCTTTCTGGGCATCGTAGAGGTACACATGGTCCCAGCCGTTGTGGTCGCTGATCCACAGGAACTGTTCCGGACGGGTCTTCAGGAACAGGGCCGGGTGCTCAGGCTCCAGGTACTTGTCGTCCTGCTCAGTGAGCAGCGTGCCAACGGCCGCTCCGGTGCGTGCATCGTAACGCACCAGCCGAAGGTTCTCGGTCTTGCGGTCCAGGTGCGCCACATGCACAAAGCGCTCATCGGAGCTCCAACTGATGTTGGTGAGGTAGTCGTCTGCCGCGCCATCGGTCTTCAGGAAAACCGTGTTACCGGTTTGCAGGTCGTGCACGCCCACGGTCACTTGGTGGCTGGTCTGGCCGGCCATGGGATAGCGAATGGCATTGAAGGTGCTCGGCCGGGTGCTGATGTCCTCCAATTGGTAGGGCGTCACCATGCTCTCATCCATGCGGTAGTAGGCCAGCAGGTTGCCTTTGGGGCTCCAGAAAGTGCCTTTGGTGATGCCGTATTCCTGGCGGTGTACGCTATGTCCGTTCACGATGCCATTTCCCCCGTCGCTTGTAATGCGCGTCGGCAGGTTCTTGCCCAGGCCCGGCCGCTTGATGTAGAGGTCGTTGTCCTTGGTGAACGCGACCGCTCCCGTGGTGGGCTCAGTATCCTCGTTCTCCGCGCCCGCCACCAATTGCGTGTGTGGGTTTAGTGTGCCATCGTTGGTGTCGAACACGTACAGGCGTTGCATGTGCATGAAACGGAAGTGCGTGGCATCGGTCCAGGAAATACCGGGAAAGCCTTTCAGTTGGGCGCTGTCAGGCAGTTGCTTGTTCAACGCGGCCAGGTCGGTCATGGCCACGTCCATCGATTTGCCGAGCGTACCGCGCATCAGCACGTTCTCCTTGGTCACGTAGCTGTAGTTGGCCGCATCCTTGATCCATTGCAGGCCACGCATGCGGTCCGGTGCCAGGTCGGTGCCTGCCTTCAGCAAGGCATCGCGCAACAGCAGTTGTTGCTGTGCGGCCACCGGAAGGGTGATCAGCAGCAGGGCGGAGAACAGCAGTCGATGCAGGATGCGCAACATGGATCGGTCCGGATAGAGGGTCACGAAGATGGTTGAATGCACAGTATGGTCCACGGGTTCAATGCGGGTCGCTGAAGGCCGGGTTGTTCAGGAAGCCCTCGTCCGTCAGGGTCTTCATGAATGCCACCAGGTCCAGTCGGTCCTGCGCGCTCAAGTGAACTTCATCGTTCACCCAGGGGAACATGTGCGGGTCCAGGTTCGGTGTGGTCAGCACCACGTCGTCCGCATAGAAGTCCACCACTTCCTCCAGCGTGGCGAAACGGCCATCGTGCATGTAAGGCGCGGTGACCTCGATGTTGCGCAACGTGGAGGTCTTGAAACGTCCGCGGTGATCGGTTATACCCGATACTTCGGCCAACCCTTGGTCCGGTCCAGGAGGCAGGCCGATGTTGCGCACGCCGTGGTCCTGGAACAGCGGCAACATGTGACAGTTGTCGCAGTGCGCTCCTCCGAAGAACAGGTCCTTGCCGCGGACCTCTTGCTCCGTAAGGGCGGTGACATCGCCTTCATAGTAGTAGCGGTCGAAGCGGGAGTTCAACGAGATCATGGTCCGCTCGAACTGGGCGAGGGCATAGGCCACGTGCAGGCTGTCCACGGTGGCACTGCCAAAGGCCCTGCGGAACAGCTCCGGATATTCCGGGTGCTGCTGCAACCGCTGGACCACCACAGGCCAGCTGTTCCCCATTTCAATGGGGTTGCGCACTGGTCCAAAGGCCTGCAGTTCGAGGCTCAGGGCGCGTGCGTCCCAGAAGAAGAAATGGTCCCAGGCCATGTTGATGATGGCCATGCCCTGCCTGCGTCCAAGGCTTCCATCGGTGCCCACCGAGAACCGGCGAGGATCGCTGAAGGCGTTCTCCTGGCGGTGGCAGGTGGCACACGACATGGTGAAGTCGTTCGAGAGCGCTTTTTCGTAGAACAGCTTGTGGCCCAGCGCCACGCCCTCCACCGTAAGGGGATTGTCGTAGGGCAGGTTCAGTGCATGTGCCGTATCCACCGACCAAGAGGGCACTTGCAGTGTGAGCGGAGTTGGTCCTGAGGGTCCGCCGGGCTGGTCGGGGTCGGTGCTTACATCCTTGCGGCAGGCGTTCAAGGCCACCACTGCGCAGAGGAGAAGAGGTGCGGTACGGGTCCACGACATGGACGCGAAGATCGGCAACGATGGCCCACGCCTGTGCGCGCCCTCGCGCACGATCGCCGTGTTCCTTGGAATGCCGTTCCCCGCTGGATCAGAGGATGTTCACCTCGCGTTCCAGTTCCACCCCGAACCGCTCGTGCACACTGCGGAGCACCTGCTCACTGAGGTCGTAGATGGCCTGCCCGGTGGCGCCGCCATGGTTCACCAGCACCAGCGCCTGTTTGTCATGTACGCCGTGGTCGTTGGCACGATGGCCTTTCCAACCCGCCTTCTCGATCAGCCACCCGGCCGCCAGCTTCATGTGTCCCTCGCCCGCAGGGTAGGAGGGCATGTCCGGATGGTCCTGCTTGATGCGGTCGGCCAGGACCGATGTCACTACGGGGTTCTTGAAGAAGCTGCCCGCATTGCCCAGCACGGCGGGATCGGGGAGCTTGCTTCGGCGGATGGCGATCACCGCATTGCTGACATCCTTGATGGACGGAACGGAAATGCCCTGCCGTTCCAGTTCCTGTTGGATGTTGCCGTAGCTTGTGTTCAGCACATGCGGTGCCTTGTTCAGCCTGAAGGTGACCGAGAGGATCACGAACTGATCACGCCCTTCACGCTTGAAGTAGCTCTCGCGGTACCCGAAGTGGCAGGTCTCCCGATCGAAGGTGACCACCTCGCCATCGCTGATCCGAAGGGCTTCGAGGGAATGGAATGTGTCCTTGATCTCCACGCCGTAGGCCCCGATGTTCTGCATGGGAGCTGCGCCCACCTTGCCGGGGATCAGGCTCAGGTTCTCCACGCCGCCCCAGCCGTGGTCCACACAATGCAGCACGAACTGGTGCCACGGTACTCCCGCGCCGGCCTGCACCCACACCTGGCGCTCGTCCTCGTTCACCACATGGATGCCGGGGATCTCGTTGAGCAGCACCATGCCGGGCCAGTTGTGTGTGAACAGCACATTGCTTCCACCGCCAAGGAACAGTCGGGGTATGCCCGCCAGCTCAGGTGCGGCCAATAGCTCGCGCAGTTGGTCCACATCGCTGAAACGTGCCAGCGCTTCGGCCTGGGCTGGCACGCCAAAGGTGTTGAAGGGGCGAAGGTCGGCGTTGCGGAGGATGTGCATGGCCATGGTGGAGCGCAGCAAGTTTACCGGCAGCGGTCCTGTACTTTCACGGCCCGCTGCCGTGTCTTGTACACAGCGGCAGGAGGATAGCCCATGCGCCGCGCCATTGTCTGCGTTACCAACGACCTCAGCACCGACAACCGGGTACATCGTACCTGCGTGGTATTGCGTGAGCTGGGGTGGGAGGTTCTGCTGGTGGGCCGCGAGCTGCCGGGGAGCCTTCCGCTTCAGCGGCCTTATGGCACGCTTCGCATGAAGTTGTGGTTCCGAAAGGGGGCGTTGTTCTATGCGGAGTACAACCTGCGGTTGTTCTTCCTGTTGCTGCGCCAACGTGCCGATCTGGTGGTGGCCAATGACCTGGACACCCTTCTGGCGGCACACCTGGCCACGCGTAGAACGAAACAGGAACTGGTGTACGACAGTCACGAGTTCTTCACCGAGGTGCCCGAACTACAGGGCCGTGCTGTACGCCGCGTGTGGCTGGCCATCGAGCGGTGGATCTTCCCGAAGCTGAAGCATGTGATCACGGTGAACGACAGCATTGCGCGGGAGTACCGGCAGCGCTACGGCAATCCGATCACCGTGGTCCGCAACATCCCCATGCACCGCGAGCTGGGACCGTTGCCCTCGCGCGGCGAGCTCGGGCTGCCCACGGACCGCTTTCTGCTGATCCTGCAGGGCAGTGGCATCAATGTGCAGCGCGGCGCCGAGGAGGCCGTGCTGGCCATGCGCGAACTGCCGGACTGCCTGCTGTTGCTGGTGGGTGGAGGCGATGCCTGGCCGGTACTGGAACGCATGGTGCTGGAGCATGGCCTGCAGGACCGTGTGCACTTGCTGCCCCGCATGCCCTACGAGCGCATGATGCAGTACACACGCAACGCCGACCTGGGCCTTTCGCTGGACAAGGACACCAACCTGAACTACCGCTACAGCCTGCCCAACAAGTTGTTCGATTATTTCCGGGCCCACATCCCGGCGCTGGTCACTGACCTGCCCGAGGTGGCGGGTATTGTGCGCCGTTTCGATGCCGGTGTGGTGGTGCCTGCGCCCGACCCGGCCCGCATTGCCGCCGAGGTAAGGGCCCTGCAGGCCGAGCCCGAACGTCGGAAGTCCCTGCGCCAAAACGCTATTTTCGCGGCCGCTTCGCTGGACGGCGAGCGCGAAAAGGCCGTGCTATCGGCCCTGTTCCAGAGCATTGCTTGATCACCACCTGCATATCGTCAGCTTCGACGTCCCTTCGCCGCCCAGCTATGGCGGGGTGATCGACGTGTACTACAAGGTGAAGGCCCTTGCCGAACTGGGGGTGAAGGTGCACCTGCACTGTTTCCAGTACGGCCGCCCCAAGGCGAAGGACCTGGAGGCAATGTGCGCCAGCGTACACTACTACCCGCGCCGGACCGGTAAGCTTCAATTGCTGAACAGCCTGCCCTACGTGGTGGTGAGCCGCCGCAGCGAGGCCTTGACCGACCGTTTGCTGAAGGACGACCATCCGATCCTCTTCGAAGGACTTCATTGCTGCCATTCCCTCGGCGATCCCCGGTTGCATGGCCGCAAGCGTCTGGTGCGCGCGCACAATGTGGAGCACGATTATTACGGTGCCCTGGCCAAGGCGGCAACGAACACCTTCCGCCGCACCTACTTCATCAACGAGGCACATAAGCTCCAGCGCTTCGAACCCGTGCTGGCCGAGGCCGACCATGTGCTGGCCATCTCCCCCAAGGACGAGGCCTACTTCGGCTCGCACTTCCACAACGTGGTGCATATCCCGGCATTCCATGCCGTCGACAAGGTGGCGGTGCCCGACGGCCTGGGCGACTTCGCCTTCTACCACGGCGCGCTCGGCGTCCCCGAGAACGACCAGGCCGCGCTGTTCCTGGTGCGCAAGGTGTTCAAGGACCTGGACGTGAAGCTGGTGATCGCGGGCAGTGATGCCAGCACCGAGCTCCGACGTGAGGTCGCCAAGGAGCCCAACGTGGAACTTCGGGAGAACATCGGGACGGAAGAGATCCATCGCCTGGTGCGCGATGCCCAGGTGAATGTGCTGCCCACCTTCCAGGCCACGGGGATCAAGCTGAAGTTGCTGCTCTGCCTGTTCACCGGGCGACACGTGGTGTGCAACACACCGATGGTGGAGGGTACCGGTCTGGAAGGGCTATGCGACGTGCACGACGATCCCGGGGCGATGCGTACCAGCATCCTGGCCTGCATGGGCAAGCCTGCGAACGGCCAAAGCCTGGAGTTGCGCGCGCAGGTATTGGAGGAACGATTCAGCAATAAGCGGAACGCGGAGCGGATATTGAGATTGTTGTGATCTGGTCTTGGCAAGGATCATCGTGGTTTCCCGTTAGAACGACGTGAACTTGAAGCTTGCTGGTGTCGTGCTATTAGTTTTGGTTGCAGCCTTCTATCTGGAACGGCGCCATGACTACTTTGATCTCCATGGTTCCTTCCAGCTAACCATGGAAGAATCCGATCGATCCTGTTCTGCACCGGGCTGGGTTGCGCAGTATGTGACCGCCGGTGATTCGTCTCGTTACCCGTCGGAACTGTTTATGCAACGAGGTATTATTCACAGCAATGGAGTCGCGTATTACACGGAATCCGCATTTCTTGACCTTGGAGCGAGTTTGAGTGAAGGCAAGAGTGATACCCTATTGGCGGTTTGGAGCCCTAATGGAGTGAAGTTATGCGAAAGAGCCGACAGAACAGGGGGGTACGCACTCATCGGCACTCTGCAACTACCAGATACCCTGTATGCCCAGCCGGGCCGGTCCTCGGATACGTTAGTCTACACGTTGAAGAGTAGCATCCGGGAGTTTCCCAGCGAATCACCACTTATTCCATGGTGGCATGAGCAATTGCTCATCCTCAGTCATGACTAACGCACAAAAGGGCGTAAACCGAGTGCTCAATTCACCGGAGCCGCGCTCAGCTCCAACAACTTCGCCTCCTCGCAGCGCACCACCCGGGTGTTGAACTTCTTCATGTGGGTGTAGTCGTGCGTGGCCATGATCACACTGCGGCCCGTCTGGCTGATGGCGAAGAGCAGGTCCAGGATCTCGCCGGTGGTCTCGGGGTCCAGGTTGCCCGTGGGTTCGTCGGCGAGGATCAGTTCGGGGTCGTTGAGCAGGGCCCGGGCGATGCTTACGCGCTGTTGCTCGCCGCCGCTCAACTCGTGCGGCATCTTGTAGCCCTTGTTGGAAAGGCCCACCTTCTCCAGCACCTGCTGCATGCGCTCGTCCATGCGTTTCGTCTCCTTCCAGCCGGTGGCCTTCAGCACGAAGAGCAGGTTGTCGTTCACCGTGCGGTCCGAAAGCAGCTGGAAGTCCTGGAACACGATGCCGACCTTGCGACGCAGGTAGGGCACCTGGGAACGCTTCAGCTTGGACAGGTCGAAGCCGCAGACGTGGCCCTCGCCCTCCTTCAGGGGAAGATCGCCGTAGAGGGTGCGCATCAGGCTGCTTTTCCCGCTGCCTGTGCGGCCGATGAGGTACAGGAACTCACCCTTGTTGACGGTGAAGTCCACGTTGTTGAGCACCAGGTTCTCGCGCTGGAAGATGCGCACGCCGTGCAGCAGGATGATGGGGGAGTCGGTCATGGTCCAAGGCGCCTTGTCAACCTGGGCGCGTTGGCCCAAAGGTCATAATTCCCACAGGATGCCCTGCGTTGTTGACTTCGGCATGGTGCTGGTGTGCCTTTGCGGACCGCGTGCCAGGTGAACACGCCCGCGTGGATAAGTAGACCACCTGCGACCGGCCCCTGGCCACGGCCCCCAAGAACTTTGACCACTTGATGAAGACCCCATTCCCGATGATCCACCGACGTGTGCTGCTGGCCCTGCCCATGGCCCTGCTGCTCTTAACGGGTGTGCTGGCCCAGCGACCGGCCCATTATGAGCAACGCAACGCCGACATGGCCAACGCCATGGACCTGTTCAGCAAGGCCAAGTACGGTGCGGCCCAGTATGAACTGGCCCAGGTAGTGGCGCGCATCAGCGACCGCAACGACCCCACGCGTGTGGAGGCCGAGTTCTACAGCGCGTTGTGCGCCGTGCGTTTGTTCAACGATGATGCAGGCTATCGCTTGCTCATGTTCATGGCCGAACATCCCGAGGACCTGCACGTGGGCGCCGTGCGATTCGAGCTGTTCAAGCACACCTTCTCCCAGAAGAAGTGGAAGGAGTCCCTGGCCTGGAGCGACCAGGTGGACCGGTTCAGCCTTTCCCCATCGGACCTGGAGGAGTACCGGTTCAAGCGAGGCTATGCCTTTTTCCAGGAACAGGACCCTGACCGCGCGTTGGGCGAGTTCGCCGAGGTGCAGAACGGTACAGGACCTTACGCAGTGCCCTCGAAGTACTATGCGTCACATATCCACTATGAGCGGGGCCACTACGAGACCGCGCTTACCGGTTTCCGTGCGCTGGAGAAGGACGAGAACTTCGGCAAGGTGGTGCCCATCTACATTGCCGAGATCCTGTTCCTGCAGGGCAAGTACGACGAGTTGAACACCTACGTGAAGCCGTTGCTGGAGAACCCTGAAGGAGCCAAGCGTATCAACGAGATCAACCGACTGGCGGGTGAGGCCAACTACCGGCGCGGCAACTATGAAGAGGCCCTGCCATACTTGCAAAAGAGCGCCCAGCGGGTGGGCGTGGAGCGCGGCGATCGTTACATCCTGGGCTACACGTACTACCGCACCGGCGATTGCACCAAGGCCCTGGCCGAGTTCAATCTGGTGGCCACTGGTGAGGACAGCATCGCCCAGATGGCCACCTACCACATGGCGGACTGCTATCTGAAGCTGAACGAGAAGAACTACGCACGCAACGCCTTCAAGCGGGCCTTCGACATTGGCAAGGACCCCAAGGTGAAGGAGGACGCCCTGTTCAACTACGCCAAGCTGAGCTACGAACTGAGCTTCGATCCCTACCACGAGGCCATCAACGCACTGCGCAACTACCTGCGCACCTACCCGGACACGCCGCGCAAGGACGAGGCCTACGAGTTCCTGTTGAACGTGTACCTGCGCACCAAGAACTACGAGGATGCCCTGGCCGCGCTGGATGAGATCAATAATAAGGACCTGCGCCTGCGGGAGGCCTACCAGAAACTCGCCTACGACCGCGGTGTGGAGCTGTATGAGGGGCGCAAATACGCCGATGCGGCCCTCTTCTTCGAGCGGGCATTGAAGTACCCGGTGAACCAGCAGGTGAATGCCCGGGCGCACTTCTGGATGGCCGAGAGCTACTATGGCCAGAACGACATGCCCGCTGCATTGCGCAAATACGACGACCTGCGCAATTCACCAGGTGCATACAGCACGGATCTGTATGAACAGGCCGGTTATGGTATGGGCTACACCTTCTTCAAGCTGAAGCAGTACGACGAGGCCGCCACGGCGTTCCGCAGGTACGTGGGGGCAAAGAAGGGGGAGTCCCGGCAGCGAGCCGATGCCATGCTCCGCGTGGGCGACTGCTACTTCGTGATGAAGGATAATGCGCAGGCCGTGAAGTGGTATGATGATGCCATGCGCACCGGCTCGCCCGATCGCGATTATGCCATGTACCAGAAGGGGGTGTGCCAGGGCCTGCAACGCCAGTTCAACGAGAAGATCACCACGCTGAAGGCACTGCTCACCGAAAAGCCGGATTCACGCTATGCCGCCGATGCGAAGTTCCAACTGGGCGAGACCTACATCAACCTGGAGAATGACGCTGAGGCCATGCGCTACTACGAGCAGGTCACTGCGCAATATCCGAACAGCCCCCATGTCCGCCAGGCCATGCTTCAAACGGCCCTCATCCATAAGCGCCAGGGCCGCGTGGAGCAGGCCATTGAGGGGTTCAAGGCCATTGTGACCAAGTACCCCACCATGGACGGATCGCGTGATGCGCTGGCGGGCCTGGAGAGCATTTACGTGGAGCAGGGTCGTGTGGGTGAATACGAGGCGTACGTAAAGAGCCTGAAGTTCGTGGACCCCTCCACCCTGGACCTGGACGAGAAGTACTACCGCAGTGCGGAAAAGCTCTACTTCGACGAGAAATGCCCTCAGGCCATAGGGGCCTTTGGCGATTACCTGAACAAGTATCCCAATGGTGCATACGCGCTGAACGCGCTGTTCTATCGTGGCGATTGCCATTACCGGGCTGGGCAGTACGATCAGGCCTTGCCCGATCTGGAGGCCGTGGTTCAGCGCAACGGGCTCGACTTCATGGAGAACGCACTGTACGGTGCCAGTGACATCCTGTTACGGGATAAGCGATGGGAGGGCGCGCTGGACCATTTCCGCCAGTTGGAGGTCCATGCGAGCACACCGCAGAACGCATTGACGGCCCAGGTGGGTGTCATGCGTTGCCTGAAGGAACTGGGCCGTGCCGAAGAGGCCGCGGCAGCTGCGGAGAAAGTGGCCGCGAACAGCACCGCGAACGCCGACCTGCGCGCAGAGGCCGGGTTGCTGGTCGCCAATGGTCTGCTGGCCAGGAACGATACCGAAGGGGCTTACACCAAGTTCAAGGCGATCAGCGGGAGCAGCACCAATGCCTTTGGGGCCGAGGCCAAGTACTACATGGCCTATGTGCGCCACTTGCAGGGCCAGTTCCGCAAGGCCGAGACCGAGGTATTCGATCTCGTGAAGCGCTATCCCAGCTACGACCATTGGAAGGCGCGTGCCTTTATCCTGCTTGGCGACGTGTATGTGCAGTTGAACGATCGGTTCCAGGCCAAGGCCACGTTGCAGAGCGTTATCGATAATTGCCAGGAACCGGACCTGGTGGCACAGGCGCAACAGCGGCTGGATGCCATCAATGCCAGCGAGGTCCAGCAGATCACACCGCCCCCCCAGGAGGAACTGCTGGTCCCGGTCCCGGATAACACCAACGGCCAGTGAACGCCATGAAGAACATCCTCCTCCTCCTTGTCTGTGGCCTCACGTCGGTGATCGGTTCGGCCCAGGTGAACACGCCCGGTGGCGAATACGTGGTGCAGGGCATCTACAGCCCCACCTTGATGGATGCGCAGAAGATCGACCTGCGCCCGGAACCCATCGACACCATTCTGCCCGAACTGCCGGTGCGTTACGAGCTGTTGCCGGCCAAGGCCGAGATACCGGCCAAAGTGGACAGCATTGCGGCGGCCAAGCTCAGTGTATTGGCACCGCAGTCGCGGTTGTACAAGGGGTATGCAAAGGCCGGGTTCGGGCTGTATACCACTCCCTTGGGCGAGCTCTACTATGACCAGACCCGTTCCCGCAAGAACGGCTTTGGCCTGCATGTGAAGCATTTCAGCAGCAATGGCGGGTTGGATGACGTGGGGCCCAGCGACTACAGCTTCAACAATGTGGATGCCTTCTATAAGCACTTCCTCTCCGACCATGAGGCCTCGGGCAGGTTCATCTACGATCGTCGACGCATCAACTACTACGGCTATGCCAGCAACGACAGTATCGAGGAGGCGTTGAGCGCCATTGAAGCGCCGGAGGACTACACGAAGCAGATCTACAATGACCTGGGTTTCGCAGGTCGCCTGCGCAGCCTGTATACCGATAGTTCCAAGATCTCGCACGATGTGGCCTTGGAAGTACACTCCTATAGCAACCTCAGCAAGAGCCGCGAGACCAACATGCGCGTGAACGCCACGGTGTCCAAGACCGAAGGCAGCGAGACGTACAGCGGCGATCTGCTGATCGACAACAACGCCTACCTGGGCAACCTGGGCGATGCCTTGGGTGAGTTCAGGCAGAACGGTACCCTGATCGGCCTATCGCCCATGGTGAGCACTGGGGCGGGCCCCTACATGATCCGTGTAGGCGCCGGCATGTACATCGATTCCCAGGGCGAGACCACCTTCCATTTCTTCCCCAAGGTCTATGCGCACTACAGCCTGTTCGACAACATCCTGGTGCCATACCTTGGCTTGGAAGGTGAACGCCAACGGAACAGTTTCAGAAGCCTTACCCGGGAGAACCCCTGGCTGACCGGAGCGCCCCGTTTGCAGAATTCCAGCAAGCTCTATGATGCCTATGCCGGTCTGCGGGGTAGTTTCAGCAGCGACCTGGGCTTTGATGTGCGGGTCAGCCGCCGTCGTACGGAGGACATGCCGCTTTACGTGAACGTGCCCAACAAACCCTTCGGCGACCGCATGGACGTGGTGTACGACCAAGTGGATGTGCTGGACCTGAGCGGCGAGCTCAATTACCGCAAGAGCGAGCAGTTGTCCATAAGCGCACGATTGGACGTGTATACCTACCAGACCAAAGTGCAGGAGGAGGCTTGGAACCTGCCGCCCTACGCACTGTCGTTCATGGCGCGGTACGACATGCGGAGCAAGCTCATCCTCAAGGCCGAGGCCCAGTTCCTAGGCAAGCGCCCGGCCTACCGGGCAGGTGGTCCGATGGAAAGCTCGGGACCGGTGGAACTCAGCCAGCAGGTGGACCTGGATGGTTTTCTGGACCTGTATCTGGGCATTGAGTACCGGTACAACAAGCGCCTCAGCCTGTTCCTGGACATCAGCAACCTCAGCGCGAGCAAGTACGAACGGTGGTACAAGCACCCCGTGCAGCGCTCGTTGCTGCTGGGCGGGGCCACGTACGCCTTCTGAACCTCCTGCTCCTCAGGGGATTGGGCGGGGCGGCAAGCGGTTGTCGCCCCGCTTCTTCGATGGGCCCCATGGGTGTGCTTGCTCGAGGGGTGTTAATTATCAACACAACCCGCGTCATTGTTGGGAAAAAGACCCTGTGGACCGGGGTTGATCGGGTATCTTCGCAAGCCCTTTCGGAACGGGAGGGCGAACCGACCTGAACCATGTCTGAGACAGCAGTGGAAATGAGCGAGCAGAAGAAAGCGGCATCGAGCTATTCGGCCGATAGTATCCAAGTACTTGAAGGCCTTGAGGCCGTGCGGAAACGACCGGCCATGTACATCGGAGATGTGGGCGTGAAAGGCCTGCACCACCTGGTGTACGAAGTGGTGGACAACTCCATTGACGAAGCACTGGCCGGCCACTGCGACACGGTGGAGGTGAGCATTACCCCCACCAACGGCATCCGCGTAAAGGACAATGGCCGCGGGATACCTGTGGACATGCACGCGAAGGAGGGCAAGAGCGCACTGGAGGTGGTCATGACCGTATTGCATGCCGGTGGCAAGTTCGACAAGGACAGCTACAAGGTGTCAGGCGGTCTGCACGGTGTGGGCGTAAGCTGCGTGAACGCACTGAGCATCATGCTGCTGGCCGAGGTACACCGCGGTGGCAAGAAGTACCAGCAGGAGTACAGCGAGGGCAAGCCCAAGTACGACGTGAAGGAAGTGGGCACCACGGATGACCGCGGTACCATCGTCACTTTCCAGCCGGACCTGAGCATCTTTCAGGCCAGCGAGTACAACTTCGATACGCTGGCCACCCGCCTGCGCGAACTGGCCTACCTGAACAAGGGCATCAAGCTGACCTTGACCGATGAGCGCCACACCAACGAGGACGGCAGCTTCGTCTCGGAGACGTTCTACAGCGAAAAGGGCCTGGTGGAGTTCGTGAAGTACCTTGATGGCACCCGGGTGCCCATCATGGAGGACGTGATCTACATGGAGGGGGAGAAGCAGGGCATCCCCGTGGAGATCGCTATGGTCTACAACGATTCGTACTCCGAGAACATCCACTCCTACGTCAACAACATCAACACCCACGAGGGTGGCACGCACCTGGCGGGCTTCCGCATGGGTCTTACACGTACCCTGAAGAAATATGCGGATGCCAGTGGGGCCACGCAGAAACTGAAGTTCGAGATCTCCGGTGATGACTTCCGCGAGGGCCTCACCGCCGTGATCAGCGTG
>Ga0068872_10002779_pt1 | contig 13598 bp, 11 predicted proteins | sample NOAtaG_7_FD_66441 | JGI IMG/M metagenome (GOLD analysis project Ga0068872, IMG submission 66441) | Freshwater lake microbial communities from Lake Erie, under a cyanobacterial bloom - NOAA_Erie_Diel1S_2200h metaG | ecosystem: Environmental > Aquatic > Freshwater > Lake | place: USA: Ohio, Lake...
CCCCATCATCATCTGTAGTTCCTGAGCTTCCTGAGGACTAATTACACCATCAGACATAGCTTCGTTTCTACGTTTGGTAATAGCACTTAGAGATGTGCCAGAGACATTCTCAGCGGACTCTACAACATTACTAAAACGAGTTTGAAGCATACCGTAGACATTTTCAGATGCAGCTTTAAAGTAAGTCTCTTCGTTAGCCTTGCCAGTCTTCTCAGCAAACTCTAGGTTCTTTAGTTCAGCATCTCTACGAGCAAGCTCTGATTGTCTACCAAGAACTCTACGCTCTACAGATAAACGAATATTAGGGTTAGAGTCACCTGCTGTAAGTTCCTCGGCACTAAAACCAAGACCAGCAGCAGTTGTTTTCATTTCCCTCCAACGCTTCTCAGTGTCTTTTTCATCAGCTTCACGCTGGGCGTTAGCTTTATCCCATTCTTCGTAATACTTCTTAGATGGATTAAAACCATACTGTCTTTCGTAGGCTTTCTCAATCTGCTGAGCCATACCGGGGTTCTTGGAAATGTCATCTCGCATCATAGTAGAAATACCTTGCCAGTAGTTTACTGACTGTAGCTTACCTTGTCTAAACCCTTCTGTCATGGTGTTACCACGATTGATACTAGTTTGGACTGTGGGTGGTAGCTGACCAATTTCAGCAGGTGACATAGGGCCAGATACAGTTCGGTTACCCGGTGTTTGTTTTGCCTCCTGTGATTCCAAAGCAACAGATGCTCCGGTACGATCAAGAGTATCTGGCATAATATTTCGAGAGGCTACTCCAGCGTTAATAGCTGTGTCTGCTGCTTTGTTCTGACGCCTCTGAATGTCACCAAACAGAGAACCCATCTGATCGAACAGAGAAGCAAACCCAGCACCGGGGTTACCGGGGTTGCCCCCGATACCACCAGCACCGGGGGACAGATTAGGAGCAGGTTTTACACCCGGATCAACGTTGTACTTATCTGCCATTTTGCATTCTCTCTCTTTCGATCATATCAATTCTACCCTTCTGAATTTCAGGGGTTGGTGCTTTCATAATAAAGATACGGTTTAGTTCGTTCATGTCCTCGTCTTTAAATTTACGTAGGGTATTTACAAACAACTGGTTTCTGTCAGTAACACTAAGCCTACCGACACCTTCCATTAGAACCCTAGCTCTATTGAAATGGTTCTCAGCAGCTTTAGTGTCACCACTAGCAGTAGCTCTAAACGCTCTGCTAAATTCAGTCTCAATTGCTTTTGTAAGCTCCTGAGCAGCAGACCTTTGATCTTTAACTACATCCTTACGAGCGTAGAACTTAGCCATTTCTCTAGGCTGTACACCTAGAGTCTGGGCCATTACGTCCATGAAGTTTACATCTTCTGAGTTCTTAATAGGGACACCAGTACGAGTGTAGTAGGTGCTGTAGTTAGCGAGTAACCAAGCCTTAGTAAGGTTGTTGACAGTTGTAACAGACTTAAGAGCATCTAGTACATCTTCTACAGCAAACGGAACTTGTTCATCTGGACCTTTGAACACATTGGCGATCTGTCTTGAAAACGGGGCAGCGTTTCCTATCACGCTAATCGCCGTCGCACCACTAACACCTAGGAACAGTTCAATAGCTGCGTTGATGTTGGCCTGCTTGTCACCGTCGAAGATTTGCTTTAGAGTTGGAAGCCCACCGGGGCCAAACCGTTCACCTAGAGCGTACTGCCTACCGTCTGTAGCCTCTGAGATAATTTCAAAGAGACCACGGCTTAGGGTCTTGGTAATTAGGTTAGCGTCTAAGTCAATAGCATTTTCCTGAGCGTATTTTTCAATACTCTCGTACCAAGGCCAAATACCAGTCATAGGTCCGACAACACCTACAGGGATACCATAGAGCGCACCGTTCATAGCCAGTAGTCTCGCGGCTTCACCCTTTTTAAGTACACCTTTACCAAATAGAGAAGTGTGTATTGTTTCCATAAGTCTCCACTGGTAGGACCAGAACTGAGTAGGAATAGAGCCAAAACCATTTTGTACCTGAGCGTTAGAAGCTCTAGTCATGTTAATGGTCATGTTGTCTGCTCTCTGCATAATTTCCCGTACTTCTCTGTCCCCAATAGCCTTACCGGGGTTAGCCGCTTTGAACTCTCTCCAAGCAGCAGACCAAGAAACCATACGGTTTACCATTTCACCTTCTTTGAAGAATAGAGCAGAGAAGTCCAAAGCTTTGCCTAGTTTACCAGAATCAATAGTAGGCTCGGCTAGGGCTTGGTTAACGCTAAGGTTACCTCCGGTGCTAAACCAACCGGCATCTCTGCCAGCCGTGTACATTTCAGCAAAGTCTGCGTTTTTACTATACCTTTTTGCCCAGTAATTAATATGATTAGGGTTAGGGTTTAGATGCAGAAGACGCATGCCTAAGTAGTCTGTACCAGCTAAAAGCCCGTGCTTGGGAGAAATGGCTATAATATTAAACATAGCTTGGCCTTGAAGAAGAAACTGTGAAGGATTAAACAAACCAAGCTTTTGATGGAACGCAGCACTACGTAGAAACTTCAATGGATCAGCAGTAGTGTACATTAGTTTTTCATCCATCCACTCAGCAATCTTAGGGTTAAGATCGTAAACATAGTTAATCATTCTAGACTTAATAAAGTTTACAGAACGAGTAACTTCGGATGGTACAGACATAAGATGCTGAATAGCTTTTAGTGACTGTCTAGCAGAAGCTAGGTGTGCAGCGTCACCAGTAGAGCCTTTAAGAAGCTCGTCCCCACGCATAATGTAGTGCATAGGGGAAAGTCTTAAAGCTTCCTTAGAAACACCGTTGGCTACAAAGAGATCACCATATTGCTCAATCCACTCTTCAGCAGAACGAATACGGTAATCATTATAAGCTAGTGAGTTGGTGACATCGCTAAGGTTCTTACGCATAGCCAGCAAAGGGTCTACAATATTAGCGTCTGTCTTGTTCCAGATTGGGTTCTGGGCAGAGCCACGCTGAAACGAAAATACATCCTTGTTCTTCTTGGAGATGAACTCTAAGTTAATCTCAGCAGAAGGATTGAACTTAGACTCAGTGTAGTCAATCATTTCGTTGTATTCTTTAGGACGAATATCCTTGAATGACTGACCATCGTTCTTGATGTACAGAGCCCTTTTAGGGTCTACACCACCTTTGTCTAGGTCAAACATAGCCCGTACTTCACCGGGAGTAATGCCGAACTTGCTTTGTACATAAGCATCAAAGTCAGGGGCATCTAGTTTCTGTCTAGCTACTTCTAGATCGTCAAAGAACTTCTTGGCGTCTTTTTCTAAACGAAACTGAGCTACAATCTTTTCACCATTGTAGGACTCACCAGCAAACTGACCATTACGAAGAATAGGTGATACAGAAGGCGAAGCTACGTAGTAACCCCCTTCGTAGGAGGTGTGTCCACCGGGCTTGTAAGGCACTTGTACAGGATCAAGCCTAGCTGATTTAACGTTACGTACAGCAACAAAATTAATCGGTACATTATCTTTAGTTGGTCTAAACTTTTCTAGGGCTGGGTCTAATGGGTTTTGGATTTGGATAAACTTGTAACCATTGTCTCCCCAATCTTTGTACATTTCCTTAAGTTCAGTTGGTGAGTAGTCAGCTACATCTACAACTTTGTGACCACCGTTAGGGTTGACCATAACTACTCGGCCAGTCTTACCTGACTCTGGTAGTTGCTCAACAATGCGGCCTTCAAATTTAGTAGTTGTAGTCGATATGTTAGACTCACTAGCACGTCCAAACGGTGCTGTAGCAGCCTCAGCACCTTCGTTCATAATAGGACCCTCGATTTCAAATTTCATATACCCTTGACGGGTTTTACGAGAATAGTAATCAGAGTTACGTACAAGGTAGTCTAGGTCACTAATCTGTACAGCCTGACGGTAAGCTACGTGGTCATCTGGTGTTGGATAACGGCCAGTTGTGTCGTAGAAAGCCTTCTCAAAATCAGCAGCAGAGTTGTACCAACGCTCGTCTTTACGGTTCTGTTCTAGAAGCCTAGACAGGGTTTCACGATTCTTGGAGTCTCTAGCGTACTTACCTAGGTCTTGGAAAGAATCCTCGATCCATCTCTTGACTGTCTCAGCAGAACCTAGAGCAACTTTACGGTTTTCGTTCTGAGACTTAGACAAAAGACCCTCAGCACTACGGACCTTACCAAGCATCAGGTTTACTAGACCTTCAGGGTTCTGGTTAGCAGTAGTAATCAGAGCGTCACGTACAGAGTCAGCAGTTTCAATTAGGTCCCTACGTACTTCAATGTGGAAACCACCACCTTTTTGTACAATGTTGTAGTCACCATCAATAAGGTTGTAGATTTGACGAGCAGCGTTCTCTGCCTGAATAGGGGTGTCAAAGTTGCTCTTGTTCTGTGTACCAAGTTCAATTACAACAGAGTTGGAACGACCAATCTTGTCTTCTGTATTAGGAACCCAACGGTAATCTAGTACAGCATTGTTAGGGTCAAACTTGTGGATGTCCGCCATGTCATTAATGGCTTTGTCCATAGCCGAACGCAATGCCGCAGTCTCTTCATCAAGACGCAGAACACCAAACCCTTTTGTAAGGGCGTTCATAACACCAGTACCACTAGCTTCTAGCTTTTCGACAACCTGTGCTGTCATACCAGCAGTAAGACGAGAAGCACCAGCAAACGGAGCGTTAGGACGAGTAATAGACGGAGCTACGATGTCAGCAAACTCTGCGACTTCTTCTGCCTTTCTAAGACCTCTAGCCCTAAGCTGTACTGCTTTCCCGGCGTTTAGAAGGGCCGCTGTGTCCAGATCACCTGTGGCAGCTACTACATCAGCCGCAGTTGACTTAGGGTTGCTGGCGGCCTCCGCTACGTCTTTAACAGCGTTCTTAAGAATAGTCTTCTTGGTTAACCCTTTGACAGCAGCTTTACCAACCTGTACACCAACCTCACCAATACCTATTGCGTCTAGAATTGCAAAAGAGTTTTCTAGTGATTGATCAAGTGAACCATATTGAATTACACCCTGAGCAAACTCCTTTGCCAGTGGGGTGTTGTCTTTGTTAAGACGGTCAATAGCTTCACCTAGAGCTTTGTCAAACTGCTCTGGCGGGAGGGAATACAAGTACTGAATCTGGGCAACCATGCTGTTGCCGGGTAAAATATCTGAGATAACAGTCTGAGTAGCAATATTGTGTTTCTTGTACCAGTTATAACCGGGAAAAATCTGCTTAGCTTGGTCAGCAATGTAACCAGACAAAGATTGTTTTTCGGCAATGCCTTTGATACGCTCTAGGTGCCTCTCAGCAATAAGGGCACGTGCAATAAGGTCCTGTGAAGCTTGGGCTACACCGTCTACAGCTTCAGGGTTTTCTGAGTTAAAAGCTTCTCGTACCGCTGGCTTGGTTGCTAGGCCACGGTTAGTAATCTCTTTAGCAAAGTTACGCTCTACGGCTGTAGACAACTTCTCAGGGGATTCAATGTCTTCATCTTTAAGACTAGAGATAGCGGCAAGCTCAGCAGAGTCTACGGACTTGCTAGGGTCTCTATTACGAATGTACTCAGTAAGCACAGACGCCTTCACGCGGGAAGCCTCAGCAGCTTCTTTGTTGCGTAGATGTAGACGTAGTGATTCTTCTTCTTGGTTTTGAATTTTAGCCAAGGCAGACTCAGTAGTAATCTCTCCTTTAGAAGCTACATTAGCCATCAACGCTCTCTTCTGAGCGTATGGGTCACGGAACACTGTTTGTTCTTTACCCTGATTAATGTTGTTTAGATCAATCTGCTCCTGAGCAGCAATCTCTTGGTCAAGTAATTCAATCACGAGTTAAACCTTTAATTTCTTGGTCCTGATAGAAATCCAGCTAGAGAAGACATACCCCTACCAGCATTGTTTAGTAGGCTAGAGGTTTGACCGATACCTATAGAAGACTTCTTTAAATCAAATAGCTGGTTGGCTGAGTTTAGGTTTTGGTTAATGTCTCTACCACTCTGTAGCCCTGAGTTAGCAGCTTGTGAAAGGCCACCAGCTAGGGCAGACGAAGCTAGACCACCCTGAGCAGCAGCAGAAGCTTCACTTTGAGCCTGTGCCTTTAGCATATCTCTGTAGACTTGTCTACGGGCTCTGCCAGCTTCAATCTCAGCTTGGTTACGTTGTACTTCAATAGCTCTAGCTTGTAGTTTGTTTGATTTCTGTTGTTCGGAGAATGCCGCAACAGTACCGGCAGCAGAAAGAGCCAGACCAGCAGCCCCAATAATAGTTGATGTCGCAACTGCCATTATTTAATATCCTTGTAATAAGCTAGTTCTGTTAGTTTGAATTGTTTCTTTTCGTAAATCTTTGTAACCATGTCATTAGAGTTCAGGGCGCTAAACGCAATACCCAAGCACCCTGATTTCTTTGCCCATTCTTCGGCTAGGTCAACCATCATCAACGAATATCGGCCTCTGTGATTAGGGTCTACCCACCATACTTGTTCTGAGGCTAGAAACCCATTCCAGAACGGAGCCGGAGCACTGATAAGGCTTAACATACCAACTGGAAAATCATTGTAACAAAGAAGAATAACTACAGCTTCATTGTTAGGTCTAGATAAGTACCAGTCGATAGTTTCTCTGATCTTTTCCGGCTCATATGGTCTGTGTTTAGAAAACTCAGAGAATATAAAAAAGCTTACACACATATCGTAGAGAGCTTCTTCGTCTCCTTTAGTTGCTAGTCTAAAACTATACTCGTTCATTAACAGTCTCAAATGCTGACCAACCTAAGATGTCAAATGGTTTGTTTCCCTCGGATTCAAACCGGAACTGCACTGCCCTACCGTTGCCTCTAATCTTGAGCCTTCTGGAATAATAGTTGTAGTTGGCATTAAGAATAATAGCTTGCTGTGGAGTCCCCCACCTATTTGAGTTGGTGTTGTTACCATAATCCCAGATTGAATACATCCAGCAAGACCCGTTAACTTTGTATCGAGAAAACACAGTTACATAGTTTTCTTGGAATTTACGTTGACCATCGCCACGGACTCTTGGGCCTGTAATAAAGTATGAGTTGTAGTTAACTCCCGGAGATGTTAAGTCAGCCCAGTCTTTAAGATCAGTATTCTGAAACTTGGCAAATCCAATCTTGTTAGTTAGATACTTAATTACAAATTTGACATTACCTAATGAGTCTGAGTTAAAGTCACCAAATTTTTCTACAGTCACTACAGCGGAAGTGCTGTTAACTACAGTCGTCCCAGCGTTGTTAGTCACGTTAACCGTTTCTACAGTGGATTCAGCTACAGGCGGTGAAACAATGTCTACAATAGAATAGTTGTCTGGTAAAGAATGTAGATAAAACCCCTCTGTATTTAAGTTCAATACTAAGACCCTGTTATAGATTCTAGGACTTGTAGAATTACTTGAATACAACCAGAAAATTTCTTTAGTTAAAGAGTTGTAACCAGATTTAACATACTTCTTAGAGGCTAGTGGAATTTCATCATAAAAAGTTTGGATAGTCTTTTCTGTTAATGACTGTGAGTTAATTGCACCAATATTTGAAGATTGTAGAGTATGAATACCTTCGTTAGTCCACCAAATTGGAAAGGTTGACACAACTACGTAAGATTGGTTTTCAATACAAGGTTCATCACTAATCTTTTCAATTGTGAAGTCAGTTGCGGTAAACCCAACTCCTTCGTTACCCTGTACAACCCAAATACCGTTGGTAGCAAAAATAACTAGAGTGCTTTTAACAGGAATCATCCTGATAATACGCCCAGCCTCGGGAATAATAAACGTACCCCCGTCATTGGGAAGAAGCTGTGGGTTTACTTCTGAAGTTGGGTCACCGTTTTGATAAAACCTAATGTCGTCGTCTACGTCCTTTAGAATGTTACTGAAGTACACAACACCGTTGTACCCATCAGCTTCTACACCAGAAAGGAACAATCTACCGTTAATAAACGCGCTACACCCCGGCCTCTTAGTTCTAGAACTAAGTGTTGGAAGCCCCACAAGGCCAGACACAGCGTTTCTATCTTGGTTAAATGCGTTTAAGATGTAAGTACCACGGGGGGCTAAGGAAGCGCCTAAATCTTGGAACTTGTATCTAGCCCCAGGTCTAAAGTCTAGGAAGTAAGGGACTATTGCACTCTGAGCAGCATCTCTAAAGTACCACCAAACCTGTCCTTTGTTTGGATATTGACTGTTTCCTTGACTATTCCAACCACTTAGAATAGCGTCTGTCCAACCTTGATTTTTAATATTGTATACGTAAGCTTGGTTAGAGGACGCAAGTGAAAAGGGCATGTTAGAAATAATGTCGTAGCCATCCGGTAAAACTTTAAAATCTCTGATTTTTACAGAAATCGTTGTGGCTGAAATAGTCTCTGTGTCTGTGTCATACTTTAAGTAAAATGGTTCTGTATTTGGATTAGCAACAAACAGCCGTCCTGAACCGTTAGCAAACTGGCAAAGATACAAACCGGGCTGAGCAGATGTTAGACCGTCTGTACGTACAGAGTTTAAGTCAAAAGTAAAGCTTGTTTTGTTGTCTGCAATCTTGTCTCCTACAATTCTGTAAAAATAGAGCAGGTTGTCTACTTGATGAACAAGAAAGCTATTCTCACTTCTGTATCCTGCTGACTTCCAGACGAAAGAGGTAAAAATAGAAGTAGAGTTGTAGGCAATAGTTGGTGGAGATTCGACCTCTTCTAAACCTAAACCTAGTCTACGAGAAACACTCCCAGTTTGATCAAAGACACAGTTGAGAGTTTCAGCACAAGCGTTTTCTGGAAAGTTAAAACCTGAGAACTCAGTTAGAAATCCCTTGGTAAAATTATTCTCAACACTTGTGCCGGAAGCTCTAGCCATTTGCTTTTACCTTTACGTTCATAGAACTAATATAATTATCAATTGCAATTTTGGCTTGTCGCCTATTAGTAAACATTTGGTCTTCTAGAATCTTAGGGGTTGAGCCACGCTCCATACGGACCCTAAAGAAATTATACACAGTAAAGGGTTCTACAAGAAAAAAGTTGTCTTTGTAAGGAACCTTTTCAATTTCGTTATTTTCTACCATAGCCAATCCTATTTTCGTATGAATCCGGCGCACCTACCTGCCTGTTGTCAAATTGTGACCTGACGTGTAGCCTGCGAGCAGCTTTTTCAGCAGCAGGATTCTGTGTTTGTCTTAGTTCAATTGAAGCTCTAACTTTAGAGTCTTCAATTAGTTGTTGCGTAGTTTTTCGATCAAAAGGAATAACGAAGCCATCATTTTTTTGGAACTCCAAGTTATAAACACCAAAGCAGGTTGTCTTCGATTCTTGTAAGGAACTTTCCACTTCACTGTCGTAACCGTCAAACAAAATAAGTTTATCGTCAATAGTCGTAAAGAACCTAGGAGCAACGTCTTTTCTGTAATAAAAAGTAATGTTGCTTCCGTTAATATTTTGTACAAAAGAACCAAACATAGTTTCGTCTAGTTGGCCCGGTAAGTTTTGACTATACTCAAGAAACTCTTTTAGGTTTAGATACTCAATGGTACGCCACTGAGGGTATGGATCACCGTCCTCTCGAACATCATATTTAATCCAGTCAACACTGATAATATCGTCTGGCCGCTCCATTAACACTGGTTTTGTTACACCGTAGGCAGTAAGAGTAAAAGGAACCTGAGACTCTCTAATATCTTTAGTTGTTACTATAGAGTCAAAGCAAGCCTTTACAACCCCGGCAACTGAAGCAGCCTCTAGAGTATCCCCAATAGAGTTAACTTCGTCACCGTCAATGCTTTGCATTACTTCTTGTACAATTGAAAGTAGGGTTGCCATTATCTTACTGTCTTCCAGTTACATTGTTTTTTGCCAAACTCATTATGGCTAACAATTCGTTCTTTAGTTTCTCTGTTCCAAGCCTTGTACTCTTTTTCTGTAAAGTAGTACGGAGACTCAGTAGCACAGAAGTTACTCTGGGGGCTTGCGCATCCAACTAGCAGCGCGAGCGTCAAGCTCGGAATCAGAAGATTTAGATATTTCATTGTTTAATTCCTTCCGAACCTCTATAGCCTTGTTATTGTATTCCTGTTGTTTTTGTTTCTCAGATTGTCGGCCTTTAAGAAAACCTCTAAGATAAATACCCCCTACAACAGAAATTAATATAGACACATACAGGAACCATTCTTTTATCTTAGATAATAGAAACATTACGTCCTCTTAATAACTAGTTTACCGGATAAGTAAGCGTATCCAATAGCCACAGCAGCAACAAGAACCAAACCAAAGGCAGCAAGAGCATAAAGGTTGTTAATACCAACAAGAAACCCAAGACCACCAATGCCGCCCGCCGCAGAAATAACTGTACCCAGTGCTGGTATCTCTTCTGTGACTTTAACATCTTCAGTAAGAACCTTCTCTGGTGTGTTTTCTTTTACTAGTCCAGACCTAGCAGCTTTAATAGAGTCTAGGAAGTTATCGTGGTACTTAGCAATAAGCTTGGCTTTGTCTGTGCCATTTACAATCCTACGAGCATTTACAGGGTCATCCACAGAATCATTGAAATAGTCATTGAGTTTTTTCCCTGTGTACATACCCTTAATCATACCGTCAAACAAAATCTTAATTGATTTGTCTAGTTTGAGAGCTTCGTCAGGCTTGTCTTCAATACCAAATTTACGATAGTTAGTTCTACCTGTTAGTTGTACAAACCCTCTGCCACGGTATCTAAAACCATCTCCGGGGTTTACGTTACCTAGTTCCCTAGCCTTTTTAGGATTGTGGTTAATATCGTACCTATTAAAATAATCCTTTGAACCCCTTTCAAAAATTGGCTGCATAGTAGCCGCAACCTCATGAAAAGCAGTAGCTAAGATATAGGCCAACCATCTGTCGTCTTCTAACTTCCTGACTTCCCATTCGTCAAGAATCTTAGTAAGACCTTCAACTTGAGACTGGGTAAGTCGATTCCCGAATGGGGCTTTTCTTACGTATTCAAAAAAGATATTTCTATTCATACATTACCTCACTAAGTATAGCTGATGTTGACAGCGCCAGCATCAAATGTGTCCGTGCCGGTACGGGTAATGCGGATGCGGTCTAGTTCCGCCGAAAGAGTTTTGACGCCACCGCCCGAACAAGCAGAGATTGAACCTGTGTGGCCCGCGTGGCTTTGCGTCCACTTGTTGCCGCTCATACGCCGAATAACCATTTGCCCCGAATGGATGTTTGCCGCCCCTCCTATGAAGACAGCAAAGCCACTGGTACTATTGGCGCTCTGCCCATTGGAGCCTCCCGCAATAAACAACGACGTAGAGACATACGAGGCGGCGTCAACACCGCTACTGGTTCCAAGCTGCACGATTAAGTGGTCTGTCCCAGTCAAGGACACGCTGTCAAAATGCACGACGATTTCGTTGATGCCAGCGGGGAGCCCCGTGAAGTCGAATTGCGTTCCACTGGTCGTGGTCTGCTGCGTTCTAAGCGTGATATTGCTGGGCGCAGCCCACGTTCCGTCAGCCCTTAGAAAATTTACCGCCCCGCCGCCAGAGGCAGGGGCGAGGCCGTCGACAGCAGACCCGACATTTCCAATAATGGTACGTACTTGGGCAGCGGTCAGATCGACCGGAACGCCGGTGCCCGCGCCGGAGGCTCGCCCTTTGATCGTAGCCGCTGGCATGTTGGCCAGCTTGTCGTTAACCACAGTGCCGTTGGTGATGTTAGCGCCATCAACTGAGCCAGAACCAATAATTGCGGCAAGCTGTGCGCCAGTCAGATCGACCGGAGGGCCAGTGCCCGAACCGGAGGCCCGACCCTTAACTGTCGCTTGGGCCATGTCGGTTAATTTAGAATTAGAGACTTTACCCTCAATTCTATTTTCTGGCAAAGTACCTACTGTGATACGATCTCCGTCAATAGAGCCTTCTGGGATACCACCACTAACTAAGGTTTGGATTTCTGCTAATCTAACTGGCTCAGTGGTATTTTCTGGTACGGGAAGGTTTATAATTCTGTTAGAGTTCATGTCTAGAACACTTTCCATTTGATTTGGAGTGTCACCATCCCGTGACAACAGTGTGTCTATTTTATCAGCCAGAACTGTAAAGTTTGAATTAATTTTATTTAAAGCAGAAGTTTGGTTTTGAAGACTATCTACTGTTTGAACTGTAACTTTATCAGACATGGTAAACCTTAAACAGTATAACTAATAAGAATTGTGAAAGAGGCTGTAGTCGTACCAGAAAAATCTAAGCTAAACGTATCACTTGTAGTATAAGATGTATTAACTGTAATTGTCATGCCAACACCCTCAGATGTCGAAGAAATTGTCCCAGTAGCAACTGTACTAGCGTTTTTACGAACACCCACAGTAAGAGAACCTGAATGAGTGCTATTAGGGACTACTCGCACCTCAGTACAAGTTTTAGTCTGATCAATTGGCACATAAATTCGAGAGTTAGGATCAGTTATGCTTTTAATTACAAAAGAGTCCCATTGCTTATTTAGGTTTTTTACAGACGATGCATTAATTTGATCTACAGCAATTTTTTGCCAAGTACCGCTGCCAGCGCCATCACTAACCCTAACAGTGTTAGCCGATGCGGCATCAGCCCCTTTACATTCGTGGAGTTCTGCACCAGTAAGAGTTGCGTGTGCTACCAATTTAATATCTCCTAAAAAAACCCCCGCTAAACGGTTAGGCTTAACGGGGGTGATTGGTGTTAGATTCGGTAAGTAATAGTTAGAACACCACGTCCCGCTGTAAGGTCTGCCGTGTTATTTCGAGCAGTTACCAATGCTGGCTGGGATAGTCGTGTACCAATTAGAGCACCGTCACCGTTAATTGAAGCTCTGGCAGTAAGGGACGCAACTGCAATAGCTGCATCAAAACCATCAAAGTCAATTTCAGTTGTACGGTTCTTACGAACTAGACCGAAGTCTACTGTAGCTGTAGCACCAACAAATGCAGTTTCAACATAGAAGTTAGAACTGATAATGAAGGCGTTGCTAGGGATGAAAACACCATCACCTAGAATAGTGTTTGTGAGAGCGTTAAAGTCCGGGGCGGTAATTAGAAATTCAAGAGAGTGTATACCACCATCCTGAGTTACATGACCACCAAGAGCATGTCTTGCCTCGTCGTCACCGTACTTAATGTAAAGACCGTCTGCGTTTGTCCAAGTACCCATTTTCTATAATCCTTTATTTAAAGTTAGACCTGATCGGTGTCAGTGATAACAACAACCATGTTTTCTGGACGATAGAGCTTGAGACCGTAACGAGTGGTCATAACATACTCTTCGCGCTGGTAGTCCTTATTGTATTCTGATTCTACAACAGGGGCCTGACGTACAGCACCTACGAAGGGTAGGGCAGACTGATCAGCAGAGAAGAAGAGGTTAGCAACACCAGTTGCAGTAGTCTTACCATCAATGGCTTCAACACCAATACTCTTAAGGTTGTTAGAGATATACACGTCCCAACCATATACGTTCATACGGAACTGCATACCAGTTGTAATGCCATCGCGGATAATGCCTTCCCACTTGGGGTTGTTAGAAACGTTAGTAAGGTTAGTTGCAGTCTCTAGAGCATAAGCTACAGATGGGTCAACAATGGCAACAAGGTTGTTCA
>Ga0068872_10002782_pt1 | contig 13593 bp, 11 predicted proteins | sample NOAtaG_7_FD_66441 | JGI IMG/M metagenome (GOLD analysis project Ga0068872, IMG submission 66441) | Freshwater lake microbial communities from Lake Erie, under a cyanobacterial bloom - NOAA_Erie_Diel1S_2200h metaG | ecosystem: Environmental > Aquatic > Freshwater > Lake | place: USA: Ohio, Lake...
CGAGATGCGCCTCGGCGGCGCCACCTACGAGGAGATCGCGCGCGCCGGCGGCGGCATCCGATCGACCGTGGCGGCGACGCGCGCGGCAAGCCTCGACGACCTCGTCGACGCCGCGCGACCGCGCCTTGCTGCGCTGGCGCGCGAGGGCGCGACGACGGTGGAGATCAAGTCGGGCTACGGACTCGACATCGAGACCGAGGCGCGCCAGCTGCGCGCCGCGCGGGCGCTGGGCGCGGCAGGCGGGCCGCGCATCGCGACGACCTTCCTCGGCGCGCACGCGCTGCCGCCTGAGTTCGCGGGTCGCCAGGGCGAGTATGTCGACCTCGTCGCCGGGCCGATGCTCGACGCCATCGCCGCCGAGGGCCTCGCCGACGCGGTGGACTGCTTCGCCGAGCGCATCGCCTTCACCCCCGAGGAGACGGCGCGGGTCTTCTCCGCCGCGCGGGCGAAGGGGCTCGCGGTCAAGCTGCACGCCGACCAGCTCAGCGACCAGGGCGGCGCGGCGCTCGCCGCGCGCTTCGGCGCGCTGTCGGCCGACCATGTCGAGTTCTCCTCCGAGGAAGGCGTCGCGGCGATGGCCGCCGCGGGGACGGTCGCCGTGCTGCTTCCCGGCGCCTTCTACTTCCTGCGCGAGAAGCAGCTGCCGCCGCTCGAGGCGCTGCGCCGGCACGGCGTGCCGATCGCGCTCGCGACCGACGCCAATCCCGGTTCCTCGCCGCTGCTGTCGCCGCTGCTCGCGATGAACATGGCGGCGACGCTCTTCCGCATGACGCCGGAGGAGGCGCTCGCAGGCTTCACGCGCAACGGCGCGCGCGCGCTCGGCCTGTCCGCGCAGGCCGGCACGCTGGAGGCCGGCAAGGCCGCCGACATCGCGATCTGGGACATCGAGCGCCCGGCGGAGCTCGCCTACTGGATCGCCCGCAACCCGCTGCACCTCGCGCTGCGCGGCGGCATCCCCATGGAGCTGCGCGCATGACCTCGACCTTCACCTTCACGCGTGGCGACTCGCCCCTCGTCGTCAGCGCGCCGCATGTCGGCACCTACGTGCCGGCCGCGATCCTCGGCAGGCTGGCGCCGGAGGCGGCCGAGCTCGCGGACACGGACTGGCACATCGAGCGGCTCTACGACTTCGCGCGCGGCCTCGGCGCCTCGATGATCGCGGCCACGCATTCGAGGCTGGTCATCGACCTCAACCGCGACCCCGAGGGCAAGCCGCTCTATCCCGGCGCGAGCAACACCGAGCTCTGCCCGCTGGGCACCTTCGCCGACGGCCCGGTCTACCGCGCGGGCGCCGAGCCCTCCGCCGACGAGGTCGCGCGGCGCGTCGAGCTCCACTGGCGCCCGTACCACGCGGCGCTCGCGGCGGAGCTGGCGCGGGTGCGCGCGCGCTTCGGCGTCGCGGTGCTGTGGGACGCGCATTCCATCGTCTCGCGCGCGCCGCGCTTCTTCGAGGGCGTGCTGCCGGACTTCAACCTCGGCACGGCGGATGGCGCGAGCTGCGATGCCGGCCTCGCGGCGCGCGTGGAGGGGATCCTCGCGTCGACGCCCGGCTTCACCACGGTCCATAACGGCCGCTTCAAGGGCGGCTACATCACGCGGCGCTACGGGCGGCCGGGCGAGGGCGTGCACGCGCTGCAGCTGGAGATGGCGCAGGGCGCCTACATGGTCGAGGGGCCGCCCTTCGCGTGGGACCACGACCGCGCCGAGCGCGTGCGCCCGGCGATCCGCGCCTGCCTCGAGGCGTGCCTCGACTGGGCGCGCGACCGCGCCGCGCGTCAGTAGGAGACCAGCCCGCCGAAGGGCACGTCGAGTCGCGCGCGCCCGCCGAGGAAGCCGAGCTCCATGATGCAGGCCGCGCCGCGCACGTCGGCGCCGGCCTTGCGCAGCAGCGTGATCGCGGCCGCGAGCGTGCCGCCGGTCGCGAGGACGTCGTCGAGCACGACGACGCGCTGGCCGGGCCGCACGGCGTCGTCGAGGATCTCGATCGTGTCCGTGCCGTATTCGAGGTCGTAGGTATGGGGCAGGGTGCGGCCAGGCAGCTTGCCGCGCTTGCGCACCATCACGAAGCCGCAGCCCAGCGCCAGCGCGAGCGGCGCCGCCACGAGGAAGCCGCGGGATTCGATGCCGGCCAGCAGCTCGGGGCGGTGCGGGCGCACGATGTCGGCGAGGCCGTCGATGCAGGCCTTCCATGCGCGGGCATCCGCGAGGAGCGGGGAGATGTCGCGGAACAGGATCCCGGGCTTCGGGAAGTCCGGGACGTCGCGGATATAGGCCTTGAGGTCCATGGGCGCGCTGCCTCGCGAGGGGCTGGATGGGGCGCGGATCCTAGCGCGCGAGCGCCGGCGTCGGAAACGCCGCGGATACGGGCCGCGCGACCGGGCATGCAGCCCGCGCATCGGCTTCGCCGGGCCCGGCCGGGGTGCGTCCATGTCGTCCGGGGCGTCCGGGCATCGCTCGTTTACCTTCGGTTAGGAATGCCCGCTTAGCGTCCCCCGGTCGGTTAAGGAGATCCAAATGAACCAGGCCCTCAGCCTCGGAGACGTCGAGAGGCTGCTCGCGGACGGCTCGCCCGGATCGCGCTCGATGGTCGCGACCGCGGTCGCGCGCATGGGCGACGTGCCTGCGCTCTCGCCGTCGCAGCGCGAGGCTTGGGTGGACGTGGTGCGCGTGTTCGCGCGCGACGCGGAGATGGTCGTGCGCGCCGCCCTCGCCGAGGAGGTCAAGTCCAGCACGAGCCTGCCGCGCGACGTCGCCGAGACGCTGGCGCGCGACGCGATCGACGTGGCGCGGCCGATCCTCGGCTTCTCGGAGGCGCTGTCCGAGGAGTTGCTTGTCGAACTCGCCGCCGCGGGCGGGCCCGAGAGGCAGGAGGCGATCGCCGGGCGTCGCAGCGTGTCGCCGCCCGTGAGCGGCGCGCTGATCGCCAACGCCGAGGCGCCGGCCGTCGCCCGCCTCGCCGCCAACGAGGGCGCGCAGATCGAGGTCGGCGACTTCGAGCGGATGCTCGAGCGCTTCGCCGAATCCTGGCAGGTGGTGCAGGGCGTCGCGCGACGCAGGCAGCTGCCGCCCAGCATCGCCGAGAAGGTCATCGGCCTCGTGGCGCGCAAGCTCAACGTCGACCTCATCAAGCGGCATGCCCTGCCGCCTGCCATCGCGGCGAAGCTGATCGAGCACGCGCGCGACAAGACGACCGCCGGCTACGCCGCCATCATCGGCCGCGCCGAATCCTCGCGTGCGCTCGCGCGCCAGATGAACCAGACGGGCAAGCTCACGCCCACGGCCGCGATACGCTCGCTGTGCATGGGCGACCAGGCCTTCTTCGAGGCCGCGCTCGCGATGCGCAGCGGGCTCGCCGCCGACGTGGTGCAGGCGGCGATCTCGGATCCAGCGGGAACCGGGCTTTCCTCGGCCTGCCAGAAGGCCGGCATACTGGCGAACCAGTTGCCCGTCGTGCGCGCCGCGCTGAAGGCGATCGCCGACACGCCGTTCGAGGGGGACCCCAGCGCCCACATGCAGCGCGTCATCTCGCGCGTGCTGACGCAGGTCGAGGACATCGGCTCCGAGACGCTCGACTTCCTGCTCGCGAAGCTCGGGACGCTGCAGACGGAAAACCGCGCCTGAGGCGGGCTGGCGCGCCCCCGGGGCAGGGCGCGAACTGGTCGGAGTGAGAGGATTCGAACCTCCGGCCCCTTGGTCCCGAACCAAGTGCTCTACCAGGCTGAGCTACACTCCGGCCGTGTCGCCAGGGACCCGGAAGTCCCGTGCGGCGGCGGGTTATAGCCCCGCCCCGCAGGCGCTGCAAGCGATGGCGCCGAACTCAATGCGCGCGATGGATGGCGAACTCGACCAGTTCGGCGAGCGCGCGCTTGACCGGATGCTCCGGGAAGATCCCCAGCGCGTCGCGCGCGATGGCGCCGTAGTGGCGCGCGCGCTCGACCGTGTCGCGCAGCGAGCCGTGGCGGTTCATCAGCTCGATGGCCCGCTCGAGGTCGCCGGGCCGCTGGTCGAGCGCCTCGAGCGTGCGGCGCCAGAACTGGCGCTCCTCGTCGTCGCCGCGCAGGAAGGCGAGCACGACCGGGAGCGTGATCTTGCCATCGCGGAAGTCGTCGCCGACGGACTTGCCCATCTTCTCGGCGGTCGAGGCGTAGTCGATGACGTCGTCGACGAGCTGGAAGGCGATGCCGAGGTTCAGGCCGTAGCTCTCCAGCGCCTCCTCCTCGGCGCGCGGCCGCCCGGCGACGATCGCGCCGACGCGCGCGGCGGCGGCGAAGAGCGTCGCGGTCTTGGCGCGGATCACCTCGAGATAGGCGTTCTCCGTCGTCTCGGTGTCGTTGGCGGTGGTGAGCTGCAGCACCTCGCCCTCCGCGATCACCGCGGAGGCGTTGGACAGGATCCGCAGCACGTCGAGCGAGCCGTCCTCCACCATCACCTGGAAGGCGCGGCTGAACAGGAAGTCGCCGACGAGGACCGAGGACTTGTTGCCCCAGACCGCGTTGGCCGTCGCCCGGCCGCGGCGCAGGTCGGATTCGTCGACCACGTCGTCGTGGAGCAGGGTGGCGGTGTGGATGAACTCCACGCAGGCCGCGAGGTTCACGTGGCGCTCGCCCGACGACACGCCGCACAGGCGCGCGGCGGCGAGGGTGAGCATCGGGCGCATGCGCTTGCCGCCGGCGGCGACGATGTGGCCCGCCAGCTGCGGGATCAGCGCCACCGGGCTGTGCATCCGGCGCACGATCACCTCGTTGACCCGCTTCAGGTCCTCGCCGACCAGCGCCATCAGCGGCGCCAGCGACGGGCCGCGCGCCCGCTCGCGTCCTTCCTCGAGATTGACGACGATTGCCACCTGATTGTCCCCGATTGCCCGCGCGCCGCGAAAACCGCAGCATAGTCAGCGCCAGGGCGCGATCAATCAAGCATCGCGGCCACGCATCGCGGGACAGGACGGACGGCCGGGCCGATGGAAGAGGATGGCGCGACGACCCACGGCACGCTGCTGGGGGGCAAGGTCGCCTTCGAGCAGCCGGCCGCGGGCTACCGCGCGGCGATCGACCCCGTGCTGCTGGCGGCCGCCGTCGTGCCCGCGCGGGGCGCCGCGCTCGAGCTCGGCGCCGGCACGGGCGCGGCGAGCCTCTGCCTGGCCTGGCGCCGACAGGCGCTGTCCATCGTCGCGCTCGAGCTCGCCGCCGCGCCCGCGGCGCTGGCGCGGCGCAACGTCGTCGCCAACGGGTTCGACGGCCGCGTCGAGGTCGTCGAGGCCGATGTCGCGCGCCTGCCGCCCGGGCTCTCCGGGCGGTTCGACGTGGTGTTCATGAACCCGCCCTTCGCGCCGGCCGGCTCGTCCTCGCCCTCGCCGCGGCCGGCGCGGCGCCGCGCCCATGTCGAGGGGGACGACGCGGGGCTCGAGGCCTGGATCGCGGCGGCGCGCCGCGCGCTGCGCGCGCGCGGGCGGCTGGCGATGATCCACCGGACCGAGCGCCTGCCCGCGATCCTCGCGCTGCTGGCGCCGTCCTTCGGCGACATCGAGGTCGTGCCGCTCTGGCCCGCGCAGGGGCAGGCCGCGCGCCGCGTCGTGCTGCGCGCCCGGCTTGGCGCGCGCGGCGGCGCCGCGCTGTCGCCCGGCCTCGTCCTGCACGAGGCCGGTGGCGCCTTCACCGCGGCGGCGCAGGCCGTGCTGCGCGACGGGGCCTCGCTCGACGAGGCCATGGCGGGAGCGCGGGCTTGCGGGCCGGCCGCGCCCGACGCATGAATGGCGGCGCGATGACCGCCCGCACCGACACCGAGCTCCTCGCCGCCCTGCGCGCCTCGCTGCGCGCCGGGCGCGTCGAGCTGCGCCTCGACGCGCGGCGCCTCGACATGGTCGACAGCCCCGTCTCGGTGCAGGCCGAGACGACGCGCTGGCTCTACGGCATGGTCGTCGCGACGGGCGTGGGCTGGTGGTGGGGTGGCCAGCCGGCCGGGCTCGCGGTCGCCGCGGCCTCGGTCGCGTGCTGGTTCCTCTGGGTGCGCCAGGACGTGGCGCGGCGGATCCGCCGGCGCGTGGAGACCGTCGCGCTGGACGACGCGGCGACATGGCGCCGGCTCTGGCGCCATGGCGGCGTGGCGATCGGGATCGCGGGCGGCGGCGTCGCCTGCGCGGCGCCGGATGGAAACTGGATGCAGTTCGTGCGCGACCTCGACGGGGCCGCCGGCGAAGGACGGGAATGATGGGCAGCTTCTGGAAACTCCTCCTCGTCGTCGCGGTGGTCGCCATCGCCTGGTTCGGCTGGCGCTGGTTCCAGCGCTGGGAGAAGGAGCGGCGCGAGATCGCCGACCGGCGCGGCGCCGCGGACGCGGTGCGCCGCCAGCGCGGCAAGGCCGACGAGGTCCAGGTCGAGGAGCTCGTGAAGTGCCGGGCCTGCGGCGCCTTCGTGGCCGCGGGCGCGCGCGCCTGCGGCAAGCCGGGCTGCCCGCTTCCGCGGTGACCCCCGCGCAGGGGACGCGGTCGCGCCCGCGTCCTTCGGTCGCGCGGCCGGGGCGGGCGTTCGGCGGTTGACACCCCGACCTTCGCGGATATGGTGCGCCGCAAAATCGACTCGGCGCAGGAGCCCGTGGAAACACCCCGATCCTTTCAGGGCCTCATCCTGACGCTCCAGCAATACTGGGCGGCGCAGGGCTGCGTGATCCTCCAGCCCTACGACATGGAGGTCGGCGCCGGGACCTTCCATCCCGCCACGACGCTGCGCGCGCTCGGGCCCGCGTCCTGGAACGCCGCCTACGTGCAGCCCTCGCGGCGCCCCGCCGACGGGCGCTATGGCGAGAACCCGAACCGGCTCCAGCACTACTACCAGTTCCAGGTCATCATGAAGCCGTCGCCCGCCGACGCGCAGGACCTCTACCTGGGCTCGCTGCGCGCCATCGGCATCGATCCCGCGCGCCACGACATCCGCTTCGTGGAGGACGACTGGGAAAGCCCGACGCTCGGCGCCTGGGGCCTCGGCTGGGAGGTCTGGTGCGACGGCATGGAGGTGACGCAGTTCACCTATTTCCAGCAGGTCGGCGGCATCGAGTGCGATCCCGTGCCGGTCGAGCTGACCTACGGGCTCGAGCGGCTGGCGATGTACCTGTTCGACCGCCGCAGCGTCTACGACCTGCCGTTCAACGATCCCGGCAGCCGCGCGCCGGTGCTCTACCGCGACGTCTTCCACCAGGCCGAGGTCGAGTATTCGCGGCACAACTTCGAGCATGCCGACGTCGCCATGCTGCTGCAGCACTTCCGCGACGCGGAGAAGGAATGCGAGGCGCTGCTCGCGCGCGGCCTCGCGCTGCCCGCCTACGACCAGTGCATCAAGGCGAGCCACCGCTTCAACCTGCTCGACGCGCGCGGCGCGATCTCGGTCGCCGAGCGCCAGGCCTATATCGGCCGGGTGCGCGCCCTCGCGAAGGCATGCTGCGAGCGCTGGCTCGCGAACCAGGCGCCCCATGGCTGAGCTTCTCGTCGAGCTGTTCTCCGAGGAGATCCCCGCGCGCATGCAGGCGCGCGCCGCGGACGACCTGCAGCGCCTTGCCTGCGACGCGCTGAAGGCCGCGGGCCTGTCCTGGACCTCCGCGCGCGCCTTCGCGACGCCCCGGCGCCTGGCGCTGGTCGTCGACGGCCTGCCGCTGGCGACGCCCGACCGCGTCGAGGAGGTCAAGGGCCCGCGCGTCGGCGCGCCCGAGCAGGCTGTCCAGGGCTTCCTGCGCAAGCTCGGCGAGGGACGAACGCTCGACGACTGCGAGAAGCGCGCCGACGGCAAGGGAGAGTCCTGGGTCTTCGTGCGCCGCGTGGCGGGCACCGACACGGCAAGCGCGGCGGCCGCCGCGATCCGCGCGGCGGTGGCGCAGTTCCCCTGGCCGAAGTCGATGCGCTGGGGCGCCAACCGAGCCTCCTGGGTTCGGCCGCTGCATGGCGTCGTCGCGCTGCTCGATGGCCGCGTGCTGGAGGGCGCGATCGAGCTCGGCGCCGGCCGCATCGCCTTCGGCGACCGCACCCATGGCCATCGCTTCCTCGCGCCGGCGGCCTTCGCCGTGGCGGGCTTCGCGGACTACCGCGACCGCCTGCGCCAGGCCTTCGTGGTCCTCGACCCGGCGGAGCGCCGCGCCGAGGTCGAGCGCCAGGCGAAGGCCGTCGCCGCCGCGCAGGGCCTTGTCCTCAAGGACGATCCCGGCCTGCTCGACGAGGTCGCGGGCCTCGTCGAGTGGCCCGTCGCCCATGCCGGCTCGATCGACGCGGAGTTCATGGCGCTGCCGCCCGAGGTGCTCGCCACCTCGATGCGCGCGCACCAGCGCTACTTCACGCTGCTCGACCAGGCAGGCTCCACCGCGCCGCGCTTCGTGGTCGTCGCCAACATCGCGACCGACGCCGCGGGCGCCGCGAACATCGTCGCGGGCAACGAGCGCGTGCTGCGCGCGCGGCTCTCCGACGCGAAGTTCTTCTGGGACCAGGACCGCAGGGCGCGGCTCGACTCGCGCGTGCCCGCCCTGCGCGAGCGGACCTTCTACGCGCGCCTCGGCACGCTGGAGGACAAGGTCGTGCGCCTGCAGGCGCTGGCGGCCGAGCTCGCGGCCAGCGTGCCGGGCTGCACGCGCGAGCAGGCGCAGCGCGCCGCGCTCCTCGCCAAGGCCGACCTGTCGACCGGCATGGTGGGGGAGTTCCCCGAGCTGCAGGGTGTCATGGGCCGGTACTACGCGCTGGCCGATGGCGAGGCGCCAGGGGTCGCCGAGGCGGTGCGCGAGCACTACTCGCCGCTCGGCCCGGGCGATCGCTGCCCCTCCGCGCCGGTCTCCGTCGCCGTCGCGCTCGCCGACAAGCTCGACACGCTGGTCGGGTTCTTCGCCATCGGCGAGAAGCCGACCGGCTCGAAGGATCCCTTCGCGCTGCGCCGCGCCGCGCTCGGCATCATCCGCCTGGTCGTCGAGAACAGGCTGAGGCTCGGCCTGTCGGGCGCCTTCGACGCGGCGCATCGGCTCTACGCGGGCCAGCTCGGCGACGCCGCCGGCGCGTCCCCGGCGGCGGAGCTCGCCACCTTCTTCGCCGACCGGCTCAAGGTCGCGCTGAAGGAGCAGGGCGTCCGCCACGACCTGGTCGACGCGGTCTTCGCGCTCGGCGGCGAGGACGACCTCGTGCGGCTGCTGGCGCGGGTCGACGCGCTCAAGGCGTTCCTCGGCGGCGAGGACGGCGCGAACCTGCTGGTGGCCTTCCGCCGCGGCGCGAACATCGTCGCGATCGAGGAGAAGAAGGACGGCCGCCGCCACGACGGCGAGGTCGTGGCGGCCGACCTGTCGGCAGCCGAGGAGAAGGCGCTCGACGCGGCGCTGCGCGCCGCCGCGCCGGTGGTCGACGCGGCGCTGGCGCGCGAGGACTTCGCCGCCGCGATGGCCGCGCTCGCGGGACTAAGGGCGCCGGTCGACGCGTTCTTCGCGCAGGTGACCGTCAACGACGCGAACCCGGCGCTGCGCGCCAACCGCCTGCGGCTCCTGTCGCGCATCCGCGCGACGCTGGGCCGGGTGGCGGACTTCACGCGGATCGAAGGCTGACGAGGCGAAGATGGCGAAGTGGGTCTACTCGTTCGGCGAGGGGCGCAGCGAGGGTGGCACCCAGATGCGCGACCTGCTCGGCGGCAAGGGCGCGAACCTCGCGGAGATGAGCAACCTCGGCCTGCCGGTCCCGCCCGGCTTCACCATCACCACCGAGGTCTGCACGCATTTCTACGCGCATGGGCGCAGGTACCCGGCCGAGCTCGAGGCCCAGGTGAAGGCCGCGCTGGCGCAGGTCGAGCGCGTCGTCGGCCGCCGCTTCGGCGACGCGCGCGACCCGCTGCTCGTCTCCGTGCGCTCGGGCGCGCGCGCCTCGATGCCCGGCATGATGGACACCGTCCTGAACCTCGGGCTCAACGACTCAACCGTGGCCGCGCTCGCCGCCTCGGCGCGCAACGAGCGCTTCGCCTGGGACAGCTACCGGCGCTTCATCCAGATGTACGGCAACGTCGTCCTGGACATCGACCACCACCATTTCGAGGAGCTGCTCGAGCAGGTGAAGGACGAGAAGGGCGTCTCGCTCGACACCGAGCTGGCTGCCGGGGACTGGCGCGAGCTCGTGGGACGCTACAAGGCGATGGTCGAGGCCGAGCTGGGCCGGCCCTTCCCGCAGGACCCGCGCGAGCAGCTCTGGGGCGCGATCGGCGCGGTCTTCTCCAGCTGGATGAACCAGCGCGCGATCACCTATCGCCGCCTCAACGCCATCCCCGAGGACTGGGGCACGGCGGTGAACGTGCAGGCGATGGTGTTCGGCAACATGGGCGAGGACTGCGCCACCGGCGTCGCCTTCACGCGCGACCCGTCGACCGGCGAGAACGTGTTCTACGGCGAGTACCTCGTGAACGCGCAGGGCGAGGACGTCGTCGCGGGCATCCGCACGCCGCAGCAGCTCACGATCCAGGGGCGCGAGCGCCAGAAGTCGCGCATGCCCTCCATGGAGGAGGTGATGCCGGAGGTGTTCCGCCAGCTCGCCGAGGTGCGCGAGCGGCTCGAGCGCCACTACCGCGACATGCAGGACATCGAGTTCACCGTCGAGCGCGGCAAGCTCTACATGCTGCAGACGCGTGGCGGGAAGCGCACCGCGGCCGCGGCGCTGCGCATCGCCGTCGAGATGGTGCACGAGGGGCTGATCGACACGGCCACCGCCGTGCGGCGCATCGATCCCGCCTCGCTGGACCAGCTGCTCCACCCGACGCTCGACCCGAAGGCGCCGCGCACGCAGTTCACGCGCGGCCTGCCGGCGTCGCCGGGCGCGGCGTCGGGCGCCGTGGTCTTCTCCGCCGACGAGGCGGAGCGCCGCGCCAAGGTGGGCGAGGCGGTGGTGCTGGTGCGCGTCGAGACCAGCCCCGAGGACATCCACGGCATGCATGCCGCCACCGGCATCCTGACGACGCGCGGCGGCATGACGAGCCATGCCGCGGTGGTGGCGCGCGGCATGGGCCGGCCCTGCGTCGCGGGCGCCGGAGAGATCCGCATCGACTACGCCGCCGGCCACATGACCGTGCGCGACCGCCGCGTGAAGGCGGGCGAGCGCATCACGCTGGATGGCGGCACGGGCGAGGTCTTCGTCGGCGAGGTGCCGACGGTGCAGCCGAGCCTGTCCGGCGACTTCGCCACGCTGATGGGCTGGGCGGACGGGTTCCGCGTCCTCAAGGTCCGCACCAACGCCGAGACGCCGCTCGACGCGCGCACCGCGCGCGAGTTCGGCGCCGAGGGCATCGGGCTCTGCCGGACAGAGCACATGTTCTTCGATCCCGAGCGCATCCTGGCGGTGCGCGAGATGATCGTCGCCGAGGATGGCGCGGGCCGCGCGCGCGCGCTGGCGCGCATCGAGCCGATGCAGCGCCGCGACTTCGCCGAGCTCTTCGCCATCATGGCCGGGCTGCCGGTGACGATCCGCCTGCTCGACCCGCCGCTGCACGAGTTCCTGCCGCAGCGCGAGGAGGACTACGCCGAGCTCGCGCGGGCCACGGGCCGCGACGTGGCGGCGATCAAGGCGCGCGCGCAGCGCCTGCACGAGTTCAACCCGATGCTCGGCCATCGCGGCGTGCGCCTGGCGATCACCTATCCCGAGATCTACGCGATGCAGGCGCGGGCCATCTTCGGCGCCGCGGTGGACGCGATCCGGGCCGGCGCCGACGCGCCGCTCGTCGAGGTCATGATCCCGCTGGTCGCGACGCGCCGCGAGCTCGACCTGATGCGCGACCTCGTCGCGAGGGAGCACGCGGCGACGCGCGAGGCCACGGGCATCGACGTCGCCTACCAGCTCGGCACCATGATCGAGCTGCCGCGCGCGGCGCTGCGCGCCGGCGAGATCGCGGAGACGGCGCAGTTCTTCTCCTTCGGCACCAACGACCTCACGCAGACGACCTTCGGCCTCAGCCGCGACGATTCCTCGTCCTTCCTCGACGCCTACGAGGCCGCGAAGATCCTGTCGGTCGATCCCTTCGTCAGCCTGGACCGCGACGGCGTGGGCGAGCTCGTGCGCATCGCCGCCGAGCGCGGGCGCGCGACGCGCGGCGACCTCAAGCTCGGCATCTGCGGCGAGCATGGCGGCGACCCGGCCTCGATCCGCTTCTGCGCCGAGACCGGCCTCGACTACGTCTCGTGCTCGCCCTACCGCGTGCCGATCGCGCGCCTCGCCGCGGCGCAGGCGGCGCTCGCCTCCGGCTCCGTGCGTGCACCGGCGGCGAAGCCGGCCGCTACCCGCGGCAGCGCCGCCTCCGGCGCGGCGCGCAACCGCAGCGTCCTGCTGGCCTCGGGCCGTCGCCCGGCGGCGGGCCGCGTCTCCGTCGGCAAGGCGAGCGTGCGTCCCGTGGCCGTCAAGGTCCCGGGGCGTGGCGCCGCCAAGCCCGCGCCGTCCAAGCCCGCGCCCGCCAAGCCCGTCGTGACCAAGGCACCGGCCGGCAAGCGCTCCGTGCCGCGCAAGCCTGCTCCGGCATCCGCGAAGGCGAGCACGACCGCGAAGGGCAAGACGGCCGGCAAGGGTGGCGCGCGCAAGCCCGCGCCGTCGCGCCCGCGCGGTGGCGGGAAGCCCCGTCGCGGCCGCTGAGCGGCCTCAGCCTTCCGCGGCGAGCCAGGCCGGGCGGCCGGGCACCAGCCGCGCCTCGCCCGAGGAGAGCACCGCGCCGTCGCGCATGCAGGCCTCGATCGCCTCGAGCCGCAGCAGGGCGAGGCCGCGATCCCCGGCAGAGCTGCGCATCTCGCCGGCGTCCTGGCCGTCGAGCGTCACGATCGTGCCCGGCGGGGGCGGCGGCCCCTCGATCCGCACGGGCACGAGGCGCTTCTTCGCGAGGCCGCGATAGCGCATGCGCGCCGTGACCTCCTGGCCGACATAGCAGCCCTTCTTCCAGTCGATGGCGCGCAGCTCGTCGTAGCCGTTCTCCAGCAGCAGCCCGTCGGCCATGTCGCGCGCGCCGTCGGGCACGCCGAGCGAGAGGCGCAGCGCCTCGTAGGCGGCGACGGACCCGGCGGGCCAGCCATGGCGGCCGAGCGCGGCCAGGCCGTCGGGCGGCAGGACGAGGCGCAGGCCGAGCGCGGGCAGGCGCGGATCCACGAGCGCGACGCCGCCCTCGAAGGCGATGCAGGCGCCCGGCGTCCCGGGGAGGCCGATGGCGGATGGGGCGTTGTCCCCGACCAGGAGCGCGACGCCCCATCCGGCGAGGATTTCGATCGTCGCCTTCGAGCGCAGCCTGTAGGCCATCAGCCGCTTGCCCAGCGCCTCCGCGCCGGCGGCGTCCGTGTCGAGCAGCAGGCGCTCCCCGTCGGGGACGACCGCGAAGTCGTGCAGGAAGCGGCCCTGCGGCGTCAGCAGGGCGGCATGGATCGCCTCGCCGCCCATGGCGCGCGCGACGTCGTTCGACACCAGCCCCTGCAGGAAGGTCGCGCGGTCGGGACCGGAGACGGCGAGCACGGCGCGATCGCCGGGCAGGACGAGGGCGGGGCCGGTCATGCGGGGCAGGCGAGGCTGGCGGCGGGCGCGGGAGCGTTCATGACGGACTGAGCTAGGCGGGTCGGCTCGGCTTGGCAAGCACCGGCGCG
>Ga0068872_10002783_pt1 | contig 13592 bp, 7 predicted proteins | sample NOAtaG_7_FD_66441 | JGI IMG/M metagenome (GOLD analysis project Ga0068872, IMG submission 66441) | Freshwater lake microbial communities from Lake Erie, under a cyanobacterial bloom - NOAA_Erie_Diel1S_2200h metaG | ecosystem: Environmental > Aquatic > Freshwater > Lake | place: USA: Ohio, Lake...
GGTGGTGTGGTGGTGTGTGTGCGACGGGGCGAGCCGTGGGCGGGAGCCCACGGGTGTTGCGTTTGATTGCGTTTTGTGGTGTTTTTGCGTTGTGGCGGCGTCCATGCCGTGGCACCCGGGCACTTCCGTGCCCGGCTCGCCTGAGGTGGCCTGTGGTGGTGTGGTGGTGTGTGTACGACGGGGCGAGCCGTGGGCGGTAGCCCACGGGTGCTGCGCTTGATTGCGTTTGGTTGTGTTTTTCGGTGTGGCGGCGTCCATGCCGTGGCACCCGGGCACTTCCGTGCCCGGCTCGCCTGTGGTGGCCTGTGGTGGCCTGAGGTGGTGTGGTGGTGTGTGTGCGACGGGGCGAGCCGTGGGCGGGAGCCCACGGGTGTTGCGTTTGATTGCGTTTGGTTGTGTTCTAGCGTTGTGGCGGCGTCCATGCCGCGGCACCCGGGCACTTCCGTACCCGGCTCGCCTGAGGTGGCCTGTGGTGGTGTGGTGGTGTGTGTACGACGGGGCGAGCCGTGGGCGGAAGCCCACGGGTGTTGCGTTTGATTGCGTTTGGTTGTGTTTTTGCGTTGTGGCGGCGTCCATGCCGCGGCACCCGGGCACTTCCGTACCCGGCTCGCCATGGGGTGGCGTTTGTGCGTTGTTGGCAATCATGCGTGGCCTGTGGCGGTGTCTGAAATGTGGCAGATCGGCGAGCAGATTTCCGATGCTGCCAACTTTGCTGGTCACAGCAGACTGAGCGTTGGGGCCGGGGGCAGGAAATGCGCGGGCAGGCAGTGATCGGGAGCACGTTTCGCGGAGCGAAACGCGACAATCCTGACGATTGCTGGCATCGTGTGTGGCGAGTCTGTGGAGGGAGCCACTTGGCGCGACAGAGTGAGCAGAAATTTCAAACTCGCGCGCCGGGCTGCGCCCGGCGCGGACACTTTGAAAAACGCAGGAAGCCCAAAATCGCAGAAGACAGAAAACGCAGGAATCGCATCAGAGTAACAGAGGACAGAGTTCCAGAGTGCAGAGGTTCAGAGCAACCAGAGTCCGAATCGCAGAGGAAGGACTCGGGAAAAAAACTACTCCAACACCAAACGAAATCCGTCGGTGAAGTCACGGTACACCGGAGTGTTGCCGTCGCGGAACGCACAACGAACGTCGACCGGACCGCTGCTCCAGGAGCCGCCACGCAACACGCGAAAAGACCCGCTGTCTTCCAAACTCTGGATCCACCAGTCGTCCCATCCGTCATCGGCAGTAGATGACCTGGACGTGTCATGGCGGTCCCAGCACCATTCCCACATGCTGCCGTGCATGTCAAACAGCCCCCAGCGACTGGGACGACGTCTGCCGCCGCGAACCAGAGCACTTCCATCAACCACTGCGTACAGGCTGGCGTTGTCCTCGTCATCGCCGAAGCTAAATCTTGAAAGGCTCAATGCCCGGCACGCGTACTCCCACTCGCGTTCCGCTGGCAACCGGTACCCCTTGCCTCGAGCGAGACTTACCAGCGTCTCCTCCCTGGCGTCAAAGGAGGAGCCTTCGACGACAAGCACTTTGGCGATCTCGTAGGCAGGTTCCAGTCCAGCATACACGCTGAGCAGATTGCAGATGTCCACCGCGTCATACCACGGGACGTCTGCGGGCAATGCGTTCGCTTCGAGGGGGGCCTCACTACTGGTGAAGCGCAGACGTACCTCGCTGCGGAGTGTCTGCCAGCGCGGTTCCAGCTGCTGCCACCTGGCGTCGTCTTCCAGTACCGCGATGATCTGCTGCTGGCTGACTTCCCGGTCGGACATCCAGAATGATTTCACCGGTTCAGCATCCCGCGGCTGCCATGTCGCTTTGGGGTCGTTTGCGTCGTTATCGATTTCGTCCGTTACGGACCCAAGAGGAAAGTCTGGGTGGCTGGGGATGCGGACCATGGTGAACCCGGGAACCTGCCGGTCCGGCGGGCCGAGGCGCGGTGTGACGTACCAGTCGCGTTTGGTTTGCTCGGCCAGCTGTTCCGTGCATCCGGCAATCATGTTTTCCAGCACGTCGTCCGTGTACTGCAGCTGCTGCAGGGCCCAGCGGGCGGCAGCGTGTGTGCCAGGATCCGGCGCTTCGGTGAACAGGGTCCTGAGTGAACTTTCCGCTTCCACCGGGCCGGCCTGCAGTCCGCCTGCCACAAGGCACAGCAGATAACGAGTCTCCGCGGCCAGCGGGTACGACGGGGCCAGCACCTGATTGAGCCAATCCACGTCGATCGGAACCGTCGGCAAATCCAGCATCAGCTGCGTGGTGTCGGAGGGGTCGGGTTTGGCCTGGCAGTAATAATCCAGCCGTTGTGTTTCACCCAGTGCGAGGCCCATGAGCAGCCAGCGCAGTTCGATTTTTCGGTTGTCGGTCACGGCCTGCAGCTGCCGGCTGACAAATTCCGGCACAGGTTGCCGCAGTGCGTCCAGCAGGTCTTTCAGGGCCACGGCAGTGCCGCGGAACTGCTGGGAACTCAGGCGAGGCACCTGCGCAGTGAGATAATCCAGCAGCCTCTGTTCGGGCTGCAGCCTGGCCAGTCCCCAGGCTGCGTGCAGTTTCTGTTCCGGGTGTGCAGAATCGTCCTGTTCGTACTTCTGCAGCAGAATCGGCAGAGCCTCACGGCGATGCTGTTCGAGGTCACCCACAAATGCTGCGGGAGCCGCGAGGAATTTTTGCGTGAAAAGTCGACTTTCCTGGCGACGACTTTGATCCCAGACCCACCAGCCGGCGCCAGCGAAGAATACGACGGCGAGGGCAATGGCGAGGCGTGTGATCAGTCGCTGCTGTTTTCGACGGGTGATGCTGTTTTGTACCAGCTGTTGGCAGCTGAGCAGGCTTTGGGTGGCGTCCGTCTGGCTGGCGACGGCTGAATCATAGCGTTTCACCCAGGCCACTGTCGGCCGGACTCGATCGAAAAACAGTTCCGCTCGTTTCAGGCTGGTGTCGTCGAGGACGCGAACGCCGTTGTGCTGGAGGTTTCGCAGGGTTCGAAAATCATCGGCGTCCTGGTGTTCCTGGGCAATCCAGGTCGAGAGCAGTTTCCATTCGGAAAACAGGGAACGGTGTTCGACGTCGGCAACAGATGATGGGCCGGCGGGGGCATGGGCGGGCTGCAGTACAAGGATGCCTCGTTCGGCAAACTGCCTGGCGACGGCCACAGTCCGGCTGACGTCGGCACCGATTTCGGCGGCCAGTGTTTCCAGTGTCTGGGAGGGTTGTCGCCGCACCGTTTCGCCGGTCATTCCGTGCTGTGAAAGGCTGCGGAAGAGCCGTTCAGCGATCCGCTGATCCGGTGAGGGACCGGCGACAGCGGGATCGGCGAGGGAGTCATAGACGGCGAGTGCCGTCTGCAGCGACTGTTCGGATGTGCCGGCTGTACGTGATCGCACGATCACGGGCGCGAGGATGTCGTGAGTCAGTTCCAGCCGGGAAATTCCGCCACGGTCTTCGATGGTGAGCAGGCGGCGATCGATGAGTGTTTTGAGGGCCTGTTCCGGCGTTGGGACTCCGGCGACACGCAGTTCCAGCTCAGCGGACTCGAGGTTCACGGACTGTCGGATGCCGGCACCGGACACCAGCCGTTGTTCGACGAATTCGCGGACAGCGGGGTGTGCGCCGCGAAAGTTGTCACGACAGAAATCTCGCAGTACCTCATCGGCCGTGCCCTGCATATTTGCGGAATCAATGGTCTGGTGACCGGCGCGAAGCCGTCGCAGATTGAGCTGTTCGCAGATGAGGCTGAGCAGTGGCGGGACGTTTTCGATTTCTTCCAGCGGCACATCCGCCGATTTGCCGGCGGCAAGGCGAACAATTTGCTCGGCAGTTTCCACAGCCAGAATCGGCGGTCCTTTTCCGGCAGCGCGACGCCGCAGTCCGGGATTGAAAGCCGCGTCGAAGGCCTGCTTCCCGGACAGTCGGCGAAGTTCGCAGCGATTGTCCATCATGGAGGGCATCTGTCGTCGCCAGCGTTCCAGCTGGTGCAGATAATCGTCCCGCATGGAAAACACGACACGGCACGGACGAACATGCTGCAGCACGCGGTCTGCGTAATCGTCGTCTTCCAGTCGTGTGCGGGCGGATTCCGGAGGCTTGTTTTCAACAATGCACGCGAGGGCCTCGAAGAGCTCACGCGTTTGCTGTTCGCGTAGTGTGAGCCCCAGCGTGAAGATTTCTTCAAACTGATCCAGCAGCAGTACCGGTCTGGGCAGTGCCTTCGCTGCCGCTGACGTACCGGCTTCGTCTGCAAATCCGAACTGCGGATCATGAAACAGGTCCCATAACGTGGGGGCAGCTGTGGCTGGTTGCGGAGCGTTGGGAAAATGGCGGGCGAATTCCTGCAGCAGCTGCTGTTCGGGTGCAAGCGGCTGCAGCTGTGGGTCATAGATCACGCGGATGAGCACCGGTGCATACCCCTGCTGCCGCAGGCGTGGAATGACACCGGCGTTCAGCAGTGAGGTTTTGCCGAGTCCGGACTGGCCGTAGAGGATGGTGAGCGGTCGCTGGCGAATGCGGTCCGACAGTTCGGGAATTTCGCGGTCCCGCCCAAAAAAGTACTGGCTGACATCCTCGGAAAAGGAACGCAGGCCGAGCCAGGGATTTTCTTCGTCGACATTCATTGCGGTGCTCCTGCTGCGAGGCGTTCGAGCTGCAGTCGCCGCAGCCGCTGACAGAAGACATCGTCCACCCTGCCCAGCAGAAACTTTGGCCGGTGCACGGCGGCAAACAGCCGGGGTTCGTAGCGGATGCGACCGGGGTCCAGATCGTCGATGAGGAGCGGGTGGTAGAAGCTGTCACGTTCGGCTTCGGCAATGCCCTCGCAGCGATCTCTGGCCCACTGTCGTTCCCGGTGCGCATAACCCTCGGCAGTTTGTTCCGTTTTGTTGGAAATCACGGAGATAAACAGTGTGCAGCGGGAACGGATGTAGTCTTCAATTCGTCGATCGAAGTTCATTCCGGACTGCAGTCGTTCAAGATCCAGCCAGACATTGCAGCCCGCGGCCTGCAGCCGTGCCACGAGCTCGCGGACGGCCATTTCGTCTTCGCGCATGTACGAGATAAAAATGGCACCGGGAGGCATTTCTTCGGCGACATTCAGCTGGGGGACGGATGAGGCCGTGGCGGGCAGCAGAGGATGTCGGACTTGCCAGCGGCTGAGCAGTTCCGCCACAAAGTCCTGGGGGGCCTGGTTCAGGACCTGCACTGAGCCGGCCGGACCGCCGCAGTAAAGTACGACATTTTGAGGATCGACCACGGTCGGCGGCACCAGATGATTGTTGGAATGATCCTCGGTCAGCCGTGTCTGACGCATCACACGCATGAAGAATCGCAGCAGCCAGTCGGAATAACTGACGCCAATCGCCAGCAGTTCAACATTTCGGTCAGGCTGCAACGCCGCATGCAGATGCGGCAGTCGTGCTTCTTTAAGGCTGGCGTGCAGGGCGAGCAGAAATTCCAGCAGGTCTTCGTCCCACACGACACAGCTGTCGAGTGTTCGCGAGGCCAAACCGAGCACATGGTAGACCCACGATTCGCTGTTTTCCTGCTGCAGCTGTGTCAGCGGTCCCCACAGATCTACGGAACTGTTGGCGGGGCTGAAATCACGGATTTTTGTGCCGGCCCGGCCGTCAAACCGCACGATGTCCAGTGCTGTCTGCAGCAGCGAATCGGGAGTGCTGGTGAGAAACAGGCGGAAACCGGAGATCTGAGCGAGCTGTTTGAGTGTTTCGCCGGGCTGGCTGTTGACCTGGTCAAGAATTCGCGGGAGTACAGTGTAAATTTTCTGTCTTTGACCGGGATGCTGCAGCAGATGCCGCGAGACGACCTCGTTGAGTGTCGGGGATGGTGACAGCTGGTTCGGGGCCACACTGAGCTTTGCTGCCAGTTCAGATGCCAGCCACGGCGCCAGTGGACGATTGTCGGCACCGAAGGTTGTGACACCCCAGCCGACAATCGGCAGCACACTGCCTTCTTCGATGCTGTCGAGCAGCGCATCCCATTGAGAATCTTCAATCATGCCCCGCCCTGCTGTGCAGCAATTGGCCTGTAACTGTTTGAAATCAACTGACGTTCCGCTGGCCGCCAGCCCGGAAGGTTGCCGGACGGGCACATCGCGCTGCCAGACGGCGACGCGATCGACCGTTTGAACGAAACCCAGCCGTGTGACAAGCTGGTGTACGTGCAGCTGCGAGCGAGACCTGCAGTTGTTCTGTAAAGGTACCATGACCGGAAGGAAATGTCAGCAGTCAGGATGGCGATTTCCGGGGGGGGGGCTGGCTGAGGGGTGTTTTTTGAACCACAGAGGGCACAGAGGTCGCAGAGTCAGAGCGGGACTGGTCGTGAGATTTTTTTTCATGTGAAGCCGCGAAGGGAAAAGCATAAGTTCGGTGTTCGGGGGGCAGTGGGCGAGCCGCGGACGGGAGTCCGCGGGTGCGGACTTCAGCGTAGCGCTGTCTAAGGGGTGTTTTTTTCACCACAGAGGGCACAGAGGTCACAGAGGCAGAGGAAGTCTGGTGGTGATATTTCTCTGTCGCGTGAAGCGGGGACTTGTAATGCATAAGTTTGGTGTTGTGAGTTCTGTGGGCGAGCCGCGGACGGGAGTCCGCGGGTGCGGTCTTCAGCGTAGCGCTGGCTGAGGGGTGGTTTTTTTTCACCACAGAGGGCACAGAGGACACAGAGGAGGAGCAGGTCTGGTGGTGATTTTTTTTGTTGCGTGAAGCCGCAAAGGGTACTGCATCAGTTCGGTGTTCGCGAGGATTGCTGCGGGAACGGCAAACGCGGACTGAGCATAAATGTGCGGACTTGCTGCGGGCCGTCAGGTCGCAGTATTTGTCTCAAAATGTCTGTACCTGGTGCTGGCCCAGGCGCTGAGGGAACTGCTGCCGTCAGACTCGTTTCATTCACTACAGCCGTTTTCGCAGCGGGGCAATTTCGGCTTTCGCAAGGGAAATTCTGAGAGCCTTGTGAACTGATCCAGGTAGATTTCGCTGGCGGGAGTTGTAGTGACTGTCGAAACGCGGTGTTTTCAGGGAAACTGCGCCATGAGTTTACAGTTCAGCTGTGTGGCTTTATTCAGGCGGTTTTGGTGCGGAGTCTGTTTGTCTGTTTTGTCGTGCGGCACAGTTTGTGCGGCAGACCATTCTGCCTGCTGTTCGGCTGCGGTGCCGAGTTCCGGGTTGCAGGGCAGCCAGACGCAGCACGGGTCGGGTGAGGTGGGCTACATTCCGCGACGTAATACATCCGGCGAGCGACTGTCAAAAATCGTGCTGTATTTTCCCACGGATGCAGCGTATCTGGTGACCGTGAACGGCCGGCGGCACCATGTGCAGGGTGCTCAGATGGAACTTTCCACCAGTGTTGTCTCGCGGAGCGGGACCGTCGTGACGCTGGAGGTGCGTCGGCCGCGAACTGCTGAGCAGCAGCTGGTGCAGATGGCGAAACAGGCGAAATCCGGAGTGGCTGACGAGTACGAGGTGGGAACCGAGCAGCTAAGTCTGATTCATGTAACAGGTTTGGCCTGCAGCCATCCAGTGGCTTTGACGCAATTGAGGGGTGGTCAGACGCAGCTGCGTTTGCAGGGCGGTCAGGTCGTGCAGCTGGATGTCAAGTGAGCGGAGCTGGGAAGTTGGGTTTGGGGCTTGAGACTGTCGCTGCCACAGGGGTGTTTTCTTCACCACAGAGGGCCCAGAGGGCACAGAGTCAGGGCGCGTCTGGTGGTGATATTTGTTTGTGCTTTGGGGCCGTGAGGGGAAAAGCATCAGGTGTTTGTACAGAGTTCTGTGGGCGAGCCGCGGACGGGAGTCCGCGGGTGCGGGGCCTGTGTGGCGGACCCGGACGCAGCTGCGAAGCGCGGGGCACGAGCCGCGATCGTGACGGAGTCGATCACTCGGACTGGAATGTTGCTCGGGCTGAGTTGTCTTCTTCGATGCCGATGATGGCGTTGACGTCGTCGCGAGTTTTTTCCAGCAGAGTGTTTCGCAGTGTCTGGCGACGCTGCACCTGATCGGCCTTCTCGCGATTCAGGCGTGAGCTTTGCATGGATTCGACGTATGGAGACCAGCGGAGGCCGATGAGGTCGAATACGGTGGGGTAGATCGTGCTGCTGCCGAGAATGATGTTGGTCTGCAGCGAGCTTTCGGCCTGTGGCAGGGGGCGGAAGGCAGCTCCCAGGACGGGAATTTTTTCCAGTCCCGGAACTCCGCGTTCGGTTCGCGAGGCTTTGAGTGCGACAGTGTAGCGACTGATCTCCCGCAGTTCGTAGCTGCTGGTCTGAACATCGGTGTGAACATAGTGTCGTTTGATGCGTCCGAGGTGTTTTTCGTCGGCTCGAACCGGTTCGCGAACATTCGTGCTGTACATGTAATCGAAGGCGTAGACGATGGAGTTTCCGTCGGGCTGGATGACCGGGACGATTTCGAAGCCGGTTCCGGTTTCGAACTTGTAGACGGCGGGATCCGGGATCAGTTTTTCCAATTCTGATCCTGGTTCGCCTCGCTGTGGTGCTCCGGGCAATGTTGCCAGGGGGGCGTTGCTGCCGATGATGCCGGCCGGTGCGGCGGGTTTCAGCAGCTGAGCGGCTCCGACGAAGGTGGGGTCCTGGGTCAGGTTACCGTATTCATTGACCAGTGCTTTTGCGCCCTGGAGTGCTTCGGTGATGAGGATCTGGCGGGGCGGCAGGTTGAATTCAAAGGAGGCTCCGGGCAGAACGCGGGCCAGCGTGCGGTTGTTGGTCAGGATTGTGGTGGTTTCGATTTGTCCGAGGGTGACGTCGTAGTCGCGGGAGACGCGGCGAATCCGCTGGAAGGCCGGTTCATAGAACTGTGCGGCGACGTCATCTTCGACTGCGATGGCCAATCGTTTCAGGTAGTTGTCGACATTGGAGGCGTGGTGGCGGATGGCTTCCATCAGTTCGACGGATTTCTCTTCCTGTTCATCCATGAATTGTTCCAGCAGCCGTTTGGAACGCAGTTTTTCACGAGAGGTTTGCCAGCCTTCCTGGGTCTGTTTGCGGCGGCCTGCTGCTTTGCTGTAGCTGGTATACTGGCTGGCCCAGTTTTGCAGAGTTGGCAGACTGACCTTGATCTGTGTTTCTGTAGCGTGGTCGATGGTGTAAGTTCTGGAATCGTCGGAGCCCATTTCGGACTTATAAATTTTCAGGGCGAGGGCGGCAAGTTCGCTGGTGGACATGTCGTCCAGCCACTGGTCCTGGACTGCGGAGGTGCGATTTCCGGGGCTCAGGATCGCCGCGGTGCGAAACAGTTCGGAGGTGGTTTCAGCGAGATTTGCAGCGGCGGCTTTTTCGTCGCGCACAGCTTTTTGGTAATCCGTCTGATCGTTGCGAAAGTCTTCCGCGAGGGTCGTGTCGGCTGGCAGCAGGGACCACTCAAGGCTCAGATTTTGGAACTCCAGTTCGCTGGTCATTTGCGCTTTTAAAGCTTCGGCCATTTTGACGGTGGCCAGCTGAGCGGGGGACAGCGTTCCGGGTGTGGCAATATTGTTCTGGAAGAAGTTGACGGTGTTGGCGAAATGATAGGTGCGTGAGGCATTGAAGCAGACTTCCTGGTCAATGCGGGCGTCAGTAGAGATGGCTTTGCGAATATGGCGGGACAGCGGGTTGCCGCAGTCGGTGAGCTGCGTGAGTGATTTGACGTACTGTTGTTCCCGCATGGGCAGTTCTCCGGCGACCAGCTCGGCGAATCGCTGCATGATCCGCTGCCGGATGGGGTGATCGGCGTGGGCCAGCACGAACATGGCACCGGCGAGGCTGATCGTGTCCATGGAGTTCAGTGACAGGAGTTTGTTTTCTGTGTTGAGCAGTTCGGAGTCCAGTTCCTCGAGTTCTCCGATAAAGTCAGCACCGAAGAAGGCGTAGAGGTATCGCTGGTCGCGTTTTTGTTTGTCATGGGAGACGGGATCTGACGCAGGCAAATACTGTGGGTCGGTACCGGGGACCGGTGGTACCAGGCCAACGCCGTGATCAGCCTCCAGTGCAACTTCGCTGGCCACCTCCTGAACGGCTCGTCGCATCAACTGCCCGGAAGCATTGACTAGGAAGCGGGAGTGAGCGACTTCCTTATTGATGCGTTCGTAGACGACGTCCATGTGGTCGCCGTGTTCGCCATTGACCTGTACCGTGTGGATGCCGACTTTGACCTGTCCGACGGGGCTGTCGAGCTGGTGGATCATGCGGCAGATTTTGTTAAGTCCCTTGACGGGGCCGCGCAGCTGCAGGCGACTTTCGCCGACGACTGAGATGGAGACCTGAGTGACGGGGTCACGTGAGTTGAGTTTGCCTTTGGCATAGCTGTTGCGGTCAGCGATCCCGGCGACGACTTCGCGGCGGAACTGTTCTTCGATCCTGCGGTTTTCGGCCTGTTCGGAGGTGAGCAGGCGATTGCGTTCGGCGATTTCGGTTTGCTGCTGATTGGTGAGCTCGTTTTGTTTTGTAGTGCTGGTGGGGTCACCAAGAGCGGTGGCTTCGTCTGTAAGTCGCTTTCGGTTCAGCTTAATTTGCTCGCTGCGAAGCTGCAGACTGCGTTGTGCGGATCGCTGGGTCTTCAATGCGGTCAGCTGGGTTTCGCCGTCCTGCAATTGTTTCCGGAGCACTTCGATCTCTTTTTCAAGAGCCGGCACCTTTGCGGCATCATTCTTTTTGGCGGCATCCAGTTCCAGCTGCTTGTCTGCGATGTTTTTACGCAATGTCTCGTTGGTCTGACTTTGGGTCAGCATTTTCGAGTCAAGCCCCTTGATTTGTGCATCCAGCGTAGCGGGCTGCCCGTTGGTTACAGCGCTGGTGGCGTTTTCGGTTTCCTTTTCTTCCTCGGCCAGTTTTTCAGTTTCCAGTTTGTTTTTTGCGAGAGCTGCTTTGGCTTCGGCAATTTTCTGTTCCATTTGGCGAGTTTTTGCAGCAGCATCGACTGCTCGCTGTTCCTGAGTGCGGCGAGCATCGGTGGCGTTTTCCGCGTCAATTCGAGCGTTTTCAGCGAATTTCTGTGCGTCATCGAACGCCGTCTGATTCAGATCCTCAATGCTGCGATTGATGATCTCGGCCAGCGTGCGGGCGTTGCGATAGTAATACAACTGAACGACTCGAGTGTCCACACGGTCCCCCGGATTCAGTTCGTCCTGTTTGAACTCCGGTGCCAGGTACTGGGGGTATTCGATCTGCTCACCGCGGAGGCTGCCCTCGGTGAGCATGAAACTGTGCTTTGACAGGGTATGTGCATTCCCCACGAGGTCCTGAACGCTGGCTGTCACTGTAAGCTCGCAGGCACCGACGCCGGCATCCGCGAGTGTCAAAATCACCGAAGTGCCGCCTTCGTCGAGGACGGGAGTGGGCGTGATTGCAGCCGCTCCGGCTTTGGACACCGTGAAGCCTGCAGCTGTGATCGTTGCAGGTTTCAGATCAGCATCCGCGAAGCTCACGACGACTTCAGCCTGTCCGCCCGGTTTGCGGGATGCCACGACGCTTCTGACGACAGGTGGTTCGCTGTCGACGTAGATCTGCAGAGCTCCCAAGTCAGATGGAGGCGATCCCGGTTTGCGGTAATCGATGGTGACTGCCTGGTCGTATAAGCCAGATGGGACTTTTACACTCGATGTAAAATTACCGGGGTCATTGAGGGAAAATTCGTAACCATTGGAAGCAGTCACAGTTGTTTCGCCACCGGTGGCTTTTACTCGGTAGATTCCCCGCAGCGATTGGCTGCCAGTGACGCCGACCGTCTGCCCGCAGGCCAACTCCGTACTGAACGCAACCAACAGCCCGGCCGCTGTCATCAGAATTTGCCTGGTCGACATGGAATACGCACTCCTTTACCTATGCTGAAACCGCCTCGTGCGGCCAGGGATCGAACTGATTCGTGGTCTTACCGGACCGTGGGGATACTCTGCGTATCTTTTTTCAACTGTTCTGCAGCAGCTTTTCCTGCCTGACGAGCCTGTTCGGCTGCGGCTCGTTCGCCGGACTGCTGACCGATACTTCTCAGCACGGCAGCTCCGGGCAGGATCCGCGTGAAGGCTCGAGTACGTTCAACCGCTACGGCTCCTGCCGTGCTGAAGACTCCCGCCGTACCTTTGGCGATGTCCGTGACTTCCGTGCCCAGTTCACCCAGCTCCGCTGCCAGCCGCGATTTCTGCTTTTGTTCGTGCACGGCCTGTACGATCTCTCCGGTCTGCTCATGCACCTCGCGGATCAGTCCGCGACCGCTGATGTACTTTACCGTGGCCTTGCACTCATTGATGCGACAGAATTCGATACAGACGCGTCGGTTTGTGTAGACATAGGTGATCGTGTGGGCCGTATAGGCGACGATCGGGGCACCTGCCGGCAGAATTGCGTCGATATAGAGCTTTTCGCCGGATTTCGGGTGGTTGGCCACGATGATTGTGGGGCCGCCCTGCAGGATCTGTGCCTGAAATTCGCGGTCGCCGCAATAGTAATTCGGATGCACGTGGAGGGTCGGCGGGATTTCGACCTTGCCGTTTTCAATGATGACAGCCGGCTTGCCCTGCTCATTTACCGCAGGGTCCACCACAATCAGATCACCCAGTCCCGGATCCCGCGGTTCCTGTGCGGCACACATTCCACCTGCCGTCAGTGCTCCGGCCAGCGCAGCACATGCCAATCCCCGTCGCATGGGATTTCTCCGACCAAAACCGTGGCCCGGCAGACTTCCCCGGCCCCCCCGTAAAGTCGCTGCCACCCCTACTATCGGCTCGCTCGGTACTGCATGTATACCCGAACCCGTTCGATAGGGGCTGGGGAACCCTGAATTTTTGTCTCAGAATTCAGTTCCAGGTTGATTGTGAGCGGGGTGCCGCGACGGACCCAGACGGTCTTTTCCGCTGTGCACACGACTACTCCCCGGTCACGGGATCCGGCGGTGGCGACAAGACCTTCCACGCGAATTTGCGCCTGGCCGCCTGCCAGCAGTCCGGTATCTCCGCCTGTGTGTTCGAGCGTTGCGGTGAACGTCGGAGCGGATTGTTTGCTGTCCGAGAACGCGGAGATGCTGGACATGCGGAGCGGTCCGGCAACCAGTTTATCGAAAGTGAAGCTGCGAGTTTCTGCGGCTTCGACAGCCGATTCTGAAACCAGCATGGCGGACGGCGTGCGGCTGTTGGATTGCGTCTGGTAATCCCAGCCGGGAATGGAACAGCGGGAACACCTGGTCTGCCAGTGCAGAAATGTGTCGCCGGCAAATGCCGTTGTGGTCAGCAGTCCGAGCAGGGTGAGTGTGCAGAAGAGTCTTGCGTGCATGGCGGGTAAACCTGTACTGGCGGGGAGAGTTGTGTTTTTGTGTAATGATCGGAAGTCTGGAAATTGCTGGCCTGCGAAATCTGCCGGTTTTTCCTTGACATGGGTCAATTCTGCGTTCCTCGCGTTGCGATCGTCGCCGACGGCCTGAATTGAGCGGTTCTGCAGTCCTGTTGTGGTCTGGCGGTTGACCGATGATTGGGGTTAGACTTTGGCGGTTGTCAAACCCAGGGATCGGGAGTGTTGGGCTGTGGGGCATTTTGATTTCTGCGACGCGATGACTCGGCTGTGCGAGGACATCAGCCGGCGGCATCCGGAGTTCGGGCATGTGCAGATGCCG
>Ga0068872_10002786_pt1 | contig 13590 bp, 15 predicted proteins | sample NOAtaG_7_FD_66441 | JGI IMG/M metagenome (GOLD analysis project Ga0068872, IMG submission 66441) | Freshwater lake microbial communities from Lake Erie, under a cyanobacterial bloom - NOAA_Erie_Diel1S_2200h metaG | ecosystem: Environmental > Aquatic > Freshwater > Lake | place: USA: Ohio, Lake...
GAGACTATAATGAGATGAGTAAAGATATTCACAATAAAATAATAAATAATATAGTGAGTAATGAAAATATTGATGATGAAGACAAACCACAAATAGAGATAGATAATGATGTTAAAGAATTATTTCCTAATTATTGTGATGATGAAACTTTTGGAGGTACAAAGAAACTCATTAAGATATTTATTGAAGCCTATAAAATAAGCATTAAGTACATAGATTGTGAAATAAATGATTGGAATTATGAAACTATACACAATTATATAGTAGAAGAAATTGAAGCATATAGAGATGAATTTGATAATACATACTTTAAACATAAAGATAATTATTATGATAATTTGATAAAGCATAAAGTGATTGAGAATAATAAAATATATGATTTGAATGATAGTAAGTTTGTTAAAAAAATTGGACAAGTACAAACATTCTGTGCGATTGCATTTTTCAGATAACCTTGAATATATTACTCATAAATATAGACTTCATTTCAAAGATAAACATAACTTAATAGAATTCTATATACAAAATAATGCTATATTAAATGATAATGTATATTGTAGTTTGTATGCAGATAATAGATGTCATATATACTTTATTAGTCAAGACTGGTTTGAAAATGAATATAATCGAAATACAAATATTGATGTAATAATGAATATAAAAATTATAAATGGTTATGGATTTGATTATGATTATTTGAAAAGATACTCTCCATATTGTATTAATTTGTATGATAGTGGTGAATATTATATGTTAAATAGAGATTATAAAATTATTACTAATGAAGATGAATCGTATCCAAATGGAAACTATAAACAAATATATTTACATAGAGGTAATGAGACACCTTGGGCTTATGATAATGAAGAAGAAATTAAAGTGTTATATCAAAAAGTATTATCAAAATTAAATGAAACTACAGCAAACAAAATGTGCAAAAATGAAAATCAACATACAAGTATTATACTCACAAAATGTATTAAGTTTTCAAAGCAAAAACATACCTCTTACTCCTAATATCCTTCCCATCAAAGTTTAGCCTACAATCATGTATTGATATATCATACTTTCTCTTACATAGTTGCTTGATGATTGATAAATATGGTCTTTTAGCTCTGTCTGGTTCTGATGCTCCTATTATGGTAGAAAAACTAAAGAACTTTCTAATATCTGGTATTAAAGCTAATATGTTACTTTGTTTTTCAATATTATTATCTAATTCATATAATGTTATACTTTTGTTATCATCTAATTGTAAAATATCTATAATTGTTTCTATTATTTCTTCTTGTTCTTGTCTATACAAGATACTTTTTAAGTTCATAGTTATTCTATTATATGAATTAATCCTTATAATTCTTTATTTTTCTTTTTAAGGTTGAATGCTTTCTGATAATGTTCTTGAATGCATATTTTTTGTAAGCATAATTAAAATAGTTAGCATATTGTGATGTTTTAATCTTGCCAATTGCTTTCTTGATTGCTTTGTTTAGTTCATTATATTTCAAAAGCTTTTTATTGAGTTTAAGATAATGCTTTAACTGACTAAACCTAGTTTGTAATCAGTACTTTTGTGTTTAGACATTCTAAATAAAGTATATAAATATATCTCATTTTAAATCTTCAAAGGTATATATACTTAATTATGCCAAATTTAACTAATGAATTTTACACTTTGACAAATAATAGAAAAACTGTTCATTATATAGAAACTGGAACATATTTAGGTAATGGCATAAAAGATGTGTTAAATAATTATGATAATATTCATTCTATAGAATTGTCTGACAGATGGTATAATTATAATGTAGAACAATTTGCAAAATACAGTAATGTTAAAATGTATCTTGGAGACTCTAAAAAGATATTACCGGAACTACTTGATAATATCAAAGAACCCATTACTGTATATTTAGATGCTCATTATAGCGGGGGGACAACAGCTTTTGGAGAAGAGGAAGTGCCTTTGTTGTATGAGCTTGAAATATTACAAAAAAGAGAATATGATGATATTATTATAATAGATGATTGTAGATTACTTGGTAAAACAGGTATATGTGGAGCCGGCGATAATCACCCAGTATATCCAACAATGACTTATGACTGGACGGGTATTACTAAAAATAACATTATGAAATTACTGAAAGACGATTATATATTATTAGAAAATAATAATCATATATATACAGATGGTGCTACAGACCAATTTATACTTGCTAAAAAAATATTTAAGTTATAGTTGTAGTAGTATTTGTAAAGGTATTATTAGGATATTTTATTTATAATAATATCTTATCAATCAATAGCTTAAAATATGAATATATATATGCTTCTTGTAACTCTAATAATATTAACGGCTTTTATAATAGCCGTGTATTTAGGGAAATATTACGCTAGTATTCCTGCACTAGTAGTATTTATTACATCAGTTTATTTTTGGTCTAAGCCAGAAGATAAGACGAGAATGTATATTGATATTATAACAGTTCAAATCGCGATGTATTTTTCAATATTTTACGCATATTCATATATGGATTCCAAAAAGTTCAGGACATATATAAGTATTCTGGCTGTCGGCCTAATATATTACCTATTTGCCATATTAATCTGGAATTTGAACCCATATATAACAGAAGAAAACGCGGGCTTTTACAAAACAATCACACTAATGCTACACAGTATGGGAACGCTCATAACAAATTACTCAAATGTTTTTATGTATCTGACAGTACTATGAGGGCAAAAATTGACAGACATTTTTATTTATAATATATATAAATGGGAAGTTATATAGATACTTTGCCTTGCGATATAATTGAGAAAATTATAGAGGATACTCTTGATGCTCACGAAAAAACCATAGAAAAAATAGAGAAGATGACTGGCATCATAAAGCATAAAATACAGGGCAGTTTTGATAGCGACGGCGGATTGAATATAAATAAAACACCTCACGGATATTTTTTATCATTCGGTAATATCAGAAATAAGTATATAAATCTTAGAATATCCGCACTATTGATTTTGGCATCATTTAAGAATCGCAAATATAAACCGCTCCCGAGCTTATTATCACCCTATTATATATATTATAGCTTGGAAGAAGAGGGAATTAAAAAATATGTGGATTATACGAGCTTTTCGCGACCTATTAAATTGGCATTTTCCAGAAATTATACGAATAGCAATAGTAATGTATATATCAGCCAGACATATAGAAACTTGATAGGCCTTGATATTCTAAGAGAAACTGCTGAATCTGTAGCTATCACCTGTTGCTATAATAAGACCAATATAGAGTACTTAAAGAAAATCTCCAAAAACAGCGGCGACCATTACGACATATTTATTGAAAACGAAATAGAAATGGAGGATAACATAGATTATTATCTTGTATGCCTGGATTACAATAATGATATCGGTGTTGATTAGTAGCCCACCCAAAGCCTTATCAAAGCCTTCCCAAACTATTAAATATTTCTATCAATTCTGTTATTTATAATAAGAAAAATAGATATATAATCTATCTAATCTATCTTATTATCCTCGGCATTTATTTTCCCCTTGTTAAATCTTTTCTCATTTTGTCTATGATTTGTTGCCTTTTTTCGGCTACCTTAATATATCTAATAATCTTGTCGTGTTCATACATCGCTACTCCTGCCATTCCTCCAGTCATAACAAAGAAACAAATGCTTGCAGTTATAGGCTCCATAGCGGGCGAGCGACGCGTAATGTAATGTATAGATGATATAATTGATGTCATTTTTTATTTTTTTACATTACATTATATTAGCGCATCTATATGAATAATCCAGACGTTGCTTATAAATGGTCTTAAAAAATGCTAAAAAATGAAAAAATGATTAAAATCCAGATATATTTAATTGCCTACCAACCAAATTGATAGAGCCACCCGAAAAGCCTTAACAAGCCTTATTCGCCCGGTTCTCTCGGCCACGCCCAGCAACAGCAACAGCAACCGCAACAAGCAACAAGCAACAGCTACCCAGCAACAGCAACCGCAACAAGCAACAAGCAACAGCTACCCAGCAACAGCAACAAGCCCTCTAAATGTCCATCAGGCTGATGGACATTTTAAACACGGAATCTTCGTTGAGCGAGAAGATTTTGGGAGATAATAATGCACCTATTACAGTGTGTATCAATGGTACTTGCACGATGTTTAACAAAATGACAACAGAAGATGTCGTACAGCACCGCGAAGAATACTATATTCAGTATCTTCCTATAAAAATTGAAGAGACTATTGAGAAAAAGATGTTTGCAGTCCTGAAAAATCCCCGCAATGTATGTGTATATAAGGAACCGCAAGAGTATGACGCAGATTTGGAGAAGTTGGCTTCGCATATTAATGAGAATAATCGCGATAGTATTCTTGAAAAAATGATAAACAAGTACAAGGACTATGTCAGAGATTACTATCACACAGGAGGGTATGAGATGTTTGATATATTGATGAAGGAGTTCAGCGTCTTTGTTCAAAAACATATGAAGTACGAGATAACAAGGGAGGATTTTGAAGAGGAAGAAGTAGAAATCTACGACGCCATCGCTGATATGTAAGTAAGTATATCCTATATCCCCGACTCACTCTATATTATATGTATATCTATTTTTTAACTTTAAGCTTTAAGAGTCATAATGTATGTTCTATTAAATTGCTAAAAATATAAAAAATGACGATATGACATACAACCTTATAGATAAGCCCTTAAATACTGCACAACAGGACAGCGACCTGCCCTTACCGAAAAAGTACTAATAGTTCTGTACGTGAGATGTCGTCGGTTAATCTGATGGATATAATTACTACTGAATATTCATTAGGTATCAAGATTTTGACAAATAACAAAGCTCATACTACCGCCTGTATCAACAGTGTATGCCAGGCGTTTAATAAGATGACAGCTGAGGAAAATACCAAGCATCGCGAAGAATATTATTTGTGGTATCTTCCTGAACAAATAGATAATACAATTTATAACAAGGTATTCTCTATGTTAAAGAATCCGCATAATGTTAAAGTATATAAGAAGCCAGAAGAGTACGAAGCTGATTTGGAGAAATTGCGATGAAGATAAATAAGAACGGTTGCTATGATAATATTATGGCAAAAATGGTAAATCTATATGAAGAAAATGGAAGGGAGTTTGATATGTCTCGCAATAGCACATCAAGCTGTTATATATTTGGCATATTGATGAAAGAGTGCTATGACTTCCTAAAAAATCATATGAAGCGCGAAATAACAAAGAAGGATTACGACACCGAAGACGAAGATATTGACAGTATGATTGTAAAATATAAATGGTCGTGTAGGGGCTATTAGTAATAAAAATTGATAAGCCGATAGATGTCTACTTAATACAACCGCGCACCGAGATGGACGAGATGGTTATGACAGCTACTGAGAATTTTACAAAGATACTATCAACCAAAGATATAAAGGAAAAATATAACAAGGAGTTATATTGGGGAGGTAATGGCGTAGGCGATAGATGGGCTAAAAAAAAGTTTAATTATAGCGTCGTATATGCAAAGAAGCAACCGGCTTTGTATAGTGAAAATGATGATGATGAAATACCACAGGAAGTTCTCAGCCAATTTTTACAAACTAACAAAGAAAATGCAGGTATAATTGGGATATTCGTACATTCAAGGAGAACAAATATACAGCGAAGGCCTATTTGTAGTAATATAAAGAAGGCAATCACGAGTTTGCCTTGTGTCGTATGCGGAACACGCGATACGATATGCGATCACAAAAATGACCTATATAATGATGTCCGCGTCTTAAGTACAGAAACGCAGGTAATGAGTGATTTTCAGCCGCTATGTAATCACTGTAATTTACAAAAAAGACAGGTTTGCAAAACCGAAGAACAAACAGGGAAATTATATTCGGCCAAAAATATACAGAGATATCGGGTTTATAATTTTGAGTTCCCTTGGGAAAAGAAGGCGTATGATAAAAACGACATAAATTGTAAAAATGCCACATTCTGGTTTGACCCTGTAGAATTTGAAGATAATATTCAATCCTATTCGCGCTATGTCATTCCTATTATTGAAGAGATAAAGCGTAAGGTAAAGGCCAATAAGCTCAAAGTAATACATTAAAAGCGCATAATACTTACGCGAATAGCTTCATAATCTTCTCAAAATATTCGGTTGATATTTCACAGCCTTTGAATTTCCTCCCTGTATTCTTACAGGCTACGGCTGTCGTCCCTCCTCCTAAAAATGTATCTAAGACTACATCGTTTTCATTTGAATGTTTCTTAATTAATTCCTCAAATAAGCTTAGGCTTTTTTGCGTCGGGTGAAATCTATTCTTACCGCCTTGAAGCGGGAACATATATATGCCATTATCATATTTACTATTGAATGTCGGCTTCGCCCCTTTTATACCTAACAAAGCAATTTCGCGACAATTTGTTAGATAATTGACGCCCGAGTTTAAAGGCTGGGGGTTCGTTTTTATCCATTCAATAAAACGGATTTGCTTGAACTTGTATTTTTCCATAAGCTCTTTTAGAAAGGAAATTTTCCATAAATCAAAGAATATAATTATAGTCCCGCCGTTCTTCAATTTTTTATAATATTCGCATATGAACTTTTCCAACATTTCCATATTAAACTCGCTATCCCAGATACCGTAGTCGGTTTTAACGCAATATTTCTTCCCATATATAGTCCCATATTTCATATAATTATCCTTCTTGTCGTCATTTAATATGCTGTTTTCCGTTTTGTATTTCTCCCACTCTTCTTCGGTTTTTACAAACTCTATATTATTTTCTTCATTATGTTTAACCTTATTATAATGAGCGTTCATTCCAGTTTCTTTTGAAATAATGTATGGCGGATCTGTTAGTATCAAATCCACAGAACCATCTGGAATAGTTGATAAATATTCTAAGCCATCTATGTTTTTAATTTCAAAAACTTCAGAGCTTTCCGCCATTATATCTATATCTATATCTATAATAATCAATAGTATTATAAATATTAAAGAGAATCAATTTTTAATCCCTCCAATTTATTTCCAGATATTACATAATCAATAAAGTTAAAAAATATATAATAATCTATGCTATGCTACGCATTCTACAATTGTCTTCATTTCTATATAGAGAGTGATAGCGTATCTCTTGGTGTATCTTGGTTCCTTTTGGCTATTCTCTATAATTATTATAAATATAAGGATATTACCTTAGCAGTTCTTGAGACACTAGAATATCTTTATTTTTTCAATTTTAAAATTTGAGTACATCTCTTGATTTATTTTGTAATTTCTAAAAAACTTTTGAAATTTTTGAAAAAACAGAAGGATGTACTCAAATTTCAATTTTCAATTTTTATAAATATCTGGTTGCTTTTAGATATAGGTAGATATAGCTTGATATTTATTTTTAATTTTCAATAATATAACATCAAATAAAATATACTTAGAAAAACAATAAAAATTGATATTATAAAATATTATCAGTACTATAATATAATGCATAATAGTATCTACTTGCTTCAAGAAAGAGAGTTCATAAACTCTAATGAAAATATTTATAAAATAGGTAGGACGAAACAAGCGAACATACAAAGATTCAATCAATATCCAAAAGGATCTAAGCTTCTTTTACATATTGTATGTGATGATTGTGATATATTAGAGACAGAATTAATCAGGGACTTCAAAAATAAATATATACATAGAAAAGATATAGGTAATGAATACTTTGAAGGAGACTATAAAGAGATGATAAAAGATATCTATAATAAAATAACAAATTGCGAGAATATAGAAGATTTAAATATAAAAAATAATGATTATAGTAAATTGTGCTACAAAGATATAGCCGATTTTATAAGCGATTTTGAAGAAAAAACAAAAGAATATAGTAAAAAAATCAATATAAAAGATATTGATGATTCTGATGATTCTGATACATCTAAACCAAATATTATTGTCAATATACAGATAAATATTATTAAAGATATAGATATTGACGATAATAAAAAGAAGACGAAAAAGACTCAAAAAGATTTAAATATTGAAAAGATGCTGCTTAGACAGTCTCAAAAAGATGCTGAGAATAAAGAGATGCTGCTTAGACAGTCTCAAAAAGATGCGGATTATGAAGAGATAATGCAGAGAATTAAATTAGAATATCCTGATGGTATTAAAGAACCTAGGTTAAAGAAACATTTCTCTATTATAGTCCCAAAAGAATGCAAGACTTGTCATTTATATAAAATATTACCCTACGACTATATCTCAGATACTTGTAAGAAGACGGATATTGATAATTGTAAGTTATGTGTTAGTATCATATACAAATCAGCTAAAAAATGCAGAGAAGAGAAAATTACAAAATGTGAATGTGGTATTAATTACTATGCTAGTGAAGATAATACCGCAAGGCATCTTGCAAGCGACTCTCATATTAAAAGAATGGCTTTAGTAATAAACGGACAATATTATAAAAGAACTGAACTATTTGTTTTGGCTAAACAATACAAAATCCCATATTATAAAATTAAAAATAATGATGAATTAGTAGCTATTCTTAAAAATATTATTATAGATTAAATTTAAATATCATATTTTTTCTAACAAATTGTAAAATAAAAGCTATATTCTCTATAATTATTATAAATATAAGGATATTACCTTAGCAGTTCTTGAGACACTAGAATATTATTATTTTTTCAATTTTAAAATTTGAGTAGCGAAGCGCATCTTTCTGTTTTTTCAAAATTTTCAAAAGTTTTTTAGAAATTACAAAATAAATTAAGAGATACGCTCCGCTACTCAAATTTTAATTTTCAATTTTTATAAATATCTAGTTGCTTTTAGATACACCACAATATCTATATAATAATAATGAAATATATAAAAATTGACGATGTATAAATACCTATTATTACAAAGCCTGTATAGAAAACCGGATAAGCCTTAAATAACTAATTGATAACAGCACGAGCCTGGTATGACCTCAATTTCTCTTATGGATATTATTGACACCGAAGCTTCGCTGGGCGAAAAGATATTCGGTGATAACAAAGCATATACTATAGCATGTATTAGCAACACTTGTTCGGCATTTAACAAAATTACAAGGGAAGAGATAGAAAAGCACCGTGAGGAATATTATTGCGAGCATATTCCTAAAAAAATTGAAGAAGCTATGAAAATATTTACTTATTCAGAGCTTGGGATTACAACTAAAAAATATATGAAACTTATCCCCTTTAAATATCGCGACAATTATATGAACTTTTCTAATATGGATAGAGAACATTATCTATCTATATATGAATCAACTATAGATGCTTTTGGAGAGAAAATAAATAATAGCATTTATTACGAGAATATTCTTAGGCAAATGATAAAACAATTCAAATATTATATTATACTTAGTAATAATAATAATTATATATGGTACGAATTATATGGTAATCTTTATAAAAAAATGCTGATAGAGCACTATGTATTTATAATATCTATAATGAATTATGTATTGAAGAAAAAAGATTTTGAAGGAGAAGAACATCTTATTACTATTCTAAACAAGATAGTTAATATAGAAATCATAGCATAAGCTACATTATGCAATATACACAAGAATATTCTTATTTTTTAATTTTATCCCTTTCAATTTTTATAAATATCTGGTTGCTTTTAGAGACCCCCCATAATATCTATATTAACACTGAAATATATAAAAATTGACAATGCGCGTGTTAGTACCTATTATTACAAAGCCTGTATAGAAAACCGGATAAGCCTTAAATAACTAATTGATAACAACGCGAGCCTGGTATGACATCAATTTCTCTTATGGATATTATTTACACCGAAGCTTCGCTGGGCGAAAAGATATTCGGCGATAACAAAGCATATACTATAGTGTGTATCAGCAATACTTGCTCCACATTTAATAAAATTACAAGGGAAGAGATAGAAAAGCGTCGTAAGGAATATTATTGCGAGCATATTCCTAAAAAAATTGAAGAAGCCATGAAAATGTTTACTTATTCAGAACTTGGGATTACAACTAAAAAATATATGAGACTTATCCCCTCTAAATATCAAAACAATTATATGAACGTCTCTAATATGAATAGAGAACATTATCTATCTATGTATGAAGAATCAACTATAGATGCTTTAGAGAAAATAAATAATAGCATTTATTATGATAAAATTCTTCAACAAATGATAAAACAATTCAAATATTATATTATACTTAGTAATGATAATAATTATATATGGCACGGATTATGGGGTAATCTTTATAAAAAAATGATGATAGAGCACTATGTATTTATAATATCTATAATGAATTATGTATTGACTAAAAAAGATTTTGAAGGAGAAGAACATCTTATTGGAATGTTTCAGCATCTATTCACTATAGAAATCATAGAAATCATAGAGTAGCGAATAGCCGCGAATACCAAGCGTAGCCCAAGCGTAGCCGTGCCCATCACTCAAAATCCCAAGTATTTATTTAGATATTTTTCTAATTTCCTATTTAATCTGCTATTAAATCCTTCAAAACTGCTCGCATATTTATAATCTCTTTCCTCTTCAATATCAGTACTAATATCCTCAAAGAAACTCCTTATATAGTTAGGATACGTTTCCTCTTTCTCCTCTATCTCTTCAATTATCTTATCTAATATTTTTATAGGATTCTCTTTCCATAGCTTCTCGTCCTTTTTAATAAGCAAATCATAATAATTGTATATATCGCCGTGATTATCTTGGTACTGTCTGTATAACGCGTGATATATTTCTTTTTTCAATTCATCTTGTAGTATTTTATCCCATTTCCATACAATTTTAATATAACTATTATCATCCAGTAAGAAGCAATATGTAATAATCTCCTTGTTATCATATCTATCCTTGTCATTTTCAAAATCCGGATTATATATAAGGAATCTCTCAAATAATATCTCTATCATTATATCCCAAAAGTTCAATTGAGATATATTGGATTTGAGTATAATATGAATCACAGAATCCTTGTTATTTCCTATGATTGGAAAGTTGCTCTTGTATATTGAGAAATAATTGTGCGAGCTTTTTAATCTAATATATTTGAAGATGTTCCATTTAACATTTTTATACTTCTTAATACTGCATTTATTTACAATATTGCGAATATTTGTAATACTATTGAATAACTCCTGTTCCTTATTATCCGCGTTATCCTTGTTATGAAAGAAGTCTGTAATATTATACAAGTCCATCGGGGTTATCCCTGAATATCTTTTGGACACGAACAATTCTATTAAATATGCCAAAATTATTGATTCGTATACCGACAATTCACCCAGCTTATCGCATTTTATCTTATCCTGAACCTTCTTAATAGCCTTGTAGATTATATCGTGATAATGGATATAAAAGGGCTTGTCTGATATTTTGCATAATGGTATGTTTTCAAGATCCTTTTTCTTATTTTTATAACTATCCAAATATTCCCAGAAATCATATACTCCGTACGATACTATTCTTTTCATTGATATTATCCAAAGTATTACGAATAAATGCGATTTACTATCAACGGCCGTAGCCTCCTTTTTCTTAATAATATTTATAACAATATTATAATAATATGTTAGGTATTTGATACAGTGATATCCCCAATCAACTCCTTCAACCCTTTTCTGCGTTTTTAAGCCTATCTTCCATTCTTCTATAATGCTGTTATAAGTTATATTATTCGCCTCCAATATTTTTATTATTCTGTCCTTGCTAACTATATCCTGGATTTTTTCCAATCTTATATTTTTTGATATCGGCGGAATATTGCAGTCATATCCGCATTTTATAAACAGCTTGTGGATATCATCTTTATTTTTATTCAAATCAAAGTAGATTTGTTTTTTAGCTCTCGTCAAAGCTACGTGGATATACGAATCATAAACCAATCCTTTCTCCTTATTACTTAGAAGTTTCAGAGATGATTCGGTTAATGATAATACAAATACTACATTTCTTCCGTCGCCCTTAGAAGAGCGAATAGACATAATACGCGTCGCCTCTATTGAATCCTTCGTGTTTATTACGGCACCTTCGGTATGCTTGTGTAAATACGCATATCTCGTATATTTTTTATCATATTTTTTAACCCAATAATCTTGTATTTTAGATTCTAGCTCAGAAGCTATAGTATTTGATTTCATAATCGGGAATATAATTAGAAAGTCATTAGGCAAGTACCCGTTCGTTTCTACTTCGTAATTGTAATAACCCATAATTTTATTACAGTAGAGAGTGATTTTTTCGGCCATTATTTTATCATCGCCATAAATCCTCGGCAGGTCGTCCATAATTTTTATAGGTTCTGTATTGACAGTTTTAACTATATCATCGTCGCAAACAATAGGCGGCAAGTTGTGTTTTTCAAAGGCACACAATCTATTGATTTCGGCTTCCATATTTGAAACCTTGATGCGCCTGTTAATATTCACAGGTTCGCGGATATCTATTCGTATATTAGGTAGCCCCTCGCTTACTACGCTCGTTAAAAAATTGTTAGGATATTCCAGAGATTGCAATTTATCACCTACGACATTTACATAACACCCTGTATCATAAATTATCTTAGAAATAGCGTGTAAATAATTTACGGGCAAATCTTGAACTTCGTCTATCCATATCTCCGTCTCCTTGCTCAGCTGTATATATTGCCCGGCATATCTCATATATCCGTTCTTGATTTTTGTAGCCCCTTTCTCGGCGATGTTATCAACTATTCCCGAGAAATAATTTGCCCCACTCTCTTTGGAATTGGCGAGATTAAAACAGAATGAATCTATCGTTCCTATAATAACAGTACATTCTCTACGAGAACTGGATTTTTTATTACAATACTTTATTACATAGTGCTTCTCGGTATTCTCCTCCGTATCATTTATAATATTTTCTATATGAAACACATTTTCCCCATTCGCATATCTGCTCTTTTGGTCTTGTAATTCCTCGTAAATCACCGTTTTTGCAGAATGCTGTTTTGTAAGAATAATATATGTCGTCTTATCAATATTATCACAGATAGATTTCCAGATTCCATATGTTTTGCCATTTCCCGCGCCCTGCTGATGGACGCTCAAAACCGATTTAATAGTATTATCGTCATCCCAGAAATTCCATATATTATCTGGTTTCATTTGTAAAAACCGTATCGTCTCATTTAATGTCTTGTACTCCTTTAATTCTATCATACTGCTCTTTATCTTTTTGAGTTCTATTTTGAATATCTTATCGGCTATTTCCACGAGAATATACTCGTATGTTTTATTAAACGATTTATATTTCCAATCATCCGTAAATATTAGTAGGAAATTATTGGAAGACAATTTATCTAATGTTATCCCAGTATTACCGTCAAGCAACCATATGATTTCTTTGCCAAACTTATTCCAATCATTAAATCTCTTAGTAATATCTTCCTCTGATATATATGAATGCTGAATCTCTAATGTCTGTTTATTATTCAATAGGATATCCGCTCTCCTACAAGTATTACTATTACTATTGCTGGGGGC
>Ga0068872_10002787_pt1 | contig 13582 bp, 11 predicted proteins | sample NOAtaG_7_FD_66441 | JGI IMG/M metagenome (GOLD analysis project Ga0068872, IMG submission 66441) | Freshwater lake microbial communities from Lake Erie, under a cyanobacterial bloom - NOAA_Erie_Diel1S_2200h metaG | ecosystem: Environmental > Aquatic > Freshwater > Lake | place: USA: Ohio, Lake...
CTCGGCGCCGAGCTGTCCAAGCGCCACGGGATCGTCGCGGAGCCCTTCCCCTGCGACCTGATCAAGACCGACGAGGTGACGCGGCTCTGCGAGCGGCTTGCCTCGGATGCGCGCATCGGCGTGCTCGTGAACAACGCCGGCTTCGGGACCAAGGGTCGGCTCGCCACCCGACCCGAGCGGGAGCAGATGGGGATGCTCGACCTCCATGGGCAGGCGACGATGCGCCTCACGCAGGCCGCGCTCCCGGGGATGATCCAGCGGAGGCAGGGGCGGATCATCGTCGTCGCCTCGGTCGCCTCCTTCACCGCGAGCCCCGGGAACGTGAACTACTGCGCGACCAAGGCGTACCAGCGGGTCTTCTGCGAGGGGCTCGCGATGGAGCTCCAAGGCACCGGTGTCTCCGTGCAGGCGCTCTGCCCCGGCTTCACCCACACCGAGTTCCACGATCGCGCGGGGATCGACAAGTCGGTGGGGATCCCCGCCTTCATGTGGCTCGACGCCGACCGTGTGGTGCGCGAGTCGCTCGACGCGATCTTCGGTGGCGGACCGGTGGTCATCGTCCCCGGGAAGCGCTACCAGCTGATCGTGCTCGCGCTGCGCTACCTGCCGCAGTGGGTGCGGCGCACCCTGCAGGGCCGCTACGGCAAAGCGCGGACCTGATCCCAGGTCCGCGCTCGCGGGTCCTCCTCACCACCGAGGCGCTTACCCCCCGAAGGCGTTCAACCCCGTCACGGCCTGGCCGAGGATGAGGGAGTGGATGTCATGCGTCCCCTCATAGGTGTAGACGCTCTCGAGGTTCGCCATATGCCGCATGCTGGCGTACTCGGCGAGGATCCCGCTCCCGCCCAGGAGCCGGCGCGCCTCGCGCGCGATATCGGTCGCGATGTTGACGTTGTTCCGCTTGGCGAAGGAGACCTGCTGCGGGGTGAAGGTCCCGATGTCCTTCATGCGGCCGAGGTGGAGGGAGACGAGCTGTCCCTTCACGATCTCGGTGAGCATGTCGGCGAGCCGCACCTGCTGGATCTGGAAGCCACCGATCGGGCGGCCGAACATCACGCGCTCCTTGGAATAGGAGAGCGCCTCCTCGTAGCAGGCCATCGCGGCGCCGAGGGCGCCCCACGAGATCCCGTAGCGCGCCTGCGTGAGGCACATCAGGGGGCTCTTGAGGCCGCCGCTCTTGGGGAGGATCGCGTCAGCGGGGAGATGGACGTTGTCGAAGACGAGCTCGCTCGTGTCCGAGGCACGGAGGGAGAGCTTCCCCTTCTGGTCCTTCGCCTTGAATCCCTTCGCGTTGGTGGGGACGAGGAAGCCGCGGATGCTCTTCCCGCTCTCGTCGCCGTCCTCCGTCTTGGCCCAGACCACCGCCACCTGCGCGGTGGAGCCGTTGGTGATCCACATCTTCGCGCCGTTCAGGATCCAGGTGCCGTCGGCCTGCTGCCGCGCGCGGGTGATCATCCCCGCCGGGTTGGAGCCGTAGTCGGGTTCGGTGAGCCCGAAGCAGCCGATCACCTCACCGGTCGCCATCTTCGGCAGGTAGTGGCGCTTCTGCTCCTCGGAACCGAAGGCGTAGATGGGATACATGACGAGCGCGCCCTGCACCGAGGCGAAGGAGCGGATCCCCGAGTCGCCCCGCTCGAGCTCCTGCATGATGAGCCCGTACATCACGTTGTTGAGGCCGGCGCAGCCGTACTCCTCCGGGAGGTTCGCCCCGAAGTAGCCATTGGCTCCCATCTCGGCGATCAACTCCTTGGGGAAGCGCCCCTCCACATAGCACTGCCCGATGATCGGGAGGACCTTCTCGTCGACGAAGGCGCGCACCGAGTCGCGGACCGCGCGCTCCTCTTCGGTGAGCGCGGCGTCGAGGTTGAAGAGGTCGCCCTCGCGCGGGGTCAGCTGCGGGGAGGGGAGATAGGTCGGGGTCGAGAGCTCGGTGGCCATGGCGGGTGGGGACAGGGACCCTGAAAAGTACCTCGGCCAGGCCCTTCCGACCCAGTCCGAACGTTGTCTGGCTCCCCCTGATCGAGGAGTGTCGGTCAGCAGACCGCGCGCTTCGCGCTCGGGATCGCCCCCACCTCGCGACACTTCCGGCGGAACTCCGCCCCATGGTCGATGGTGAGCCCCTGCTCATGCTGCCACTGGTGCACCATCTCGTGCAGCAGGGTCTCGAGCGCGGCAGCGAACCCATCGCGCGCGACATGCCGCGCGGAGATCGCGATCTCCGCCCCGCCCCCCTCCACCGACGGGGCATAGTGGCCCAACCGACGCACCATCCGACGGGAGACGCGGATCGGCACCAGGGCGAGCTGGGCCCCGAACCGCTCCCCATTGAACCGCGTATGCCACTCGGCCAACCGCTCGGCCAGCGGCTCGTCCTCAGGATGCGTGCGCTCCGGCGCGCGGCGTGGACGGCTGTTCCGCGCGAGCGGGTAGCCGACGAGCGCCTCGCGTGCCGTCTGCCGCTCCCAGGGCTTCTTCCCCATCACGAAGCGGACGATCTGCACATGCATCTCCGTCGGCGCATCGACATACCCCTCGTGCACGCGCAGATCGAACCCCTTCACGCTCACGAGGATCGAGCGATTCCGTGTGAGCACCACCCGGCGCACATGCTGGAGTCCGAGCGAGCGCAACTTCTCGAAGAAGCGAATGGCGATGCGCGAGGTCTCCTCCGCCTCCCACGGCTCCTCATGCGACGATTCGGCGACGGTCTCCTCGACGGCTGTTTGGACCGCAGGGTCGTCGAAGCCGAAGCCGAGCTGCAGGGTCTCGGAGGGCGGGGTCATCGGGCGAAGACCCGGTCCTGCCGCGGGACGTAGTCCTGCGCGGCCGCCTCCCACACGCAGGCGCGCAGGGTGACCGCATCGGGCGCCACGTCGATCTCCTGCACCGCCGAGGAGAGCCCCCCACGGGTGCGCCCGCAGAGCGTCGTGGTGTGGGAGACGATCATCGTGCGCCCGTCGACCTGCATCGCCTCGATCCGCGTCTGATGATCATGCCCATTGAGCACGAGGTCGGCGCCGGTCGCGACGGCGTGCGCGATCCCGTCGGCGCGATCGACGAGTCCCCAGCGCCGCGAGAGATCGCCACGCAGGAGGTTGTGATGGAAGACGAGCACGCGGAGGTCGCCGGCCGGTGCGGCGGCGAACCGCTCACGCGCGTGGACCCACTGCGCCGGACGGATCGCCCCCACCACGCTGAGGTCGCGCGCCCGCCTCGTGAGCGTATAGGGGCGCACGCCGTGGCAGGAGTTGAGCCCTACGAGCGTGATCCCAGGGAGCTGGAGCGTGGGCTCGAGCTCCGCGCTGATCCACTTTCGGTAGCCGCGCAGCAGGGGCCACTCCACCCCGAGCCCGGCCGGCTTCCACCACCACGCCACATCATGATTGCCCGGGACGACGAGGACCGCGGTGTGGGCGCGCAGCTGGTCGAGCCACGCCGCCGCCGCTCGGAACTGCCACTGGAAGTTGCGCTGCGTGAGATCCCCGCAGACCACCACCGCCTCGTAGCGCCCCGCGGCCACCCGACGCGTGACGGCGTCGAGGTGCGCGGGGATCGCATGCCGCCCGAAGTGGACGTCGGAGAGCTGGAGGAGGCGCAAACCAGGGATCAGGTGTCAGGGGTCAGAGCTTGGCGATCACCGCATCGGTGTACTGCGCGGTCGTCGCGGTCCCCCCGACGTCGCGTGTGACCGTGCGCCCCTCGCGCAGCGTCGCCTCGATCGCGGTCCGGATGCGCGTGGCGCGCGCCTCCTCGCCGATATGATCGAGCAGTTGGCACCCGGCGAGCATCACCGCCGTCGGGTTCGCGATCCCCTGCCCCGCGATGTCGGGGGCCGTCCCATGCACCGCCTCGAAGATCGCCACCGACTCGCCGATGTTCGCGCCCGGCGTGAGCCCGAGCCCGCCGACCAACCCCGAGGTGAGGTCGGAGAGGATGTCGCCGAAGAGATTGGTCGTGACGATCACGTCGAAGCGCTCGGGGCGCATCACGAGCTCCATCGCGCAGGCATCGACGATCTTGTCGTCGAAGGCGACGCGCCCCTCGTACTCCGCCGCCACCTTCCGCCCTGTCTCGAGGAAGAGCCCCTGCGAGTACTTGAGGATGTTCGCCTTGTGCACGAGGGTCACGCGCTCCCGACCATGACGGATCGCATGCTCGAAGGCGTAGCGCACGATCCGCTCCGCCCCAGCGCGCGTGACGACCGCGACCGACTGCGCGATGGCGTGCGGATCATCCCCGACCTTCACGTAGTTCTCGATCCCCACGTAGAGCCCTTCGGTGTTCTCGCGGACAAGGATCACATCCACATCCTGGAATCGGTTCCCCGGCAACACCGACTTGGCGGGACGCAGATTAGCGTAGAGATCGAACTCCTTGCGCAGCGCGACGTTGATCGAGCGGAACCCCTTTCCCACGGGGGTCTCGAGCGGCCCCTTGAGGGCGAGTGTGGTGCGCTTGATCGACTCGAGCGTCGCGTCCGGGAGCGGATCCCCGTGCGCCTTCACGGCCGCCATCCCGGCGACCTGACGATCCCAGGTGAGCGGGGCCCCCGCCGCCTCGAGGAGGCGCAGGGTGGCCTCGGTGATATCGGGGCCGATCCCGTCGCCGGGGATCAGGGTCACTTCGCGGGGGGAGGCGGTCACGTCAGCAGAGGGAACGAGAGGGAAGAAGGAGCCCGTCAGGGCTCGAGGAAGAGATCGGCCATCCGGGTGGCCAGGCCGGTGGCGACGCTCGCGCCCCCTGGCACGACCAGATCGCCGGCGAAGAGGACCGTGCGGGCCCGCGTGTCGACGAGGACCAAGCGCACCAACGTCACCTCGCCCTCCACGCGCAGCTCCATCGGCACGAGCACTTGCCGCATGTCGCCGAGGGCGGTGAGGAAGCGGAGGTTGTCGGCGAGGGGCGAGGGGATCGGTGACCCGATCTCCGGGAGCATCGCCCGCCACCGCCCGACGCCGAGGGCATACGCATCGCCCTGGAAGGTCGGATTGCGCCGCGCGATCCGTACGACATCCGCCGGATACGCCCAGCGACGCCCCATCCCACGGTCCTGAAGCGCGGTGGTCACCGCGGAATCGATCGCGAGCCGGAGCTGTGACCAGACGATCGATGTGCTCCACCCGGTGGTATCGGGGCGCCAGCTCTGGATCGGCACCACGGCCACCCGCTCCTCGGCGAAGGCGCCGAGCGGTGGGCCGACCACGACCGGGGTGCCCTTGGCCGGAGCGCCCTTGCCGGCCGGCGGGGCGCCAGATGGCGACTGCGCCTGGAGCGCGCTCGCGGACGCGCCGGCTAGCACGGTGAGCGAGAGGGCTACGAGGAGGGCACGAGCGGTGAGAGGCACGGGGGAAAGCTAATCGTCCGCCCCGGCCCTCTCCATGAATCCGACCCTCCCGATGGTGGGGCGCGTGGGCTACGATAGGGGGTCGTTCCCCCTCTCCCAATCCGACCTATGCCTCGTTGGGTCTCGGCCCTGATCTGGGCCGTCGTCTCCCTCGTCGGCGCGGGGGCCTTCGCGGTCCTGGCCCTCTCGCGTGGCGAGCCGATCAACGCCGCCTGGCTCCTCACCGCCGCGGTCTGCACCTACGCCATCGGCTATCGCTTCTATTCGAAGATCCTCGCGGCGAAGGTCTTCGCGCTCGACTCGCAACGGATGACGACGGCGGAGCTCCACGCCGACGGGCGCGACTTCGTCCCGACCAACCGGTGGATCGTCTTCGGTCACCACTTCGCAGCGATCGCGGGGCCGGGGCCGCTGGTGGGGCCGACCCTCGCCGCGCAGTTCGGCTTCCTCCCTGGCGCGCTCTGGATCATCGTCGGCGTGGTGATCGGCGGCGCGGTGCAGGACATGGTGATCCTCTGCGCCTCGGTGCGCCGCAACGGCAAATCGCTGGGCCAGATGGCGAAGGACGAGATCGGCCCTGTCGCAGGGTTCACCGCGTTGGTGGCGGTGCTCGGGATCATGATCATCCTCATCTCGGTACTCGCGCTGATCGTGGTGAAGGCGCTGGCGGAGAGCCCCTGGGGGGTGGTGACGGTGGGACTCACGATCCCCATCGCGATGCTGATGGGGGTCTATCTCAAGTATTGGCGCCCGGGGCGTGTGCTCGAGGTGAGCGCGATCGGGATCCTCTTGTTGATCGTGGCGCTCTACGCGGGGCGCTGGGCCGCACTGCACCCGATCTTGGGGCCGCTCTTCACCCTGGCACCGGTCCCCCTTGCCTTCGCGGTGATGGTCTACGGCTTCGCCGCCGCGGTGATGCCGGTCTGGCTCCTCTTAGCGCCGCGCGACTATCTCTCGGCCTTCGTGAAGATCGGCGTGGTCGTCGCCCTCGCCGCAGGGATCCTGATTGTCCTTCCCCCGTTGCAGATGCCGGCGGTGACGCCATTCATCGATGGGACGGGGCCGGTCTTCGCGGGGAAGGTCTTCCCCTTCGTCTTCATCACGATCGCCTGCGGGGCGATCAGCGGCTTCCACGCCCTCATCGCCTCCGGCACCACACCGAAGCTCCTCGAGAACGAGGCCGATGCGCGGATGATCGGCTACGGCGCGATGCTCACCGAGTCGCTCGTCGCGACGATGGCGCTGATCGCGGCCTGCGTGCTGACGCCGGGGATCTACTTCGCGATTAACGCCCCCGCCGGGATCATCGGCACGACGGCCGAGAGCGCCGCGCAGGTGATCGCCACCTGGGGGTTCACGCTCAGGCCGGAGGAGCTCACCGCCCTCGCCGCGCAGGTGGAGGAGAGCTCCCTCCTCTCGCGCACCGGCGGAGCACCCTCGTTGGCCGTGGGGATGGCGAAGATCTTCTCCGACGCGATCGGTGGGAGCGCGATGGGGCTCTGGTATCACTTCGCCCTGATGTTCGAGGCGCTGTTCATCTTGACGACGCTCGATGCCGGCACGCGCGTGGGACGCTTCATGCTCCAGGATCTCGGCAAGCACCTCTGGGCGCCGTTCGGTCGGGTCTCGTGGTATCCCGCGGTGCTCCTCTCGAGCGGGCTCTTCGTCGCCTGCTGGGGCTACTTCCTCTATCAGGGGGTGACCGATCCGCTCGGCGGGATCAACTCCCTCTGGCCCCTCTTCGGGATCGCCAACCAGCTCCTCGCCACCGTCGCGCTCTGCGTGGGGACGACGATCATCATCAAGATGGGGAAGGCGCGCTACGCCTGGATCACCCTCGTCCCGATGGCCTGGCTCGTGATCGTCACGATGACCGCGGGGTGGATGAAGCTCTTCGACCCGAGCCCGAAGATCGGGTTCCTCGCACACGCCGACTGGGTGCGGGGCTTCCTCGATGCAGGCGGACTCCCTCCAGGGGTCGCGAACGCCACCGCCGCGGCGCGCCTGATCTTCAACGATCGGCTCGACGCCGCGGTCGCGGCCTTCTTCATGCTCACCGTCCTCGTGATCCTCGCTGACTCGGCGCGCGAGTGGTGGTCGGTGTTGTCGGGGCGCACGCCAATGCGCTCCACCGAGACGCCACATATCATCCGGGGGACGCCGCTCCCCGAGCCCTCTGCCTCCTCCCTCGACTGACCGATGCGCATCCGTCTTTCACTCCTCCTCGCCTGCTCCCTCGTCGCCACGATCACCGTCGGCCGCGTGGAGGCGCAGCAGCCTTTCGACCTCTCAGTGAAGAACATCATGCGCGGCCCTGAGCTCTATGGCCGCGAGCCGCAGAACGTGCGCTTCACCGCTGATGGCCAGTGGATCTACTTCCAGTGGCTCGCGCCCGGAGCGAAATGGAATGTGGACCTCGAGCCGTATCGCGTGGCAGCGCGCGCCGAGGCCACCCCGGAACGCGTGAGCGCGGCGCACATGGATTCGATCGCGCCGCTGCTCGCGAGCGGCCGCCGACTTCCGGGGAGCCGGGGGAGCGCCGTGCGTGAGATCGTGACGGCGAATGGGGATCTCTGGCTCCGGAGCCGCACCGGCACCAACGTGACCCTTCGTCGCCTGACGCAGACTGCGGCGAACGAGAGCGAGGCGCGCCCCTCACTCGACGGACGCGAGGTCTTCTATGTGCGCGATCAGAATCTCTTCGCCGTCGACCTGATCACCGGCCTCACCCGGCAGCTCACCGACATCCGCTCAGGAGCGGCCCCCACGGAGCCCAAGCCGCCGACCGGGCTGCGTGGCGCCCTCGCCGCGCAGCAGCGTTTCCTCCTCGAGACGATCCGCGATGATCTCGCGGCTGACTCGCTCGAGGCGGCGCGTCGGCGCGAGGCGGAGTCGCGCCGACTCCCCATCGTCTGGATTCCGTCGGCGGAGCGGATCACGGGGATCTCTATATCTCCCGACGGGAAGAGCGCGCTGATCAACACTTTCCTCCCCGCCACCGGGGCGCGCGGCTCCGATGTCCCCGACTACATCAACCCTGACGGCTACCCGCGGATGATCCCGGGGCGCTCGAAGGTCGGCGATGTGCAGGGGACGCCGAAGGTCGGGCACCTCATCCTCGCGACGGGGAAGATCACCTGGCTCACCCTCGCCCCGGACTCCAGCGCGGTGAGCAGCGCACAGCTCGGTGACTGGAGCGACGACGGCCGCTTCGGACTGGTCTTCGTGGTCTCCGCCGACTTCAAGCACCGCTACCTCTGGTCCGTCGCCTCGGCGACCGGCGCGACGACGCTCGTCGACGCCCTCAAGGATGAGGCGTGGGTGAATGGGCCCTGCTTCGGCTGCACCGGGTGGACCCCGCAGGGGAAGGCTTGGTTCGTCTCCGAGGAGAGTGGCTCCGCGCACCTGTACACCGTGAACGCCGATGGTTCGGGTAAGCAGGCACTGACCAGCGGGAGCTGGGAGGTGCTGAGTGCCTCACGGAGCGCGGACGATGCGTCGTTCGACTTGGTGACGAGCGAACCCTCCCCCTTCACGCGACAGGCGTACCGGATGCCGATCGCCGGTGGCGTGCGTACGCGGCTCACCACGGGGAATGGCGGGCATGCCGCCGTCATCAGCCCCGTCGATCCGAATGTGATCGCGACGGTCTACTCCACGGCGAACACCCCGCCCGAGCTCTTCGTCGCGCGCGTGGGCGAAGGGCGTATGGCGCAGCTCACCACCAGCACCACCACCGAGTTCCGATCGTACGCCTGGCAGGAGCCACCGATCGTGGAGCTCGATGGCGAGGATGGGGTGAAGGTCCCCGCCCGCCTCTATGACCCCAAGCGCTTCGGTGTCACGCCGAACGGGGGCGCGGTGATCTTCGTGCATGGCGCCGGCTACCTGCACAACGTGCACAACTGGTGGTCACAATACGCGCGCGAGTACATGTTCCATCACCTCCTCGCCTCGCGCGGCTACGTGGTGCTCGACATCGATTACCGCGGCTCGGCGGGCTATGGGCGCGACTGGCGCACCGGGATCTATCGCTGGATGGGGGGCAAGGACCTCGACGATCATGTGTCGGGCTCCAAGTATCTCGCCAAGACCTATGGGATCGATCCGGAGCGCGTGGGGATCTACGGCGGCTCCTACGGCGGGTTCATCACCTTGATGGCGCTCTTCACCAAGCCTGAGCACTTCGGTGCAGGGGCGGCGCTCCGCTCGGTGACCGACTGGGCGAGCTACAACCACGGCTACACCGGCCGCATCCTCAACCTCCCGCAGAACGATACGCTCTCGTACCAGCGCTCCTCCCCGCTCTACTTCGCGGAGGGACTCAGGGACCCACTCCTGATCGCGCACGGGATGGTCGACGTCAACGTGCAGTTCCAGGACGTCGTGCACCTCGCGCAGCGCCTGATCGAACTCGAGAAGGTCGATTGGGAGATGGCGGTCTATCCGGTGGAGGACCATGGCTTCGTGCGCCCGAGCTCCTGGCACGATGAGTATCGGCGCATCCTCGAGCTCTTCGACCGGACGATCGGCCCCAGCGGGAGCAAGGCGAAGAGATGAGTCGCTGGCTCGCGCGGATCGCGGCCACGGTGCGCCGGATCATCGGCGCGCCGGATTACGCGACCTATCTCGCGCACCACCGCGCGTGCCATCCCGGGCGCGCGCCGATGGATGAGGCGACCTTCGTCGCCGAGCGACTCAGTGCGCGGTACGAGCGTCCGGGATCGCGCTGCTGCTGAGCGGCGGGACGGCGAAGAGCAGCAGGACGGTGGCGACCCCCGCGAACCCCGCCCCCATCAGGAAGGCGGCGGGCGGGCCGTACCCCTGCCAGACGACACCGAAGAGGGCGGAGGCCGGGAGCGCACCGAGTCCGACGGCAGCATTGAACCAGCCGAAGGCGGTCCCATTGACTGATGCGGGGACGAGATCGGCGACCATCGCCCGCTCCGTCCCCTCGGTGAGCCCGAAGTAGAGCCCGTACACCAGGAAGAGCGCCCACGCCTGCCACGCCTCGGTCGCGAAGGCGAACCCGGCATAGGTCGCGGCGTAGATGCCCCACCCGAGGAGGATCAGCGGGCGTCGCCCCAGCCGATCCGAGATCGCCCCGCCGATCGCCGTCGACGACGACTTCACCAGATGGAGCACCGCCCAGAGGATCGGCAACACCGCCGTCGGGATCCCGAGCTGGGAGGCGCGCAGCAGGAGGAAGGCATCGCTCGAGGCCCCGAGCGTGAAGACGAAGACCGCGATCAGGAAGCGCCAGAAGGGGGTGCCGAGCGAGACCAGTGGCTTGGGCTGCCGCCGCGCCGGTGGCTCGAAAGACGCCGGGACGGCAGCCGCGACCGCTGCGGGGGTTCGCTCGCGGACGAACCCCAGGATCAGCACCACCGAGATCGCACCGGGGATCACGGCGTAGAGGAAGAGGGTCCGTAGCTCCACCCAGCCCGCGGCGAGCACTGCCCACGCGATCAATGGCCCGACCACCGCACCGAGACTATCGGCCGCGCGGTGGATCCCGTACGCGAGCCCACGCTGCGAGGGCGCGACGGAGTCCGCGATCAAGGCATCGCGCGGCGCCGTCCGGATCCCCTTCCCGAAGCGATCGGTGAGTCGGATCGCCATCACCTGCCCGGTACTCTGTGCGAGCCCGATCAACGGGCGCGCCACCGCGGCGATCGCATAGCCGAAGGTCACGAACGGCTTCCGTCGCCGGATACGATCGGACCACCACCCCGCTGGCAGACGCACCAGCGAGGACAGACTCTCGGCCAACCCCTCGATCAATCCCAACGTCGCCGCCGAGGTCCCGAGCACCGTGCTGAGGAAGATCGGGAGGAGCGGATAGATCATCTCGCTCGCGACATCGGTGAAGAAGCTGGCGGCGGCGAGGACCGTGATGTTCCGGCCGAGTGCGGGGCGGTGCTGGTCATTCGGCGGTGGCGCGGTCATGGCCATCGTACCCCGGCGACTGGCCGAACGGCGAGGAACTGTGCGCGCGCCGCCTGGTGCGGAAAGGCCGCCGCGTAGGATGCCTGCCAGCGGGCGATCACGGCCTCGGCCTCCGCACGATCCGCCACCGCCCAGACCGCGCCGCCGAATCCCGCACCGAACGCCGAGGCCGCATGCGCACCGGCCGCCATCGCCGCGCGCGCGAGGCACATCGTCTCCGGGATCTGGTTCCGGAGCACCACCTCGGCGCCCTGCTGCGAGGCGACCGCGAGCGCCCCCAAGGCCTTCGCGTCGACGGAGGCGAAGGCGGCGAGTGCCTCCGGCACGAACCGCTCCGTCTCCGCGCGGAATTGTGCGATCCGGGCGATCGCCCCATCGGGGTCGTCGAGGCCGCGCGCGAGTTGCGCCAACCGCTCCGGCGCCTCGGGGCTCGACTGCAACGCGCTCCGCAAGGAGGGATCGGCGTGCCCGGTGACGCGATTCCAGGCGGCGACGATCCCGCGCAGCTGGTCCGCCGCGCGGTTGTAGTCATCGCGCGCCCCACCCGTCTTCGTCGCACGCACCCCGCTCACCCCCACGAGCAGCGTCCACGACTCCGGGAACGCCGCAGAGCCGATCGGCTCCGCGGGGAGATAGCGGAAGGCGCTGACGCGCTCCGCCTGATTACAACAGATCGCCACATGATCCTGCGCCCCCCCGCGCGTGCCGACCCCATGCTCACCGGGGAACGGCCCATAGGGCCCACCCATCTCCACCGCCCCGCAATACTCCGCGAGCTGCAACGGGGTACGCAGATGATCATGCCAGACCCGACGCGAGCGAAGCCCGTTCACCTCGGCCAACGCGATCACGAGGAGGGTGATGAAGGCGCTGGAGCTCGAGAGGCCCGAGGAGCGCGGGAGGTCGCTCGTCGATCGAATCCGCACCCCGACCTTGAGCGGGGCGAAATCGCGGGACATGCGGCGCACCACCGCTGCGATGTAGGCCCCGCCATGGGCGCTCCCGGTGCGCGCATCGCGGCGCAGCGGGACCCGCGCACGGCGTCCAGTCGACGCATCCTCGATCTCGAGGAAGGCCCGATCGAGCGGGGTGATCTCGGCGTGGATCCCGAGCCCCACCGCACAGGTCAGCGACGGCCCCCCACCATAGTCGACATGCTTGCCGAAGAGCTCGATCCGCCCGGGGACGAAGAGCGTGCGCGATTCAGGCATGACGCGATCCCGACGCGCCGTCGCTCAGAGCCGCGGGACGCGACCCGCGAGGCGCGCCTCCACCGCCGGGACATCGCTCCGCCGGGAGAGATCGAGCACCGCGAGTCGCACCCCAGGCGCTGCGAAGCGCGTCCCTCGGCGCATCGCGCGACGCACCGCATCAGTGAGCTCGAGTTCGCCTCGAGGCGAAGGGCGCACCGCGGCGCAGTCGTCGAAGATCTCGGAGGTGAAGCGCCAGAGGTTCATCGAGACCCAGCGCGCCGCGGAGCGACGCAACGGGTGGCCTGGCTGTGGCTTCTCGACGATCTCCCGCAGCACGCCATCGGGGGAGACGTCGAGCAAGGCAAACTGGTTCACGCGCGTCTCCTCGATGTTCCCCTGCGCCACGAGACTCGCCGCATCGAAGGCGATGAGCGCTGGTCCCGCAGCCCCGACCAGCATCGCCACCGCCTCGCTGGGGTAGAGGTTGTCCGCGTTGCACATGAGGAAGTGGGCGACCCCGTGCGCATCATGCGGGGCAATCGCCTGCACCACGTCACGCGCGGCGAGCAAGGCATCGGCGGTCCCCTGGGGTTCCACCTGCTCGGCGAGGTGCACCCGGAGGCGGTCGAGCGCCACCTCGCGTGTGTATCGCTGCCGGATCGCTGACTCCCCCGGCGCCACGACGAGGATCACATCGATCACCCCACCATCGGCGAGGGCGCTCAACACATGGTCAAGGAGGGGGAACCCTGCGATCGGGATCAGTCCCTTGGCCCCTGCGGCGGCCGCAGCCGCCTGCTCTGGGGTGAGTGTGGTCGCCTCGTCCGCGCGCATCCGCGTCCCGAGCCCGCGCGCGAGGATCACCGCGGTGGTCGCGCGCGGCGCAGCAGGTCGCGCCGCGTTCATCGCGGCCACCGCATCTGACTCACCGCGCCGATGTCGGGCGCCAGAACCCCTGCAGCACCCGGAGGACCATCACCCCACTCACGACGAAGATGCCGAGCCAGACGAGGGCGAGGGTCGTGTCCCCCGCGAGGGTCGCCCCGACACCGAAGAGCGCCCCGTACACGAGGAAGATCCCCGCGATCCAGCCGAG
>Ga0068872_10002791_pt1 | contig 13571 bp, 1 predicted proteins | sample NOAtaG_7_FD_66441 | JGI IMG/M metagenome (GOLD analysis project Ga0068872, IMG submission 66441) | Freshwater lake microbial communities from Lake Erie, under a cyanobacterial bloom - NOAA_Erie_Diel1S_2200h metaG | ecosystem: Environmental > Aquatic > Freshwater > Lake | place: USA: Ohio, Lake...
CAAGACAAACAATACGTCTCGAATCAATCTGACCAAACAGGGTCAGATGCAGATTTTCAGCGGGGTAGATGGTGCCGATGACAAGATCGCTTCTTATCCGGTCACGGTAGAGGGCAGCAATCAGGGGATTTACATAAAAGTTAATGGTTCCCGCGACAATGATAATAATTTCGTCAATTTTGGAGATGACAATGCATTCACCTGGGGCGCTATTGAAGGAGAGACCTGGGACGAGCTCACCAGCGGCTGGGAGTATCAGCTCCAGGTAGCGCTTTACACGCTGAACGGTGTTGCCCTTGCCGGGAGTATCGTTGCATGGGGTGCAGCAGCGGCGGGACAATTTGCTTCCGGCCTGGGTGCAGGTGCGGGCGCTGCCATCATTTTAGACCTGGTCGGCCTTGGGGTAGATCTGGCAAATCTCCTCCAGGAATCTATGACCTGGGGGGTCAATATCCGTGCTGAAGTTGGAGTAAGTTATTCTTCCGGTGCAGGGGATTATGCAGAATGGATGGAACGTGCCCCGGATGTCCGCAACCTGCTCCCTGGAGAAGTAGTCGGGATTACAGGAGGAAAGGCTACCCTGAATACAGATAAAGCAGACCACTATATGGTGGTATCTACGCTCCCCGCGGTATTGGGTAACTTGCCGAAAGCGAACGATTTGCCGCGCTACGAAAAAATCGCCTTCATGGGGCAGGTACCCGTGCGTGTGCTCGGTCCTGTCAATGTAGGGGATTACCTGCTCCCCTCCGGTAACAGCGATGGCTTTGCGATCGCCGTACATCCTGAAAGCATGAAAATTGGCGATTATGCCCGCATCATCGGGGTCGCCTGGGAGGCAGGAAAGGCCAATATGCCTTTTAATATGATCAATACCGCAGTCGGTATCAATGCCAATGACCTCAGCAGGGAAGTCGTGGCCCTGGAGCAAAAGGTCGAGGGTATCATGGCTTACCTGAAAGGAGAGACACCGTCGGTTAGGCCCGGTGGCCTGACTACTGAGCAAGTGCTTACAAAGGCACCCCCCACTCCGTCCGGGAAAGGTTTCACCGATGAAGAATTCGACCGTATCCTGGACTATAATGCAGCTTTGTTCGAACAGATTATGAGCCATGCCAAAGACGAGCTGATCCGCCGGGGGAATAACCTTGAAGCCCACCCGCAACTGCTCGCCTTCCTGGACGACCCGGTCCCGGTTATGAAAGCACTACGCCGCAATCCCGCTTTTCTGGCGCAATGGGCACAATTGGATAACTCAATCCTGCATCCTAAGGGTAAATAAAATTTGATACACAACAGGCTATTTCGAAGGTAAACCTACCTGAAGCCAAAAATGATATGCGTTATGATAAAAAAATTACTACCCTTTCTATTCTTTAATCTATGCCTTGTCCTGGCTTTGGACGGGCAGACGGGGATCAACTTCCAGGCTTTGGCCAGGGATGCTTCCGGGAAGGCGTTGGCCAATCAACAGGTTGCTGTCCGTATTGCATTCTCTTCCGGGGGTGATGTACCCGAAACCCACTATTCAGAAGTACATCAGGTGCAAACCGATGCATTTGGACTTTTCAACCTGACCACAGGAGCCGGACAGCCAACAGAGGGGCAGTTTTCTGATATCCCCTGGTCTGTTCAGCAGATTTGGATGGACGTGGCGATTCAGGGACCTTCTACCAGTGGCTTTGACTGGATGCAGCGTATGCAATTGCGCGCAGTCCCGTATGCTTTTCATGCCCAAAGCGCCAACCGGCTGTCTGACGAGGCTCAAACTTTTGATACAGAAAGGGAGAAAAACCAAAGTATTCTCTGGACTACAAGTGGAAATACTTTATCTGAGCCACAAACGCATTTCGTTGGGACCCGCGATGCCAGGGACGTGGTAGTCAAAACCAATAACACGACCCGTGCGGTGCTCACTAAAGAAGGCCAGTTAAAAATCATAGGGGGCACTCAGGGAAGTGATGAAAACCAGGCTTCTTATCCGGTTTTAATCCAGGGCTCCAATCAGGGCATACACATTAAAGTTAACGGCTCGCGTAATGGGGATAATAACTTCCTCACCTTTGGAGATACAAAAGAATTCATGTGGGGTGCTGTGGAAGGGCAGACTTTCTCTGAGCTGGAGAAGGACTGGGAATATCAGCTGCAGATCGCGTTGTTTACGCTTACCGGTGCAAGTCTGGTAGCTCAGGCTGTCGGAGTGGGGATTGAAGCCGCCGGGCTTTACGCTGCTGGTACCGGTGCGGCTGCCAGTTTGATTTTCGCCTTTGCCGCCCCCGGCTTTTATGCAGCGGCGATCGCCACTACTGCTTCGGCGGTTGTAATTGGGGTGCAGGCGGCTGCATTGGCTGGAGAAGCAGCAACCTGGGGCATGAAAATACGGGAAGATATCGGGGTCACCTATTCCTCCGGTAAAGGCGACTATGCTGAATGGCTAGAGCGCGATCCCGCAGAGCGCGACCTGCAGTTTGGTGAGATTATCGGTGTGAAAGGCGGCAAGGTCTCCCTGCGCACGGAGGATGCCGACCACATACTCGTTGTTTCCACAAGCCCGGTTTTTTTGGGCAATATGCCACAACGGGAGGAGGAGCATAAATATGAAAAAATAGCTTTTCTGGGGCAGGTGCCCGTGCGGGTAGCCGGAAAGGTAGATCAGGGGGATTATATCCTGGCTTCCGGCAACAACGATGGTATGGGTATTGCCGTGAAGCCTGCGGATATGCAGCTTGCTGATTTCCCCCGGGTGGTCGGCGTGGCCTGGGAAAATGCTCCTGAAAATCCGGTGAATGTAGTAAAAATTGGGGTGGGCATCAACGCCAATGACCTGGCACCCCAGGTGGAAGCGCTTTCCGGCAAAGTGGACAATATCATCGCCTATCTGGAGGGTCGCGAGGCCCTGCATAGTGGCACCGGCCTTGTGGCCGATGCGCCTTCAACAGGGGAAGCACCAATGGAGATGCTGTTCACGGATCAGGAGTTCGACCGGATGATTGATGCCGATGCGGCAGCGATCGTTAAGTTTTATGACGACCTTAAAAAGCAACTGCACACACAGGGTGCCGTTATCCCTGATTACCCGGCCCTGCAGGCACTGTTCCAGGATCCAATACCTGCTCTGAAAGCTATGCGGCGCGATCCTGCCCTCGCAAAGCAATGGGCCAGATTGGATCAGCAGATTAAATACCGGAAATAACCAGCCTCAAAAAATATTCGCGATTAATATTAATACGCCTCCGTGGCGATAAGACAAATCAAAGCTTCATGAAAACATCTGTACTTTCAACAAATCTTTCCCCCGAGTCATCTACTAATTTTTCGACCCTGCCAAAAGCCTGTAAACCAGGCCTGCTGCATACCGGGTATTTGGCTGTCCGCCCGCTACTTGCAAGGGCTTTGGTGTTTTTGACACTTTCTGTCTTCAGCATCGGGGCCGCCCCCGTCCATGCGCAATTGCTGGATACATATAGCGGCTCAAGCCTTGCCTTCAGTTTCCGGAAGCTGCGTACGGCCTATACCGGTGACTGTATCCGGGTCGTGAGGTCTTTAGATGGTACCGCACAGGATATCGGCTTTGTGATGAATTATCTCGATACGGCAAGTCTGAAAACTTTCTGCGGTTCGGGGGATTGCTTCGTGGCTATCTGGTATGATCAAAGTGGAGCAGGTAACAATGCTACCCAAACCACCGATGGGATGAGGCCCAGGATTGTCTCAGGCGGTGTTCTGGAAAAAGTAGCGGGCGAAGTTAGCCTGGTCTTTGACGGTAGTAATGACTTTTTGAACTTCCTCATGCAGAATACTTCAAGTGGTTATTCGGTCTTCGCGCTCGGAAAACGAAATGCAGCAGGCCAGCACCTTATCCCGATAGGTAATTATGCATCTGGTAGCGCCGTAACTATCATGTTATTCTCTGACAACACTTTTTATTTGACTTATAATGACTCGCCCACGACTAGTCGTACTTTCACGGCCAGCAGCACGACTACCAGTTTCGATGAGATGCAATTATCCGGATTCACGCCTCCTCCGGATTCGCTTTTTTTTAATAACACTGTTTCAATCCCAGGTAGTTTAAGTGGGCTAATGGGAATTCTGGCTGATATTAATGCAATAGGCCGGAGAGGGATGAACCATACCAATGGATCTTTCAAAGAAATCATTGTTTATCTATCGAATCAAGTCAGCAACCGTAAGCCAATAGAAAGTGACATCAATTTATTTTATTTATGTCCATTTTCGGTCACTAATTTGTCGCCTACCACGCTATGCCCCGGTGAATCCGTTACGTTGACGATTGATACAGCCGTAGGTACTTGTTTTAACGCCGGGAACGAGTTTATCGTTCAGCTGAGCGATGCTTCGGGGAGTTTCGCAGCCCCTGTCAATTTGGATACTTTTGCCTCCGGTAGTGATGTCACGGACGTCACAGTGGTAATACCTTTCTCGGCTACTGCCGGTACAGGTTATCGCATCCGGGCGATATCTACTTTGCCTATGGCCACGGGGAACGACAACGGTACGAATATCACGATCAATGCTGCTGGCTTCAATAACCCTTCGATCACTGATTTATCTGACACTACTTTATGTGCAGGTGAAGCAGTGGAATTGACCATTGATACGGTCACGGTATGTGGGTTTGGACCCGGGAACGAGTTTGTTGTTCAATTGAGTAATGCTTCCGGGAGTTTTACCACACCGATCAACCTGGACACCTTTGCCTCCGGCAGCGATGTCACGGATGTACTGGTGAACATACCTGGTACGGTTCCTTACGGTACGGGTTATCGCATCCGGGCAATTTCTACTGCGCCGTCGTTTATAGGCGTTGAAAATGCCGCGACCATCACCATTCATGCTGCGGGCTTCATCACTAATCCACCTTCCGGAGTTGGAACCGATGGGCTGCTGGCGGCACCGGATACGGTATTATGCCAGGGGGAAGGATACGATTTGCGCTTCCCTGTTTTTGGCGTTCCGATTCCGGCCAATACAGCATATATAGTAGAAATCGGTAGCCTCCTGAGCGGCGGCACACTTGACTCTGCCACTCGTCGGGAGATAGGCCGGCGTATTTTCCCGTCTGGATTATCATCTCCGGATACCATTACGATCAAGGTGGCGGTTCCTTTTGATTTGCCGGGAGAGGGGCCATTTTATATCCAGTATCGCACGGTGGGCTCCGGTACATCTCAGATCAGTTGTGCGAGAGGGCCCTATACGGTTCCCCGGATCCGACCTTTTACGGACCCTACCAATCAACCTGTATGTTCGGGTGATGCCACCTTCACCTTGGGCAGTACCGGAACCAGCAGTATTCAATGGCAGAGCTTATGTTTTGACGGTCCCGGGTATTTTCAGAATACAGCAAGCGGCCTTAGTCAGCCGACGGTCACGGATATTGTGCGGGTGGGTAACCGGGTTTATGCGGGTACCAGTAACGGGCTTTCGATCGCAAGTGACTGGAGCACGAACAAAACATTCGATCTGTCCCCTGTGCTAATAGGCAATTATATTAATTCCATTGCTGTTTCGGGGAGCAATGTCTGGGTGGGAACGCAGTCAAACGGCATTTTTCTTTCTTCAGATTCGGGGGTTAGTTTTGGCTCCTCCTATACCACGGCAGCACCTGCGCTACTCCAGTCCAACAACATCAACAAGGTCGCTGTGGATCAGATGGGGCGGGTTTTTGTGGCCACCAGCGCAGGATTGGAAAGAAGTGGTACTGGCGGCACAATCCCTGTGGGTGGATTCGAAGATATCCTCACTATGGAGAACGTATCGGATGTTTTCCTGGATGGAGACTACGTCTATGTGGCCACCTCGACCAATGGGATATTTGTGTCGGCTCAAAACGGGGATCCGGGGACGTTCATAAACCGTAAGTTGCCATCAGCCGCAGGTTTGCTCAGCAACAACATCCTGAGTATTTTCGTCCGGGATAATATTATCTATGCCGGTACGGATATCGGCCTTTGCTATTCGGTTGACGGCGGTCACACTTTCGTTGCCCCGGCACCGGGTGGGCTTCCTGTGAATGACGCGGTAAATAGCTTATTCGTTGATCCGGGAGGGCGGGTGTATGTCGGCACCTTCGATGGGTTAGCGGTCGCCAATGAGAGCGTTACGAGCTTCACCCAAATAGTAGCCGGTATGTCGAGTTTATCTGTTACCGGTATTAGTGTTTCCGGATCAGATATCCTTTTAGGTACTTTCCAGGGTGTGGCGTACGGTACTTTAACTACCACTAATTTAGGTACCTCTACCAGTCAGATGGTTGCTGCGAATGCCGTCAATTCACTTTGCCGTTTTCAGGCAGTGCTGTCCCGTACCGTGGACGGCAGGACGTGTTCTGTGACCAGCAACCAGGTACGGATCGCAGATATCCCGCCAATGATTATGGAGCAGACATCGGTTAATCTGACCGGTGGGTCCAGTTCCGGTACTACTGTGACGGTGGCCAGTACTGCTGGTCTTTCGGCAGGCATGCCGGTGGTCGTTATCGCTGGTACCGGTGCTTTTGCCCCGAACACTTCTATTTCAACAGTTCTGAATGCTACTCAGTTTGCGGTAAACGGGGCACCGACCACGGCGCTCAGCGGAGCCACCATCACGGCGTTGACCACTCACGGCCCATCCGTATGCGGGGGTAATACCGGGCGGATAACCGTGAAAGGGTTGATCCCGCAGACGAGATATAAATTGAATTTTTCCGGGGCCGCTTCCGGCTCCCCCATGAACGGCGATACCCTCACGGCAAATGCAAATGGGGCTTTCGTGGTCAATTTCCTTACAGCAGGTACCTACGATATATCGGTGACCAGCCTGGTCACTTTGCCCATGCAGGCTGCGGCGTGCACATCAAATCAAATCATGGTGACGATCAACGATCCGACCCCACCTGCTGATCCGGTGCCTCCGGCATCTGCCCCTTCAGCGTGTGAAGGCCAGAACGTGACATTCAACTTACAAGCTCCTGTCAATTCATCGCAGGAACAGTACCGTTGGTACACGAATGCAGGAGCGACCTCATCGGCGCTGTTCGATTCAGATCCCAATGATCAGTCGTTTACGCCACCTACAGTCCCTACGGCGAGTGGCAGCTTCTGGGTGGTACGCCGCAACGGCTTAACCCAGTGCAGCAGCGACACAATCGAAGCCCAATATACGATTATCCCAAGGCCTGTGATCACGTGTACGCCAAACTCGGCGGATCAGTCCATTACGATCTGGTTAACTAATCCGGAGCCTGGGAACTACTCGCTTTATTATACCAATGCTGCCAATGCACCAGTAGGGCCTATTACCGTGGCACATGTGGCATTTCCCTACATGATTGGTCCCGGTCTTCCGGTTGGGAATTATTCCAATATCTACGTCGTGGGGCCAAGTGGCGGTTGTACTTCCAATACGATTGGGTCCTGTCCACTTTTTGGCCCACCCAATCCGGAAGCGATTGCCGCCAACGCTTTGCAAACGACCGTATGTAATATTCCGGGAGTAGCCGGTGGGTTCTTTCAGGACGTTATCGGGTCGACCAATGCCTCGGATAATTATTCAGGGATGGAGATTACCGTAGGCCGTATCCGGCAGACTAAGGCAGTGAACCCGACGGCTTCCGATTTGCTGGCGAAAGTAGAGCTGCGCGGCTGGGTAAGCTTTGATTTAAACCCCTATATTCCCCCACACGCGCGGGTGGACCGGGTAGAATTTCTTCCTAAATCCTTCGAGACGTTTGGCAGGAGCGTAGGTGATGTATCGCTGATCAGTGCTACAGGTGATATCCAGTTTGATGTTACGCAAATTTCCCAGTCGAATTATCCTTTACCGTTAGGCTACCTGCAAGGTGCCTTTGATGATCTGAAGGATGACAAGTACAACGACTTCACGATTTCGAACAATGCGACTGGTGCGTTGACGGATCTGGGTTCACAGGGTGTAGCCGACGTACAGAACCGTCTGCGCCAGGCGAATACGGCCGATCGCTTCTTCCAGGTGGGTATTGCGCTCTCCGGTTCTGATTTTAACATTCCGGTATTGCAGTTCCATGGTATCGTCTTTGCAGGTGCTGTTGAACAGAAACTTTGTATTACCTACCATACCGAGGACTTTGGCGACCTTCCGGAACCCAAATACGCCACTGATCTTACCGGCGGGTTAGTGGGCCCAAGTCATCGGACGGATTTCATTGATATTAATACCGATCCTTCGGTAACCATTCTAGCCCCCGCACTTTACATTGGCTCCACTGCTCCCGATGCGGAAATTGACGGTCAGCCGTCTGCCAATGCAGATGGCGACGGTGCAGATGAAGATCTTACTACAGCTGCATTCGCTGCGCCATTAATCGCCGGGAGCAGCACGACGATTGGTATTCCGGTGACAAGCTATCTTACCCGGGCTGCCGCTGTTACCGTATTTATTGACTTTAACAATGACGGCGTTTTTAACAATACAAATGAACGTTTCGCACTTCCTGTCAGTGCGGCGACGGTACCTGCGACTGCAGGGCCTGTAACCCCGGTTATGGCCAACCTGAATGTGCCGATTACAGTCCCTACCGATATCCAGACAGCGCTGGTCGGCGTCCGCGTCCGTCTCACTTCCGCAGGCGTTGTTGATGCCTATGGCCCGGCTCCTGATGGTGAAGTAGAAGATTTCCTGGTAGAAGTCCGTGGCCTGGATTATGGCGACCTGCCTGATCCTGCAAATGGGATTGCGACCAACGATTTCCGTACCCGTTTTGCAGATGACGGCGCCCGTCATGGAATCGTACTTGAGGCGCCGATCTATTTGGGTGCTGCCGTAGATGCCGAGCCCGATGGGCAGGTTTCTGCCAATGCTGATGGCGACGATAACAACCCGGTGCCTTCAGTGGATGATGAGGATGGGGTAGTTTTTGTTACTTCTCCTTTGATTCCCGGAAGAGAGGCTACGATCACCGTGACGGGAAGAAACGGTCATCCGACGGACAATGCCACCCTGTATTTGTATGCTGACTTCAACAACGACGGCATTTCATCGCTTTTACCCGTGGCCTTTACGAGCGGCAACCCCGTTTTCGCTCCTGGTGTTTCGGCAACCCGTAACTATACCTTCCTCATGCCGCTCAATGCGGCGTATATTAGCAACAGGGCATTTTTCCGTTTCCGTTTTACTACCCAGGCACTGGCCAACGACGCCACTGGTGCCTACGGACTGGCGCAGGATGGTGAAGTGGAAGACTATATTAGCGGCGATATTTCGCTTTACGACTGGGCCGATCTCCCCGAGCCACGGTTTTTCACTGATAAGGACGGCGGCACGCCCGGCCCGAGCCACCGTATCGCGGCAATCCGCTCGGGCAGCAATTACCTGACCCCACTGTTTATAGGGGCAACCCCCGCCGATATGGAGTCCAACGGTATCCCTTCTGCGAATGCCGATGGGGATGATAATCTAACCGATGACGATGAGGATATTGCCTTTAACAATACCTATTTCAGCAATCCGCTTACCAGCGACCGCCTCATTGCTGGCAACAGCATCGTGTTGACGGTCCCTTACACCAATATTACTTCTTCACCGGCTAATATGCTGGTGTTCTTCGACTGGAACGGCGACGGTGATTTTGAAGACGATGAAGAGCGCATCGGAACGCCGGGCAATGCGGTTATCACTGCACCCGCCAGTGGCCAGCTGGTCTTTAATATCAATATCCCGTCAACAGCCAGCGCCTTCTTCACCGGTGTACGTATCCGTCTGACGACAGGGGCCGTTTTTGATGCAAATGGGCCTGCACCTGATGGTGAGGTAGAAGATCTTTTCGTGAATGTTTACGGCTTCGAGTACGGCGACCTCCCGGATGACGATGTGCTGCCAGTGCCGCCTAATCCTTATATTGCAACAGGAGCAGGGTTCACGGGTAAAGGGGATTTTGAGACTTACTTTACAGTTGACGGGACGCATGGGCCTCGCCACCGTATCAACCCCAATCTTAAAATTGGTAACACAGTAGATACAGAGGGGAACGGCCAGCCACAGCTCAATGCTTTTGGCGACGACGTTGCGAGTATTGACGATGAGGATGGCATTACACAGCCCGATTCTGTGGTGCGCGGCAAGCCAGCAGTTTTCAAGGTGTTTGTCACAAATACGACAAGCGGCCCTGCTTACCTCTATGGCTTTGCGGATTGGAACGACGATGGGGACTTCCTGGATATCGCCGCTGGCGAAAATGAGCGGGTCGGTCCGGTCATCGTCCCGGCAGGCGCCAGTGGCCACTATTTGGTCACGTTTATCGTCCCACAGCTGCCCAATCCACTTCCACCCCGTGTAGGTGCCCGTTTCCGACTGAGCAGTACAAATTACAATTTATCCACAGGTCCGGAACAGGGTATCGCCACGGATATAGACGGGGAAGTCGAGGACATCTTCGTAAATGTAGTCGGCTTTGACTGGGGCGACTTACCCGAGCCCCGCTATATTACGGATGCTCTTGGCGGTCAGCAGGGCCCGAGCCATAAAATAGCCACTACCGACCACGATAATAATCCGGCAACAGACCGAATTTTCGCGCTTTACATCGGGGCTACCCCCCCCGATCCGGAAGCGGACGGCCAGCCACACCCGCAGGCTTTCGGGGATGATAACAACTTCCCGTTCGATGACGAGGATTTGTCTCCTGCCAACTTCGTAAATGCTTCCAACGTCCAGGATTTGGTGGTGGCAGGTGAATTTATTCGTCTGCGGGTACCAGTGGTAAATAACTACATAGATTCTACAGCTACCCTTTGGGCTTTCATTGATTGGAACGGCGACGGCATCTTTACCGGCCCGCAGGAGACCCGGTCGGTGACAGTTCCCGCCAACGGTGGCGCTACGCAATTTATCAACTTTGATTATAATCCGGTACCGTCGGTTATCAGACCGGATTCCATAGGCGTGCGCATCCGTCTCACATCAGGGCGCATTACCGATGCCTATGGTATTGCTCCGGATGGTGAAGTAGAAGACTTTATTATCGAGCTGATGTCGCGTGACTTCGGTGATTTGCCGGATGTGACCGCTGGAGTTGGCAAGGATGATTTCCAGACTTTAAAAGCGAACGATGGCGCACGCCACGCTCTTCCTTTCGTGCCTTTGGTACACCTTGGCGCGAAAATTGATACAGAAGTGGATGGCCAGCCTTCCGCTAGTGGCGATGGGGATGATAACAACCCGCTGCAAAATGACGATGAGGACGGCATTGTCTTTTTGACGCCAATGGTTCCCGGACAAACTGCACAGTTTGCCTTCTACGCCGTAAATAACTCGACCAACCTCGCACGCCTGCATGTTTGGGCAGACTGGAACAACAGCGGCACGCTTAGTCCGGTGACTGTGATTAACACAGGTGACCTCGATCTGGCAGCCTCGACAGCTATCTCAGGCGCCAGTAAGCGAAACATCACCTTCCAGGTTCCTGCCAGTGCAACGTTGGACGGCGGTAAGATCCACTTCCGTTTCCGGATCAGCTCAGATCCGGCATTCCTGGCAATGCCGAACAGCAATGGCCTGGCACTCGATGGCGAAGTGGAAGACTATGCTGTTCCACTCTTCAAGATTGGAAATCTTGTATGGGAAGATCGCAATCATAATGGCTTCCAGGATAGTGACGAGATCAACCTGGGCATTCAAAACGTCCGTATGGTCATGCGGTTTGGGGGGATTGACCCGGTGACCGGAGTATGTGACTCTGTGACCCAGAATACCCTTGCAGATTTGAATACCACAGTGCGCGATCCGCGCCCTGGTGACCAGGTAACGGATTATGTTATTGATACTTATACCAATGCCCAGGGTCTTTATGGGTTTACCGGTATGATAGAAGGTTTCTATCAAATCATCGCTGCCGATACTTTCGGACTTACGCCTACGCGTTTTGATTGGATTAAAAATGTAACGGAGGAGGACCGCGACAGCGATGCCAGGCCGATGAAGAATCCCTGGGATTATGCCACGGGTGAACGCCGGCAGTCAAAAAGCCAGGAATGGAAGCTGATGGCGGCTACTATCGGTACCGACGAAGAGGGTATCCTTGACCAGGGCAACCCACAGCTGCCAGATCCAAACCAATTAGATGATATCTTCCCGGATAACCGGGTTGAGCAGCGTATTGATTTTGGCTATGTAGGCTTTGACTTCGGCGATCTGGCACAGACTGGCAACGACCCTTCGGTTTCAGACTTCAATACCCGGGAAGATGGTATCGGCGCTCGCAGAGAAGGGCCAAAACATATTGTAACACCTGATTTGCGTCTTGGTAGCTGCCAGGATGTAGAATGGGAGGGTCAGCCCGATGCCGATGCCGGTGCCGAATTCAAGCCGGCTGCCGATAATAACGGTGATGATGTGATTGCTGACTTCAGCAACTATCCGAATTTCCCGTATGATCCTTCACAAGGCCGCCGTTGGCCTTTCCACCAGGGAACGAACGTCTGTGGGGACGACGAAGATGGTATCCGTTTCAACACGCCACTTGTACCTGGTTATGATGCTCAGATATCGGTACGTTACCATGCCAAGCTCAACCTGAATGGCCCGGATGCTTACCTGCACGCCTGGTTCGACTGGAATGGGGATGGCAACTTTTATGATATGTCCGGTAATATTGATCCGGATGAACAAATTATTTTCAAAGCACTGGATGGTGGTGCCATCTCCCTTGAACCGATTACGAAAGCGGTTAGACTGGAAATGAGCTACCTCTCCTCCCCGGATGATTCGATTCGATTGACTTTCCGCGTACCTGCCAATGTGTTGTATAACAACGGCAATATGCTCACGCGCTTCCGAATCAGCTTCGATCCGCGTATCGGGCCGGATGGTATCCTCGCCCCTGACCTTAACTTTCCCGATCCACAGCCCGGTGCCGCTTCATCTACGGTGCCCGGTGGAATTGTGCCCTATGGCGAAGTGGAGGACTATTTTATGTCGCTGTCCAAAGTAGGCAATGTGGTATGGGAAGATCGCGATTATGATGGTCTGCAGGATGCACTCGAGCCTCCGATCGCCAATGTGCCGATCCGTCTCGAGTTCGCAGGGGCTGACGGGGTCTTCGGCAATGGTGATCCTTATGAATATGTATATTTTGACACTACCGATGCCAGCGGCAAGTATGACTTCTGCGGGCTTATCGGAAATGTTGATCCTTCCGGAATTCCAAGTCCTACTTACCGTTTGGTCGTTTCCGACCCGGCAAGTATGACGGCGACTTACAACAATCCGGATCCATCTGATGATAGCTGTATAGATGATAACAGTAATGGTGATGATAAGCTCATTGACGATCGGATCACTGTTGATACGTTTATAATCGCCAATCCGATGATGTTATGTCTGGATGAGGATGGAAAATCGGATATTGGTGGGCTGTTGGCCGGCAATAATCTACCACCTGCTTCTGACGCGCTCAACCGGTTCCCCGATAATCAGAACGACGAGACGCGCGACTTCGCCTTCCTGGGCTTCGACTACGGCGACCTGCCGGTTGCTGCTGTGAAAGCGGGCTCGGCATATCCGACACTCCGCGATTCTATGGACGGTGCGTT
>Ga0068872_10002792_pt1 | contig 13569 bp, 11 predicted proteins | sample NOAtaG_7_FD_66441 | JGI IMG/M metagenome (GOLD analysis project Ga0068872, IMG submission 66441) | Freshwater lake microbial communities from Lake Erie, under a cyanobacterial bloom - NOAA_Erie_Diel1S_2200h metaG | ecosystem: Environmental > Aquatic > Freshwater > Lake | place: USA: Ohio, Lake...
CGAGTTCACCCTCGGCTATCTCTATCGCGCGCTCGATGCCCGCCAGTTCCTGCTGCTCTTTGTACGTCAGTTTTTTCTTCACCGGCGTAACGACGGCCGGGGCCTTGGCCTTTGCCCCTTGCGTCCCCTCACCTTCGAGCACCTTGTGCAGGCGTTGCCACTGCGGGTAATCGGCAAAGTACCGCGCGCCCCCCTTGCCGTCCAGGGCCAGCACGCGTGTGGCCAGGCGGTCGAGCATCGCCCGGTCGTGCGTAACGAGCACCACCGCGCCGGGAAACTCTTCGAGGCTCTCTTCGAGCACATCCAGGCTTGCAAGGTCCAGGTCGTTGGTCGGCTCGTCGAGGATCAGCACATCGGCCGGTTCAAGCATCAGGCGCGCAATGTGCACGCGCGCCTGCTCACCACCCGAGAGCGAGCGCACCCGCCCCCGCAACTGGTCCTTGCCAAAGAGGAACATCCCGGCCCAGGTAGCGATGTGGATCGTCTGCCCGCGGTAGACGACCGCATCGGCGGGGCTGAGCGCCTCGCCGAGGGTTGCGTCGGGGTCAAGCTCGGTGCGGTGCTGGCTAAAGAGGACCACGCGGAGTTTGTCGGCACGCTTGATTGTCCCCAGCGCGGGCGTGCCGTGGGGGAGTTGATCGGCGATGGTTTTCTCCTCTGCCAGCATCGCCGGCGTCGGCGAGTCGCTGAGCAGTTCGCCCGTGAGGAGTTTGATGAGCGTGGTCTTGCCCGCGCCGTTGGGGCCCATCAGGCCGAGCTTGCTGCCGGGGGTAAGGGCGATGTCGAGGTTCTCAAAGAGTTTCCGCCCGCCGAGGGTCTTGCCCAGGCCGCGCCCGACGAGGAGTTTTTGCGTCTGGCGGTCGGTGGCTGAGAAGTCGATTTGTGCCGCACGTGCGGGGGCGTTGCGGGCCTTGAGCACTTCCAGTTCGTCCATGCGTTCGTACGACGCGTCGATACGGCTCTTGCTCTTGGTCCGCCTGGCCTTGGCCCCGCGTGAGAGCCACCGCAGGTCTTCTTTGACCTGTGCCGAGAGGGCCTGCTGCTGCTTGGCCTGCCCTTCGAGGAACTCGCTTTTGCGGCGCAGGAACTCGCCGTAGGCGCCCGCGACGGAGAATGTGCCGTCGGGGTACGCCCCGCTGAGTTCGACGATGCGCGTGGCTGTCTGCTCTAAGAATGCCCGGTCGTGCGTAACGACGATCGAGGCGAACTGGTTGCCCGAGAGGGTTTCTTCCAGCCAGTCGATTCCTTCAACATCCAGGTGGTTTGTCGGCTCGTCGAGCAGGAGCAGGTCGGGCTCCTGGGCCAGTGCGCGGGCGATGGAGACGCGCTTGCGCTGCCCGCCGGAGAGGCCCTCGCACAGCGCGTCCATGTCTTCGATGCCGACGCGGGCCAGGGTCATCTCCGCGGCCAGTTCGAGCTCGTGGTGGTCGTGCAGGTGGGGGAGTTTGCCGGCCTTGGCCAGCTCTTCCAGTGCGCCGACGACCGCTGATTTGATCGTCGCGCCGGGTGCGAAGGCGTCGGCCTGTGCGACGTACGCCGAGCGCAGGCCGCGCCGCAGCGAGATCGTCCCCCCGTCGGCGTCCTCAAGGCCGGCGAGTATCTTCAGCAGCGTGCTCTTGCCCGCGCCGTTGGGCCCGATCAGCCCCACACGCTCGCGCTCCTGGATGCTCAGCGACACGGCAGTAAAGAGCGTCCGGTCGGCAAAGTGCTTGGCAATCGCCCGTGCTGTCAAGATCGCGGCCATAGGTCAACGCTCACAAGTCCATCCACACACACGACACAAGCACGCGCGACAAGCACGGGGCCAAAGGTAGGTGCCCACACGCCGCTGCACGCCGGAGATGCCCGTAATGAAAATGAGCCGCCGGTCGGCGGACCTTGTAAGACACGCAGACTGGCCCGCTCACTTCTTGTTCTTGAACATCCCACGCAGCGAGGTGCCGTGAAACTGGATCAACAGCCGCCAGCAAAGCACGCCCCTTACTTCGCCCCCGGATCAATCTCCCGCAAATACGGCCAGGAGTAAATCCCCGTGTCGTGCCCGTCGCTAAAGCGGATGCGGATGGCATAGTTGCCGACCAGTTCCGCAGACTCGGCCACCAGCACCCCGCTGCCCAGTGCCCGCACCGCCGAGGCCGGCAGGATCGCCAGCGGGTTCTTTGCCTGCTCCTGGCGTAACTCCTTCATCTCCGCGCTGGGGGACATCTTCCGCAGGTAGGCGATGGAGTAGTACGACGTACCCCCGTCGGCCCACTGCACTGTCAGGCCCTTGTCTTTTTTTAGGTCGATAGCCGTCGGGGGTGGTTCCACGGCAAACCTTAGCCAAGGACCACCCCCACCCACACCTACACCCCCACCCTCACGTCCGCCGATAACCACTGTTGCCCACCGGGCGACGCGCAAAGAGCGCGTCGTTTACTCCCGCTCTTGCGCGTCGATCTTGCGCTTTGCACTCCCAGGACCCTCAACCTGGCTCGCTCGGGGCCGGAATTGCGATGACTGCACCTCGCCAAGAGCCGGCGGAGGCCTGCTCCAGTTTGTTCAACGCCGACTGCGGGGACCGCACCACCGGCAAACCAAAACGCCCTTCACACCTTTGTCAGGAGCCTCCCATGCAGAACGATCAGATCGTCGAAAAGTTTTTCGAGACCCTCATCACCGGCAACCGGCCCCAGGCCAGGCAACTGGCCAACGGGCTGCACGCCAACTGCGGCTGGACGAGCACTAGGCTCATCACCGACCTTTTCTGGCCCACATATGAGCTTCTGGATCGCCTCTACCGCGCCGATCAGCTGGGCAAGCTTGCGCACCACACGGCTACGCGCCTGTTACGGGTGCTGGTAGACCAGAACTCGATCGACCTGCCCAAGGCCCCGAGCAACAGCCGGACGGTGATGGCCTTCTGCGGCCCGGCCGAGGGTGATGAGATGGGCGCACAAATGGCCGTCGATCTGCTGGAGGCCTCGGGTTTTGCCGTGACGTTCTCGGGTGGTGGGATTGCCAACGACGAGATCATGGCGCAGGTCAACGAGCTCAAGCCCGACGTGCTGTTGATGTTTGCGAGCGCACCGGGGGACCTGCCCAATATCCGTTCGCTGATCGACAATGTCCGTGAGATCGACGCTTGCCCGAACATGCAGTTTGCGGTGGGGGCGGGGGTCTTTAACCGTGCCGAGGGCCTGGCCGAGGAGATCGGTGCGGATCTGTGGGCGAGTTCGCCGCTGGAGATGGTCGACGTGCTGATCACGCAGCCGGCCCGTCGGGCTGGGAGCGAGCAGCGGACAGTCGGCAAGCGTGCCCGCAAGCCTGCGCAAGGGAAGCAGGGTGAGGTTCGGCAGGAGGTCCGGGCTGAGGCGGCGTAAGGAGCATATCCAAATAGGATGCTAACGTAAGTCTTTGACGCCGGGCAGTCCGATAATCGGATTGCCCGGCGTCGTATTTGGGTTTTGATGGGTAGGTCGGCTCTCCGAGCCGAGCGTATTGGACTTTTCGTCGCCAACATCGTTGACCAACCCCACCCCTGCCGCTCCCCTCGGGGGAGGGGTTCTGAGTTAGACATGGGCAAGATTTGGGGAGTTTGCAACCTTGGGTGGGATTGTGAGGTACACTCTATCGTGCTCACAGCTGTGCAAGAGCGTGGGTTGATCCGGCGTGCCCTTGAGGGGGATAGGTCGTCTGCGGAGGCGTTGGTCAAGGCGCATCAGGGGCCGTTGTATGGGTACATGCTTCGTCTGACGGGCCGGCCTGAGGTGGCCGAGGATGTTGTGCAGGAGGCGTTTGTGCGGGCGCTCACGCACCTGCACCGGTATGACGAGCGTTTCCGGTTTAGCACGTGGTTGTTTACGATTGCCAAGAGGTTGCACGTCAACGCGCGGACGAAGTTGGCGCCGGTCTTTGATAGTGAGTCGGCGGCGATCGCGGCCGATGACCGTGCTGAGCGAGCGAGGCCTGGCGTGGGTGGGGGGAGCGAGTCGAGCGATATGGCCGGCGCGTCGCTGCGTGAGGCGCTCGGGGCGTTGACGGCGGATCAGCGCGAGGTGGTGCTGCTGTATTACCAGTTGCAGTGGCCAGTCGAGCAGATCGGGGAGTATCTTGATCTGCCTGTGGGGACAGTGAAGAGTCATCTCTTCCGAGCCCGGGCCAGGCTGCGTAGTGCGCTGGCCGAGGACCGTGCGGTGCAGGCCTGGTTGGCGGAGGTGCCCGCATGAGCGGCTGGCGTGATGATTCATTCCGTCTGCCTGGCCCGAGTGGTGAGGACTTGGCGGAGCGGTTGTCGGCGACGGGATCGTCGCCTGATTTTTCGTCGGCGATATTGTGCCGGGTTGGGCAGGAGCGGCCGTTTGCCTGCGGTCGTGTGCAGAGGGTTCGGCGGTGGGTGCGTGTGGGGGTTGGGGCTGCGGGCATTGGCGGCGCGTGCGTGCTTGCGATCGCGGCGATCTGGATGCCCGAGATCATGCCGTGGTCGCGGGATGTGCAGCGGCCTGTTACGAGGTTGATGAGCGACGCGGGTGAGTCGGCGCGTGCGTCGATGCGGGCGATCCGAGAGGTGCCTGGGCGGATTGAGCGGCTGGCTGTTGGTGTGCCTGCGGCCCAGCCGGTGCAGGTGGCCGAGGGTGCCGAGCCGAGCGTTGCGGCGGCGATGATGGACAAGACGTTGCCGGTGTTTTCGGCGTTGAGTGATTCGCCGTCGATCAGGCTGGCGGCGTCGATTGATTGGGCGAGGCCCGGGGTGGCGAAGGGGTCTGTTGCTGGTGAGGGGGCGCTGGCGCAGGTTGCGGGGATGCTGCGGCGTGCGGAGCAGAGCGTGGGGCGTGGTGTTGGTGGTGGGCGTGGTGTTGTTGGTGGTGGTGGGGAGAACCATTTGCTGTTTGGGGGTGATGGGGGCGCGTGGTCGGGGCCGGCGTTTGGGCAACCGATGAACGGGCCGCAGTGAGGATGCCGGTGGCGCGCTGGTTGGGTGGATTGATCTTGCTCTTGGCCGTGCGTGTTGCGTTGGCCGATGAGGCGGGCATCGCTGGCGTGGTGAGCCGGTTGCCCGATGAGGTTCGTGGCGTTGTGGTGATCCGGGACCCGATGGGTTTACGGGCGCGATTGGTGCCCAGCGAGCCGGCGGCTGTGTTTACACGGCTTGGGATGCTCCCCGGGATCGACCGCCCGTGGCAGGCTCTGGCCCAGGCGCTTGAAGTGCCAAGCCAGCAGGCGATGGACGATTTATTGGGTGGTGGCGTTGCGGTCATCGCGACGGATGTGGTGGTCCGGCAGGGGCAGCCGAAGGTGCAGTATGCGATCGTGGGCCTGGTTTCCGAGGCGACGGCCGATCGGGTGCGGGAGAAACTGCGGGCGATCCCGGCGATGGTGGTGGGTGGGCAACCTGTGTATGCGATCGAGAACGGGTCGTTGTGGATGCTGCTGCGTCCGATGCCGGGGTTGGTTGGGGTCAGGACGCACGCGGTGGTTGTAACGGCCAGCAGCGCCGATGCGAAGGGGCTTGAGCCGCTGGCGGAGATGCTCGGGCGGGTGCCCGGTGAGCAGGCCGGTGGTGCGGGCCGTCTGGTGGGGACGGCGGCGTGGGAGGGTGCGTTTAGCGATGTGCCCGGGGTGTGGGGGCAGGGGAGGCCTGCGCGTGGAGATGTGGTGGTTGTTTGGCGCGCGGGGGTGGAGAGATCGGGGTGGTCTGTTGCGCGCGTGCAGGTGGAGGGTGCGCGTTGGGCGTGCTCAGCGTTTTCGACGGATGGGGCGTTGTTTGGGCGTTTTGGAGAGCCGGCTGGTGAGCGTGGCGTGATGGGTGGGATGGATGGTGGTCTGATCGAGCGTTTGCCGGGCGGGTCGGTGCTGGTGCTGCACGACTGCACGGGGGTGGTGCAGATGGATGCGAAGGAGGGGGTGAAATATGGGGTTGGGGGTGGTAAGGGGGGGCAAGCGAGGGAGATGTTGGTGGTGGTTCGGCGGGGCGCGTTGGCGCACCTGGATGTGGCTGTAGCCGAGCGGTCGGGTGGGCTGGAGGAGGGTGCGGCGCGTCTGGACACGGTGGCGATGGGGATGCTTGCGCGGGTGCGCAAGGGGGAAGGGCAGCGGGTGGGGCCGGATGCGGGGGTGCTGAAGGTGCTGGATTTTTCGACGTGGCGGCAGGTGCCGTTGCGGCTGGTGCCTGGGATGGGGTTGATGCCGCTGGTGGGCCCGCGCCCACAGATGGCCTGGCGCGGGGTGGTGGGGGCAAGGGGAGAGGTGTGGTCGTTGTGGGCGTGGTCGCCGGGTGCGGAGGGAACGCCTGGGGAGGATGTGAGCAAGGCGCTGGCTGGTGGTGGGGGGGGTGATGATGGGCGGTTGTATCTGCTGCGGCTGCGTGCGAGGCCGAACGAGGGGATGGGTGGGTTGCCGGCGGCGATTGCGCTGCCGTTTGCGGATGTTGGGGTGGTGCACGATGTGGTGCTGGATGTGTGGCGAGAGGGTGGGCGCGCGCGTGCGGAGTGTGTGGTGGAGTGGGGAAGGCCCGGTGAGGAGGTTGAGGGCAAGTGAGCTACGCTGGGCCTATGCCCGGCACGCTCCCGCTGCGTCAATACGACCTGGTGATCTGCGACATCGATGGGTGCCTGGTCAGCGAGGGGCAGGAGTCCTTTGACGTAGAGGCATTGTCGAAGGTCGCGGCGTACAACCGCCTTGCTGTGGAGCGTGGGGATAGGCCTTTGATAACGCTGTGCACGGGGAGGCCGCAGCCGTTTGCGGAGGCTGTGTGTCGGTTGATTGGGAATGTGCACGTGCCGTGTGTGTGTGAGATGGGGGTGTGGTTGTATGACCCGGGTACGAACGAGTATGAGATGGACCCTGGGATCACGGGTGGGGACTTGTCGGCGGTGCGTGCGTTGAGCGCGTGGTGCGAGCAGGAGTGGGGGCGTGGGGTGGGCGGTGGTGTGAGCCAGCAGCCGGGGAAGAACGCGAGCGTAACGCTGTGGCACCGGGACACGGCGTATCTGCGGACGCTGGTGCCGAGGGTGGAGGGCAAGTGCCGGGAGATGGGGTGGCCGTTCCGGGTGAGCATGACGTGGTTTTACATCAACTGTGATTTGAGGCATGTGAGCAAGGGGACGGGGCTGGACCGCCTGAGCGCGAGGCTACGGATACCGAAGGAGCGATTGGCGGGGATCGGGGACACGGCCAGCGACAAGTGCATCGCCGAGCGTGTGGGGTTCTTCGCATGCCCGAGCAACGCGGCGGCAGCGATCAAGGAGCATGCGCACTATGTTGCGAAGGGGGCGGAGGCGGTGGGGGTGGTGGAGATTTTGGAGAGGTTGGTGGGGTGATGTGGGTTCCAAAGTTACCGAGTAAACGCCTATAATGACGGTCTGCGCTTGCTTTAGTCGGTATCCTGTCAGTATTGCCGCGTGGTTTCGGGGCTTTATGTAGTAGGAGTAGTACTTTCGCTACCACCACCAGTAAAACAAAGTATCCTGATCGGGAAAAGTCTCTTGTGCTTGCACTTCTCGCCAGCACCGAGTTGCCCCGCGATGCCCTTCCCTATACAGCTGAGTTTGACAAGCTGAAAGCCGAGTTTGAGAAGAAGCAGCAGACCACGATTAAGGATGTGGACTTCTGGCGGATGATGTCGAGCATCGGCAAGGGAGGCGGGCTTGCCAAGAAGGGCGGCAAGAAGAAAGCGCCGCGTACGCCAACCCTGACCGACGATGAGCAGTTGGAAATCCTGCGACTCTTGCCCGACGGCATCGGCAACCGTGACCACCTGCCCTACACGGCGAAGTTCGACGAGATGCACAAGCGTTTCGCCAAGCTCACCGGGAAGAAGCTGGATAAGCACCAGTTCTGGCGGGGGGTGTCTCGGGTCGCCAGGAACGCGCGGCAACCGAAGCCTGTCTACGAAACCGCCCCGCTTGGCGATCTTGATGCCACACTTGTGGCGTTCCTTGAAGATCGCAACCCCTGGTGGGTTGTCAAACCCAAGTTCCCCACCGAGCGGTACCGTCGGTGGGCCTATTGCGAGGTTGTCAAGCGGTTGTGCACCAAACTAGCACCGATCGTCGCCGTCCGCGGCTCTCGGCGTGTTGGCAAGAGCGTCCTACAGGCGCAACTCATCGAGGAACTCCTCCTACTCGGGCGGTTTGATCCAACGAACAGATCGGTCGATCCGTCCCGCATTCTCAGCGTGCAGTTCGATGCTGCCCCAACGCTCGGCGGCCTATCGATGCCGATACAGTCGATCGTCCGCTGGTTTGAGGCCAACATCCTGAAACGAACTCTGAACGAAGCGTCCAGGGCTGGTGAACCGGCGTACCTGTTCTTCGACGAGGTGCAGGACCTACCCGACTGGTCCGTGCAGCTCAAGATTCTCGCCGACCACTCCGACGCCCGGATAGTGGTGACGGGCAGTTCCGCCCTCCGTATCGCGGCGGGCCAAGACAATCTCGCCGGTCGCATGACGACGATCGAACTCGGGCCGCTGCGGCTGGCCGAAGTGGCGGGTATTCGGGAGTTGCCTGACCTGCCGGTCTATGCGCCCGACGCGCCGCTCGAAGATTGGAAGAAGAAGGATTTTTGGCTCGGGCTGATCGCGCACGGCAAGAAGCACGCGAAACTGCGGGACGAGGCATTTCGGTTCTTTTCGGAGTTCGGTGGGTATCCCATGTGCCACAACAAGGCGGGTATCGACGCGAACACGCTCCGGCAGCAGGTCATCAACGAGGTCATCACCAAGACCATCCAGCATGATCCAGGACACCGCCCGCACGCCCCTGCACTGGACTCGGCATTGATCGCCGAGGTATTCAAGATCGCCTGCCGATACGCAGGGCGTTCTGTTCTGCCCAAACGGTTCGCGGAGGAAATCCAGATGGTTCTGGGCAGCCCGGTGCCGGACAAAAAGATCACCGATGCGCTATCGTTCCTCGCTGATTCGTTACTGCTCTACCGCGTCCAGCCGCTCGAAATGCAGGGCAAGAAGCAGGCGCACCCGCCCAAGCTTTGCATCTGCGACCATTTCGTCCGCAACGGTGTCTTGCAAGAAACCGTGCCCCTCGACCCGATCGCGCTCAAAGGCTGTGACGAGGCGGTGTCGGGCCAGGTTGGCTTTGTGATCGAAAGCGTGTTGGGATACTTCCTAAAAGGTATCCCCGGTGTCGAGTTGTCTTGGTTTCCTGAGCGTGCCAACGAGCCGGAGGTGGATTTCATCCTCACGATTGGCACTAACAGGATACCGCTGGAGGTCAAGTACCGCCGAAGTGTTCCGGGCAAGGCCGAGGTAGCGGGGATTGATGCATTCTGTGGCAAGCAAGCCTACTCGGCACCGTTTGGGTTGATCATCACGCAAGGGGCTGAGGGGCCGGTCGGAGAACGTGCAATCGCTCTGCCAGCTTCCACTTTTTTGCTCATAAAATGAAGCGCAGTCGAAAATGGCAAGGAATCGGGGCACTGGACCGTGTTACCCGATCACGATGCGAACGGATCAAATTTGTCCACGCAGCCCTTGCCCAGTCCTTGGGGCGTGCCTAACATCTTGACCTAACCCAAGCCGTCGGGGGGCGTAACCCCGGCACCGAGTTTACCACTTCCCTGTCTGGGGCACCCTTCCAAGGCCCCGGATCGCGGCTGACGCCGTCGGGGTCGTGGGAGGTGGAGCCCACATGGCAAAGAAGGAAGTCAAAGAGATATTCAAGATGATGGCGCCCGGTGGCACGGCTACGCCTGCGCCGCCGTTGGGCCCGGTGCTGGGTGCGAAGGGTGTCAACCCCGGGCAGTTCATCCAGCAGTTCAACGCCAAGACCGCGGCTCTGAAGGGCAAGGTGGTGGGTGTTGTTGTTACGGTGTTTACCGACAAGAGCTTTACCTTTGAGATTAAGGCCTCGCCCGCGAGCGTGCTGATCAAGGAGAAGGCGAAGGTTGAGAAGGGTTCGGGGGAGCCGAACAAGAAGAAGGTTGGCAAGATCAAGAAGGCTGATTTGGAAGCTATCGCCAAGGAAAAGATGGCTGACCTGAACGCCGGGTCTATGGAAGCGGCAATCCGGATCATCGAAGGTCAGGCGCGCTCGATGGGCGTCGTGGTGGAGGGCTAAAGCAATGGCAAGCAAACTCTCAAAGCGCATGAAAGCGAACGTTGAGGCGCAGCCGGTCGAGGCGTTGGAGCCCGCGGCGGCGATCTCGGCGATCAAGAAGTTCAAGGGCCCCAAGTTTGACCAGACGGTCAACATCGCGTTGCTGCTGAACATGGACCCGGCACAGACCGAGCAGGGGATCCGTGGATCGGTCTCGCTGCCCAAGGGGATCGGCAAGAGCAAGAAGGTGGTGGCGTTCTGCTCGGCTGATAAGGTGGCCGAGGCAAAGGCGGCGGGGGCGATCGAGGCCGGCGGGGATGACCTGGTGGCCAAGATCGAGGGTGGGTGGATGGAGTTTGATGTAGCGGTGGCAACGCCGGACATGATGCGGATCATCGCCAAGCTTGGCAAGGTGCTCGGGCCCAAGGGTTTGATGCCCTCGCCCAAGACCGGTGCGGTTACGCCCAAGGTGATCGACGCGGTGCGTGAGTTTTCGGCCGGTAAGGTTGAGTTCCGCAACGACAAGGCCGGGAACGTGCACGCGATCTTGGGGAAGATGAGCTTTGCCGAGGGGGACCTAGCGGCGAACCTCAGCGCGTTCATTGATGCGATTGAGAAGTTGCGTCCGAGCACGACCAAGGGTGGGTTTATCAAGAAGGTCGTCATCAGCGGTTGCATGACGCCGGGGGTTATTGTGAAGTACACGTCAGAGTTGCCCGAGGCGAAGTAAGCCCGCAGAGAAAGCATGAACGCGCCGGCCCGGCAGGGGCGCGAGGCGTGTTGAGAGGACAGCCATGTCAAAGACAGTCAAATCGATGATCATGCGGGACTACACCACCCGCGTCGGGGACGTCAAGGACGGGATGCTCATCAGCATCCGCGGCCTTAAGGCGATCGACACGACCAAGCTGCGCAACAACCTGGCCAAGCACAAGGTCAAGGTAACCGTCATCCGCAACAGCCTGGCCAAGAAGCAGTTCAAGGGGACGAGTTTCGAGAAGCTTGAAACCCTCCTGACGGGTCCCTCGGCACTGGTGCTGAGCCAGACGAGCGTGGTCGAGGCGGCGCGGAGCATCGTCGGGATGCTCAAGGACTTCCCGACGCTCGAACTCAAGGGCGCGATCCTGGACGGGACGCTCTTTGAGGGGAAGAAGGGTGTTGAGGAACTGAGCAAATACCCGACGCGCGAGGAGGCGATCGGCCAGGCTGTTACGCTGATCGTGTCGCCTGGCAAGAAGTTGCTGGCGCAGGTCAAGGGTCCTGGGTCGAACGTGGCGGGGATCATCAAGGCGATTGAGGCGAAACTGGAGAAGGGTGAGGCGATCGCGAAGGTGTAAGTTTGGATCGGGGTGGCGAGGGCCACCCGGCGTAGTTCACCGGCCGTGATGGACGTGTGGGCTGCGTAAGCAAATGGATACTTGGCCGGCCACTGGCCCTTGGGCGTAAGCCTGGGTTAAAGAGCAGGATGTCCTGCCCCTCTGGCCGGAAGTTTAGGGACCCGCGTGTGCGGGTACCGGTTTGAGAATGGAAGTATTTATGTCGAACATTGCAGAACTCGGCGACAAGTTGGCAGCGTTGACCCTGAAGGATGCTGTTGAGCTTGGCAAGTACATGAAGGAAACCTACGGCATCGAGGCCGCCGCGGGCGGTGGTGTCGCGGTGGCGGCTGCCCCGGCAGCGGCCGCGGCCCCGGCGGAGGAGAAGACGAGCTTTGACGTTACGCTCAAGGCAGCGGGCGAGAAGAAGATCGACGTCATCAAGGTGGTGCGCGAGGTTACGGGCCTGGGGCTGAAGGAAGCCAAGGACCTTGTCGACGGCGCACCGAAGAAGGTCAAGGAGGGCCTGCCCAAGGCCGACGCCGAGGCTCTCAAGAAGAAGCTCGAGGCCGTCGGGGCGCAGGTTGTTTTGGACTAAGGCAGATCGGGCGTGCGGGCAGGGGTTCCTGCTGGCACGTCCGTCAAGAGATTTGCCGAGCGCTGGCCCAGCGGCCCGCGCCCGGCCTTATTGACGCCCTGCATGCCCGCGGCTGACCGGACCAGTCGCGTGGCGAAAGGGCTGTACGCCTTTGTCCGGGTTGCCTATGATGTTTGTATCGTCGTCCCCGCGTACATGAACACCCAAGCGTAAAGACGCCCTGAGCGATGGCCAGACCGCCCCTGCGCGGTCCTTCTTTGCTTTTGCAACTGATTTGCGTTCTGGCCCAGTAGATACTCCGCCCGCCTGGTTCACGCAAAGTGAAAAAAAAATAGAGGTCAATACCCATGGCAGATACCAAGACGACCATCGAGAACAAGGCCGCACCGCACGGGGCATTTGCCGCCCACGGCTCTGCTGAGAACCGCCCCGTCCGCGACTATGCCAAGCGTGGCGACGGGATGAGCGTGCCGGACTTGACGAAGATTCAGTCCGACTCGTATGAGCGGTTTTTGCAGTTGACCAAAGGGCCTCAGGAGCGCGACAAGATGCTCGGCCTTGAGGCGTTGATGCGTGAGGTCTTCCCGATCGAGAGTTACGACGGGACGATGGCTCTGGAATACCTGCACTATCAACTCGAGGACCCGCGGTACACCAGCGACGAGTGCCGGGAGTTGCGTTTGACGTTTGGGATGCCGTTCAAGGTCGGCGTGCGTCTTCGGCGTGAGGGGCAGACGGAGGTTGCCGAGGAGGAGATTTATCTCGGCGAGTTTCCCAAGATGATCGGCGGCGGTGAGTTCATCGTCAACGGTGCCGAGCGTGTGATCGTCAGCCAGTTGCACCGCTCGCCGGGGGTGGACTTTTCGATCACCAGCAGCGAGGCCGACCGCCCGCTGCACTCGGCACGGATCATCCCCGAGCGCGGCTCGTGGATCGAGCTGGAGGTGACCAAGAAGGACGTGCTGGCGATGCGGATCGACCAGAGCACCAAGCTCGCGGCGACAACGTTCCTGCGGTGTCTGGACGAGAGCATCAGCACCACCGAGCGGCTTCTGGGGCTGTTCTATGAGATCAGCGAGGTCAAGGGTGAGGCCGTGCGTGCGGACATGTACGCCGCGGCGGCGATTGTGGATACCGAGAGCGGCGAGGAGCTCGTGGGCGTCGGGCGGATCATCGGCGAGGAGGCCGCGGCTGCGATCGTCGCCAGCAAGCTCAAGAGCGTGCGCGTGATCATCAACCCGAGCGATACGCTGATCCTCAACACGGTGGCCGAGGAGAAGCTTGACCAGTTTGCGGAGTTTGCGGGCACCGAGTATGAGCGTGCGCTGCTGAAGGTGTATAGCAAGCTGCGCCCGGGCAACCCGCCGCAGATCGAGAAGGCCAAGGCGTTGTTCGTTGAGAAGTTCTTTGACGACAACCGCTACCGCCTGGGGCGTGTGGGTCGCTTCCGGATCAACCGCAAGTTTGACCTGAAGGTGCCCGAGGACCAGATGTTCATCCGTGCCGAGGATTTTCTGAAGGTTGTTAGCTACCTGCTGGACCTGCGGAGCAAGCGGATCGACGCCGACACGGGTGCCCCGGCGGCGCACGTTGACGACATCGACCACCTGGGCAACCG
>Ga0068872_10002797_pt1 | contig 13563 bp, 12 predicted proteins | sample NOAtaG_7_FD_66441 | JGI IMG/M metagenome (GOLD analysis project Ga0068872, IMG submission 66441) | Freshwater lake microbial communities from Lake Erie, under a cyanobacterial bloom - NOAA_Erie_Diel1S_2200h metaG | ecosystem: Environmental > Aquatic > Freshwater > Lake | place: USA: Ohio, Lake...
CAGCCGCACCATCCAGGGCCAAGACCGCTGGAGCGCCTTCGGCGTGGGCGCCGCCATCTGCGACTGGGACGGTGACGGCTACGACGATCTTTTCGCAGGCGCGCACCTCACCGACTTGCCCGGGGAGCGGGACAACGGTGCTGTCTACTACCTTCCAGGGCCGGTCACGGCCGCCTCGGCCGCGGGCGCGAGCGTCGCGATCCTCGGAGATGACCTGGAGGAGCTGGGCCGCTACCTCAGCGCCGGCTGCACCTCCGGTCCGGACAACTGGTTCGCGGTGGCGACCTCGGCGATGCAGGCCTCATCGGGGGCGATGGCGGGCGCCGGGAACATCCGCATCTTCGGCCCCACATTCCTCACTGCCACTGTCTCCACGCAGGCGCTCGCCACGGTCGAAGGCAGCTTCGCTTCCGCCAATCTGGGCAATGAACACGTTGCAGCCGACTTCAACGGCGACGGGGTCACCGACTTCGCGCTCGGGGTCGACAGCGGCTGGTCCTACCGCGGCGGCGTCGCCACCTTCTTCGGGCCGTTCTCTGGCCGCTTCACCGAGCTGGACGGGGACCACATCCTCATCGGCGAGTCCAGCAACTCGGCGGCAGGCTTCACCATGGCCTCCGCCGGCGACGCGGACGGCGACGGCGACGAGGACCTCCTGGTCGGCGCCATGGGACTCGGGCGCGGCGGGGCCTACGTGGTGCCAGGTGGCTTCGCCGAGGGAACCCACCTGCTCGCCGACAGCCCGGTCAAGATCCGCGGGGACGGCACGGTGAGCCAGCTGGGCGCAGACCTTGGCCCAGCCGGCGATCTCGACGGGGACGGGCGCACCGACATCGCCATCGCCGAGGGCTTCTTCACCCGCAATGACATCCTGCTCTTCGCCGGCTTGCCGCCTTCCGGCACGCTGGGCCCCACCGATGCATTGTCGCGATGGACCGCGACCGACGACACCGACGAAAGCTACCATTATCTGGCGTCGCCCGGAGACGTCACCGGCGACGGCCTCGACGACGTCCTCGCCGGCTCCAACCTCTACGAAGACGCCTCTGGCTCCATCGGCCGGCTCTACCTCATCCCCGGCTTCGGCGAGTGACGCTCACCCCACCACGAGCCCGTCCACCGGGCCCGCGCCGACACGCACGACGCGTGGCACTCCGTCCAGCAGATCCACGATCGTCGTCTCGGTGCCGGGAAGCTCCTCGCCGAGGTCCACCACGACATCCACGCCATGACCGAACGCATCAGCGACCGCCCAGCCCATCGTGTGCGTCCCCCCATCGGGCGCCAAGGGCACCGTCGTCCCGGCCAGCGGCTTGCCGAAAAACGCCACGATCTCCCGCGTGATCTCCTCGTCTGGCACGCGCACGCCGACGACCTCCCGCTTGTTCTTGAGCAGGCGTGGCAGGTCCCGGCTGGCCGGGAGCAGCACGGTGTAGGGCCCGGGCCACAACCGGTTCAGCACGCGAAAGGCGCCGCCATCCACCCGCGCATAGCGGCTCACCGTCGCCATCGCATCGCAGATGAGCGAGAACGGTCGGTCGTCCGGATGCTCCGGCTTGAGCGCCCGGATGCGCTCCATCCCGCGGCGTGAGGCCGCATCACACGCGAACATCCAGTTTGTTCCCGCCGGGAGCACCAGCACCCCACCATCCTCCAACACGCTCACCAGCCGCGCGAGGTGCTTCGGGTTCGCCGGTCGCACGAAGGTGTACAGGTGCTCGGCCACGTTGCCTCCCTCCACCGCGTAGCGGGCGCCCCCGGTCTTGGCCAGTCCGCCGCTCAGCGGCCCGCAGGCACCGGAGACCGAGCCCGCCATTCATGCAGGTCCAATGCGAGATCCAGGCGGTCCCAGCCCGGCGCGTAGCCGTCCGCCACACGCCCGGTGACGCGAAACCCAGCGCGCAAGAAGAAGCCCACCGAAGCCTCCGTCGTGTCGAGCAGGACCTCCTCCACCGCGCCCCGCTCCGCCACAAGACCGAGACGGTACGCGAGCAGCTGTGCGCCCAATCGGCGCCCGGTCCACCCAGCCCGCACAACCCCCCAACACAAGGTCGCCACCGGCGCAGTCTCCGCAAACGACACTCCGCCGACCGCAACGACACCCGCGCCGTCCTCCTCTCCAACAAAATACATGCACCGCGCCGCCGGCCCACACTCCGCCCCGAGCCACGTCGCGTACCCGTCCACCTCGGCGGCGAGCACGAAGCGAGGGACTTGTGACAGCACGACCGCCACACAAGCCGATTGATCGGCCGCGTCGTACGGCCGAATCCTCACGGCCCTCCCTCGACGGCCCTGGGGCGCCTGCCGGCCTCCGGCCGGCACCGCGCCTCTCCGGCGGGTCGCTGCGCTCCGTGCGCCGCGGCGTGGCGCCGCGGGCACCCGCCCTGCGGGCGGCCGCCTCCGGTCGCTGGCGCGGCTCCGAACCCGGCGGCAGCGCTCACCGCGCGGCCCCCCGCGCCCAAGCGGGCGGCGACCACCCCGCCTCCACGCGCCCATCGGAGCCCACCCACCAGCGCTCACCCACGGCGAGGGGCCCTTCGACGACGACCTCCGCCTGCCCGGGGCAGCGCACGGCGATGCGGTCCACCACCTCCGCCGTCCCGAGTCCAACGTGAATCACGGCGCTGTCCTGCCCGCCCTGCCCGTTGCCGCCGCTGACGACCCGGGTGTGCCGCACCCCACCGGCTTCGACGCGCACCGTGGCCCCGAGCCCCATCCGATTGCAGCCCGCGGCCCCGACCACGCGCACCTGCGCCCACGCGCCCTCCGCGCGGCGGTTGTCCCAAAGCGCCCGGCTGGCCGCGAGATCGACATCCCCATCGTTGTCGTGGTCCGCCACCGAGAGCCCCCACCCATTCGTCTCCTCGAGGCCCGCGTCCATCGCCTCCCACGCGAAGGTGCCATCGCCGCGCCCCCAGTACAGCTCCGAAGGCCGCCCCGGATACACGGCGCTCAAGGCGAGATCCAGCACGCCATCGTGATCGAAGTCGGCGAGGGCCGGGACCGAGTGGGTCTCTTGGTACCGGAGGCCGGCGTCCCCCGCGTGGTCGGACCAATCTCCCTGCCGATCCGTGAAGGACCCCGCGCCGTCGTTCAGCAGGATCTGGGTCTTGTCGGAGAAATCGAAGAATCGCGGGTGGGCCAGGTTGCCCGTCACGACGTCCAGGTCGCCGTCGTTGTCGAGGTCGCCCCAGGAAATCCCGATGGTGTGCCCATAGTACCGGGTGGTGCCCTGCAGGCTCTCCGTCCCGCGCAGGCCAGCCTCCCGCGCCGCTTCGATGACGGTACCATCGCCACCGTTGGCGTAGAAAAAGTTGGCCTGAAGACGATAGTTGCCCACCAGGAGATCCACGTCTCCATCGCCGTCAGCGTCTGCGGGCCCCAAGGCGCGCCCCGCACGCTCCAGCCCGGAGAACCCACGCGCCTCAGACCAATCTTCGAAGCTCCCGTCTCCCCGGTTCCGGAAGACCGTGTCCGCGTAAGTGCTCCCACTCGACCAGCAGATGAAGTTGGCCATGGTGAGATCCAGCCAGCCGTCGCCGTCGATGTCCCACCACGCCGCCGCGGCGGTCGGCCGATGCACGTTCGCCACCGGGTCCCCGCAGTCATCCGTCCCGTTCACATCCACGAGCCCGGCCGCCTCGCTCACGTCGGAGAAGGTGCCATCTCCCTCATTGCGGAAGAGCGTCTCTGTGGCGTTCAGCGCCTCGGCGAACACGAGCAGGTCTGGATCCCCGTCGTTGTCCATGTCTCCCCACACGCCGCCGGACCGCGCGGCCGCCGCCGCGACCCCGCTCTCGGCCGTCACGTCCGTGAACACCCCCGCCCCGAGGTTGCGCAGCAAGGTCCCGCCCGTCAGCACGTCCTCCCACCCGTCGCCGTCGTAATCGGCCCACGCGGCGCGGCCTCCCAGGACGAGCGGGTCCAAGGCGCCGTCTCCGTCGGCGTCCACATCGATCACCGCGGTGTCGACGAACACCCGCTGCGCCGGGTCTGCCTCCGCCGTCCACTCCACATGCAGACGCACGAGAAAGCTGTACTGCAGGGGGAAACTGGTCCCATTGTAATAGCTCGCATCGTCGGCGAGCGGGAGGTTCAGGGCCGAGCTGCAATCCGCCCACTCCGCGCACGCGCCATCCGAGCGCACCGTCGCCGTGTCGAAGGCCCACGCCGCGCCGTCGAGGCCTTCGCGGGTGTGCCCGACGTAGACGAGCCCCGGCTGCGCCACCTCGAAGGGCTCGGCCAGCACGTAGTCCGACCAGCCATCGGTCGACAGCTCCCCGAGGCACCGGGTCCCCACCGCGAGCGGCGCCCAAGGCTGGAAGTCGAAGCCGTTGTGCCCAAAGTCGGGCCACAGCGCCACCGGGAGCAAGTCCGCCGGGCCGCCGGCCGGCAGGTGCCCGTACCACACCGAGTACCCGTAAATCCGCGCCGGACGCGGCAGATCGAAGCGCACCGCCTCATGGAGGAGGGTGTCGTTGAGGTCCTCGCCGCCGGTGCGAAAGTCGATGTCCCGCACGGTCGCCTGGGGGTTTTCGCGGCCCGTCGTGAGGGTCTCCAGGCCGGACGGCAAGGCGCCCCCAGCGTCCCCGCACGGAGCGGGCCCGGTGTCCTCGGGCGGGGGTGCCCCCGTGTCCGGGGCGGGCTTGCCCGACGGCCCCCCGCCGCCCGCGCCGCCCGCACAGCCCGCCACCACCCCAATCCAACACCCGAAAACCGCACGCCGCATCGTTCCCCCAGCGCCCCATCATCGCACACCGGACCTAGACCTCGAGCGTCGGCCCGCCCCCGATCAGCCCATCCAGGGCCCCCGGGTCCCGCCCCGCCGCCGACAGACACGCGCGCAGCCACGCGTGCACCTCCCCCACGCCGAAGGGCGCGTCGGCCAGCGCGGGCAGCGGGTCGAACGCCGCGCCGACGACGCCCTCCCGGCCCACGCCCAACTTGGCCGCGCAATCCGCCAGGAACCGCTCCCGGTCTCCCGGTCGGAGGGTGTCCAGCTTGTTCACCACCACCAAGGTCGGCCGCCGGCGTGCGCGCACCCGCGCAAACTCGTCCTTCTCTCGCTGACGCACGCCGCCCTGCGCGTTCACCAGGAACAGGAACAGGTCCGCGGCGTCGAGCAGGCCACGCGTCTCGTCCGTCAGCGCGTCATCCGTGTCGCCCACCCCCGGCGTGTTCAGCACCTCCAGGCCGCGCTCCCCGGGCACCTCCCAGGCGGCCGCGCGCCGGGTCGACCCGGCGATCGGGGAGACGTTCCCGGTATCGAACCCAAAAATCGCCTTCATCGCGGCGTCCTTGCCCACGGACGGCGGCCCCACCAGCGCGAGCGTGAAGCGGTGACCCACCCGCACGCGCAAGCGGGCCACCTCCAGCACCGCCCGGAGGAGCACCGCCTCGCGCGGCCGGCTCAGGAGATACAGCAGGCCCAGCACCAGCAGCGGCCCGACAAAGAGCAGCAAGAACCGGCTCATCCCCATGAGGACTGCCTGCGCCACGGTGCGCTGGACCGCGCCGCGTCGCACGGGCTGCAGCGCCTCGCCGGGCGCTGGCGCCCACCCGGCCGCGAGCACCTCCGCGATGTCCTCGGCCGGCACCGGCCGCGGGCGCCCCCGCTTCGCCCAAGCCTCGAGAACGCGCCGCTCCGTGAAGGCCGGCTCCCCGCCCGGCGCCGCGCCCACCGACTCGGCGATGCGGTCCACCACCTCATGCCACGCGTCGGGCTCTCGCCGCCCGCGCGCGACGTTGAGCAAGGGCCGCGTCCCCGCCATGCGCAGCGCGAGCTGCAGCGACCGCGCGACCGCGTCCCGGCTCCGGCCCTCCGACGGCACCCGCAGCAGCGTGCACAAGGGGGCGAGCTCGTCCCGCCGCGCCCGGCGCAGCACCTCGGGCAAGTCCGGCGGCAGCGGCCCGGTCAACGGCCCGCTCCACCCGGAGAGGGCGTCTCGATCTCCGCGTCCAGCACGTCATCTGCCGCCCCGGCCGCGAGGGCCGCCGCCGGCGCCGCGCCGATGCCCGGCACCCCGCCGCCCCGCGCTTGCCGCGCAAAGGTCTCGAACACCGCGCGGATGTCCGCCCCGCTCACCGGCAATCCCAGCGACTCTTTCTCCATGTAGGAGACCGCCGCCCGCCCGACCCCGTAGGTGGCCGCGCTCGACACCGCCGCGCCCAACGCGCTCGCCGCCACCTCTCCCAGCTGGCCGCCCGGGATCCACCCCGCCGTCTTTAGGGCGTTCGTCGCCCAACGCACGAAGCCCTTGCCCGACCCGGCGAGCGCCTCCGCCACGATGAACAACGCGAGGTCCCGATCCATGCGCCGACCGTAGATCGCCGCGATCTCGGTGATGAGCTGCACCTGCACGGCCGTCACGGCCGCCATGTCCGCGCCGGGCACCGGGATGGCCCCCGCGAGGGCCGAGCGACGCGCCGCCGCCTTGATGAGCGCCTCACAGGCCAGCGCCTTGTCTCGCAGCTGGCGCGCGAACAGCATCGCCTTGCCCTGGGCCGTCAGCGTCCGAACGATCCACTCCGTCACCCCGTCGAGCCCGATGGGGCCCGCCGACAGGGCGGGCAACGGATCGAAGGCCGCCACCACGCCGTCCCCGGGCTCCACCCCCAGCTGCGCGAAGGTGGCGGAGACGAACGCCTCCTTCTGGTGCGGCCGGATGAGGTCGATCTTGTTCAGAACCACGAGCACCGGCCGCTGCAGGGCGCGAAGGGCGGCGAGGTGCGCCTTGTCATCGGCCGTGGCGCCGCCGTCGGCGTTGACGACGTAGACCGCGAGGTCCAGCTTGTGAAGCAGGGCTTGGCTCGTCGCCGCCACCTCCGCGCGCAGGTCCCCGAAGCCGGGCGCGTTCACCACCAGAACTTGCCCGGCCGTGTCCAATGCCACCGCGCGCAAGCGATCCGTGCTGCCCGGCACCGGGTCGACCTCGCCGAAGTCCACGCCAAAGAGCGCCTTGATCCCGGCGTCCTTGCCTGCCGACGCCGCACCAACGAAGGCCAGAACGACGCTCTCGCCGAGCCCGCGTGCGAGGGCCGTCTGTGCGGCGTCGACCCGCGCCGCCACATCGGCCGGGGAGAACACGAGGGACTGCGGCGCAGGCGCGTTCTGGCTCACCGGGACCTCCTGGGCGCCCCACCAGGCACGCCACGCCCACCGTGGTAACCGGCTGGTGGAGCGCCCATGACCCAGGCCATCGTCGTCGTCCTCGCTTGCGCCCTCGGCGGCCCGCTGCTGGTGGGCCTCGTCGGCGCTGCCGGTCCCCGCTGGGGGCCGCTGCCCGCCGCCGCCTGGGCGGCCATCGCGGTCGTCGCCCTCAACGCGCTCGCTTTCGTCCCCGCCGCCCGCGCCCGCACCGAGCGCTTCTACGACCTCGTCGGCGCCCTCTCGACGCTGCTCTCCTGCGCGCTGCTCGCCACCACCGGCAGTGGCGGCCCGCTCCGGTGGCTCTTTCTCGGCCTGCCCGCGCTCTGGGCGCTCCGCCTCGGGGTTTTTCTCGCCCGCCGCGCGCACCGCGAGGGGGACGGGCGCTTCGACGCCATCAAGCAAAATCCCGCCCGCTTCGCCGTCGCCTGGGCGCTGCAAAGCCTCTGGGTCAACCTCACCAACCTCGCGGTCACGGCCGCAGTCCTCAGCCCCGCCGCGCCCGCGCCCGGCCCCGTCGAGGCCCTCGGCTTCTCTCTGTGGGTCGTCGGCTTCGCCGTCGAGGTCACGGCCGACGCCCAAAAAACGGCCTTCCGCGCCGTGCCGGCCCATCACGGCCGCTTCATCGGCGTCGGACTGTGGGCCTGGTGCCGCCACCCCAACTACTTCGGCGAGATCCTGCTCTGGTCCGGCCTCTTCCTCGCTGCAACCCCTCGCCTCCACGGGGTCGCCTGGCTCGCCCTCGCCTCACCGCTCTTCGTGTTCGGCCTCCTCCGCTTCGGGAGTGGGGTCCCGCTGCTCGAGGCGCGGGCCGCCGCCCGCTGGGGCCAAGACCCATCTTACCAAGCCTATCTTCGAGATGTCCCGCGGCTTTTCCCTCGCCCACCTCGTCGCAGCCCGGGATAAACGCGCCCCATGCCCACCTTCGACCCCGACGACGGCGGACGCCCCCGCCGGCGCCGCCCGCCCCCGCCGCTCAGCCCCACCACCCTGCGCGACGAGGCGCTCCGCTACCTCGAGCGTTTTCCAGCCTCTGAAGCCCGTCTGCGTGCCGTGCTCGCCCGTCGCATCCAGCGCGCCGTCGACTGGGGCCGCGGCGACGCCACCACCGCCGCCGCGTGGGTCGACGCCCTCGTGGCCGATCTTCGAGAGTCCGGGCGCCTGGACGACCCCTCCCTCGCCACCGCCATCGGCGCCGCGCTCGGCCGCCGCGGCGCCTCGGCACGCGGCATCCGCGAAAAGCTCCACCGCCGCGGCTTCCAGGCCGAGGCCGTGGGCGAGGCCCTGGCCGCCCGCGCCCCCCACGATGAGGCCGACGCCGCCCGCGCCTACGCACGCCGGCGCCGCCTCGGCCCCTTCCGGCGAGACAGCGCGTCCCGCGCCGCCTCCCGCGACAAAGACCTCGCCGCCCTCGGCCGCGCCGGGTTCTCGTTCGACCTCGCCCGCCGCATCATCGACGGGTCGGGCACCGCCGAAGAAGAGGACGACCCCAAGAACCACGGGGGCGGCCGATAGTTCAGCCGAGCCCGACGGGCGGCTGCCGGCCCGGTCGGGCCGGCACCCGGTCTCTCCGCCGGGTCGCTGCGCTCCGTGCGGCGCGGCGTCCCGCCGCTTGCACCGGCCGTTCCGGCCGCCGGCTCCGGCCCGTGCCGCGGTGGCCCCGCCCACGGCGCCTCCCGCACCACCGGGATGCGACGCCGGTCGGCGCCGTGCAGCCGGAGACGGGCGGGAGGCGCGTCACGGAGGCGCGCCCGCCGTGGACGCCCACCACCGCCGGCGCCGGCCCCGCCACGCCCCAACCGGAAAGGGACCCGCCGATCGACGCCACCCGTTCGGGTCGCGGCGCGTCGGGGGCCGCGCCCGCCGGGGTCAATCCAAGGGCTGGCCGGCCAGCCACACCTCGCGCGGCGCGGCGAGCCGCGCCGGGTCCTCCCACGGGTCGCCCTCCAACAGCAGGAAGTCGGCGGGCCCCCCCGGGCGGAGCGCTCCCCGACCCGGGAACCCCCACACCGCCGCCGGCGCCGCCGTCCCCGCCTCCAGGATGGCCGCGCCATCCAAGCCAGCCGCCCCGAGCAAGTCCAGCTCCGCGGAGACAATCCCGGCCGCCGAGAGATTGCCGTGGTCTGTCCCGTACAGGACCTGGGCCCCGGCGCCGCGCAAGCGCCGCAGGTTGTCGACCGCGTTGGCCCCGCCGCCAAAAGCCGCGAGGGTGCTGATGACGAAGCGCCCCGACCAGGCCGCCACAGCCGCGTCGCCGAGCGGCGCGGTCGGCGTGTGCGCGAGGCCATCCACCCCGGCCGCCGCGGCGCGCAGCACCTCGGCGTCGGTCATGGCGTGCGCGACGACCGGCAAGCCGCGCGCATGGGCCGCCGCGACCACCGCCTCCAGCGTCTCTGTCGACAAGGACGGCGTGCCTGTGAGGGGGACCTTCACGACCGTCGCGCCGGCCGCCACGACGCGCCCGACCGCCTCCGCCGCCCCGGCCGGGTCGTCCACGGCGATGCCGTAGCCAGCCGCCCCCCAGGATGTCGTGGGGTAGCCCCCCGTCACCGTCAGCATCGGACCCGCCCACCGCACCTCGAGCGGCCCCGCGTCGTCCCCGATGGCGTCCAGCGGTGCGGCCAGGTCGACGGCGGCCGCCACCCCGCCGCGGGCCAGCGCGTCCGCCGTGGGCAGATACGCGAGATGAACGTGGCTGTCGATGAAGGCTGGGACGACCGTCCGGCCCCCGCCGTCGCGCAGCGCGGCGCCCGCACGGTCCACCGCCGGGCCGAACGCCACGATGCGGCCGCCCTCGATGCGCAGCTCAACCGCGTCGCCACCCGGCGCCCGCAGCCCCGCGAGGACCAGCACCGGCGGGGCCGCACCCCCGTCGTCTCCGCCCCCGCCGTCGGCGCCGGCGCCTGCGTCCGCCCCCGCTCCGTGGTCGACCCCACCGCCGTCCTCGCCCCGACTGTCGGACCCGCCCCGGCTGTCGGGGGACCCCGCGCCCCCCCCGAGCGGCGCGCGACCGGACGCGCATCCGAGGGTCGCGACCAGCACCATCCCGCACACGCCCGCGCGCTCGCCCATGACTGCCCCCGGAAGGCCGCCGCGGCCCCCGAAGGGGTTATCCTCGCGGGCAGGGGGTGGCCGAATGGAGTGGGTGGGCTTCGCCTTGCTCGCGGTGCTTGTGGGCTTCGCCTTCCTCGGCCTGCTGTTGGAGAGCCGGTGATCCCCTTTGAGGTGCCGCCCTGGGCCCTCGCCTGCGGCGAGGCCACCTTCGACCTCATCCTCGACCTGCGCGAGCCCGACGCCTTCACCCGCGGCCACCTCGCGGGCGCGCGCAACCTTCCCTACGGGCGGTTCCAGGCCGAGGCTCCGGGCCTCGTGCCGGAGGGCGCGACGGTGCTCGTGGTGGACCCAGGCGGTGCGCGGGCAGCCGAGCTTGCCCTCTGGCTTCGCGGGCGGGGCATCCCGGCCGCCTTCCTCGGTGGCGGGCTCAGCGCCTGGACGGGGCCCCTGGTGCGAGGCAGCGCGTGACGGACGTCTACACCACCGCAGACAGCCCGCTCCTTCCGTTCGGGGACCTGTGGGATCGCGCCCTGGCGCTGCAGGGGCCGCCGGCGATCTTCACCATGGATCCGCGCGGGCAGCTTCGCCTCAACCCCGAACGCACCCGGGACCACGCGCGGCAGGTCGAGGACGCCGGCCCGGCGGGCCCCGTGCATGCGCTGATCCGGGACCGCGCAAGCGCCTACGTCATGTACGCGTTCGCCACAGGGGCCGGGCTCCTGCGCTCCAGCCAGCGGGATGACATTCTCTGCTTCTCCAGCCAAGAGGCAGCCTTACGCGCGCTGGAGGCTCTCGGCAGACCGCCGCTGCGGGCAGCGCCCTGGCCCGATTCGCACGCGCCCACTTCCCGGTCGCCGTGAGCGGCGCTATCCTCCCCACGAGATCCGGAGTCCCCATGCGCGCCCTGTCCGTATTCCTGCTGATGACCGCCTGCGCCCCCATCAAGGCTGACCTCTCCTCCGACGGCAGCAGCGGCCTCACCCTCGGCGACACCGCCTCGCCGGCCGAAGCAGACGCAGACACCGACGCGGACACCGACGCAGACACCGACGCAGACACCGACGCAGACACCGACGCAGACACCGACACGGGCGGCGGCAGCGGCGGCGGCAGCGGCGGCGGCAGCGGCGGCGGCAGCGGCGGCGGGGGCGACACCGGGACCGAGCCCGAGCCCGCCTACCCCCGCAGCTGGTCGGGCAGCCGCATCTTCGAGTTCGACGCTGGCTGCGAAGACCGCGTGGGTGAAGAGGGCATCGAAGTCTCCGAAGAGCCCGGCGCCGAGGCCCTGCTCGACGCCTGCCGCGACTGTGCGGAGGTCTACGAGGTCGAGATGAGCAAGGACAGCATCTGCGACGAGTACGTCGAGGGTGGCGTGCCGCTCTCCAACCCGGCCTACCGCGGGGTCGCCCGGGATGGGAGCCGCGTGACCATCTACGTGATCGCGGACTACGGGCGCGGCTTGGAAGCCGTGGAGCTGGGCAACGGAACCGAGGACTCCACGGGCACGACCCAGTACAGCTACGAGTCCGTCCTGAACTGGTACGGCGGGTCCTACCCGTTCACGGTCGACGCCGAAGTCACGATCCGCTGAGGGAGGCCCCCGGCGGGGGCGCAGCGGAGGGGCGTTGCGGGGAGGGTGCGCCCTCCCCGCCCCCAATGGAAAAAGCTGCGAAGGCGGCAATCCTCGGGTCGTGCGGCGGCCGTCCCGGCAGACGCTCCCCGTTGTCCAGGGTCCCGCCATTGTCCCGGTGGGAACACGGGCAACCCTGGCCGCTCGCCGCGGTGGGACCGCAGCGGAGGGCGCCGAGATCGTCGCCGTCCCCGCGCGCCGCGCCGCCACGGGCTGCGCCGATGACGCGCAACGCACCACGGATCCGCGGCCGTACCGAACCGCTGCGCATCGCGTTTCACGGCTTTTGCCCGCCTGTACCTGCCAGCCCGCGCCAAGATCCGTCAACTCCCGTGCTCCCGCGCGCGACCTGCACTGGGTAGGAGGCCCAATGGCCACCGCGTCCCGCTACCTTCGCCTTCCGTCCCAACACCTCGGGCGTCCGGTCCACCTGTGGACGTACGGGCACTGGGGCCTGCCGGTCATCGCCTTTCCCACCGCCTCCGGCATGGCCCACGAATGGCAATCCGGCGGGGCGATCGAGGCCTTGGAGCCGTTCTTTGCCTCGGGGCGGATGAAGCTCTACTGCCCGGAGAGCAACATCGCGGAGGCGTGGTCGCACGCCGACGGGGCGGCGGGTCCGCGCCTCGCCCGGCACGAGTCCTACGAGCGCTTCGTGCGCGACGAGCTGCTGCCGTGGGTCGCCGCGGACTCGGGTGGTGCGAGCCGGGTCGGGGTCGTCGGTGCGAGCATGGGCGCTTGGTACGCCTGCAACTTCGCGCTGCGCAACCCGGAGCCGGTGGCGTGGGCGCTGTGCCTCTCGGGCCGCTACGGTCTGGACCGCTTCTTCCCCGAAGGCGTCCCCGCCGACCTCTACTACCACCAGCCGCTCTGGTACGTGCCGGGGTTGCGCGGCGAGGCGCGAGACCGCGTGCGCCGCCATACGCGCTTTACCTTTGTGGTGGGCACGGGGCCGCACGAAGGCGGCTGCATCGACGAGACGCTGGCGATCTCCCACGCGATGGCCGCGGCCGGCCTGCCCCATCTGCGCGACGTCTGGGGACGAGACAGCGCGCACCACTGGGACTGGTGGAAGCGGCAGTTGCATCTGCATCTTCACCGGCTCCTGCCGCCGCCGCCCGCCTAGCCGCCGCTCGGCGGGAAGCGACGCCAGAGAAAGTCTCGAAACCCGCTGACGAGCCGGTCTTCCACGCGGCGGGACGGGTCTTGCGCACGATGGGCGTCGAGCGTGTCGAGCCCGCCCTCGACCGCCTGCCGCACCTGCTCCCGGAACGCCCAGACGGCGTCGGCGCCCGCATCGGGAGCAGGGGGATGAATCGGGGGTCCAAACCAGAAGTACAGCCGCTCCGGGCGCGGCAGCGGAGTGCCGCCCAGCCCGCGCACCACCGGCGGGAGGGCATCCAGCGGGAGGCCCACGGCGCGCTGCGCGGCCTGCAGCAGCGGGCCCACCGGCGAGGCGAGGAGATCATCCGCGTCGTAGACGATGTCCCAGGCGTCCGAGGCGCCCATCGCCGCGAACGGGACGATGGGCACGCCGTGCGCCGCCGCGAGGCGCGCGAAGCCGGCCCGCTGCTTCCAAATGAGCTGGTGTCCCTCGCCTTTTCGCCGCGCTACCTCCCGCGACCCGCCGGGGAAGACCAGCACGCTGTGCCCCGCTCGGAACAGGGCTGCCGTGTTCTCGGGGGTGCCATCGACCACGCCCCAATCCCGGACGAAGCGGCGCCACACC
>Ga0068872_10002799_pt1 | contig 13559 bp, 11 predicted proteins | sample NOAtaG_7_FD_66441 | JGI IMG/M metagenome (GOLD analysis project Ga0068872, IMG submission 66441) | Freshwater lake microbial communities from Lake Erie, under a cyanobacterial bloom - NOAA_Erie_Diel1S_2200h metaG | ecosystem: Environmental > Aquatic > Freshwater > Lake | place: USA: Ohio, Lake...
TAACAGCCTGTGCCGGCTTCAGTGAATTGGTGTAAATTACTGTAGCAACGGCATTGGCAGTATCATGAAAGCCGTTGACAAATTCAAATGCGCAAGCAGCCAGCAGGCAGAAAATCAGTAAGATAAAAACTCCAGCTTCAAGTCCGAACATAGGTATTTTTCTGCCTCTGAAGGACGGCAATTTAGAGCCGTTTCAGGACGGCAATGTTACTGCAGGGTTATCAAAAATCCGCTTTTCAAAACGATTATTTATCAGAATTTGAAAGATAAAAGTTTTTCAGTCAAAAAAAGTCCAATCCAGACCAAGCTCGAAAAGCCGCTGCTGGGCAGGATAGAGCGGCGTGGCGAAATACCCTTCTGAACCCAGTCCCTGCAGTGTATTGTGTACCCGAAGGTACACCCTCACCCGGTCAATCCGGAGGTGAAGAAAGCTGTTCATCATGAAGTAGGTTGGCACAGAACGCGCCTGCTGAACATACCACTGACCATTCAGGCCATTGAACATTTCGGCCGTCCAGTCTGTTCTCCAATCGAGGGAAAAACCAATCTGCACAGCATACGCCTTCTGGTTTTTCACCAGGTCAAACCAGTGTAAAGTATGGAGTGTGTATCCCGGCATACCTGCAATGCGCGGACCGTTCTGGAGTGTTTTGGTAAAACTTGTCCGGGAATGCAGTCTTTTAAACAGGGAAGTCCGAATGTCGACTCCCAGGTAGCGGATTTCCGTTCTTCCGGCCGTCTGAAATGGCGTAAAGGAACTGTCAAATGCAATGCCATTCTCAACATTCAGTGCCTCAAGTCTTGGTTTGATGGAAAAACCCTTCATGCTGAATTCCTTTTCCAGCCTGAACTGCCAGGCAAGACTGCGGTCGAAGCTCCGGGTGTAACGAAGATTTTTAGACTGAAAATCATCCTGAATCAGCGAAGGAAGAAAGGAAATCCGGCGGCCGTTCAGTTTTAGTCCTCTCCATGACAATAAGGCTTTTACATCCGACTCCTTTTGATTGCTGAATTCAGAAGTCATCTCGAGGCTGAGTTCATCCCAACGCCGGCTTAAATATAAACCGGCAATGTTGTCCTTACCCGACCTGCTTCCCGGAAGAAAATCATTGGTAATTTGCCAGTTACGGCGTTTCAGATAAAGCCGGAAGTCTGAAAGGCTGTCCTGACGACCTGCTGACAGCGTATTTTCCCAGACTTCGAAGGTTCTCTGTACAAAAATGGAATCCGGCTGGCCTCCCTGCGGACCATCTGCCTGATAAAAGAAATTGTCCCTGCCATAGTAGGCAGAATCCGGCCTGGCGTCGCCATAGCGGTGCAATTGCTTTTCCCGGGTGTGAATGCTTCTGAGGTACCAGCCATTCCTGCCTCGTAAAACCTGCGAAGCATACCAGCAATTCCGCAGGTCCCGCATGCGGGCATCATTGAAAAGGCGGGCGCGCATGATTTCAGGCGTGAGGAACAAACTGTCTGAAAATCCGGCACCGCCTTCCCTTGCCCCGCCTGTAAGGTAGGACAGGTGATTCAGATGCCGGTAATGCGCCCATGCACGATAGGATCCGGATTTGTTTCTGAAGTGCGAAGATACCCCGAGTGAGTGATGATCGTTTTCCCTTTCATCCGGTCCGGTTACATTCACCACCCGCAGCGCGGTAAGACGCTGGTAATTCGCAGTCAAGTTCCAAAGCGGTAATGGATTTACAGCAAGGGTGGTCTGAAGCATAGCTCTCCTTCTGGCGCCCTGCATGTAGCGGATGGAAGTAAAAGGTGAAAGCGTGCTGTAATACAATACTTCATCACGGGAAGGAAACAGGGCATCAAATGCCTGCATGCCATTGCGCCTGCCTATGCTTGCGGGCAATTCATGCAAAAGAGGTCTTGAGGCTGAACCGAAAGTGCCCAGGTTCTGGAATTGAATCCCGTTCTTTTGAATAAAATCCAGCTTTTCTGAAAAACCGTCCAGCAGGGTGTCGGGGGAAATTCTTCCGGCATCAGCTGCCATTTCCTTTTCCTGCCGGGTAAAAACCGTGCGGATGGAATAAACCTGGCGGCTGCTATCGTCCAGAATCTGCGCCATCAGAGCCTGAAACGGGAAGAATAATAGTAGACTAAGCCGAAAGGTATTTTTCAATGCAGTTAAAAAAAGAATCTTCGGGAAAAACCCGGATATGAACCGGCAAATAAAAGACCTTGGCGGGGAACGGAAAAACGGCGGTAATTTTATAAAAATCCTTTTCAGTGCATAAAATAACCTTATCCGGATTAAGCTCCTGTTCTTTAAAAAAACCTGCTGTATACCGGAAATGATCCGGCAGGGAAATGGCTTTTTCTACCCGGAATCGCTCCCTGCAATAAGTAAAAAAAGCCTCGTTCGAAGCAAGCCCGGCCATACAAATCACCTGGGCTCCTTCCGGAAGCAGAAGCCCTTCCCGGTTGCGGGCATTTCCATAAAGCAAATCACTTACAAATACCTCCCTGACTTTAACACCGGCCTCCTTCACTGCAGTCAAAGCCTTTTCCAGCGCACCGGAATCTGCGGAAGGGGCCTTGCTCATTACAAGCACATCGGCTCGGCGGGAAGCAGACCTGATGTCACGAAGATTCCCTGCAGGAAACAGGTAATTCCGGAAAAACGGGCGTTGAAAAGGAGTCAGCAGGATGTTCAGGCCGGCGCGGATGGAACGGTGCTGGAAAGCATCGTCGAGGATGATGAGTTCGGTTTCAGGTTTTTCAGACAGAATACGGCGGACACCCCTTACCCGGTCTTCATCCACCGCAAAAACCGCTGCATCCTTCCATTTCTGAAAAAGCTGCCAGGGCTCATCTCCGGCTTCCTCCGGTCCGCTGCACTGCTGCAGCCAGCGAAATCCCCCGGTTGTTCTGCCATACCCCCGGGAAAGAAAGGCCATCCTTCGCTTTTGCGTGAAATGACTCAGCAAAAAATCAGCCATCGGGGTTTTACCGCTTCCGCCCAGCTCCAGATTACCGATGCAGATGACCGGGACGGCAAAACCGGTTGATGGAAAAACACCCTGATCGTATAGAAAATGGCGCAATCTGATGATAAGACCCAGCAAAAGGTGAATAGGAAAAAAGAAGATAATACGGATTAACTTTGCCATGAAATCATATCTCCCGGATTGCCTTGCATCTGCATCCTGTTATTTCAGCAAAAGGCTGCCTGCTGCAGGCAAAGGTAGGATTCATCCTCTTATTACTCGCTTTCGCGCATGCAATTAAGCTCAATGCCCAGAACAATCTGGTAAAGAAAGTTAAATACCACGACGACAACCGACTGGCAATTAAAGAAGTATATTATACCGACTCCAAAAACAGCGGAACTAAATCCGGCCCTTATGCATCGTTTTACACCTCCGGAATTGCCAGGGCAAAAGGAAACTACCTTCAGAACCAGCCGGAGGGATGCTGGGAACGCTTTTTCGAAACCGGCATTCTCAAAAGCAGCCTTAGTTACAAGGCAGGAAAACTGGAAGGCCCGGCCATTTTTTTCTTTGAAAATGGAAAACCTGCGCAATCAGGCCATTACAAAAGCAACAAGGAAGACAGTACCTGGAGATTTTACTATGAAAGCGGTAAACTAAAAAGCACCGGCATGTACAAAAATGGCGTTCAGGAGGGATTCTGGCGTTATTTTCACGAAGACAGCACGCTGAAAGCAACGGCCTTTCTGCAGCATGGAAAGGGGCAGTACAGGGAATTTTTCGCCTCAGGAGGACTAAAAATGGAAGGCATCATCGTAGGAGGAAGTAGCGACTCTGTCTGGCGCTACTTTCACGAAAACGGAATTCTGAAAGCAATTGGCCACGAAAAAGCCGGGCAGCGCCAGGGTTACTGGAAATTCTTTTTTCCTAACGGAAGCATCAGTTCCGAAGGGCATTTCAAGGACAATGAAAAATTCGGACGCTGGAAATACTACCATGAAACAGGGAGTCTGAGCTCGGAGGGCGACCTGGAAAAAGATGCCCGGGAAGGCGTCTGGAAATTTTTCTTCCCTTCCGGTGCTCTCATGGGTGAAGGAAGATTCAGCGGAGGTAACGGCGATTACACAGAGTATTATGACAACGGCAAACTCCGTGTAAAAGGCAGAATTGAAAACAATGTTTACGAAGGGACCTGGACCTTTTACTTCGAAGACGGCGGACTCGAAGGAGAGTGTTTCTACAGGAACGGGCTGGGCGACTACAAAGGATATTACGACAATGGCGCCCTGAAAATGAAAGGTCAGATGCAAAACGGCCAGAAGGTTGGCTCATGGGACCTGATGGGCAGGGACGGCAAACTTATCGGGCATTATAAAACCTTTTACGATATGGTTCAGCCGGCTGCCGAGGTAGCCAGGAACAAGCCGGCAAAAACGGATTCCATTCAGAACAAGCCCAAGAATCTGGGTAAACCCGATTTTATGGGCAACCGCAGACGAAGCCGTCATTTTATTCCGAAAATCAATGAGCTGAGAGGATTTATTCTCGGAATGAATCCATCCGCAATTGCATTGGGTTCCTTCCCGCTTTCGGTGGAATATTTTTTTCACGACCGCCTTGGCTACGAAATGATGTTCACCCTGTATCGTCAGCCCTTTTTCAAGGTTCATGCGGAAGAAATAGAGCCAAAGCGGGTTTTTTCTACGGGTAATTCATTGGACATTCGACAAAAACTATACAACCAGGACCGCGGATCGGGCAGCTTCTACATAGGCCAGGAAATCCGGATTACCGATCTCAATTACCGGCTGCTTCTGTCGGAAAGAATTGACTCACTTACAACCAACAGAAGAATTCTCACGGGAAATGAGAATAAAATTGAATTTTGCCTGCTCTTCGGAGACCGCCTCTTCAGGGAATACAATAAGCACCGCACACTCACACTGGACCTCTATGCCGGAATGGGATTTGGCTACCGCCTTCTCCGTATTCCGGAAGAAATAAAGACCTATAAAAATTTGAAAACAAACAGATTAACCATACCGGTCCGCATAGGATTCAACTTTGGATTTTTATTTTGATGCAATACCAGATTCAGCAATTTCTGCCCTTGATAGAGCAGGCCTTACAGGAAATGCCGGTACCGGAAACGCCCGCCAGCCTTTACGATCCGGTGCGTTATTTTATGAAGCTGCCCGGAAAAAGAATCCGTCCGGTATTCGTTCTTCAGGCACTTGAACTGTTCCGGGAGCCCCGGCCGGAAGATGCAAAAACGGCGCTGTGTACTGAACTCTTCCATAACTTTTCCCTGGTGCACGACGACATCATGGACAAGGCGGATCTTAGAAGAGGGTTCCAGACCGTACACAAAAAATGGAATGAGCCTACCGCCATTCTTTCCGGAGATGCCCTCCTGGTAATGGCCTACGATGCGCTGATGCACGCTGAACTCAGGGACCTCCGGCCCTTACTCAAATCCTTCAACGAAATGGCGCTGGCAGTTTGTGAAGGGCAGCAGCTCGACATGGACTTCAGTGAACAAAGCCGGGTAAGCATGAGCGAATACCTGGACATGATTGACCGCAAAACCGCCGCCCTGATTGCCTTCTCCTTTGGACTGGGAGGATTTCTAGGGGAAGCCAGCGAAGAAGACAACCTGATACTTCAGCAATTCGGGATGGCCATGGGCCGCTGCTTTCAGCTTCGTGATGATTACCTTGATTTATTCGGCGATGAAAAAATTACCGGAAAAAAGCGAGGAGGCGACATTGGTAATTTCAAGCTCAGTCACCCGGTGCTTGAATCTATGAATGATCCGGATGCAGGCACCTTTCTGGCTATGTGGAATAATAAATCCATAGACGCTGACCTGCGATTAAAAGCCATCCTGAACTGGATGGAAGATGCCGGCATCCCGGAACGCTGCAATGCTTTTCTGAATCAGGAAATGAATGCCGGAATCAGCTTGCTTGCAAGGGTTAAAAACAAAAATCAGGAGGCTGCCAACAGAATTATTTTTCTTTGCAGAGAACTGGCTTTCAGGGAAAAATGATTTTTTTTCAACATCATTTTAACGAAAGAAGCCCAGTATTCGTCTTGGGTTTGTTGGAATATTCCTGATGAAATATCTATCCGCGTTTCTCCTTTTTACCCTTAACCTTGCCATCCTGTTTTCAGGCTGCGATAAGGTGAAAGTAAACCCGGATGGTCAGGACTTCACCATGCCGGCAGAAAACCAGCGTCTGGATTTCAGTTTTGCGGGAGACGGCCCTTTCGAATTCTCTATTTTAGACAAATTCAGTTCTTCAGTACCGCTCACGCTCAGCATCATCACTCAAGCCAGGAACGGCAAACTTCAACTACAATCCAACGGGAATTTCAGCTATAAGCCACTGGATGGATTTTCCGGGATTGACTCTGCACGATATCGGATCTGCAGCGAAAGTAAATGTCACGAAGGCATGCTGCTTTTTCAAATCAATTCGCTCTGCCAGCCAATTGTACCCGATTTGTTCATAGAAAGCATCTGGGGCTTGAATCAAATCATTCCCTTACCGGATAGCTTTTCATGCGGCTCTCTTCTGAAAAGTGTTTCAGGAAACCCCCAAATAAGGCTTTTGGATGGTGTGGTTCTGGCAGATCTGCCTGAGAACCGGGTCGACACCAGCTTCTTTCAGGTTATTGCCTGCAACCGTTCCAATCGTTGTGACACCGGAAACGTCCGGCTCATTTCCGGATTGAACCAATGCAAAGAACTCTTTTCCCTGCAAAGGGATACCTTCCGCCTGAACAGGAATTTCAGCGCCGTTTCAATCAACCTGAATCTCCTGCTGACCAACGACCGCTATTGTCAGAACGACCTGGACCCCATGACACTGGAAGCCGGTCAGCCGGCGTCCGGAACTTCACTGGTGCGGCATAATGTTCAGGGCAATTTCATTCGTTACAGCAAGGCCAACCCCGGCCAGATTTCAACAGACTCCCTGGTGTACAGGCTGAAAACCAGATCCGGAGCTGAATCTTCAGCCACCTTGATTATATTGACAGAGTAACCAATTAAATTTTAAATATGAAGCAAATCCTGACCTTCGTGCGGAATCTGGGCCTTGCCCTGATTCTATCTGCCAGCTTTTCGGAAGACATCCGGGCTCAGCAACCATGTACATTAAACATTGCAGCTCAGAGCGACCCCAACAACTCCATGAGCTACACCCTGAATGCTTATTTAACAGGTGACTCCATCTGTTTCGGATTCAATCCTGTTTACACCTGGACCATTTACAGCAATCCTGGTGCTACCCTTACCGGTTCTCAGGTCAATTACACTTTCACGGCTCCCGGCATTTACGGGATTTGCGTTCAGGCGAATTACCAGGGAATGACTTCCACAAAATGTGATACCCTTTATGTAACTCAGACCGGCATGAACTGCACTCCGACTTTTATGGTTTCAACTCAGGCGCTGAATGCAAGTTTTTCACTCAGTGGCTCAGTTCCTTCAGCCTGTTTTGATGGTTCCACCGTTTACAACTGGAGTTTTGGCGATTCTACGTTCGCTACCATTACCGGCAATACCGGAACCGACCACACCTACGCATCTCCGGGCACGTACAATGTCTGCCTCACAGCAACTGCGTTAAACGGCCAGACATACACCTCCTGCTCAAGTGTAACCATCACCAATCAGGGTATTTTTTCCCTTGGCGGAATGGTACTCTCCAACAGTGCCTGTCTTCAGGATTCTGTTATGGTGGAACTGTACGGCATAGGAAACAATCACTATGATTCCTTCATCCTGAACGGAGGTCCGGACAGCTGCTTCTATTATTTTCAGACACCCCTCACCGCCCAGCCTGCCCAGTACATCATCCGTGCCACTCCATTAAACAACCCCGATTTCATCCCTACCTATTTCGGTGATGTATTGTTCTGGGGTGATGCAACCCTTATCTATCCGGTTGAAAACGTATGGAGCCTACACATCAATCTCCTACCGAACATTTACGACACCATTCCTGGAATCGGAACAGTAAGCGGATCCATTACCGGCAACGGAATCACGGTGAATTCAGTTTTCAACGGAACTCCTATCAGCACTACCTTTAATGTAAATGCCTGCAGGGTCATCATTCTCAATTCCTCCAATCAGCCAATCGGCTTTGGATTTGTAAATGCCGACGGCAGCTTCAGCATCGGAAACCTTCCAGCCGGAAATTACTTTCTGCGCATCGACAATCCGAAAGTGCCAAGCGCTTCAATTCCATTCAGCATTGAAGCCGGAAGCACAAATGCAGTGGTAAATTTCGCTGCCACAGGCAGCGGAATCAATGTAGTAACCAATACCGCCAACCGCCTGAACAGGGCTTCCATAGAGGTATGGCCAAATCCTGCATCCGACCTGCTTTTTGTAAAAGGCCTGAGTGGATCTGTGAGCATTCTGAACGCACAGGGAAAGGAGGTCATCAAAACAAACGCAGCCTCTGAGATCAACATCAGCAGCCTTCCTTTCGGTATTTATCAGCTGTCCGGTTCAGATTCAAACGGCAGAATGCTGAATGCCCGTTTTGTAAAGAAATAATCAGCGAAAGGACTATTGCAATGGAAAAGGCGGCACCCGGAAAGGTGTCGCCTTTATTCTGAAAAACACGCCCCTGCCCTTCGAAGGAGAAAAACCAATGGAAGACAAGGAACTGATTCGGGCATGTCTGGCAGGAAAAGCCGATATGCAGGCTGCCTTGTACCACCGGTTTGCAGGTAAAATGTTCGGGATTTGCCTGCGTTACGCCGGCACCACGGCAGAAGCCGAAGACATCCTCCAACAGGGTTTTATTAAAGTTTTTCTGAACCTGTCCCGATACAGGGAAGGCTCTCTTGAAGGCTGGATCAGAAAAATAATTGTCCATGAAGCCATTGATATTTTCAGGAAGCGGAAACGGGATCTGGTAGAAATTCAGGAAGTCATGACGGAGAATTTCGTTGACGAATCAGCCGGAATTCTCGAAAAATTGAGCGCTGAAAGCCTCATGAACCTGATAAAGGAACTGCCCGGCGGATGCAGAATCATATTTAATCTGTATGCGATAGAAGGTTACAGCCACTCAGAAATTGCAGAAATGCTGCAGATTTCAGAAGGCAACAGCCGAACCCAGTTTCACCGTGCCCGATTACTTCTGAAAGAAAAAATAAAAGCAGACCAGTACAGCTATGGAAAAAGGGAAACTCCGGAACATCTTTGAGCGCATTGAAATTGCACCATCGCCGGAACTGGAAGCGGCGATTTTTGAAAGCCTGAAAGCCAGGAAGAGAAGAAAACTGTTTCTATGGTTTCTCTCTCTGCCGGTTGCCGGCGGCCTTGCCGGACTCCTGCTGTTCACACCGGATGCAGTTAAAGAAAATCAGGAGGAGAAAAAAGCAATGGCTGTAATTACGGAACAAGCGAAGGCAAGGCCGGATATACCGGAAGGCAAAAATGAAAAATCACCGGCCGGCAGCTTATTTCATAGCCGGAAAATGGCGTCTGCCCCACGCAAGGAGGAAACAAACAGTAAGTCGGCAGCAGCCTCCGGAGAAAGACTGTTCAATGAAGGAAATAATCCTGTGCCCGAAAGCAGGGCTTCAGGCAATCCGGTTCAGCATGAAAAACATATGACTCGTTTCCCCATAAATGCGGAAGTTCTTTTGAATGAGCCACAGCAGGGACGGGCAGCAGCGTCTGAATCAGGAAAAGGTATAAGAGAAAACATCGGGTCAATCGGGGAAAACAAGCCGACTGAGAAAAATCTTCCGCTTGTTGCCCTAGGCAGAGAGCCAGAGCAGGCAGGTAAAACGCCTGAAAAAATGCTGCAACCCGATTCCGCCGGAATAAAAACTGCAATGAATCTTTCGGGGGATTCGGCAAAACCATCCGCATCCGTCAGGCAATACAAACCAGAAGACAGTCTGTCCAACCGGCGACAAAGGAAATTTACCTATGAAATTTCGATCCAGGCAGGATATGCCTTGTTGAGGAATACAGAGCGTTATGCAAATCAGACTGAAATTCCGGCAGGCACTTCCTCGCCCCGGAATGGCATTTACGGATCTCAGTTCCTGGCCGGAATTCAAGGCTGGATTTTAAGGGAGAGCAGCCTATCCTTTTACCTGAACTGTGAGGCAGGAATATTTTCAGATTACTTCCGGAACCAGCGCTATCAGGCAAGTCCCGGGAACTACGAAAGCAGGCTCGAAAACAATGTTCTTGTTTTGAGTCCGCGACTTCAGAAAATTGAAGAACAGGTAATTCTGAAAAATCTGCTTCTGAACGCCGGGGCAGGAATGCGGTACCGATTCGCTGAAGTTGCGGAACTGAGGGCGGGTGCCAGCTTAAGAACCAGCCCGGTTTCCCGCATAAGCATCACAAGCAACGGAAACACAAGCCGGCAAAATCCCGGCATGCAGGCTTCTGTTTGCATGGAAGCAGGCTTATCTGCACCGCTTCGGAGCCTGCCGGAAAAATGGGGCAAGTTCCGGCTGGAAATATTTTATGTACAGGAAAAAAGGGCCGTATGGCAACTGACGGGCAGAGACAAAACCGGTTATGGTTTCGCAGGAATTAAAATCTGCAAGCAGATAACTCATGAAATGAGTTCTTCTGATCGTAAATAGCAACTTAATCGAGAGTTCAGGCCATCATGACTTGCTGGCAAAAACACATGATCAACAGCACCAGCCTGCCTCATCTCAGCCATAATTAAATGCTGATCAGGAGTTCCGAAAACAATCACCGGAATATCGTGAAAGAAACCGCTGGATTGAAGTGTCCTGACAAAATCAGGCCCGTCCATCTGCTTCATCTCCGCATCGGCCAGAATGAGGTTCGGCAGATTGCCCTTTCCAAGCCAGATAAGGGCCTCTACAGCAGAGGCTGCCATGACCGGTACAACAGGATTTCTGAAAGCCCAGTTTCGGATTTCCGGAGCTGAATTTGCTTCTTTCTCAATAATAAGAATCACTTTTTCCTGACTTGTACCCATCTTTGTTTCTAATCCGGGGCAAAAGTAGGTCAATATTCACTAAGTGCAAGAAATTTATTTAATTTATCCTATAAATATCCGACAAAATTCACCTCATATCCCGCAACCTATTGACCGTCTTTTTATTCCACCAAATCAGCTATGAATGAAAAAACACACACAGCCAAACCAGAGCAAAAATGGTTTGAGCTCGTAAGCAGGCTTTCCGCTGAAAATGTAGCCAGTGGAAAGGGCGGACCCTTTGCAGCTGCAGTCATAAAAAATAACAAACTGATTGCATCAGCCTGCAATGAAGTTCTGGGCAGCGGCGATCCTACCGCCCATGCAGAGGTTTCGGTAATCCGGAAAGCCTGCAGGGAACTGGGAAGTTTTCAACTGGACGATTGCATTCTGATTTCATCCTGTGAACCCTGCCCAATGTGCCTTGGTGCTATTTACTGGGCAAGACCGGCAGCAGTGTACTACATCAATTCAAGACAGGATGCTGCTGAAATTGGCTTTGATGATCAGTTTATCTATGATGAAATCTCCCGAGAGCATCACCAGCGGAGGATTCCTTTTTTGAAAGAAGATTTTCCGGCCGCCCGACAAGCCTTCCTCGACTGGAAGAATAAATCGGACAAAACGCCATACTAACTTTATTTTTTTCCTTATTTTGAGGATGAAGAACCTGCGGTTTCTAATTACGCTGACTTTTCTGCTCCACTCCCTTTCATCAAAGGGACAGATTGAAATGAGCAGTTTCACCGCGACGGGCCGGGCAGGTGTTTCATCTACGCTCCTTTCCGATTATCAGTGCCAGGGCATTAATCCGGCCAATCTGGCATTCCGGCCTGAGAGAAAAAACAAGAACTTTTCCCTTGGGTTCGGTGAATTCAGTTTCTCCGTATACTCAGATGCCCTCAATCGGATTAATCTGTCATCAGCACTTTTTAATCCGGAAAAAAAACTCAGCAGCTCCGAAAAAAGACAGGCAGCACAGGATTTCACCGATAAGGCGCTTACCATGAACCTCGATTTCCTTTACGGAGGTTTTTCCTGGCAGAGCGATGATGGCCTGTCGGGTTTTGCCCTAACCATCAGGGAGCGTGCTCAGTGGTATTCCAAATTCAGCCAGCAGGCTGCTGAGCTTATGTTCAATGGAATCAACGCAAGGTTCCGGAACGCGGCCGGCGAGCTGGAAGATTATTTTCAAAAAATTCCAAATGGTTCAGGCGGCCTTGCCGGAATAGACACCATCGGTATCCGGGATTCACTCAGTGCCCTGAGTTTATCAACCATTCTGGATGGTTCCCGGATTTCCATGGGCTGGAACAGAGAATATGCCTTCGATTATGGCGTTAATGTGATTTACAGAGATAACCTGAAACTAAACATCGGTGCCGGCATCCGCTACATTCAGGGAATCGGCTACATCGACCTTCAGGCCAGCGGTTCTGCCTACAAGGCGGTAATTGCCGCTTCGCCGGGATTTGGCATCCGCTTCCCCGAAAAGAGCCAGGATACCGTAAATGTTGGAATCCTGCCGAATTCTGCAGGAAACGGGGTTGGTTTTGAATTTGGCGTATCAGCCGAAATCGGTGAAAACTGGCGGATTGCCGGCAGTATAACTGACCTTGGCAGTATAAGCTATAAAACAAACGTTTACACGGCAACAGACGGACCACTCATTTCCATTTCAAGTCAGGGTTTTTCGAATTACAATTTCTTCCAGAATGCCTCTCAGTTCGACGGCTTTACACGCGATATGGTAAAATGGCAGGCCGATCAGAAAGAAGTAATAGCGCTGCCTGCAAAATTCAGGTTTGGAGGATCTTATTCGACCAAAATAGTGAATGTGGGTTTTGACATCGTTACACCTCTGAACAACGCAGCCGGCAATATTCTTCGTCCTGTCATTTCTGCCGGTGGCGATGTGAAAATCCTGGGCACCTTACGCATCAGCACCGGACTCATGCAAGGAGGCAACTATACCAGCCTCCTGGTACCTGCTGGCATTACCATCACCCCTATTGCCGGATATTATGAGTTCGGGATTGCCACCAGAGACTTGTTTACATATCTGAGAAGCAGGAACCCGATGATTTCACTCAGCGTAGGTTTTTTACGATTCAGGTTTTAAGTTTCTGAAATTGCGCTAACAGAGCGCACTTTTTCATTCGGAAGATCGCTCTCAATTACGCCATCGCGCAGCCTTACAATTCTTTTGGCAAAGGCCGCAATGTCTTCCTCGTGGGTAACCATAATGATGGTATTACCCTTTTCATTCAGTTCCTTGAAAAGCGCCATGATTTCATGACTGGTCTTGGAATCCAGGTTTCCGGTGGGCTCATCCGCCAGCAGAATACTGGGCTTGTTCACAAGCGCCCTTGCGATTGCTACCCTTTGCCGCTGTCCACCGGAAAGCTCATTGGGTTTATGACTAGCCCTGTTGGCAAGTCCAACAGCTTCAAGGCTTTCCATAGCCATTTTCCTGCGCTCACTTTTTGAATAACCGGCATAAACAAGTGGAAGGGCTACATTATCCAAAGCGGAGTAGCGCGGCAGCAGGTTGAAGGTCTGAAAAACGAATCCTATTTCCTTGTTCCGGATGGTGGCCAGATCG
>Ga0068872_10002804_pt1 | contig 13544 bp, 9 predicted proteins | sample NOAtaG_7_FD_66441 | JGI IMG/M metagenome (GOLD analysis project Ga0068872, IMG submission 66441) | Freshwater lake microbial communities from Lake Erie, under a cyanobacterial bloom - NOAA_Erie_Diel1S_2200h metaG | ecosystem: Environmental > Aquatic > Freshwater > Lake | place: USA: Ohio, Lake...
GAAAATAGGGTTTTAAGTATTCGGATAATTGTTGTGGGGGACGACATGGTTTATTGCTCTGCTTATTAACAAAAACAAGGGTAGTAGTGCCTTTGTTCAGGATTTCTTCCTTTTGGTTGAAGCAAGTGTAATCAAACCTGATTTTTGCATCAGGCATCAACGGTATAATGGTTTCTATACTGAGAACATCATCGTAATAAGCCGGTTTGAAATAGTTTATTTCAAAGTGAATGACAGGCAACATAATACCGGCATCTTCCATTTCACGGTAGGATAATCCCAAAGAGCGCAGGGCTTCTACTCGTCCGGTTTCATAATACTGGGCATAATTGCCGTAGTAAACAAATCCCATCCTGTCGGTCTCACTGTAGCGCACACGGATGGTTGAACAGTTTTTAAACATGTGCGGCAAGATAGCGAAGAAAATTGCATGCCTTCGCGGGTTTATGGATTTTTAAAAAACTATGTTCTGAACAAATCTATTGTTATCATTGCAATGTGTTGTTCAAATCACCTTTCAGATTCCAGCTAACAGCTGTTTTTTTATTCACGCTGTATTTTTTGAATGCCTGTAGAACAGGGCGTCCGGTTCTTCAGCAGGTAAGTGAAAAGCAAGTTCCTATTACTTCCGAAATAGGAATCGACTCCTCCATCATGCGAGAAATATTGCCATACAAATCTGCTCTTGACAAAGAGATGAACAGCGTTCTCATTTTTTCCGATTCGGTTGCCATTAAGGACGAACCTGAAGGTTCTCTGGGTAATCTGGTTGCAGATTTACTGCTTGAAAAGGCAAGGGCATTGGCCATGTCAAAAAATCTATCTGCTGATGTTTGCCTGCTCAACAAAGGTGGATTGCGTGCACCCTTACCAAAAGGAGAAATTACACTTGGTAAAGTATATGAACTCATGCCTTTTGAGAATGAATTGGTTTTGGTTACCCTCTCACCAGATAAATTCAAGGGGATGCTAAACTATATCGCAAGGTCGGGTGGGCAGCCCATGGCCGGAATGAGGATGCAGATTAACGACTCTACTTTTACAGAAGTTACGCTTGATGGCAGGCCACTTGAAGACAATCGCAACTATTCGGTGCTCACAAGCGATTACCTGGCCTTCGGAGGAGATAAAATGCGATTTTTCAAAGATCCGGTATCCGTGGTGTTTCTAAACAAAAAAATCCGCGATGTGTTGGTTGAGGCAATGATTGAAAAAAACAGCAAGGGCATGATTTTAAAACCAAGAAAAGATGGAAGAATCACTCAACAGAAATAATCGCCGGGATTTTCTCAAAACGCTCACATGGGGGCTTACGGGTGCAAGCCTTGCGCCTCTGGATTTGCTTGCTGCCTCTGAGAAGGTTGTGCTCACCATTCTGCATACCAATGATGTACACAGCCATATTGATCCTTTCCCGGATAATGACCCTAAGTATCCAGGTTTGGGTGGAGCGGCAAGACGCGCAGCTCTGATCAATAAAATCAGACAGGAACAAAAAAATGTTTTGCTTTTTGATGCGGGCGATATCTATCAGGGAACACCCTATTTCAATCGTTATAACGGTGAATTGGAAATTAAACTGATGAGTCGCATGAAATATGATGCTTCCGCTATCGGGAATCATGACTTTGATAACGGCATTGAAGGGATTACCCGCAATCTCCCACTGATGGAGTTTCCGCTAATTTGTGCTAACTATGATTTTTCAGATACAGCCATGAATGGGAAAACCATTCCATATAAAATTTTTATCAAAGATGGTATCAAAATAGGTGTGTTTGGATTGGGCATAGAATTGGATGGCTTAGTTGATAAACGCATGTATGGAAAAACCCGGTTTCTGAAACCGGAAGAGCAAGCTGCTAAACATGCCTTGTTTCTTAAAAATGAAGAAAAATGCCACCTCATTGTCTGTTTATCACACCTGGGGTTCAAGTATCAGGACAATAAAATCTCTGATATTGAATTGGCCCGTAGATCGCGCTTTATTGACATCATTATTGGTGGCCATACACATACATTTTTAGATAAACCTGTTATTCAAAAAAATATTGATGGACATGAGGTTCATGTTTGTCAGGTTGGTTGGGCTGGTATTAAACTGGGAAGGATTGATGTGGTTTTTGACCGTAATAAACCGGGCAAAAAATCTGTTTCCGGAACTGCCATGCATCTTCCTAGTAATATTTATGAGGTAAGCAATTTTTTATTCGAAAAATCTTAAAATATTTCATGCCAAACTTGCCCGTTACAAGCCTTTTTTCAGGCATTCCTCCCATTTTTTTTAATTCAAAAAACAATGCTCCTCAAATTATGATAGTTACATCATAAACTAAAAAAACAAGAGGGTAGGGTATTTTTTTCTTAACCATTTTTTGAACATATTTGTTGAGGCGATTGAAATCGCTGTTTTTTTTTGGAGAACACAGTCATTAATAGCATTAAAAATATTCTGAATGGAAAAAAGTTGTGAATCTGCGTGGCAAAATTGCCTTAGGATTATTAAGGATAATGTTAGCCCCCAAAGTTTCAGAACTTGGTTTGAACCTATCAAACCTATAAAATATGCAGATAATGTATTGACCATACAAGTTCCCAGTCAGTTTTTTTACGAGTGGTTAGAGGAGCATTACATTGAGCTCTTGCGTAAGACCATCAGAAAAGAACTTGGGAGCTCCGGAAGGCTCGAATACAATATTGTGATGGAAACCTCCTATAAGGCGGCTAAACCATATACCATCAGCATCCCTACATCCAATAAAAAGGCCGTGCAGAACCACCCGGTAGCCATGCCATTGGATATCAACAGCAATGGAATCCGAAATCCTTTTATCATTCCCGGTCTAAAGAAGATTAATGTTGAGTCGCAACTTAATCCCAATCACTCTTTTGAAAATTTTATAGAAGGAGAATGCAACCGCTTGGCAAGAAGCGCAGGATTTGCTGTTGCCAACAAACCTGGTGGAACCTCATTCAACCCGCTCTTTCTCTATGGAGGCAGTGGCCTTGGCAAAACCCACCTTGCCCATGCCATAGGAATACAGATAAAAAATCAATACCCCAACAAAACAGTCTTGTATGTTTCTGCTGATAGATTTACCCAGCAGTACATAGACGCCGTAAGAAACCAAGATAGAAATGATTTCATCCATTTCTATCAGATGATCGATGTTCTCTTGATTGATGATGTGCATGATTTTGCCGGTAAAGAAAAAACGCAGGATGTCTTCTTTCATATCTTCAATCATCTCCATCAATCAGGCAAGCAAATCGTTCTTACTTCTGACAAAGCGCCCGTGGAGATGCAAGGCATGGAACAAAGGTTGCTCTCCAGGTTTAAATGGGGTCTCAGTGCCGATCTTCAGATTCCCGATCTGGAAACCCGTATAGCCATTCTTCAAAAGAAAACTTATAACGATGGTATCCAGTTGCCCAAAGAGGTGCTTGAATATCTGGCCTACTCCATCACCACCAATATCCGTGAACTGGAAGGTGCCTTAATTTCATTGCTGGCTCAATCTTCACTCAACAAAAAATCAATCAACCTTGAACTTGCCAAGTCAATGATTGACAAATTTGTGAAGAATACGGCAAGAGAAGTTTCCATTGATTTTATACAGAAAGTGGTAAGCGATTATTTTGACCTTCCTCTTGAACTGATGAAATCAAAAACACGCAAGCGTGAAGTGGTTCAGGCAAGGCAGATTGCCATGTACTTTTCCAAGAATCTTACCAAAGCTTCTTTGGCAAACATTGGTGCGCATCTTGGTGGCAAAGACCACGCAACAGTTTTGCATGCATGCAGAACCGTAAACAACCTGATTGAAACCGATAAGCGATTCAGAAATTATATTGAAGACATTGAAAAGAAGATTAGTATCGTTTAATCTTACAAGACAAACTTCAAGTCAGAAAAAGATGCATCCATAACGGATGCATTTTTTTTAGCTACCCGTAGCTTTCTTTTTGAAAAGTGAAGCGGGTAAAAACCCAATGGTCAGAAAGTGTGTGTTCCCATAAAAATGGTAAGCACCGAGGGCATAAGAAAAATATATTTTTGAAAGTTGTATACCAATACCTGCAGAGAACCCTGCCATGCCCGAGCGCAGACTTCCTTTCATTTCCTGCTGCCTTTGAAGGTTATAGCCCAGTCTAAGTTGACAAACTTTTGCTATACTGAATTCAGCACCAAAGGCAAAGTGTCTGATTAGATTGGGGAAAAAGAGAGATTTTTCAGGGATGGTGTTACCTGTGAGCAAATCTCTTTCCTGCGCCAGAGATGTATCGCGATATACGAGGTTCCACCTTTGCATATTATCAACAATCATGCTCAACCTCAGTGGCACATGAGCAAACTTATATGATACTCCTCCCTGGATCCGTAGAGGAATTTTTTCCCTTGAACCATTGACAAAAGGTTTGAGTTGTACGCCAAGATTACGCAATAGTAAGGAAGCTTGAAAAGATTTGTCGATAGTTTTAAAATGCGCTCCTGCATCTATGGCCATACCAAAGGAGCGATAACTTTCGTAAGCTGAATAAAGCAGGCTGTAATTGGCTCCTAAGCTAATCTGTTCATTAAGTGCTTTGCCAAATCCCGCCTGGAGTTTGTAGTCTGCCGCAGAAAAATTTCCGAGCACTGCGGAAGTGTTGTCAGTAAGAATAAACTTCCCGTAATTGTTGTACTGGATAGAAATTGCGGCGGTTCCACCATAAGTTCCGAAAGCATAACTGCTTACGCCCGCTTTGGCATCCGTGAGATAATTGATGAAATTAAGCGACAACCTGCCATGCATTTCAGTATTTAGCAGAGAAGGATTAAAAATACCTGTCGCAGGATCTCCATCTTTGTATGTGATATCTGCTCCACCCGATCCGGCCATCCTTGCAGATGGCAACATATGAAGATAGCTATAAGTGCTCTGGCCGCCCGGTTGTGCAATTCCTTTGGTGCCTGCAAGCAATACACAAACGATGACCAAAAAAATACGCATGTATCCTAACCTGAGCATTTGCTTTTTATTGCGGAAAAGAATAAGTGTGAAGTAATTTTTTTAGTCCTTCTATATCTGTCCCTCCGGCTGAGGCATAGTGAGCCTGTCCGCCACCCCCGCCTTTGATAGAGGACGCAAGTGTTTTGATGATTTCAGAGGCCTTGAGTTTTTTCTCTTCCATCAGTCTTTCACCCAACATGATATGCAAACTGGCTTTTCCGTTGATATTTCCTCCCAGCACCGCATACAGTCCTGAAAATTCAGCCCTTAAGCGGAAACAAATATCCTTGAGAGTATCGGCATGGTCGGTTTCAACATAAGCGGCAACAAAGTCTGTTCCGTTTTGTGATTTCACTTCAGCGCGAACTTTCCCGAACAAAATGCCTGCTTCTTTCTCCCTGAATTTTTCAATTTGTTTCTGTAAATCGGTATTTTTTTGCAGCATTTCTTCAACTGCCCGTGCTGTTTGTTTAGGATTTTTTAGAAGCTGTTTGATGGTGTTTAACTCTTCCATCTGCTCTCTGATAAATGCAGCTGCACGGTTTGAAGTAATTGCCTCTATCCTTCGGATACCTGCAGCTACAGCAGATTCTGCGATAATCTTAAAGTGGCCGATTTTGCCTGTTTCAGGAACATGCGTGCCTCCACATAATTCGATGGAGTAGCCTGCATCGAAGGAGACAACCCTTACCAGATCACCATATTTTTCACCAAATAATGCCATTGCACCTTTGGCTCTTGCTTTTTCAATTCCGGTGATTTCTGTTTCGCGGGAAATATTCTCTCGTATTTTTTCATTCACCATTTCTTCAATGGCATTCAATTCGTTGGCACTTACTTTCTCGAAATGTGAGAAATCAAAGCGAAGGTATTCATCGTTGACGAGACTGCCTTTTTGCTCTACATGTGTTCCCAGTATCTTTCTGAGTGCCGCATGCATTAGGTGCGTGGCTGTATGGTTGTTCTCGATGAGCCTTCTTCTTTTCACATCAATTTGAGCCTCACAAACATGCTCAGGGTGCTTTGGCATGCGGTCACAGATATGTATCCACATTCCGTTTTCTTTGCGAGTGTCACGCACATGAACAGTTTCATCACTGAACACCAGAACACCTGCATCTCCCACCTGTCCGCCCGACTCGGCATAAAAAGGAGTTTCTTTTAGGACAAGTTCAATTTGTTCTTTTCCTTTCGCCTGCACTTTGCGGTGTTTGAGGATTTTGGTTTGGCATTTGTCCTGCTCATAGCCGATAAATACTGATTCGGCGTCTGATGACAACACCGTCCAGTCACCTGTTTCAACATTTCCGGCAGCACGAGACCTTTCCTTTTGCTTATCGAGACACTTCCTGAATACCTCCATATCAACATCCATCTGATGTTCCCTTGCCAAAAGTTGTGTGAGGTCAATGGGAAAACCGTAGGTATCGAACAATTCGAAAGCAAAATTTCCGTCGATGGTTTTTCCTTGAAGGTTTTCCATGTAATGTTCAAACCTGTGGATGCCTGTACCGAGGGTTTTCAGGAATGCTGTTTCCTCTTCGCGGATTACTTTCTCAATCAGTGTTTGCTGTTGTATTAATTCAGGAAAAAATTCACCCATCTGCTTTACCAGAATATCGGTGAGCATGTAAAGAAAAGGAGCCTGAATATCAAGAAAGGTATAGTAATAGCGAACGGCTCTTCTGAGGATGCGTCTGATTACATAGCCTGCTTTGGCATTGCCCGGCAATTGTCCGTCGGCAATGGCAAATGAAATGGTTCGTATATGATCAGACAATACGCGCATGGCGATGTCTGTTTGTTCATCTTTTCCGTAGGGCTTTCCTGTTCTGGCAGAAATGAATTGAATAAGGGATTGAAAAATATCTGTATCGTAATTTGATTTTTTTCCTTGCAAAGCCATGCAAAGGCGTTCGAATCCCATGCCCGTATCTACATGTTGCTTGGGAAGTTTCACAAGATCACCGCTTGCTTTTCGCTCAAACTCCATAAAGACCAGGTTCCAAATCTCAATTACCTGCGGATGTCCTGTATTGACCAATGAGGCGCCGGATATTTTTGACTTTTCGGAATCACTTCGAAGGTCAACATGCACCTCTGAACATGGTCCGCAAGGCCCGGTATCACCCATTTCCCAAAAGTTGTCTTTTTTGTTCCCCGGGAGGATATGCGCCTCATCAACAAATTGCTTCCATGTCTTTTGACTTTCTTCATCAAACAAAAGACCTTCCTCGGCATGTCCTTCAAAAACGGTTACATACAGGTCTTTTTTGTCAAGTTTATACACTTCAGTGAGCAATTCCCAAGCCCAAGCGATAGCTTCTTTTTTAAAGTAATCTCCAAAGCTCCAATTCCCAAGCATCTCAAACATGGTGTGGTGATAGGTATCTACACCTACCTCTTCCAGGTCGTTGTGCTTGCCACTTACACGAAGACATTTTTGGGTATCTGCAATCCGGGGATTGACGATTGGGGCGTTTCCAAGAAATATATCTTTAAATGGAGCCATACCACTGTTGTTGAACATCAGGGTAGGATCATCCTTTACAACCATGGGTGCACTCGGGACGATGAGGTGTCCTTTGTCCCTGAAAAAATCAAGGAAAACTTTTCGCACCTTTTTACTTTCCATACATTGAACTAAGAAATAATGTTGAGACCTTAATAGGGATGGCGAATTTACAATTATTCCCTAACTTGGCGAGCGGGCCATATGTCGAAAGTAAAATTTTATTTCAATACCAAATCCCTGACCTTCGAAAAGGTTCAGCTTCGTTTTTGGGATCGAGTAAAGAAGATACTCACCTATCTTCTTACCGGTTTGGTGTTTGCCTCTGCCACACTGCTGGTGGCCTATAACCTGTTTGACTCTCCCAAAGAAAAACGATTGAAAAGGGAAATAGAACAGCTCACTTATCAATACGAAGACCTCAGCAACCGACTCAATCAGTTGTCCTTTGTGTTGAGTGACATGCAGCAAAGAGACGATAATATTTACCGCATGATATTCGAATCAGAACCTGTTCCACTCGAAGTGAGAAATGCCGGTTTCGGTGGGGTAGACATTTACAAAAAGCTCGAAGGATTTGATAATTCTGCACTGATGATAGAGCTTACCAAAAAGCTGGATCGTTTTGCCAAACAGGCTTACATTCAAAGCCGCAGTTTTGATCAGGTGGTGAACCTTGCCCGCAACAAACAAAAACTGCTTTCAGCCATTCCGGCCATTCAGCCTATTTCCAAGTTGCGCCTTCGTCACATGTCGGGTTTCGGTTACCGCATGCACCCCATTTATAAAACCAGCAATTTTCATCCGGGTATTGATTTTTCCGCACCCACCGGAACACCTATCTATGCCACCGGTGATGGGGTTGTTGAGAGAGCGGATAATCTCGCACAAGGATATGGAAACCATGTGGTGGTGTCGCATGGTTTTGGATATTCCACCTTATACGGACACATGTCGAGAATCAAAGTGAGGGCAGGACAAAAAATCAGAAGAGGCGAGGTAATTGGATTTGTTGGCAGTACAGGTCTTTCAACAGCTCCGCATGTCCATTACGAAATCATTAAGAACGGTCAAAAAATCAATCCGATCAATTACTTCTATGCGGATCTTTCACCTTCAGAATACCAGGAAATGGTGAGGAAAGCAGAGGAGGCCAACCAGTCTTTCGATTGATGTTTCAGCGGAGTTTCTCCAGTGCATACATCTCATCTCTCAACCTCGCCGCTTCGATGAAATCCAGGTCTTTTGCAGCCTGCTGCATCTGTTTTCTCAAGGCAGTAATCTTTTTCTCTAAATCCTCTCTTGAGTAATATTTATCAACTGGCTCAGCAGCTTTACTAGCCTGTTTCTCGGAAATTTCGCGTTGTGTTTTCTCAAAATTAAAGTGATGATCTGCCACCTTTGTCTGACCCAGAATGGCTTCTTTTGATTTTATTATTTGAGAGGGAATAATATGATGATCGGTATTGTATTTCATCTGGATCACTCTTCTTCTTTCTGTTTCATTGATCAGATAATGCATGGAGTCGGTAATTTTATCTGCATACAAAATCACTCTACCTTCCAAATTTCTCGCTGCTCTGCCTGCTGTTTGCACAAGTGAACGCTGAGACCTTAAAAAGCCTTCTTTGTCTGCGTCCAGCACCGCCACCAATGAAACTTCAGGTAAGTCAAGTCCTTCTCTAAGGAGATTCACGCCAATGAGTACATCAAGGGTTCCTAATCTCAGGTCTCTCAGGATATCCACTCTTTCCAGCGTATCCACATCGGAATGAATATATCGGCATTTGATACTCAGGTTGGCAAGGTATTTAGACAACTCTTCTGCCATCCTTTTGGTGAGCGTGGTAACTAGCACCCTTTCATTTTTTTGTACCCTGATGGCAATTTCTTCAAGAAGATCATCCACCTGCTGGGTTGCCGGCCTCACCTCTATCACAGGATCCAACAGCCCGGTGGGCCTGATGATTTGTTCAACTATGGCGCCGCCTGTTTTTTCCAGTTCATAATCTGCCGGCGTGGCCGAAACAAAAATCAATTGGCCTGCCATTCCCTCAAACTCCTGAAAAGTGAGCGGGCGATTATCCAGTGCAGCAGGCAACCTGAATCCATATTCCACCAGATTGATTTTCCGGCTTCTGTCACCGCCATACATGGCCCGGATCTGAGGAATGGTAACATGACTTTCGTCAACCACCATCAAGAAATCATCCGGAAAATAATCGAGCAAACAAAAAGGTCTTTCTCCTGACTTGCGGTTATCAAAATACCGAGAGTAATTTTCAATGCCGCTACAGTAGCCTAACTCTCGCATCATCTCCAGATCATAAGTAACCCTCTCTTCAATTCTTTTTGCTTCCAGGTGTTTTCCATTCAACACTAAATATTCAACCTGTTTTACCATATCATCCTGGATTTGATTCATCGCATTTTTCATGGCTTCTTTACTGGTTACAAAAAGATTGGCAGGAGCAATGGCTACTTCTTCAAAAGAATCAAAACGATGCCCACTGATGGGATCAAAAGATTCTATTCCTTCAATGGTATTGGCATCGTAAAATACCCTGAAGGCATAATCGGTGTAAGACAAATAAATGTCAACTGTATCTCCTTTCACCCTAAAACTACCCCTGTTAAAATCTGCAGTGGTTCTTACATACAAGCTATTGACCAGGGCATGTAGAAATTGATTTCGGCTTATCACCATCCCTTTTTTGATGCGGATGGTATTCGCTTTAAAATCATCCGGATTACCCATGCCGTAAATACAGGAAACTGAGGAAACCACAATCACATCCCTGCGCCCGGACATAAGCGAATGCGTGGTACTTATCCGAAGTTTTTCAATTTCATCATTGATCGAAAGGTCTTTCTCGATATATGTATTGGTTGTGGGAATGTAGGCCTCAGGCTGGTAATAATCGTAATAGGAGACAAAATACTCCACCGCATTCTGCGGAAAAAATTGTTTGAATTCTCCGTAAAGCTGGGCAGCAAGCGTCTTGTTGTGGCTTAAAACAAGAGTAGGTCGTTGTATCTGTTGAATAACATTTGCGATGGTAAAGGTTTTTCCGGAACCTGTTACACCCAGCAATACCTGGTGTTTTTCGCCATGTGAAATGCCCTCTATCAGTTTGGCAATGGCTGCCGGTTGATCTCCGGTGGGCTTAAATGGTGAGGATATGGAAAAGGAAGGCATTGCTTTAGGTTGCTGTAAATTTACTCACTGGTCGCCAATTAATCACCTTATTTTAATGAGGGATCTATCGACTGAGCCTGTTTTAACAATTCTTCGGCTTTTTCTTTTTTTCCTATGAAGGCATAGGATTTTGACATGTAAAACAAGGCCTTTGCATTGCTTGGATCGATCTGCAATGCGCGCTCGAACATGTTTATGCTTTCGGGGTATTTCCCGAGCATCCCATAACAACTGCCCATGTTTACGATGGCATCTGTAAATCTGGGATTCAAAGAAGCAGCTTTTTCATACATCGAGATAGCCTCATTGTATCGTCCACTCATAAAATAAATAGCAGCCAGGTTGTTGATTGAAATGGCATCATTGGCTTGGGTTTTCAGGGCTTGTTTGTAGCACTTTTCTGCTTCCTTGTAATTGCCCAATCGATAATAGCCTACACCCATCTGTGTGAGTGCATCCGGATAATCAGGAATGATTTCCTCGGCATGCTGAAGATAACCGATGGCTTCTTCAATCCATGTTTTTCTCTTGTCGGCATCTTTCATGGTATCACCAACAAGTTTGATTAATTCATTTCCCAGATAATAATTGGAGCGGGCAGATTGAAGACTTTTAGGAAGATCTTTTCTGTAGAGTGTCAGATTGTCTTTCCAATCCGGATTTCTTTTGATAGTAAGGATGGAAAACACCAAAACAATACTTGACAACACATAAAGAGATATCTTTTTTTCAGGATCTTTTAACCAGGTCATGATTGTTCCTGTTCCTTTTGAACCTGCACCCAACAGGGCCGGTAAAGCAAGGCAGAAACCAAATGATGAAAAATAAATAAATCGCTCTCCCATGGCAGCCCCTATGGTGATAACCAGGTTGGAGTAAAGCACCAGCCCAAGGAGATAAATACCCGAAAAAAGTGCCCATCTTTTGCGTTTTAATATACCCCATACGCTCACAGCAATCAGTGTTGCATAAATGAGCAAACACAAGATGGCCTTCGGATCGGAGAATCCCACAATAGGAATTTGGTTGTAGGAATAATTGTACAATAGTGGATAGGGTACAATAAGTAGTTTTAGGTACATGCCAAGGATGACGAAAACTGTGGCAAACTTTTCCGAAGCATTGCCGGAAGCCATCAGGAGATTATCGATCACGGATACATTTTCGAGACCTACACCACTGCCAAGAATTTGTCTGCGCATGAGCAGAAAAATTATGAGCGCACCCATGGGAAGCATTGCCGCCAAGCATCTTCTTAAGAGAGGCAAGTCATTTTTATACCATAGAAAAAGTGGAATCATGCCCAGGAAAAGGACGGCAGATTCTTTGCTCAGAAGCGCAAGAAAGAATAATACACAACCCCTGACAAGCGCCGCAATCCTGTTTTCTTTTGCATAGGTCAGAACAGCATCAGTAGCAAGAAGTCCGAATAAAAAACTCATCAACTCGTCAAGGCTTTTGATGCTGCCAGTAACCTCCGTGTGTATGGGATGTACTGCAAATAACAGCATGCCCCAGAAGGCAATCCATTCGGGCCATTCGGGAAAATGTTTTCGAAGAAAAACAAAGCCAAACAATACCGTAAATAAAAATAGAAGCAAGTTTATAAAATGTCCGAACCATGGTTTGTCAGGGAAATACTCCCATTGAAGGGCGAAAACAGTTAGTGTCAGGGGTCGATACAAACCATCCTGCACATTCAGGTAGCCGAACCGATAGGATGATTTCCAGATAAGCGGGATGCCTTTGCTACCCTGGTTTACAATATTGTTTTCTTTTTGTACTGAAAAATCATCGAGTGTATATCCATTGCTTAGGGTATTCAGATAAACAGCAATCGCAAAAAATCCAAGGATGAACAGCAAGGATTTATGAATGATCGGTGAGCGTTCAATTTTTTTTTCTGACTTGGGAATATGTCTGGCTTTTTTCTTATTCATTGTTTGTTACGCAGGAGAATTTCGGTCATCATATTCATTTTTATCGTTTTGCCTTCCTTGATGGCGGGGATGAATCGAGCTTTTTCCATCAGTTTAACAACCTGTTCGTCAACCGAAGGATGCAGGCCCTCAATAATGATCACACCGGACACGGAGCTATCCGGATGCACATCAAAACTAAGCTGAATGGTTCCTTCATGCAGCTTGTTTTCATCGTTCAATCGCATATTTTTTTGAATGTAATTAGCAAGTGCATCTTCTTTGCCGGGATAAGATGGTAGTTGATCTCCCGGACTTTGAGCTTTTAGCCCTTTCGAAAATCCAATAAAAAAAAGCAGCAGAAGAGAGAGTCGAAAGCGGAACATAAACCAAAGAAACACATTTTTTTATTTACGAGAGGCTTGAATTTTCAGTTAAGAATGTATAGGTTCGCCGCAATGTTTGCGAGAATTTTACTGATTTTTTTACTTCTGACGAGGGCTATTTCAATGGCTCAGAATCCCGAATCTGCCCTGCAGCTTGCAAGGGAGAAAGCAAAGCAAAAAAAATACCGGGAGGCAGTCATCGAGTATGACAAAGTGCTAAGCAAGCAAAAAGATAATTTTATTGCCTACGCTGAGCGCGGACAAGCCAAGTATGAAATGGGTAAAAAGGAAGATGCTTACAAGGATTTTGATAAAGCAGTAGCACTTAATAAAGATTACTTTCAATCTTTGATGGTGAGGGCATCAGCCCATGAAAAAGATGGGAATTTTGCTCGTGCCATCGAGGATTACACCCGTGTGATACAGGTAAATCCAGCCAATACAGAGGCTCCTGTACTAAGGGGAATGGCCCTTATAAAACTGGGAAAATACCGTGAAGCCGAAAAAGATTTCGATGCAACTTTATCCAGATCT
>Ga0068872_10002811_pt1 | contig 13523 bp, 12 predicted proteins | sample NOAtaG_7_FD_66441 | JGI IMG/M metagenome (GOLD analysis project Ga0068872, IMG submission 66441) | Freshwater lake microbial communities from Lake Erie, under a cyanobacterial bloom - NOAA_Erie_Diel1S_2200h metaG | ecosystem: Environmental > Aquatic > Freshwater > Lake | place: USA: Ohio, Lake...
CCGCCGACTGGAGCCGCCCCGAGGCCCGCCGGGCGAAGATCCCCTACGACCCCGTCCCCGGCCTGGAGGTCGACGCGGCGACGGGCGAGGCGACGGTGGAGACCTACACCACCACCACGACCCGCTCGGGGCCGGCCATCGTGGTCATCGCCCGCCTGCAGGACGGTCGCCGCGCCGCCGCCAACCAGGCCTCGGAGGCCGCGTTCGGGGAGCTGGCCGCCCGCGAGCCCATCGGCCGCCGGGTCCGTCTGGAGACCGACGCCGAGGGCTTCAACCGCTTCACCTTCATCGACTGAGGGCGTCGAGCTCGGTCAGCCGCGCCCGGCTCCAGGGGCTCTCCGGCCGCTCGGCGAGGCGTTCGTCGACCAGCACCCGGGCGAAGCCCGTCTCGCCGGCGCGCAGGGCCGCGACCAGCAGGGTCCTCTGCCAGGCGTCGCGCTGGGCGTGGCTGCCGCCGAACACCGACAGGAGGCGTCGCACGGGGGCCAGGAAGGCGACGCTCGCTTCAAAGTCGTCCTCGGCGAAGGCCAGCACCCCCTGCGCCGCCGGGAGCCCCGCTGACCGCAGGGCCTGGGCGTTGGTCGCCGACGGGTCCGGGTGGGCCGCCCCCGCCGCCATCCGGTCCACAAGCGCCCGGGCCCGGTCCAGCCGTCCGGCGCCGCAGTGGGCGAGGACAGCGTGCAGGTCGTTGAAGGCGTACCAGGCGCCCTCGTCGCGCAGGGCCCATTCGTCCGAGAGCCGGTCCCAGCGCCCGCCCGCCTCCACCCCGTCCAGCTTCAGCCGCCAGAGCAGGCCCGCCGAGTCGATCAGGGTCATGGCCAGGGGATCGGGTCCGCCGTCCCAGACCGCTCCGTCGTGCAGGGCCAGGGCCCGCTCCGGCCCGTCGCTCTCCAGGGCGAAGAGGGCCGCGTGCCAGGAGGTGTGGACCTTCAGGAAGTGGTCATGCCCCCAGTCCGCCCGACGGGCCTCCAGCAGGTCGAGCCCCGCCTGGGACCGGCCTTGCATCTCCAGCACGTGAACCAGGGCGTGCTGGGCCCAGACGTCCCGGGGCGCGGCCTCCAGGGCCCGCCGTGCGGCGGCCTCGGCGGCCGGATAGTCGCCCAGCTCCTCCAGCCCGAAGGCCTGCAGGCCGTGCAGGTAAGGATAGGCCGGATCGGCCGGGTCCCAGGCCTCCAGGGCCTTCGCGGGGCGGCTGCGCAGCCGGGCCGCATCGCCCAGGAAGAAGTCCAGCTGATGGCCGGCGTTCAGGGCGATCGGGTCCGTGGGCCAGGCCTCGAGCAGGTCGTCCAGGCGGCGACTGGCCCCGGACCAGTCCCCCGCCGCCCAGGCCCGGATCACCGCCAGGTGGGCCGCCTCCCGGGCGTCGGCGGGGGCGATCTCGCCCATCCGCGCCAGGCCGGCGGCGCCGGGTCCGCGCTCCGAGGACATCAGGCCGAGATAGGCGCCCAGCATCCGCCCCAGGGCGCAGTCCGGGTCCGACGCTGCGGTCTTCAGGAAGCCCATGGCCTCGGGCCGCATGGCGAACAGTGCCCCGACCGCCTGCTCCAGGGCGCTCACCGCCTCCGGGTCCCCCCGCGTCTCCAGTCCGAAACGGTCCTTCATGTGCGCGCGACTCCTCCGGGCCGCCTGATCTTGCCATGCGCCCTGCGCCGGTCCAGAGGAGACCGCCGCTCCGCTTCAAGGTCAGACATGTCCCAGGGCCCCGCCTTCTCAGAACAGACCCGCGCCGCCGCCGAGGCCCTCATCGCCCAGTACGGTGAGGACGCCGAGGTGATCGCCACCCTGCGCGCGGCCGAGTTCGCCGCCCTGGGCGACCGCAAGGGCCTGGCCGACTGGGATGACATCATCGCCTGCGTCGCCGTCCTCCAGGCCGGGGGGACGGGCGGGGCGACCCTCAACTGAGGCGCGCGGCCCTCCGCCTCAGTTCCCGTACCGGAAGATCGGGTCGTCCAGGTCGATCTTCGGCAGCTCGTCCTTTTCGCGCCAGTAGTCCTGAGAATGGCGCCATTCCGGCTTGTTCCCCGCCTTGGGCAGCAGGTGGCCGCCGCGCTGCAGGTAGCCGGGGTTGAAGTCCTCGGGGTCCATCCAGGGACCCAGCTGCATGTCCTTGTCCTCGGGCCGCAGCTCGGGCGTCACCCGCTTCACGCCCTTTGTCTTCATGTGGTTGAGGAGGCGGCAGACGAAGTCGCCCAGCAGGTCCACCCGCAGGGTCCAGCTGGCGCGGAAATAGCCGAACACCCAGACCAGGTTCGGCACGCCGGTGAACATCATGCCGCGGTAGGTCACGGTCTGGGACAGGTCGAGGGGCTTGCCATCCACGGTCATCTGGATGTCGCCCAGGACGCTGAGGTGGAAGCCCGTGGCGGTAACGACGATGTCGGCCTCGATCACCCTGCCGGACTTCAGCTTCACGCCTTCCGGCACGAAGCGGTCGATCTCGTCGGTCACCACGCTGGCGTGGCCGTCGATCACCGCCTTGAAGAGGTCCCCGTCCGGGACGAAGGCGATCCGCTGGCTCCAGGGCCGGTACTTGGGCGTGAAGTGTTCCGTCACCGCCTCGTCCCCCAGGAAGGCGCGCACCCCGGACAGCAGCTCATCCCGCACGGCCTCCGGCTCCTCGAAGGAGCGGCGGGTGAACTCGCCGCCGTCGAACAGGATCTTGCGGCGGACGATCTCGTGGATCCAGGTCTCGTCGATCTCCAGCTGGCGCAGGATGTCGGCCAGCTCGTTGGCGTTCCGGCCGGGAATGAAATAGGTCGGCGAGCGCTGCAGCATGGTCACGTGGGCGCACTTGCCGGCGATGGCGGGCACAAGGGTCGCGGCCGTCGCACCGGAGCCGATCAGCAGCACCTTCTTGCCGGTGAGGTCGAGGTCCGTGGGCCAGTTCTGCGGATGCACGATCCGGCCGGAATAGTCCTCGATTCCCTCCCACTCGGGGGTGTAGCCGACGTCGTGGCGATAATAGCCCTGGCACATCCACAGGAAGTTGCAGGTGAAGCTCACCGTTTCATTCGTGTCGAGGCGCACCGCCTCCACCGTCCAGGTGTTGTCCAGGCTGGACCAGGAGGTCTTCAGAATCTTGTGCCGGTAGCGGATGTGCCGACCGATGTCGTTCTCCTCGATCACCTCGCCCATGTACTTCAGGATCTCCTCGGCAGAGGCGATCGGGGCGTTGACCCAGGGTTTGAAGCGGTAACCGAAGGTGTAGAGGTCGCTGTCCGAGCGGATGCCCGGGTATTTGTGGGTGTTCCAGGTGCCGCCGAAGGTCTCCTGAGTCTCCAGGATGACGTAGCTCGTCCCCGGCGTCTGGGTCTTCAGATGGTAGGCGCCGCCGATCCCGGAAATCCCGGCGCCGACGATCAGGACGTCGAAGTGCTCGGTCTTGGTCGCCGCCTCACGGTCCAGAGTTTCGGTTGCGCCCATGGAAGCTCCTCGCCTGCCTGCCTGTCCGTCCATCCCGTGCTGCGGTGGCGCCTCCGGACCCCGACCCTCACCAGGGGGGTGGGCTTGGGCCCGGACCCGAAGACGCGACAGCACTGTGCGAACCATGACGCACCCGGCTCATTGATCAAGATCAATAAGCTGTCCGGCGCTGGCGGACTCAGCCCCTCAGTTTGGCGCCGGTCGCCTTCTCGGCCGCCGCGACGATCCGGGCCGAGAGGGCCTCGATGTCCGCGTCGGTCAGGGTCCGGTCCTGGGGCTGGACCTGCACCTCCACAGCTACAGACCTGAAACCCTCCGGCACCCCGGCGCCTTGGTAGACGTCGAAGATCCGCGCCCCGGTGATCAGGGCCTTGTCGGCGGCCAGGATCGGCCGGACCAGGTCCCCCGCCTGGACGGACCCGGCCAGCAGGAAGGCGAAGTCCCGGGTCAGGGGCATGAGGGGAGAGGGCTGGAAGGCCGGCCGGGTCTTGACCTCCCGCCGCTTGGGCTCGGGAAGCAGGTCCAGGTAGAGCTCGAAGCCCAGCACCGGGCCGTCGACGTCCAGGGCCTTAAGGACGGCGGGATGGATCTCTCCGAACTCGGCGATCACCGTCTTAGGGCCCAGCTGGAGCCGGGCCGAGCGGCCGGGACTCCACCAGGGGGAGGAGTCGCCCTGCACGGTTTGCAGGGCCGGCGCGCCGATTTCGCCGAGCAGGGCCTCAAGGTCGCCCTTGAGGGCGAAGAGGGCGTCCACGTCACGGCCGTCCCAGCGCCGGGCGGGATGAGGCGAGACGACGGCGGCGATCACAGTGGCCTGGTCCCCGGGCTGATCGCCCCGGTAGATCGGCCCGATCTCGAAGAGGGCGGCGTCGGGATAGCCCCGCCGGGCGTTGCGCCCCGCCGCCTCGATGAGGTTCGGCAGGACGGACGGCCGCATGCAGTCCAGGTCCGCCGCGATGGGGTTGGACAGGACAAGTTCGGGGGCGCCGCCGCCAAAGCGCTCGGCTGTCGCCCGCTTCATGAAGCTCCAGGTCACCGCTTCGGCGTAACCCGCCGCCGCCAGGGCCCGGCGGGCGATCCGCATGCGGGTCTGCCGGGGGGTCAGGACGCCTCCCGGCGGAGGGGCGATAGCGGGCAGGGGCGTGGCGGGCAGGGCGCCGTATCCGGCGATCCGCGCCACCTCCTCGACCAGGTCGGCCTTGCCCTCCACGTCCCGCCGCCAGGAGGGCGGCGCCACGACGTCGCCGTCCAGGCCGAAGCCCAGGTCGGCCAGGATGGCGTCGATGCGGGTCCGGTCCAGGGACAGTCCCGACAGGGCCTGGACGTAGTTCCGGTCGAAAGTGAAGGGCGCGGGCCGCGCCGGCGCCTGTCCCGCCAGCACCGCTTCCGAGGCTTCGCCGCCGCAGATGTCCAGGATCAGCCGGGTGGCGAGCTCCAGTCCGGGCAACAGGCTCTCGGGGTCCACCCCGCGGGCGAAGCGGTACTGGGCGTCAGAGGCGATGCCCAGGGTCCGCCCGGTCTGGGCGATCCGGATGGGATCGAACCAGGCGCTCTCGATGAAGACGTCCGTCGTGGTCTCCGCGCAGCCGGTGGAGGCGCCGCCCATCACCCCGCCCAGACCGATGGCGCCCGAGGCGTCGCCGATGACGCAGGTCTCGGGTCCGGCGGCGTAGGTCTTGCCGTCCAGGGCCTCCACGCGCTCGCCCTCGCGGCCCAGCCGGGCCTCGATCCAGCCTCCGGACAGCCTGGCCGCATCGTAGACGTGCAGGGGCCGGGCCCGGTCGAAGGTGATCAGATTGGTGATGTCCACCAGGGCGCTGATGGGCCTCAGGCCGATGGAGAGCAGCTTCCTCTGGAGCCAGTCTGGCGAGGGCCCATTGCGGACGCCCCGGATCAGGCGTCCGGCGAAGGCCGGGCAGGCGCCGCTGTCGTCCAGCCGGATCTGGACCGGGCAGGGGAAGCCCCCGGCCACGGGGGTGATGGCGGGGGTCTTCAGCCGGCCCAGGCCGGCGGCGGCCAGGTCCCGGGCGACGCCGTCCACGCCAAGCCAGTCGGGCCGGTTCGGCGTCACCTCGAAGTCGATCACCGCCTCCACGCCCAGGGCCTGGGCGGCGGGGGTTCCCACCGCCAGCCCGCCGTCCAGTTCGAGGATGCCGTCGGACTCCTCAGCGGTCTGGAGTTCGGCGGCCGAGCACAGCATGCCGTTGGACACGACGCCGCGCACAGGCCGGGCCTCCAGCACCACGCCGTTGGCGGGGATGCAGGCGCCGATGGGGGCGTAGATGGTGGTCAGGCCGGCCCGGGCGTTGGGCGCCCCGCAGACGATTTCCTTGCGGCCGTCGACCGTATCGACCTGGCAGACCCGCAGCCGGTCGGCGTTGGGATGCTGGACGGCCTCGACGATGCGCGCGACCGAGAAGGCGGCCAGGCGCGCGCCGGGGTCATCCACATGCTCGACCTCCAGGCCGGCCATGGTCATGGCCTCGACCACCTCGGCGACCGAGGCGGAGGTGTCGAGGTGCTCGCGGAGCCAGGACAGGGTGAACTTCATCTCAGGTCTCCTAGCTCAGGCCCGAGGCGGGATTGGGGGCGGCGAAGGCGGAAAAGCCGTAGTGGGCCAGCCAGCGGACATCGGCGGCGAACATGTCGCGCAGGTCGGGCATGCCGTACTTCAGCACCCCCAGCCGGTCGACGCCGCAGCCGAAGGCGAAGCCCTGCCAGACATCGGGATCGAGGCCGCAGTTCCGCAGGACGTTGGGATGCACCATCCCGCAGCCCAGGATCTCCAGCCAGTCCTCGCCCTCGCCTATCCGCACCTCGCCGCCGGAGCGGTCGCACTTCACGTCTATCTCGGCCGAGGGCTCGGTGAAGGGGAAGTGGTGGGGGCGGAACCGAGTGGTCACCCGGTCGGTCTCGAAGAACCGGGCGATGAAGGTCTCCAGGGTCCACTTCAGGTGGCCCATGTGGATGCCCTTGTCGATCACCAGGCCCTCGATCTGGTGGAACATGGGGGTATGTGTCTGGTCGGAATCCTGCCGGAAGGTCCGGCCCGGCACGATGACGCGGATCGGCGGCTCCTGTCCCGTGGCGATCCAGGACGGGAGCTTCTCGCTTGTCCGGTTCATGACCCGCACCTGCACCGGTGAGGTGTGGGTGCGCAGGACCTTGCGCTCGCCATGGGCGTCGGGCGGCAGGAAGAAGGTGTCGTGCATCTCCCGCGCCGGGTGCTTGGGCGGGAAGTTCAGGGCCGTGAAGTTGTTGAAGTCGGTCTCGATGTCCGGCCCCTCGGCGACACCGAACCCCATGTCGGCGAAGACGGCGACCAGCTCGTCCATGACCTGCATGGTCGGGTGCACGCCCCCCCGGCGGCGGGGCGGGGCGGGCAGGGACAGGTCCACGCGGCTGGCGGCGAGCTGCGCCTCGAGCTCCGCCGCCTCCAGCTCGGCCTTGCGGGCCTCGATGCGGGCGGCCAGCCGGTCGCGCATCTGGTTGATCTGGGGGCCGAGGACCTTGCGTTCCTCCAGGCTCACCGAGCCCAGGGTGCGGGCCAGCAGGGTGACGTTCCCCGACTTGCCCAGGATGGCGACGCGCGCCTCGTCCAGGGCGGCCAGGTCGGCGGCCCCGTCGATCCGGGTCAGGTTATTGCTTTCCAGTTCGGCGATGTCGGTCATGAGCCTTGCTCGGCGGCGAGAGGGGCGGGACGTGAGGGCGGAGACGGGAGGGCGCAAGCAAAAAGCCCCCCGGACGCGCCGGGGGGCTTCTGATTGCAGCAGAGCCATGGGGCTCCGGGCGTCAGGCCAGGGCGGCGCGAACCTTGTCGGCGATGGCCTTGAAGCCGACCGGATCGTTGCCGGCGATGTCCGCCAGCACCTTGCGGTCCATCTGGACCCCGGCCAGTTCAAGGCCGTGGATAAATCGGGCGTAGGTCATGCCTTCCAGGCGGGCCGCGGCGTTGATCCGCTGGATCCACAGGGACCGGAAGCTGCGCTTGCGCACCTTGCGGTCGCGGTAGGCGTACTGGCCGGCCTTGTCGACCGCGGCCTTGGCGGCGCGGATGGTGTTCTTGCGGCGGCCATAGAAGCCGGCGGCCTTCTCAAGAACCTTCTTGTGGCGGGCGTGGGCGGTGACGCCCCTCTTTACACGTGCCATGCGTCAGGTCCTCCGATCAAAGGCCGTAGGGCAGGAAGATGCGGATGATCTTGGCGTCGGCCTCGGTCATCACCTTCGTGCCCCGGTTCTGGCGGATGTACTTGGCGTTGTGGCTGATGAGGCGGTGGCGCTTGCCCGCCACGCCGGCCTTGAGCTTGCCGGTCGCGGTGAGCTTGAAGCGCTTCTTCGCCCCCGACTTGGTCTTCAGTTTCGGCATTTCACGTCGGAACCTTCCGGCCCCGTCCTCTGGCGTATTGATGAGCCGCCCTGGCATGCCTTTGGCCAGGCGGCTCCGAAGGGGCGGGTGAGTACGCCAAAAGGGTCGCCGGGGCAAGCCCCAGCGGATCCAGCTTTGGGGTTGGACAAGCCGCTCAGGGCAGCGAGAAGCCAATGCGAAGCTTGAGCTGGTCCCGGGTCGCCGCCTCGAATGCGTCTGGCCAAGCGGCGCCCACCTCGGCGGCAAGTCGCCGTGCTCGGGGCAGGAACAGAGCCGCCACGGCCCGATTGCCGGCAAAGGCGCTGTCCCGGTCGGCAGTGACGGCAGGGAGGCCCTCGAGTGCCTGACGCTGTTCGGTGGTAAGGAGCGTGTTGAGATGCAGGGCGCCTCCGCGATCAGCGGTAGAGAGGCGATTCTCCTCAAGCATCAGGTCGATTGTCAGGCGCCGAAGGAGTTCCATGCCAGCCTGCGCCAAAAGCCACTCCCCGCGACCCACGGCGACCGGGAAGAGCCCGAGGACCCGCAGGAACTCATTAACGATCTTGAGGATCGTCTCAGGCGACGGCTGATAGTCAATCCGAACCTGCATCGGCGGTCCGGAGGCTCCGCGGTTGAAGATCTGGGTCAGCCGGGCGGAGTCGTGCATTTGCAGTTCTGGCGGCTCGAGAAAGAGGATGTCAAACCTCTCCCATGTCCGGGTAACGACGTTAAGGACACGGTCGCCGAACAGAAGATTGACCAGTACGACAGGGACGATCTCGTCAGCCCGCTCGGCATACTCCCGCCCGATCCGGCTTGCCGGCGGATCGCCAACGCGCGCGATGACGTCAACGTCGCTGTAGTCGTCGCCGCCGCCCTGCCCAAGGCTGCCTGAAAGCCAAAGGCCGTCGATCCGGGGATCGTTCCAGAGCGTCTGCTCGATGGCTGCGAGCAAGGCGGACTGCGCAGCGGTTAGCGGCATGGCTCTTCACCGTCAGTTCTTCAGGCTGCTGGTTCATACCCAGAGGCCAGAACCGACGTTAACCCAGACGACCCCGACCCTCCAGCCAGTCCATCAGCGCGTGGTCGATCCGGGTCTGCCAGCCGGGGCCCGTGGCCCGGAACTGTTCGAGCACTTCGCGTGAAAGTCGAAGCGTGGTCCTCTGCTTGGTGACCGCCGCTCTCGGGCGCCCGCGGAGCTTTCGCTGCAGGCCTTCGGGAAGGGCCTCGAGCCTCACGGCGGCGGCGGCCATGGCCTCGGTCCACTCCGGATTGTCGGCGTCGGGCCGGGAGGCTCTATCGGTGGCGGGCATGAAGTCTGATCTCCCTTGCATTGGCCTTCCGGAAGCTGATCACACGAATCCCCGCCTGTGTTTCCATGAACACCAGGGCGTGTAGCCGGCCTTGCACGTATCCCAAGGCGGCGTAGCGCGTCTCGGGTTAGGCGCGTCGGCTGTCGACCCAGATCAGCGCCGTGGTGAAATCGAACCCGACGGCGTCTTCAAAGCCAAAGCCGCGCTCACGCCGGTTCCGTTCGCTCTTCGCCGGATCGAACTCGATATCCATTTATTTTATGTGCATACAAAAATGTCCGTCAACCTTCCGCGCCAAAGACAGAACGGGCATTGGGGCGTTTTTCCGGCGTCCCGCTATCGGGGCAGGGGGGGCGCCCGCCGGCTCGCGGAAAGGGCGAGGAAGATCGCCGGCGCCACCAGTGCTGCGCCGAGCACGAAGGGCGCATTGATGTTCACCGGGAAGACCAGGCCGGCGCAGAATGGCCCGGCCACCCGGGACAGGGCGCCGCAGGCGTTGTTCAGCCCCTGGATCTGTCCCTGCCGGTGGGGGTCTGCGGTGCGTGAGATCATCGACGCCACATTGGGGAAGGCCACGGACTGGCCGACGGCGGTCAGGCACATCAGGGCGGTGGTCGTCACGGCGCTCGGCGAGACCACAAGGAGCCCAGAGCCCAGGACCGTTATCCCCATCCCCACCGCCAGCATCCGGCCTTCGCCGAACCGTTCTGACAGCGGGCCGGTCAGGAACATCTGGGCGATCGCCGCCGAGACGCCCACGAAGGCGAAGCAGACGCCGATCTCCCGGGGGGTCCAGCCCAGCCGCTCGTTGGCCCAGAGCCCGAAGATCGACTCGATCCCGGTGAAGGCGAACCCGACGATGAAGGACAGCAGCATCAGGCGGCCGAGGACCGGGTTCTCCACCATGTCCTTGAGACCCGACAGCAGGCGGACCCTGCGGGACTCCACCCCCCGGCGGTGGTTGCTCTCCCGGATGATGATCAGGATCGCCAGCACGCAGGACCCCGCCAGCGCCGAAGCGACGAAGAGGGGTAGGCGGAAGCCCTCCGGACCGGCGTCCGGGTTGGCCAGGAGGCCGCCGAGCGAGGGCCCCACGATCATGCCCACATTCCAGGCTGCGCCCTGGTAGGACATCTGCCGGGTCAGCTGCTCCGGCGGGGTGACATCGGCCAGGTATCCCTGGATGACCGCGCCGTTCCCTGACGCCAGGCCCCCGATCAGGCGGATGACGAAGGCGGCCAGGATGTTGGGCGCAAAGGCCAGGGCCAGGTAGCAAAGGCAGTTGCCCGTGATCGTCAGGATCAGGATGGGCTTGCGCCCAAAGCGGTCGGACAGCCGGCCCCAGAGCGGCTCGCCGAAGAAGGCGCCGATCGAGTAGGCCGAGAAAATCAGGGCGATCTGCCAGGCCGGGGCGTCGAAGGACTTGGCGTAGAAGGGCAGCAGCGGAATGATGATTCCGAAGCCCAGCAGGTTGATGAAGATCACCGACGTCAGGGCGATCGCCGCATAGGGCGATGCAGGCTCTGGCGGGCGGGCGGCCTCCGACATGGCCCGGTTGTTAGGGCTCGCAGGTCGATGGGGCAAGGGCGGGCGACAGCGGAAACCGGCGTCGCCCGGGGAGGAGACCTACTTCGGCGCCAGGATCATGATCATCTGGCGGCCCTCCATGCGGGGCTCATACTCGACCTTGGCCACCGGCTCGAAGTCGGCCTTCACCTGCTGGAGGAGTTTCATGCCCAGCTCCGGGTGGGCGAGCTCGCGGCCGCGGAAGCGAAGCGTCACCTTGACCTTGTCGCCTTCACCGAAGAACCGGTGCATGGACCGCGCCTTGACCTCATAGTCATGAGTGTCGATGTTCGGCCGCAGCTTGATCTCCTTGATCTCCACGACCTTCTGGCGCTTGCGGGCCTCGTTCTTCTTCTTCTGTTCCTGGAACTTGAACTTGCCGTAGTCCAGAATCTTGCAGACAGGCGGGTCGGCGTTCGGAACGATCTCGACCAGGTCGAGCCCGGCTTCCTCGGCGGCCTCCAGTGCGGAAGAGGTGGGCATCACCCCCTGCTTCTCGCCATGCTGATCGATCAGCAGGACCCGGGGGACTCGGATGTCTTCGTTGATGCGCGGACCGTCTTTGACGGGCGGCGCCTGCATGGGCCGGCGAATAGGCTTTTGCTCCTCAGTCTGTTTCGGCGGGACGCGCGGGACGGAGCCCGACGCATGTCGATATATGACCCCCTGGGCCCCTGCGATCAAGCACTGCCTTCCAGGGGAAGCAGGCTGTTCGCCGCGCGCTCGACCGTCATCGGGTCCAGCCCCGCCAGGTCGTCGGTCTGGATGACGATCACATGTCCCCTGGGCGCCGACAGGCCCGGGTCCGATGCGCGGGAGAAGAGGGCCACGGTCGGGGCTCCCGCGGCTGAGGCCAGATGGAGCGGTCCGGTGTCGTTGCCCACCACCAGGGCGGTCTCGGCCCCCAGCAGGGCGACGGTCGCAAAGTCGGTCCTTCCGGTCAGGTCTCTCGCCTGGGGAAGGCTCCTCTGGATCTCCCGCGCCAGGGCGCTTTCCTGGGGGCCGCCGATCACGACGATGTCGTACCCCCTGGCGTGAAGCCGCCGGGCGAGCCGGCCATAGCCCTCGGCCGGCCATCTCTTGTCCAGCCGGTGGGCCGAGCCGCCGGGAATCAGCATGATGAATGGCCGATCGGCGCGCCGCCTCCGGTCCCGCCCGGCGCTGCCGATCCAGGACAGGTCGGGCGGCGGCGCAGAAAAGGGCGTGGTCGGGGCGTCCGGCCAGATCCCCGCCGATTTCAGCTGGTCGGCCTGGCGCTCCAGGGTGTGCATCAGGTCCTTGCCGGGCGTTCGGTGCGGCAGGGCGCAGCCGAAGGCCACGCCCGACCAGGCCGGGGGGAAGGGCCAGAGCAGGAGAAAAAGGCGGGCGGAGGCGGCGGAGGTCTGGAGATCATAGACCCGACCAAAGCGCCCCGCCTTCAACCGCCGGCGGAGGGCCATCCACTCGCCGGCGCCCTCCGGCTTGCCGCCCGCATCCACCTCGTCGAAATAGGGGCAGGCCCGGGCGAGGGCCTCGAAGGGCGGGGTGGTCAGCAGGGTTATATGCGCCTTCGGATGGGCTTCCCGGATGCGCTTCATCGCCGCCAGGGCCAGCACGAAGTCGCCGAGGGCCGACAGCTTGATCACCAGGACCTTGCGGATCTCGCGGCTCATTTCCCGACTTCCCGCGCCTTGAGGAGCTGCTCATACACCGCCAGGGTCGCCGCGCACATGGCGTCGTTCGAGTAGAGCCGCGTCGCCCGTTCCCGGGCCGTCCGTCCCAGGGCGGCCAGGCCCTCGCGGCCCACGTCGGAGGCGGCGGCCATGGCGCGGGTCCAGGCGTCGATGTCCCCCGGCGCCGCCCGCCAGCCCGTCTGGCCGGGCAGGACCGTCTCGGTCGTCCCCCCGTGGTCCGAGGCGATCACCGGCCGCCCCATGACCTGGGGCTCCACCGCCGCCCGACCGAAGGACTCCGGCACGAGGGTGGGCAAGAGGGCGATGTCCGCCGCCAGGAAGGCCGCCGGCATGTCGTCACAGTGCCCGACCAGCCGGACTACGCCCTCCAGCCCCGCCTCGCGCACCCTGGCCTCGAGGGACTGTCGGAAGGCCGTCCGGCCCTGGTCGTCGCCCGCGAAGATCACCCGAAGGTCGCGCCCCTCGCCCTTGAGGCGGGCCGTGGCGGCGATGACCGTCTCGTGGCCCTTGATCGGGGTCAGGCGGCCGGCCAGCAGGAAGACCAGGGGCCCCTCTCCCGCCGGCGGCAGGCCCCAGGCCCCCTTAAGAGCCTCGACACGTTCCGCCGCCACGTGCACGGGGTCGAAGCGCTCCAGGTCCACGCCCCGCGGGATGGAGACGACCTTCTCCGGCGCGATCCCGTGCTCTGTCAGGACATGGTTTCGCGTGTAGTCGGAGTTGGCGATCACCCGGTCCACCCGGGTCATGACGGCGTTGTACCAGCGCTTCAGCCCGCTCTCGGCGAGGTAGATGCCGTGGTAGGTGGCCACGGTCGGGACGCCTTCCGCCCTCGCCGCCCACAGGGCCGGGAAGGCCGGCGCCCGTGAGCGCACGTGGACCAGGCTGACCCTCCGCTCACGGATGACCCGGCGCAGGGCCCGGGCGGTCTGCAGCATGACCAGGGGATTCTTGCTCTGCATGGGCAGACGGACCAGCTCGCCTCCCGCCGCCGCGAGTGCCGCCTCCATGCGCCCGCCCGCGCTCGCCACCAGAGCCTGGCCGCCGGCGGCGACCACGGCGCGGCCGACGTCCAGCGTCGTCTGCTCGGCGCCGCCGGTTTCCAGCTCGGGGACGACCTGCAGGAGGGTGAAGTTCGGAGGAAGGCTCACCGCGCCCTGATAGCGCAGGCCGGCGCCGGGCGCTATGCAGGCGCCATGCAGGAGA
>Ga0068872_10002813_pt1 | contig 13518 bp, 10 predicted proteins | sample NOAtaG_7_FD_66441 | JGI IMG/M metagenome (GOLD analysis project Ga0068872, IMG submission 66441) | Freshwater lake microbial communities from Lake Erie, under a cyanobacterial bloom - NOAA_Erie_Diel1S_2200h metaG | ecosystem: Environmental > Aquatic > Freshwater > Lake | place: USA: Ohio, Lake...
GTCCTGCAGCAGCTCGGCCAGCAGGAAGTGCTGACCCGGGGTGGCCGCATCCTGCGGGTACGACGCGATGAACTCGCCGTACCAGCGCCGTGCCTGGGCGACATCGTCGGCTGCGGCGGCAGCCTTCGGCCCCCCCGCGGTCTGCTGCGCAGTGGCGTGGTGGTGGCGGGCCAGCGTCAGCAGGTGCGCCTTGACCAGCGGCTGGGCCTGGGTCCAGACCTCCGGGTGCGGCTGGCGCAGTGCGCTGCCGGCGCCGTAGCGGGCCACGAAGTCGCGCTTGGCCGCCAGCGCCGGGGTCTGGAAGCCCGCCGCCTCGAGCACCGCGATGCTCTGCGACAGCATCGCCGGCGCTTGCGGGTGCAGCGGCTGCGCGGCGGCAAAGGCGGTCAAGGTGTCGGTCGCGTCCTTGACACGCTCCTGGCGCAGGTACAAGGCCGCAAGCTCCTGGTGCAGGCGGTGTTCGTAGCCGCGGCGCATCGGCGTCGTCACCAGAGGCGCGATGCTGTTCGTGCCCTGCAGCCCGGCCAGGGTGATGCCGACGATGCGCAGCGTGTCGGCCAGCAACTCGCGCTCGGCACGCGACAAGGGGTCGGCCGCGGCACTGGCCGGTGCCGGCAGCGCGGCGGCCACCGGGTCCTGGCTCGGGTCGCGGCCGGCCTCGGGCGCGCTGCCGATCAGCCGGTCGAGTACGGTCATGAAGGGCTGCAGGCCTTCTTCGCTGCGGTTGCTCTTGTAGAGCGACCAGCCCTGCATGTAGAGCGCCCGTTCGCGCAGGGGCGACGGCTCGCGGGTCGGCTGCGTCGCGGTGGTTGCCAGCACCGCGGCGTAAGCACGTTCGGCCTGCGCCCAGCGGCTGCTGGAGAACAGGATCTCGCCACGGCGGAACTGCGCCTCTTCGGCATGCACGCTGCCGGGGTGCTGCTGGACCAGGCGGGTCAGCGTGGCCAGCGGCACGTCCAGGGCATTGGCCGGCGCACCGGGCAGCGACGCCGCCTGCTCCTGGGCCCGCGCCAGCTGGTACAACACGGTGTCTTCACCTGGCGCGCCAGGGAACAGGCGCAGCCGCTCCTCGTAGCGCGCGGCGGCGGCGCGGTAGTCGGGTTCGTCGGCTGCAGGCCCGGCGGCGGCTGCGACCACGGCAGGGCTGGGGCTGGGTGACGCGGCCGGGGCGGCGGCCACCGTCGGCGCCTCGGCCGCCTTGCGATCGGCCTGCAGCATGCCCAGGTCGCCCAGGCGGCGCAGCGCCTCGGCGCGGCGTGCAGCTTCTGCCGGGGTGGCCGGTGCGGCCTTCAGGTAGGACTGCCAGGCGGCGATGGCGGCGGCCTCGCTGGCCGGCGTGACCGGCAGTCGCGTGTCGGGCAGCACCGTCGAGCCATGCTGGCCCAGCGAGGCCAGCGTCGGCGCGGTGTCGGTGGCCTCGGCCCGCTTGAGCTCGCTGCTGCGAAACAGGCCGCAGCCGGGCAGCGCCGCCACCGTGGCGGCCAGGACCAGAAGAGCCGGCGTGCGCCGCGCAGCAAAGGGCCGACGGGTCACCGCAAGCTCCCCGCAGGGCTGCCGGCCGCCTGCGCCTGCTGCGCCTGGTCGAGCAGCTGGGCGCTGGCAAACCGGGCTTGCAGCGCCCAGCCGCCGAGCTTGTCCTGGAGCTGCGCGATCTCGGCGCCGAGTGCCGTCTGCAGCACCGCCTGCTGCTCGCTGGCCAGCGCGACCAGCCTCGGTTGAAGGCCGTCGATGCGGGTTTGCAGCGCGGCAATGCGCGCGGCCAGCGCGGCCAGCCGCCGGGGCTCGTCGACCTGGGCCGCCGCCAGAGACGCGTCGCGACGCTCGGCCTCGACGAGCTGGCGCTCGCCGTCGCGCAGCGCCTTCGTGGCCTGCCAGGCGCGATCGGCATGGCCCTGCGCCAGCGCAAAGGTCCACGCGCCTTCGGCTCGGCGCAGCCGCTCGGTGAGTTCGTCCCGCGCCGCGGCGTCCAGCGGCAGTTCGGCCGCGGCCAGCGTGCGGCGTGACCGTTCGATGCGCTCGCCATAGGCACGCAGCGGCGCGTCGGCGAGCATGGCCCAGTCGCCTTCGGCCTGGGCGCGGTCGAGTTCAACCTTCAGCGCGGCGAGCCGTTCGCGCAGCGGTGCCGGCGAGCGCGCTGCGGCGGCCTCGCGCGTGGGCGACAGCTTGCGCTCGAAGGCGCCGCGCCGCTCGTCGAGCATGGTCACGTAGATCTGGAGTTGGGCTTTTGCATCGACCAGGCGGCCATCGAAGTGGCGCAGGTCGCGCAGGTGGCGCCAGCCGGCCTGGAAGGCGTGTTCGGCGATCAGCGGCGCCAGCTGCGCGGCGTACGGCGGCGGCGACGCGGGCAATGCACTCGCGCTGGCCCAGGCGTGCAGCGCCGGCGCGGCGTTGGCCGCCAGCAGCGCCTGAATGAAGCTGCCGTCGGCCACCGCCTTGGCGGCGCTGGCCAGTGCGCCCTGCTCGCGGTCGTAGTGCGCGATGGCCTGCTCGTAGGCGGACAGCGCCTGGGTCGGCGCGCCCAGGTCGGCCAGTGCGTGCGGCAGCGCGATGTGGGCCTCGAGCACGGCACCGTCGCCGACGGCCGGCGAGCCCGCCGGCGACAGCAGCGTGCGCCAGGCCACCAGCGCCTGGCGCGGCCGGCCGGCGACCGTCTGCGCCCAGCCCAGGGCCAGCAGCGCGCGCCCGGCCTCGGGCCCCTGCAGCCGGATTCGGTTCAGCGCCAGCTCCGCCGCAGTGCCCTCGCCGGCCCGCAGCGCAACGAGGCCAAGCGCCAGGTTGGCGCGGTCGCGCAGGGCCTTCTCTTCGTCGTTGCGCGCCGGGCCGTGCAGCCCCACCAGCTGCAACCAGCGGATCGCGCCTTCGCGGTCACCCTGGCGCAGCAGCGCGACGCCGAGGTTGAAGCGCGCCGTCAGCGTCGCTTCGGTCGGAGCGCCGGGCGGCAAGGTGTTCAGGATCGCGGCCGAACCGGTGGCGTCGCCCTGCAGGAGCCGCAGCTGCGCGCCGAGCAGCACCCGTTCGATCTGCAGCGGCTTGGCCAACTCGCGGCTGCCGATGCGCGCGAGCGCAGCTTCGGCCGCCGCCGTCTCGCCGCGCTCGTGACGCACCCGCGCCAGGTGGTACCAGGCGCGGTCGTGCACCGCCTGAAGGGCCGGATCGGCGAGCACCCGCTCGAAGACCGCGGCCGCGTCGTCGTGCTGGCCCCAGGCCAGCAGCACGCCGCCCCGCAGCAGCTCGGCCTCGGCGGCGTGCGGCGCCAGGCGGGCGAAGTTCTGCGACACGCCGATCGCCATCAGCGTGTCCAGCGTGCGCTCCTGGTGGTGCTGGAACAGCACCTCGCCCCAGTGCGGCGCGCGCACTTCCACCGCCGGCAGCGTCTGCGCGCCGGCCAGGCTCGCCAGCGACCCCATGGCCGCGACGATGAACCCGCGAGAACAGCGCCAGATGCGCATCACTGCCAAACCTTGACCTCGAACTCGGGCTGCAGCTTGGCCTGCACGTCGCGGATGCGCAGCTCGATGTAGCGCGGCTCGCTGCCCTTGTCGAACTTGACCGTGGTGCCGCGCTTGTAGTCGCGCTCGTGCGGGCCGCGGCCGGTGAAGAACGCATCGATCCGGTGCTCGCCGCTCTTCACGTTGGCCAGCACCAGGCGCTGCACGCCACCGCGGTGCAGGGCCTGAACCTCGAGCGGTGAGTACAGATGCTGGGCGACGACCTTGTCGTCGAGCACGACCCGCACCGACTCCAGCTCGAACAGCCGGCCGACGTCCATCGACACGAAGATCGCGACCTGGGTGCCGGCCGGGAACAGCAGCTCCTCTTCGAGGATCAGCAGGTCGCGGTTGAGCTGGATCAGATCGGCCTTGAGCTGCTGGATGCGGGTTTCCAGCGGCGCTGGGGGTGGGGGCGGCGTTGCGGGTGCGGCAGCGCTCGCAACGCTCGCGGCACTCGCCACGCTCGCCGCGACTTCCGGCGCGGAGGCCGCGCTTGCAGGAGCAGACGCGGCGGCAGCGGCAGGGGCCGCGGGCGCCACGGGCTTGTCCTGCGCACCGGCCGGCAAGGCCCAGAGCGCCAGCAGCAGCGGCAGCAGCATCGCCACGGCGAGGGCAACGCCCAGCAGCCGGCTCAGCCAGTGGGTTCGGCGGCGACCGCTTTCGGGCGGCTCGCCGATCGTGGTGTCGAACGAGGTGTCGAGCAGGCCATGCATGGCAAGGTCCTCGGGGTGCGAAATCTAGAAGCGGCCGGCCAGCACCACTTGCATGACGTTGGCGTCGTACGCGTAGGGTCGCTGGTTGCGCAGGTCGATGAACTCGGGGAAGCGGAAACGCTTGCGCTCGAACACGCCGGTGACCTGCACGCCGTAGCGCTCGGCCCAGGCGGCGGCCGGCTTCCAGGTCAGCTTGGCGCCCAGGCCCAGCGAGTTGAAGGCCGAGAGCTGCCGGTTGCGTGTCACGAAGACGGTGTCGACCTGGGCGTTGTCGGCGTAGAACAGCGCCGCCGTCTGCTTGTGGCTGCGCAGCGAGACGTCGAGCAGCCACTGCGGGCCGAACTTTCGCGTGCCGGCGATCTCGATCGTGCGGCCGCGAACATCCCACGTGTCCCAGTAGGCGCGCGCCTCGATCCGCAGCGCGGTGTCGGGCAGCACCTCGGCCAGGCTGCGCAGCTTGACGGCCCGGCCGGTGCGCGTGCGTGGCAGCCGTTCGGGCACGAAGGCGCCGAACACGCGCGCCGCGCGATACGGACTGCCGAGGTAGCCGTCTTCGGAGATCGCCTCGGCGTTCAGGCTCATCAGCCAGCGCGGCGACAGGATCTGGGTCACGCCGGCGCGGTACTGCCAGCGCCGCACGTCGTCGAAGAACACCTCGCGGCGGTCGGTCCGTCCGACCCGGTCGCTGCCGCGCGTGAAGCCGAGCGAGAGCGTCGTCATGCCACCGAAGACATCGGCCGCGACATCGGCATTGACGGCGTTGGCCTCGTAGTCGGGCTCGCGGCTGGTCGAGCCCGACAGCGTCAGCACGCTGTTGCCGACCAGCCAGTCGGCGCCGAAATCCCAGGCGGTGCGCTTCTCCTTGAACGGACTGGCCGTCGTGACGACATCGATCGAGGCATTGCTGACCGCGTCGATGTAGTAGCCCGCCGACAGCGACACCCGCTCGCCGAGCTTCTTGCGCACCAGGAAGGCCGGGCCGTCGGCCTTGACCCCGCCGCCGTCGTAGACGTGGAACATCGCCTCGGCCTTGTCGTCGGGCAGCACCGCGGCCGGGGCGACAGTTGCCGCGCCAGCGGCCGCCAATCCGCTGAACAGCCCCCTCACCCCTGCCCTCTCCCGCCAGCGGGAGAGGGAGTTCGACAGCCAGCGCCACAGTCCCACGGCCCCCTCTCCTGCCAATTCTGGGGAAAGCTCTCCGGCCCCCTCTCCCGCAGGGCGGGAGAGGGCTGGGGTGAGGGTGGGAGAAGTCCCGGCTTCAGTTGCAGCCACAGCCGCCCCCTTGCACGCCCACCGCGCCGCGGGCGCCCTCGCGCACCGAATGGATGTGCTCGCGGTGGCGGTCGGCCAGGCTGGCGCGCGACCACTGCATCACCGGGTCGGTGAGCCGCTCCCGCTCGTAGGGCTTGACCCAGGGCTCGATGGGCTTGATCGCGCAGCCGCTGCCGAGCAGCGCCAGCACGAGCGCCAACGAGGTGCCGACGAGGCCGCGTTCTGGTCGCATCGCGCTCACTCCTTGACCAGCTCGCGGAGCTGGGCTTCGTAGGTCTTCTCCAGGCCGTCGCGGTAGCCGAGGTGGATGTGGCGGACACGGCCGTCGCGGTCCAGCAGCACGGTCGAGGGCATGGCGTCCAGGTCCCAGGCCCGGCTCACGGTCTTGGCGGTGTCGAACAGCGTGGCAAAGCGCAGGTCGAGCTTCTTGGCCATCGCCGCGGCGGCCTTGGCGTCGTTGTCCACCGAAACGCCCAGCAGCAGCACGCCGGCGCTGCGGTACTTGTCGTGCAGCCGGTTCAGGTGCGGCAACTCGATCAGGCACGGGCCGCACCAGGTGGCCCAGAAGTTCACGAGCACGACCTGGCCGCGCTGCTCGGCCAGGCGCAGGTTGCCCCCCAGGCTGCTGGGCAGCGTGAAGTCCGGCGGCAGCGCCTTGGGCTTGACGCTTGTGGCGTGGGCCACGCCGGCAAACCAGGGCGCCACCAGGCTGGCGGTGAGGCCAGCGGCGACGGTGCCGGCAAAGGTGCGGCGGGCCGGGTCGAGATCGGGCGTCGACATCATGGCGGCAGGGTCAGAAGAAGACGCTGGCGGTCAGGCTCAGCTCGGGATTGCGGGTGGTCTCGCGCCGACCCAGCAGGTCGAGCGCGAAGTGGTGCTGGCGAACGTCGGCGCTGATCGCAAAGCGATTCCAGACGAAGACGCGGTAGCCGAAGCCGTAGTGCACGGTCTGCTTGCGCTGGTCGGCGAACTTGGTCGTGCCGATTCCGCCCAGGAGATACAGCGCTGCCGGCATCGCGCGCTTGCCGCCGAGGAACACCTCGCCGGGCAGGATGTTCCAGCCGGCCGCGACGTTGGCGTAGTCCAGTTTCTGCTCCGGTTTGGCGAACAGGCCGCCCGGCAGCACGCGGCGGAAGTTTTCGTCGCTGACGGTGGTCTGGCCGACCGTCGCGAGCACGAAGAAGTCTTCGGTGATGTGGTAGCCCAGCTTGAAGCCGGAAACGTTGCCATTGCCAAAGTTCTGTGTCGAATAGCTACCGGCAAAGGCCGAGACCTCGAAGTCGCGGCTCGGGAACCGCGGCAGCTTGACCTCGCGCCGCACGACCCGCGGTTCGATGGGCTGGGGCGAGGCGGCGGCGGGTACTGGCGAAGACGCCGCCGTCTGGCCGTGAGCCGAAACGGTCGCCATCAGGGCGAGGGCAGCGAACAGGCGGATCGATGACATGGAGGTGTTCGAGGAGGATCAGAACGAAAACGCCAGGCCGGCGGTGAGCGCCCGGTACTCGGGGCTGCGGTCGTCGGCCACGAAGGCGGTGTACAGGGTCCAGTCGGCGCGCACGATCAGGCGGGGGCCGGCGCGCCAGCGCAGGCCGATGCTGGCGCTGGCGAGCCGCGCGTCGGTGAACTTCGCGCCGACGAGGCTCGTGTTCGGGAAGTTGCGGAACTGCCCGAGGCCGACACTGGCAAAGGGCGACCACGCCGCCTGGCCCCAGGGCTCGGCGACCAGCGAGGCGTGCCAGAAATCGGTCCCCGAGAACACGCCCTGGACCTGACCGGTGGCGAGTTCGACACCGAAGATCTCGCTCGCGCGCACATGGGCCCAGAGCTTGAGCATGCTCTCGCCGTCGAAACGTCCCCAGCTGCCCCCCATCTCGACACGACGGGCGAGCAGGCCGTCGACCATCAGATCACGCAACGAAGTGGCACCCCCGGCCAGCGTGCGTTCGATCTGCGCCCGCGGCACCCAGCCGCGAGCACCTTCCTGCGTGCGGACCAGGAACCAGTCCGTGCGCCGCATCTCGATGGCAATCCAACGCCCGCGTTCGACGACAAAGAACACCGGGAAGCCACGCCCCGGGCCGCTGTGCAGTTCCAGGAAGGGGTCCTCGACGGTCAGGTGGCCGTCCGGCACCGGGCGGTCCACGCCCGGCGTGGCCGGCAGGATCTGCGCCTGGCTGGGCAGGGCCAGCAGCAGCAGCAACAGCAGCAGCGACGCCGCCACGCCACCGTGTGCTGGCGCCATGCGGGCTGTCGCCGTCGTGCCTGTCCTCTGTGTCCCTCGCGTCATGCGCGCCCTCGTGGTGTTGTCTTGTGGCCCACTCATGCGGGCGATAGAGCCGTCACGGCCCGCTCATGCGGGCCCTGGGTCGGGGTCATTGGGTGTTGCAAGCCCCCGTGTTCAGATCTGCCGGTGTGAACAAGGCCGCTGCGGCGGGGCTGAACTCGTCCTGGCCCTGCGGCATCGGCCGTTCGATCCAGTATCGGATCAGCCGGGCCGCGGGATCGTCAGGCGACTCGAAGATCAGGCCGCCGCCGTGAAGCACGTTGCGCACCAGGGGCTTGTTCAGCAGCCGGCTCTGCAGCGGCTGGCCGATGGCCACCTCGCCGGCCGACGAGAAGTAGTTGCGGTACATCTCGGTGTTGCGGATCTGCGCCGGGGTCAGCGTCAGATCGACCGGCAGCGCGCTGCCCACCAGGCGCAGGGCACCGCCGGTGCCGCTCGCGTTGTCGTGGCACCCCGCACTGGCGCAGGTGTTGATCGACGGAACGCCGTTGATCACGACCCGCAGCGGCGTGTTCAGCACCGGCTGGATGCAGCGCTGGAAGTAGACGAACGACAGCCGGCCGGCGTTGTTGTCCGCCACCGGCGGGTTGGCGACCTGCGGCGGGTTGTCCAGCGCGCTGTCGCCACCGCCGCAGGCCGACAGGCCAAGGGCCAGGGCCAGCAGCGCAGACCACCGCGCGAAAGGGATCGAAGATCGTCGTGGCATCGTCAGTTGTTGCTGCAGCCGCGCGCGATCCACTGCGAGATGCGGCGGTAGGCGTCACCGGTCGCCGGCAGCAGGGCTTCGGTCTGCGTCAGGGCCCCATTGGGGTGCGGAATGGTCGAGGGCCGCGCAAGCAGCGGGTTGCGTTCAGGGCGGCAAGTGTCGCTGACCATCGACAGCGTCGCACCGTAGTCGCCCTCGGGACTGCCGGTGAGCACGAAGCGATTGCGCTGGAACCCGGCACCCGGGGTGTGACAGTTGACGCACAGCGCACGCAGCGTCGGCTGCACCTCGGCCTCGAAGCTGGTCTGCGACAGCGCGGTCACCGTGCGCAGGTTGCCGGCAGCGGTGAACGGGTCGTTGACGTACTGGCCGCCCAGATCCATCCATTCCGACACCAGGCGCTTCTCCGCCTTGTTCAGCAGCAGCGAGTGGTCGGGCACCGAAACCAGCGTCGGCGTCGAGGCCGGTGGCGCCGGATACGCGACGCGGCTGTCGGCGCCGGCGAGCAGGCTCTGGCCGAACAGGATCTCGCCGAGCCGGCTCTTGCGCGTCTGGCCGGCGGTGCTCATGGCGCCCGAACTGGTGTTGACCAGGGCCGGGCCGCGGATGACTTCCGGCACGCCGTTGACGACCCGGATGCGAGGCTGGCCCGTGGCCGCGTCGAGTTGCGGCTCGCCCATCAGCAGCTCTTCGTAGCTGACGATGCGACCGGTGCCCGAGACCGTGCCCAGCAGGTTGGTGCGCGCCGTCTCGCCGTGGCAGGCGACGCAGGTGTGGCTGCCGCCAGGTCCGCGCACCTTTTCCCAGATCGGCTGGATGTGGTCCGGGTAGTTGACGTAGCCGCGCTGCGGCACGGGCGTCGTCAGGTCGTCGGCCGGGTCGACGTTGCCGGCGTAGCGCAACGCGAGGGTCGGCCGGGCCTGCACGCCGGCCCGGGTGGTGTCGGCCCACACGTCGCTGAACACCGGGCTGGCGGCCAGCAGCAGCGCCGCCGGGTCGAGCCGGGTGCGCAGGCTGGCGAGCGTCTCGCCGCTCTGGTGCTGCGAGGCCATCGACGGCATCAGCGCCGCGGGCATGGTGTTGACGACCGAACCGGCATTCAGCGCCGCACCGCGACGCGGGCTGTGGCAGCCGTCGCAGGTGCGACGCTCGCCGGGGCGGACCTGGATCCAGTTGGTGTGGGTCTGGAAGGCGCGGCCCTGTTCGTCGACCACCGACAGCGCCAGCGGAATGTCGGCCGGCACCTCGAGCTTGAACGAACCGTCGGGTTCGATCGGTGCATAACCGATGATCTGCTGCTGCTCGAAATCGGTCTCGCCGATGGCGCCGCGGGTGCCGGTCATGCCGGAGGGCGGCCCGACGGCGCGGATGGCCCGCACGAAGCGCACCGGCGCGCAGCCATAGGCCGGGTCGGCCGGGTCCTTCATGCGTACCAGATCGGCGACCTGGCTGCGCGTCTCGGTCGGGTCGGCGTTGGCGACCGCCCGCATCGCGATGGCGCGGTCACAGCCGGCGCGGCGGTCGGCCGCGACGAGCATGTTCTCGGACATCCGGTTCAGGCCGTCGGTGTCGTAGACGCTGCGGACCTCGATCAGCGCCATGCCGCGCGCGGCCAGCGCATCGTCCACCGTCGTCGGCTGGGCGGCGCTGGGCTCGGTGCGCGGTTGCAGCGCGATCGGGTCGACGTACATGAAGCCCGGTGGCGGCGCCGCGACCAGGGTCCAGGTCTGGGGGCCGGGGTCGAACATCCACACCGCGTAGGCCGCCGGCGCGTTGTCCTGGATCGGATCGGCAGCACGGTCGGCCATCGAGCGGTTGGCGGTCTGAACGCGCGCGATCTCGTCGGTGGTGAGGTTGGCGCAGGCGGTGACGACGCCGTTGCGGGTCACCTCGCAGGGGCGGTACGACAGCAGGATGCGATCCGTGCCGTCCCACAGCGGGAACGGCGTCGTCACGCGGCCGAAGGTCGACAGCCCGCGACCGTCGGACAGTTGCCGGTCGGTGCCCTGGCGCTGGCCGCCGGCGGCAGGCACGTTGCGCGAGGCCGGGGTGTTGAACTCGCTGTAGTTCGCGGCGTCGATGAACTCCAGCGAGCCGCCTTCCTGGGTGCCCGACAGCGACATCAGCGTGCTGGCCAGGAAGCCCTTGTACTTGCCACGCGGGTCCATCTCGCGCGGGTGCAGGTAGCTGTTGCCCGGGCTGTGTGCGCCGTAGAGCACGAACATGTCGGTGCCGTCGGGCTTGGCCTTGAAGATCGCGAAGCGGTTGCGGTCGCCGACGTGCTCCCAGCGCGAGAACAGGATGTCGCCGTTGGCGCGCACGACCGGGTTGCGCTCATGGCTCATGTTGAAGCTGATCTGCTTCAGGTCGCCGCCCGTGGCGTTGATGGTGTGCAGGTTCAGCACCCGCTCGCGTTCGTACTCGTCCAGCGTGTGGTACGCGCGACCGAAGCGGGTGTCGGTGCTGCTGAAGTGCTGTCGGTTGCTCGCGAAGACCACGCCCCGGTTGGCCGGCAGGTAGGCCGGGTCGACGTCATCGTGCTGGTTGCTTGCCGTGAGACGGCGGAACGTGCCCTGGATCAGCGCGTCGCCTTCGAGCGCGCGCATTTCGTACTCCCAGAGGTTCCAGCGACCCGTGCAGGCCCGCGCGCCCGTGGCCGTGCCGTCCACGGTGGCGGTGTTGCTCGCCGGGCAGCGCATCGCGAAGACGACCTTCCTGCCGTCCGGGCTGGCCTCGGGGTCGGACACATCGCCGACGCCCTGCGTGAAGCGCGCCGTCAGGTTGTGCTCGCGGGCGCTGGGGCTGCTCTTCTCGCGCAGCAGCAGGTCGCCGCCCGGTGCGGTGGGCGTGCCGTCGGTGGGGTTCATGCCCAGCGTGGTGGCGCGCTTGGCATAGACGATGGGCACGTCGCCCTGCACGACGACCGTGTCGCGCGTATCGCCATCTCCGCTGCCGCCCAGGCAGCCGGCGATGGTGGCCGCCACGGCCAGGCCGCCCAGCGCGGCGATCAGCGTGCGATTCAAACCTGAGGTCATGGACATGCCGGAGACTTTCTGGGGTTCGTTCTGGGACACGGTGCCGGCTCAGGCCACCGCGGCGGCAGGTCGCGAGACCAGCGGTGAGCTCGATTCGGGAAGGGCGACCGCTGGCCGCAGCGCCTGCGCCAGGCCCCGCGAGTAATGCAGCCGGCCGCCAGCGTCGACCAGCACGGCGTCGAGTCCGGGTGCGTTGTGCGCCAGCAGCGGCATGCCGCGCTGTGGCCCGAGCACGAACAGCGCCTTGCTCCAGGCCTCGGTGGCGAGGCCGGCGTGGGCCGACGCGTCGGCGATCGTCGTCACGCTGCGCGCGCCGATGGCGGCACTGCCGGTTGCGGGGTCCAGCAGGTGGTGGTGGCGCACACCGTCCTTGACGAAGGCACGCTCGTAGTCGCCCGAGGTCGACACCGCGCAGTCCACCAACGGCAGCACGGCAATGGGTTCGGCGGTCGCGGCGGTTGCGGCCGCGCCCTCGACCCTGGGGTCGCGCACGGCAACGCTCCAGGGCCGTCCTCGGCGGTCGCCGATGACGCGGCTGTCGCCCCCTGCGGACAACCAGGCGTGCTGCACGCCGTGACGCTGCAGGGCAGCCGCGGCGCAGTCCACCGCATGACCCTTGGCAAAACCGCCGAGGTCGATGCGCATGCCCGGGCGGCCAAAACGCAAGGTGCCGCGCACCGGGTCGAGATGCAATTCGCGCCAGCCGATGGATTCGCGGGCACGGCGCAGCGTCACCATGTCGGGTGCGATGCCGGCCCGGTAGTCGTAGTGCTGACCGGCAGCGGCATAGCTGATGTCGAAGGCGCCGTCCGTGGCGGCTGAAAACGCCAGCGCCTGGGCCAGCAGGCCGCAGACCTCTTCGCTCAGCGCGACCGCGTGGCTGCCGGCCTCGCGGTTGATGCGCGACAGCTCGCTGGTGGCCTTGTGCGGCGACAGCAACTCGTCGATGCGCCGCATCTCGGCCATCGTCAGCGCCCAGGCGGCGTCGGCCTGGGCGATGTCGTGCGCGGTGCGGGAGGGCAGCGCGCTCCACCACTTCAGCACGATCGCGGTGCCCATGCACACGCCTTCGCGTTCGAGCCAGCCGCCGACGCAGGGAGGCGCCTTGGCCGATCCGAACAACGGCAGGCGGCGCTGGGCCGGATCTCGTGGACGGGAAAAGAACATGGCGGGGCGAGGAGCGGATTCGTTCTTGGGGCTGAGCGGCAGGCCCTGGGGCACACGACCTTTCAGCATCTGGGAACCGACGGTAGCCGGCTCGGTGAACTGTCGCAGTGAGCCTTGGTGCCCGTCTGCATGCAGTTGCTTCAGTTGTAGAGGGGAGGACCCGCCGCTGTTACAACTCGGCCGAAGACCGGTAATTCGTCACGCTTTGGCCGCCCCGATGTTCAGGGGCCCGTCGCCCACGACAGACCGGCGCCATGACGGCGCACGCCTCACATGCCCTTGAACAGGCCCGTGTAGCTGCGGCTGACTTCAAGCTTCTCGTTGCTGCCCTTGACGCTGACGATCTGGCGGCCGCGGTAGTCGCGCACGACGCTGGCCACGGCGTTGACGTTGACCAGGGTGCTGCGGTGGATCTGCCAGAACCTGGCCGGGTCGAGCTCGTCGACGAGTTCCTTGATCGGCTTGCGGATCAGCGCTTCGACGCCTGCGGTCTGGACCCGGGTGTACTTCTCGTCGCTGACGAAGAACAGCACCTCGTCGGTGGCGATCATCTGGATCGTGCTGCCGACGTTGGCCTGGATCCACTTCAGGTACTGCGGTGCCTGGCCGCTCATCCGCGCCTGCAGCTGGTGCAGGATCTGCTGCAGCGGCTGCGCGGGTGCGACGTCGGCCGGTGCATCGCGGCCTTCGGCGCGCGCTGCGAGGCGCTTCTTGATGCGGCCGACCGTGACTTCGAGCCGTGCCCGTTCGGCCGGCTTGAGCACATAGTCGGCAACCCCTTGCTCGAAGGCCTCGACCGCGTACTGGTCGTAGGCGGTGATGAACACGATCTCCGGCAGAAGCACCTCGT
>Ga0068872_10002814_pt1 | contig 13515 bp, 6 predicted proteins | sample NOAtaG_7_FD_66441 | JGI IMG/M metagenome (GOLD analysis project Ga0068872, IMG submission 66441) | Freshwater lake microbial communities from Lake Erie, under a cyanobacterial bloom - NOAA_Erie_Diel1S_2200h metaG | ecosystem: Environmental > Aquatic > Freshwater > Lake | place: USA: Ohio, Lake...
GTGTAATCCTACTCTTTTTCTCTATATGCAACACAGATTTGATGATGGACATCATGGGTGTGATTCCGCTTCCACCGGCAAACAGCACATAATGCAGTTTATTGGAATCATGCAACGGCGTATTGAAAGTGCCCATGGGCTCCATCACTTCCAATACATCTCCGGCCTTAATGTTCCGGTTTAGAAATGTGCTGCCTTTTCCACCCTGCACTTCCTTGATGGCAACCTGCAAAAACGAATCGGTATATGGGCAGGAACAGATTGAATAAGATCGGCGTATTTCCTGTCCCTCAACCTGTAGTTTAAAAGTGATGTACTGGCCTTGCTTATAAGCAAATTTGGAAGCAAGTTCACTTGGAATGGCAAAAGATACTGATACCGCTTCAGGCGTTTCCCTTTTTACCTCTGTTATGTGGAGTGGATAAAATTTCGACATGCGCGCAAAGGTAGGTGTTTACATCATTTCTGCATAGGTATAGTTTGGGCCGGATTAGGAACATGCTCGCCCAAGGGTAAGCATGTATTCCCCTGATGGGAAAAGTTCGGCAATAAAACAGATAACAAACTGGCAATCTCAGTTCGGTTAGGAGATAACGGGAATATGCTTTAATGAGGAGCAGGAATAGGATTATAGCCTGGCCATTGCTAAGTAAAAAATGTGAAGTGTACTGAATATCTGTTTCTCCTCAAAAGTACAGGAATGGAAAATAGAAGGAAGCAAAAGAAAGCAATCCATCAGCTTACATCTCTCTGAAAGTTAACCCACTTCTCAAAGGCTAATCCTCAGGATGAAAGAAATGAACAAGTATTGACCAAAAAAATATGCTACAACAAAAAATAATACAAGAAATGAAAGCCCCTGTTTGTATTCATCAACTCATCTAAAGGGAAATTTCTAAAAGACCTTTGAGTCAATATCAGTGCAAAAATCAAGCTGCAATGAAAAAGCCATTCAGCGCATTTCCCCGGAGGCTCAAATAGCCTGTTTGAATAACTTCATAGCAGTTGGATATTGCCCAAAAAAACAAAGCACCCTTGTAGGAGTGCCCTGTCTGCTTTTATTTGGTTGGTGATAGGTTCATAAGGAAGTTTTTGGTTTACCATAAATTTTTTCGCGCAAAGAACCGTAAACGAGGTACATGGCTGGTACAAGAAAAAGGGTGAGCAATGTGGCAAACGACAAACCAAAAATCATGGTCCAGCTGAGCGGTCCCCAAAAGGCAACGGAGTCGCCTCCAAAAAAGATGTGGGGATTAAATTCCTGAAAGAGAGAAACGAAATCGATGTTAAATCCTACTGCAAGAGGAATCAAGCCAAGGATGGTAGCAGAGGCCGTAAGAATCACGGGAGTCATCCTTGTTTTTCCTGCTTCAACTACTGCCTGTCGCAAGGGCATGCCCCCTTCAATCAGGATGTCGGTGAACTCCACAAGCAAAATACCGTTTCTAACCACGATGCCACCGAGGGCAACAATCCCTACACCGGTCATCACGATGGAAATACTCATTCCTGTAATACTCAAGCCGAGCAAAACACCAATAACGGAGAACATAATTTCTGATAGAATGAGCAAAGGTTTGCCAACCGAGTTAAATTGAATTACAAGAATCAGCAGCATGAGTCCAAGACTCACCAAAAGAGCCGTCCCTAAAAATGCACCTGTTGCTGCCTGCTCTTCCTGTTCACCACCCATTCGGATATTCACTCCCTCGGGCAATGCAATACCATTGAGGGCTGTTTGTACAGCGGCAACCACCTCGTTGGGTGTATAACCTTCGAGCACATTTGATTCGAGCGTAACAATGCGTTTTTGGTTTTTGCGTTTGATGCCTCCGAAAGTATTTTCATAACGAATATCTGCAAGTGCCGAGATGGGAACCTGTCTCAGCATGCCTCCCATGTTCATGTCCCTGAAGGTGATTTTTTGGTTCATCAGTTCATTGATGTTGTTGCGTTGCTCATCCTTGAACCTGATCTGAATGGGATACTCATCATTTTCGTCGCGGAACTTGGAAGCTTCTATCCCAAAAACCGCGTTGCGTATTTCCATTCCTATCTGGGCAGTGGAAATACCTTCACGATTGGCTCTTTCACGGTTGATATCCACTACAAGTTCAGGCTTTACATTTTGTATATCCGATTTGAGTTCTTCAATCCCTGATATCTGAAGTGAATCTAGATAGAGTTTGATTTTTTTTGAAGCAAGCACCAGCTCATCCAGGTCTTCACCGGTAATTTCAATACTCACAGCTTTACCCACGGGAGGACCGTTGGCCTCTTTGTCCACAATAATTTCTGCACCCGCTATTCCTTTCACGGATTCGCGGATCTTGCTCAGGTAAGCGGAAGTAGATTCTCCATCCCGCTTTTCGAATTCTACAAATGCCACCGAAACTTTTCCCTTGTTGGAAGCCACACTTCGGTCGCCACTGTTGGGATCGGTAGCACCCACTGCCACATTTGAGATCACAGATTCAACAATGGGATTGGGCTTGCCATCGGGCTCCACTACTTTGTATATGCGTTCTTCCACAAGCCTTGTGATGCTATCAGTGTAGTCTACACTGGTACCCACCGGCAAACTGATATAGGTGTAAACAAAATTGGGATCACTGGAAGGGAAGAAAACCACTTTGGGTTTTGCTATACCTGTTACGATGATGCTGAGAATAAATAAACCTACCACAGAAAGAATCATATAAACAGCTCCTCTTCCGTTCAGCATCCTGTTGAGCAGGCGTGCATATCGCTCCTGTATACCCGGCCATACTTTGTTTTGCCAAGCAAAAATCAATTTGGTTAGCACAAATTTATTGAGGTACACAAGCAGCAACATCAGGATGAGGAAATTGCCTGTGCCTTTGGCGCCTACAAGGTAACAGATGATAACAAGCGAGAGCATCACCACACTGGTCACCTTCAGTTTTTTAATGCCGCTTGCAAATGTTTCCTTGCCTTCGTCCTCGTGGTGTGGTTTCATGAACTGAACAGCAAACACAGGGTTGATAATGTAAGCAACAATAAGAGAGGCGAGCAGGGTAACGATAAGGGTAACCGGCAGGTAGAACATAAACTTCCCGATGATGCCACTCCAAAATGCAAGCGGAACAAAAGGTGCAAGGGTGGTAAGAGTGCCCGACAACACCGGCAGAAAAACTTCTCCGGCAGCATATTTCGCAGCATCCATGATGCTCATCTTTCCATTCTCGTAAATACGATGAGTATTTTCAATCACCACAATGGCATCATCCACAACAATTCCGAGTGCAAGCAAAAATGCGAACAATACAATCATGTTCAACTCAAATCCGATGGTTGGGAAAACCAAAAATGCCACACAGCAGCTAAGGGGAACACTCAGTGCCACAAAAAAGGCGTTGGTCACTCCCATAAAAAACATGAGGATGATAAGTACCAGTACAAAGCCAATGATGATGGTATTGATTAAATCTTTAATGGTGGTTCTTGTCTCAGAAGACTGGTCGCCGGTGAGTGTAACTTTGAGTGCACGCGGAAATCTGGTGGTCTGAAGATCATCTACAATGGCCCTTACCTTGTCTGAAGTTTCTATGAGATTTTCTCCGGCTCTTTTGATAATATTTAGCGTAATTACATTTTTGTGAGCCAAACGCGCATAGCTCTCTTTCTCTTTATAGCTGTCCTTGATTTCTGCAATATCCTTGAGGTAAACAATGGCCCCTGACTGAGAGCGAAGGATGATGTTGTCGAGCAACTCTACATTACTGAATTCACCTTTGATGGCGATGTTACGCCTTACCTCATTCATCTTGATGGAACCTCCGCTGATGGTGCTGTTCTCAAAAGCAATTGCCCTTTGAATATCTCCCATAGTGAGGTTGGCTGCCTCCATTTTGTGTTTGTCAACATTGATTTGAATCTCTCTTTCCAATGCGCCAACAATGTCTACTCGGGTAATTTCCTTGAGTGATTCGCAACGATCCTTTATTTCTTCCGCATATTGCTTGAGTTTATTCAAATCAAGGTCACCGCTTATGTTGATATACAGCACTGGCATATCAGAAAAGTTTACTTCTTGCACATTGGGTTCACGGGTCAGGTTCTGAGGCAAATCGGTACGGGCTTTGTCAACCGCATCCTTCACTTTTTGCTTGGCCTCACTCACATTTACATCGGTATTAAACTCCACAATCACATTGGAGAAATCCTGAATGGAGTTGGAGGTAAGTTTTTTTACTCCCGAAATTCCCTTGATCTGTTTTTCCAATGGTTTGGTGATCAGGGTTTCCATGTCCTTTGGTGCAGTTCCGGCATTGATGGTGGTTACATAAATGGTTGGAATCACAATGTCTGGGAACTTTGTTTTGGGGAGACTCAAGTATGACAGAAACCCGGCAAAGGTGATGATGATGGTCATCACAAATACCGCCGTCCTGTTCTTGATTGACCAGGTTGTTGGGCCGAATTCTTTTTTAAGGTCTTTCATGTAAGAAGCTTTCGTAAGATTATTTAAGTGCTACAGGGTCACCGCTATTCAGGTCCTGAAAACCAAATGTAATTACCCGCTCTCCTGCTGTAAGTCCGGAAAGAATCTCTACCCTGCGGCCATTGTTTTTACCAATACTTACCATCCGCTTTTCGGCTAACACGCCTTTTCCTTTGTTAATCATGAGCATTACATAATGTCCTTCATCAGAATTCTGAACGCAGTTAACCGGAACAGTCAGGGCTTTTTCATTTCTGTAATCGATAATACGAAGCACTGCAAGCGCATTGGCTTGAAATGTTCCTTTTTCGGGCAAGGCCACTTCAACATGAAAGGTGCGTGTGAGATTGTTGATGGATTTACCCACATAACTCAGGGTGGATTTGCACATGTCTCCGCCATCGGGGAATTCCACGGTTACATTGTTTCCGGCGCGCACACTGCGGGCATAGGTTTCTGCAATGTCTGCGCGGGCCTTTAGCTTACTCATGTTAACGATGCGTATGCCATTGCCCGGGATGGCAGAAGAAGCCGGTTGTCCTACCTTGAGCATCACCTCATCTACCACTCCGTCTATAGGTGCATAGATGCGCGACATATTGATTTGTTCAGACAGTGCATTTACTTGTTTTTCGGCAGCTTCTTTTTGGGATTTTACATTGATGTATTGTACTTCGGTACCAATTTTCTGCTCCCATAGTTTTTTGTATTTCTCATAGAGTACACTCGCTGTGGCCAACTGCACCTTGGCAGCCTCCATTCCGGATACCATGGCCGACACATCGGTCTCTGCAAGCAGTTGTCCTGATTTAACAAGTGCACCTTCTTTTACCAAAATGCGGGTAACAGTAGCAGGTGCAGGAGACTTGGTATTGGCAACCACATTTTCGGGTGCCTCAATATGACCCTGTACGATAAGCTCATTTTCAAATACGCCTGAAACAACTTCATCTGCAGTAACAACCTTTACATGCGCAGCACCTGTTGTACTTTCCCCTATTTCACTTTCCAGGGTTTTAATTTTGGCAGTGATTTCTGCCTGTTGTTTCTTCAACTTGTCAAGTTCGGCTTTTTTGTCATTGGCTTGTTTTTCGCCACAAGACAAAAGAAGCGCAGCAGGAATGCAAAAAAGCAGGTAGATGTTGGTTTTCATCAGGTATGGATGGATGGTGAATGGAAATTTTTTCATGTGTTTATTTAATGTTGCCGAGAGCTTTGTCGAGATCAACCCTTGCGATGTAGTAGTTGTAGAGCGCATCATACATGTTGTTCTCGGATTGGTTGAGTGTAGTTTGTGCAGTAATCAGTTCGAGGTTGCCTGCAATGCCTTCACGCTCCTTGATGCGCACCGTGTTTAATACTTTTTGTGCCAGTTCGATATTCGATTTTTGGATGACAAAACTGCGAAGGGCATTGTTGTATGCCGCCTGTGCAGAAGATGTCTCCAGCTTGGCTACCTCTCCGAATTGCTTCAGTGAGTTTTCTGATTTCATCAGGTCAATCCTGGCTTTTTGGATTTTGTAATGTTTCTGAAAACCATCAAAGATGGGCATGTTAAGTGTTGCACCAATCAGCTGGGTGCCGAACCAAACACCACCCGGCTTAAAAATATCAAACTCATTTCTCTGGGCTACTTGTTGAAAAGAAGCATAACCGGCAAGCGTGGGCAAGTAGGCATACTGGTATCTCTTGAGATTAAGACGGTTCATATCCACCGATTTTTTGAGCAACTGAAACTCTACCCTGTTTTCAGGAGAAGCCTTGCTGTTGTCTAACTGATCTTCTCCGGGAATTTGCGAAAGACTCAAGGAATCTTTCAGGGAGATGGTTTTCTCCATCTCAAAACCCATCTGAAACTTCAGCAAGACCTCTGATATGCCAAGCAATCGTTCTATCTTATCTTTCTCAACCTGCAAGTTGTTGTAATTTACTTCCAGCTTTTGCACATCAATCTCTTCTACGAAACCGGCTTTGTTCATTTGCGCAAGTTCGTCGAGCGTGGCTTTTAATTGCTCCATAGACAGCAAAAGACTCTTTAAACGATACTGGTTTACCAAAGCTCCGTAATATGCCTTCGCTACCGACACACGCGTTTCTACCTCCGTTCTTTTCACCGCTTTTTCTGTGAGCTCAAGGTATCCTTTGGATGCCTGCAGCGCAATCAGATAATCACTGCTGAACAACAACTGTGAAACATTCACGGCCCCGGTGGCATTGTATCGGGTACCAAATCGAACCGGAATAAAAGTTCCGGCAGGTGCACCAAAAAACTGACCTGGTATCAATGAGGTAGGTATCACAATGAAATCACGCAGGTCGAATGAGCCGCTTACCTGAGGCAAACCTATACCACGAATGTCGTTTTTGTCGGCCCGTGCCCGGTCTAAATCCAATGCGGCATTGATGTTGTTCACATTGTTTTTTACCGCATAATCCTGCGCCTCCTTCAGGGTAAATGCATTTTGCGCCAGCCCTGTAGCAGAACAGCATATCAAAACAAAGAGGGGAATCAATGACCCGCTTTTTAATTTCATAAGTCCAGACACTTGTATGTGATTATTTCTCCATTTCATAAGTATGCATGTATTCATTCACCAGCTTGTGACCCCGCAGGGTGACAATACCATGTAAAAAATGTTTCATCAGTTCTATCTGCACCTGCACAAAACTGTATCCTTCTTTGGAAAAAATTTCCGGATTAAACATCATGTTCACCTCCTCAATACGGAGCTTGGCAAGAATACCCACCGGAATATCGTCCCGATATAGTTTTTCCTTGATGCCTCTTTCCAGGTTTTGCTTTACTACACGATAAATCTCTTTGTCGCGATATTTCCTGAAAACACCATAGGCCTCAACATGGTATTTGTACATGTCATACAGCATCACCGGATTCATGTCGGAAAAAAAACCCGACATGTGCCGCATCAATAGAATAAACTCATGAATGGCATGCTCAGCTTCATTCACAAAGCCATTGATGGCAAGCAAATTATCCTCAGTGGTAAGCTTCACCAATTCCTCTACCAACTGGTTCTTTTCCTCAAAAAACTGATAAAATGTTTTCTTGCTGATTCCCATCTCACGGCATATATCATCCATCGTGATGGACTTGATCCCATAACGGAAAAACATGTCCCTTGATGTTTGCAATATTCTGCCTCTGATGTCGCTCATAAAAACGGGGGCAAAACTATGGAAACTTTTTATGTGTCAAAAGTTTCCTGAAAAAAAACTTTATTTGTCCCATGATGGCAAGACTCCTCTTTCTTCTTACCGCGCCATGGATGCTCCTTGGCATACAAGTTTCCAAAGCCCAGTCACCTTTTTTCCGGATTTGCGGCGAAGAGGAGGGCAGTGTCCTCTTCCAATCCCTGGTCCCAACAGCAGACAAAGGAATGATCCTCTGTGGCACCCATACCGATACCAGCGGAAAAAAAATGGCCTTGCTGGTAAAAACCGACTCCATCGGCAGCCTCACCTGGGCAAGGCATTACGGAAGCAACAAGGATGTGCAGGGCTTCTCTGTGAAGGCCTCTCCTGCAGGTGGATACCTGATGCTGGCTGATGCCATGGGCCTTGGTTCCGACAGCAGCAAAAACGATTTTCTCCTGGTAAAAACCGATCTGCAAGGACAGCCTCAATGGGCAAAAATCCTTGGGGGAAGCGAATCAGAACAACCCGGTTTTCTCGACATGCTGCCCGATGGAAGCTGGCTACTGGGCGGCTCTTCACGCACCGCCACAGACACCCTTGCTGCCTATGCCGCTAAACTCTCCGCAAACGGTGATTTGCTATGGCAGGCAGCATACGCAGCCGGTACAAACCAACACTTCTCCTGTGCCTTGCCACTCTTCGGCGGCGACCTTGCCCTGGGTGGAAGTGCACTGATAAACAACAGCAGCGACTTTTTTCTTGTCAGAGTCAATGCCCCCGGAGATACCCTGCTGAGCCGTTTATATGGCCTGCCAACAAGAGATGAACAAATGTTCAGCATGGTGCCGGGTGCCAATGCACAAATCACTCTTGCGGGCATGCGAAGAATAAGCCCCCAAAGTTCCGAGGCCACACTGCTGCGCATCAATGCCAATGCCGATACTGTGCAGACAAGCTCAGTGGCTCGCATCGTTTCTTCGAAAGGGATGCAGGCCGAAGGCCTTTTCGACGGAAGCATCCTGTTAAGCGCTTCCATCGATGCAGATACCACGCAGGCAGGCATGGCAGAACGGGCTCTTCTTTGCAAGGTCTCTGCCGGCAGCAGCAACATCTCAAAATTGCTTCTTCCCTTTGACGGAAACTGCGAGATCAAACAAACAAAAGCCCTGCCCAACGGGGGATTTGTGTGCAGTGGCTTCTTGCCCGACAGCCTGCAGGCAGCGCGGAAAAACGGCTTGTTTATCCGCAGCAATGCCCAAAACATGATCGGTTGTACAGAACAGGACTACACAGTTTCTGTGCTGCCCTCCTATACCGGAACTGTAAAAAAAGGCTGCACAGTTTTTCAGCCCGGATACCAATTGCAGGATGTAAGTCTGTTTACACAAACCCTTCTGCTGCAAACACTGGTGCTCTGTGGAAAACAGGATCCTCAGAGCAGTATTGAACCCGGGCAAGAGGAGGACCTGAGGCTGTATCCGAATCCTGCCGGGGAACACATCATCCTCTCCGGCACAAAAGAAAAAAACTGCATCCTGTATAATGCCATCGGTATGCAAATTCAATCTATGGAATCAAGCACAGGAGCAGATCAAAAGATAGATATCAGCAAACTATCTCCGGGTGTGTATTTCATCCGCATTGGCGAAGAAACCAAAAGCTTTATCAAACAACCCTAAAAAACAAATTGCAAATCCGGGGGTTTATCAATTGTTAAGAACTATTCACCCTAAATTAACAAGCAAGTTCAAATCATCCCAATATCTTGCACCTTACAAAACACTTCTTTATGAAAAAAATCATTCTTTTGGCCATTGCCGGCGCCATTGCACTATCTGCCTGGTTTATCTACAACAGCAAGCGTGTAGTTATTCCACCCATCGACAAAACAAAAAGTGAGATCGGCTGGAGCGGAAAAAGTATCACCGATACGCATACCGGTAAAATACAACTCTCTAAAGCTGAACTCCGTTTTGAAAATGATGTTCTCATTGGCGGGATGTTCGAAGCTGATATGAAATCCATCACGGTTACCGACATCACCGAACCCGAAGAAAATCAAAAACTGGTGAGCCACATCTCTGATGCTGATTTTTTTGAGGTTGAAAAATATCCTGTTGCCACTTTTACAATGACCGCTGCCAAGCCCCTCGGAAATGATGCTTACGAAGTAAGCGGAAACATGAAAATAAAAGACAAGGAGCATCCCATCAGTTTTAAAACACAAATCACAAAAACAGAACATGGGAAAAATGCCAGTGCCACAGTCAGCATAGACAGAACAAAATATGGCATCGAGTATGGTGCACAGGGCAAGCCCGGTTCAGAAAAAGATTGGTTTATCCTCAATGATTTTTTACTTCAAATCAACATCGTCGTTGCCGGGGTATGATGTTCATGCCCCTGCATATCCTGCAAGCACCACAAACAAAACCGGCATGCAAATGCTTTGTGTGCTAACTCTTTGAATTGCTTGCTAAAGATACTGCATAGCAGCCAAGCCCATCTTCTGAACAAGGCAAGGCGAAAGCATCCGAAAAAAAAAGGAATCAGGCCTCAAATCCTATCACCAGAATATCGTCTACCTGAAAGTGTTCGGTTCCCATCCATTCAGTAAAAAATGTCTGGATTTTTTTTGACTGCTCATGAATGGAAGTGTTTTGCAAATCGGTGAGCATGGCTATAAAATTTTTGGTTAAGAGTTTTCTCCCTTCCGGTCCGCCAAACTGATCTACCACTCCGTCGCTAAACATATACACACGGTCGCCCTTCTGCAATTCCAGGGTATGCTCTTCAAAAACCTGATCAGATTTGGTGGTACCTCCAATACCTGCCTTTGTTCCTTTGATGTTTTGCCACAAAGCGCCGTCCCTGAAAATAAACAAAGGTCGGTTTGCTCCGGAGAATACCAGCCTGTTTGCTTCGGCATCATATTCACAGTAGGCCATCTCCATCCCATCCTTGATGGAGTTTTCCTTTTCTTGTTTCAAGGATCGCTTCATCTCCCTGTTCACATTGGCAAGCACATTTGCAGGGTTCGAAGAAAGCAGCTCCTGATCGCATACATACGAAATCTTCTCAATGCCAAGCATACTCATAAATGCGCCGGGCACACCATGGCCTGTGCAATCTGCCACCACCAGGCGGACTGCGTTTTGCGGACTGCGACTCAACCAATAAAAATCCCCGCTCACGATGTCTCTGGGTTGAAAAAAAACAAATCCCGTGGGCAATACTTCCTTGAAATAATCCGGCTCCGGAAGCACATTGGTCTGCAGGATTTTTGCATAATTGATGCTGTCTGTAATCTCGCGGTTGATTTCCTCAATATGGGCTTTTTGTTTTTTAATCTCGGTGGTCCGATCATCCACCATTCTTTCGAGCACGATATTTTTTTTGCGCAACCTGAGTGTATTCAATTTGAGCGAGAGGTAGAACAAACCTGAGAATCCTGAAAAATAAACCAGGTATGCCCACCAGGTACGATACCATGGAGGAAGAATCTTAAATGAAAATACAGCCGTCTTTCCCTTGAATCCATACATGTTTTTTGACTTCACCACAAAGGTGTAATCGCCTTCAGGAAGATTCAGAAAATCCCTGCTTGCTGATTGGTTCCAGGGAGTGAATCCCCGGTCGATGGGTTGTAAAAAAGTAGAGAAATACAGGTTGTCGGAATTCACAAAACTATTGGCTGCGTACAAAAAATCTACCTGGTTCATGCGGTATGGCAGCACCATTTTTCCGTCCGAAAAAAATTCAGTGCTGTTTGCCGACAATGGCACATCATAATTTCCTCCATATATGCAGATGTTTCCGTTAACCATGACCCTGCGAATGCTGTTCTCAAAATATTTCTCAGGATGAAAAACAAGTGCCGGATAGTAAACCGCCAATCCTCCGTTCATGCTCATCAGCACGCTTTGGTTTTCTGCATGAAACCACATGCTGTTTTTCTGCATTTTGTTAAGCCTGATAAATGCATCTGCATTTTTTGACCACTTTCCGTTGGTATACCTCAGGAAATACAATTTGTGATCGGTGACTTCGTCACAATTCAAAAAAACACATGAATCCCCTATTGTAAGCACAGAAAAACTATATAAACTGTCATAGGGAGATCCCAGCTCACGGGCAGTAATAAGGGGCTTTACCGATGTTTTGCCTTGCTCCTGCCGGAGCATATACAAGCCCAGTTGGGTAGTAAACACCAATTGCTGCTGAAAAACTTCGAGCATGTAATGATTCTCGCGAAGCGCCGAGAGTATGCCCAGATTCATTTTTCTCAGGTTATAGGCGGAATCGTTCACATCGAGTGAATAAAATCCTCCATATTCTACCGAAAAAAACAAGGTATTGCCAATTTGCTTGAGCGAACGGATTTCCGGAATCTCACGGGTGAGAAGACTATCAAAACGATGAAAAATGTTTTCTCCTGTTACCGGCCTGTCTTCCAAACGAATCTTTCGCAAACAATCTACCCCTCCTACCCAGGCTGTATTTGCTTGAGCTCCCGCAGGGGTAATCACCGTGGTGTAGTCTTCGGAAAGCAAACTGATTTTTTCTCCTTCCAGAGCAAACAAGCCTTTGCTGCCGGCAACCAGGAGGATGTTTTTGTTTTTGTTTCGCAAGCACAACATGTCAAAACACTCCACGCCTTTGAGGGCAAACTGCTCAAACACCGGATTGCTTTGCTTTGCATCGGCTTTGTAAATGCCTCTGTCGGTGGCTACATAAAGGATGCCATCATTTACCAGCGTCTTGTTAATGGTATTGGGCAAATTGTATTTTTTGTCGTACAGATGAAGCGATTCATTGAGCTCCACCACAGAGATGCCATCCATGCTTGCTACCCAAAGCAAATGGTTACGGTCTAAAAACAGGCTCGTTACATTGTTGTCGCTTAGGCCCCTGGCGGTAGATAGATGATACCTGATGCTGCCTTCCTTGTCGGCTATGTACAAACCGTTCTGTCTTGTACCCAGGGCAAAGGTTTGGGCATCTAACTGCACCCCGCAAAAAAGTTGATGGTTGGCCATCTCCCTGCTTAACTCTTTCCATACAGGAAGGACTTTTCCAAGGAGGGTGTCGAGTAAAAAAAATCCTTTTTCGCGGGTGCCTACCAACAAGCCATGGGGCCGGGCGGTCACATAATCCACCTTGATATTGGCAAAATAGGCTCCGCCCTTGAGCAAGGTTACTTCGCTGCCTTTGCCCAAACGACAGAGTCCCCTTCCCTGCTCACGAAGAATGGTGGTGGTGGAGGATGGAAAAAAAATTTTATGAAAAGTATTTCCTTTTTGAGGAAAAATGCCGGAAAAAGCATTGCCTTGTTTTCGGATGATGAGGTCATTGGTAAAAAAACAAACCTCATTCCCTCTCGAAAAGATATCCCAAACCGTTTGAAAATCCCTGAGGTTTGCAGGAAGCCGGTCGCTGAATGATTGGTACTTCATTGTACCCGCTGAGGCTTCGCTCACCACGCCAATGTCGCCATCACCTCCTGTGTAAACAAGGTTTTGGTGACACAATACGCTGGTTACCCTGCCCTGCATGGAGTTTACGGGAGAGGAAAATTCAATACCGTTGTATTTCAGCAAAAAGGTTCCATTCGCTATATAGATATTGCCTGAATTGTCCTGGCTAAAATCAAAATTGTTTTGGTGTCCGCCCGAGTATTGCGCGCTATGAAAGGACCTCACAAAAGGGGATGCAGGGGCAAGAGAGGCAAGTAAAACACAAGCAAAAAAAAGTACTTGCTTCAGCAAAGGGCTCATTGCCTCAAAAATATGCATTTGAAGATGAAATAGAAACAAGCCGGAACAAAACCTACCGCCGGCGCAAGTCTGCCGCGTGCGCCGGCAATGGGCATTTTTAAAAATTTCTTTGGGGCT
>Ga0068872_10002815_pt1 | contig 13510 bp, 14 predicted proteins | sample NOAtaG_7_FD_66441 | JGI IMG/M metagenome (GOLD analysis project Ga0068872, IMG submission 66441) | Freshwater lake microbial communities from Lake Erie, under a cyanobacterial bloom - NOAA_Erie_Diel1S_2200h metaG | ecosystem: Environmental > Aquatic > Freshwater > Lake | place: USA: Ohio, Lake...
AATACCTACCATTACCTGAGTTTTGATGCCCAATCGGCATTCCGCCTGAAATCGGTTCGGGTGTATGCCAATACGGCCGGGAACCGGAGCATTCAGCTCCGCAATGCGCTGGGTCAGGTAATCCGAACCAAAACTGTGCAGATTCCGCAGGGTGATTCCCGGGTGGAACTGGGTTTTGAAGTGCCGCAGGGGGATGGTTTTCAGCTGGGACTGGCCGGAGGTGTTTCCAACAATCTTTTCCGGAATAACAGCGGCGCATCTTATCCCTACAAGGTCGATGGTATTCTCAGCATTAATGGCAATAGCGCCGGCAATCCGGGATTTTACTATTATTACTACGACTGGGAAATTTCGGCATCCTGCCAGAGCGCTGCGGTTCCGGTAACGGCAATGGTGGAGGCACCTCGTCCTCAGGTGAGCATTGCTTCCATATCTGACAGCATCTGCGAAGAAAGCGAAATTCTTCTGCAGGCAAATTTTACGCAGGCAGCAGATCCGCAGCTCAGCTGGTTCGATGGTAATCTGCCGCTGGGCACGGGCAATAACCTGCAGGTAAGTCTTTCGGGAGCCGGATTGCACACCATCACCTGCCGCCTGTTCTCGGCTGATACCTGCGCCGTAAACAATCCGGCGACTTCTTTACCGAAGCAGGTCGTGGTTTTGCCAAGCCCACCTGCTCCGGTGATTGTGCAAAACGGAAATTGGCTTGTTTCCGGCAGCGGGCCTGTCAGCTGGTTTCTTTCAGGACAAACAATCGGAGCAGGTCCTTCCGACAGCATTTTCATTTCTGCATCGGGAAGCTATTCGGCCATAGCCTTTGGGCTGAACGGCTGTGCCTCGCCTTCTTCCCAGCCTCTGGATGTTACCTCTTTTTCCGGAAGGCAAAGTCAGCTTTTCCGAATGTATGCCAATGGGGATGAGCTTCTGGTGGAAAACCGCAGCGGCAACATGCAGGAACTGGAGGTTTTTGATGCGGCCGGCCGTTGCCTCCGGAATCTGAAAGCAGCCTCCGGCAGCAGCAGTTTTAACCTTGCGGAATTTCCTGCCGGTCTGCTGCTGGTGAGGAGCAGGGAAAGCGGAATGCTGTTGAAGCTGGTGCGTTGATCTGGATGAATTGGAGTGATTCATGCAGCCAAAGGGAACCGTGTTTTGAATGAAGCCTGCTTCCATGTAACTCAAACAAATCAAATTTTGGGTTATGTCTTCAAAACATAAGCCAAAAAGTTCGAATTCCGGGTTGTATGAAGCGAAAAAGCTGCTGAAAGTCATCCGGAATGAGGCACATCGTTGAGCAGAATCAGCCTGAACAATTTTCCCTGCAGGGAGTTTTCACTGAAATTTGTCTGCATGAAAATTCTTCTTTTCAGCCTGATTCCTGTACTTATTCTTTACGCAATGTCTGTTTTCAGCCGAGATCAAACCCCGCAGGTTCCCTATAGCATCATCCGCAAAAGCGGCGGATTCGAAATCCGTTCCTACGAACCTGTACTTTATGCCAGTGTGGAGAAGAGCGGAAAAATGATGGATGTTGGCAATTCCGGTTTTCGGGATCTTGCCAATTACATTTTCGGAGGAAACGCTTCATCCCAGAAAATTGCCATGACGGCCCCGGTGAATTTTGAGCAGAAGGATTCTGCCAGTACGCGGATGAGCTTTAGTATGCCGGCCGGATTTAACCTGCAGAACCTGCCAAAGCCTCAATCGGATAATATCCTGATACATGAAGAGCCGGCCCGCAAAATGGCAGTCCTTGAATTTGGCGGATTTGCCGGCAACCGCGGCATCGAAGCAAGGGCCGAAGAACTCCGGCAATGGCTTAAAAAGGAAAACATCGCCTGGCAGGAACCGGTGATTTTTATGGCCTACAATTCGCCCTGGACGCTAATTGGCCGTCGGAATGAAGTGGCATTTATTCTTCCGTAAACCGGAAAAGCCGGACTAAAATCTTCCCCGATTTGGAATTCATGGCTCTGCCTCGATACCTTGGCAGCTTCGAATACCAAGCTCAAAATGCAAGTCCGCCCGAATGTTCTTTTTCTTTCTTTGATTCCTTTTGGAATGCTTCTTTTTTCTACCCCGATTCTGCTTGCCCAAAAGGAGGATGCTAAGGTAAAAGATGCGGATGGGAATGTTTATCAGACCATTCAGATTGGGAAGCAGGTATGGATGAAGGAGAACCTCAGAACAACCAGATTCCGGAACGGGGAAAAAATACCCTATATGGATCTCAAAACAGATTGGTCGAAATTCTACAAACAGGCTGTTTCTGAAAAGCCGAAATCAAATTATCAGAAGTCTTATGGTCTGCATTACAACTGGTACGCCGTAGCAGATCCCCGACAACTTTGTCCTGCCGGATACCGGGTACCTACGCGGCAGGATTTTCTTGACTTGCTTGATAATACAGGCAGAAACCCGGTCAAATGGAGTGATAAGTCCATTTTCTCGCAGGGAGAGCCCGAAAACATCGGCGGAAAATTAAAGGCTGTTTCCAAATACTGGCTTCCGCCAAATACTGGCGCCGGCAATCAGAGCGGATTTACGGCCCTGCCGGCAGGTTACCGTGCACATGGTTTTGAAGATATGGGAATGAGTGCCTGGTTCTGGACATCCACAGAGTATAATCAGGAAAGTGCTGACGGAATGGTCCTTAGCAATGAAAGTGGCGGCGCCCGCCTCACCTATCATTTCAAAACCAATGGCTTTTCCGTGAGATGCATCAGGGAATAAGAGGAACTCAGGAACTTTTTTCTTAAACAACCGTTTCCCCCGAATCCAATCGGACAAACTCATAAACCGGGCATTTGCAGCTTGGGCAGTCAGTCAGTATTTTTGATGCCATTTTTTACACCAGCGCTATGGCACTTTCAGCGGAAATACAGGAAAAAATCAATCAGTGGCTTCAGCCGGAATTTGATTCCGAAACCAGAGCTTCCATTCAGAAACTTCTGAATGAAGGAAATGAAAACGAATTAAGCGATGCGTTTTACCGCAACCTGGAATTCGGCACCGGCGGCCTTCGCGGGGTAATGGGTCCGGGTACCAACCGCATGAATGTGTACACTGTGGCCATGGCCACGCAGGGCCTTTGCAATTATCTTAAAAAGAGTTTTTCAGGTCAGGAAATTGCGGTTGCCGTGGCACACGACAGCCGCAATAATTCACCCTTGTTTGCCCGTACCACGGCCGATGTATTCACAGCCAACGGAATCAAGGTTTACTTCTTTACCGAACTCCGGCCAACACCGGAACTATCCTTTGCCATCCGGCATTTTGGCTGCAAAAGCGGGGTAGTACTTACGGCCTCGCACAATCCAAGGGAATACAATGGCTATAAAGCCTACTGGGATGATGGTGCTCAAATGGTTTCTCCTCATGATAAAAACACCATTGCCGAGGTAGAGAAAATCCAGAGCCCCGCTCAGGTAAACATGCAGGGAAATCCTGCCCTGCTGGTTCCGGTGCTGAAAGAAGTGGATGAGGTTTACATGAGCCGCATCAGGGAAAACTCCGTTTCTCCGGAGGTGATCAGCCGGCAGAAGAACCTGAAGATTGTATATTCTTCCCTGCATGGCACAGGCATTACGCTGGTGCCTGAAATCCTGAAGCGGCTCGGGTTTGAAAATGTGCATGTAGTGGAGGAGCAGGCGATACCGGACGGAAACTTCCCGACCGTGGTTTACCCCAATCCCGAGGAAACCGAAGCCATGACACTGGCGCTGAAGAAAGCGGCTTCCATCGACGCCGATCTGGTGATGGCTACCGATCCCGATTCAGACAGGGTAGGTCTGGGCCTGAAAAACCCGGACGGGGAATGGCAGCTGCTGAACGGCAATCAGATATCCACCCTGCTGGTCTATTACATGCTGAATGCCTGGAAGAACGCTGGAAAAATCAGTGGTAATGAAATGATTGTAAAGACCGTCGTTACCACGGATATTCAGGATAAAATGGCAGAAGCCTTCGGGGTGAAATGCTTCAATACGCTTACCGGCTTCAAATACATTGCCGGGGTTATCCGGGAGCAGGAAGGCAAATTGAAATTCATTGTAGGTGGTGAGGAAAGCTATGGTTACCTCATCGGAGATTTTGTGCGTGACAAGGATGCCATTGCTTCCTGCGCCATGATTGCCGAACTGGTGGCCTATGCCAAAGACCGGGGTCAGAGTTTGTTTGATATGCTCATGGAAATCTACAGCCGGTTTGGATTCTACCTCGAAGACCTGATTTCCATCACCAAAAAGGGTAAAACCGGAGCCGAGGAAATTCAGGCCATGATGGCCGGTTACCGGGAAAATCCGCCGAAGCACATTGCCGGCTCCGAAGTGGTGGAAATGCTGGATTACAAAAGTTCTGAAAGGCTGAACCTGAAGACGGGTGAAAAGAGTCCGATATCGCTGGAAAAATCCAATGTGCTTCAGTTCATCACCGCTGATGGCAGCAAAATATCGGCAAGGCCTTCTGGTACAGAACCTAAAATCAAGTTTTATTTTTCGGTGAATATGCCCCTTTCCGGAAAGGCAGCTTACCGGGAAACCCTTCAGGCGCTGAAGCATAAAATTGAGGCTATTACCAAGGACCTTGGATTATCCTGATGAGCAAATCCATTACATCCTCTGTTGAAATTCATTAGGTACTGTGAAGGCATTCCTGCATTTTTGTACAGATGTTTGGCAAGATTAAAGAAGCACTGAGCCTGGAACGCTGGATTGAAAACTTCGAGGGATACCTCGATGCCAGGATTGAGCTTGCCAAATACGACATCAGGGAGGCCATGGTGGGCATTCTGGTGAAGGCTGTTTTCGTTGCGGGAATGGCTTTTTTTGGATTTCTGGCACTGGTCTGCCTGAATTTTGGTCTTGCCTTTTGGATGAACACCTTGCTGGAAAGTTCCTTTGCCGGCTTTCTGCTGCTGGGTGCCTTTTACCTGCTGCTTACGCTCGCAATTTACCTGGGAAAAGAGAGTCCGGCCATGCAGGAAAAAGCCGAGGCTGCCTTCCGCAAGGCACTGGATCAGCCTAAACTGGAAGAACAAGCGGAGAATCAAACAGAGAATTAACCATAACCCGATAAGCAAAATGGAAAGGCAGAAATTGCTGAGCAGCTCACAGAAATACAAGCAGGCCCTGGAAGATCAGGTATCCTATCTGAAAGAAAATGCTATGAAGGCAGCACTGCAGGGTCTCATCGTTGGCGGAGTCGCCGTAGGTACCTGGCTGCTTGTAAAAACGCTGACCGGAAAATCAGGGAAGGAAGAAAAAAGTTCACAGAACGGGCATGCGCTTCCTGCTGCCGGCGGAAGCAGTTTTACTTCCGGCATTGTTGCCAGCATTCAGGCAGCCATTGCATCCTTCCTTCTTTCCATTGCCCGTGAAAAAATCATGGAAGTGATTGAAAACTACCTTGAAAAGCGAAATGCGGCTGCTGGAAAAACTCCGTAATTTCAGGAAGGAAGGAAGAAAAGGCCTTGCCGTTCTTCTCGATCCGGATAAGACCGGAAGCAGTGGTCTGCCGGAAACCATAAAAAAACTGGATGCCCTCAGGCCGGACTTTTTCTTCGCCGGCGGCAGTCTGATTACCGGAAATTCATTTCACATTCTGGTGGAAGCAATCCGGAGGAATTCAAAGGTTCCGGTCGTTCTGTTTCCCGGTTCCAATCTCTATATCCACAGCGATGCCGATGGAATATTGTTTCTCAGCCTGATTTCGGGTCGCAATCCTGAATTTCTGATTGGACAGCATGTGGTGGCTGCTCCGCTGCTCAAGGAATCCGGACTGGAAATCCTCCCTACCGGATACATGCTGGTGGATGGAGGAAAGCCGACCACCGTTTCCTACATCAGCAACACCCAGCCCATTCCGGCCGACAAGGCCGACATTGCAGCCTGCACTGCCATGGCCGGCGAGATGCTCGGGCAACAGCTTCTCTATCTGGATGCCGGAAGCGGTGCTCAGAATCCGGTGCCGCCCGGTATGATTGCGGCCGTGAAAAAAGCAAGTTCGCTTCCTCTTCTGGCCGGTGGCGGTATCCGCAGTGCTGAGCAGGCAGGAATGGCCTGGGAAGCCGGGGCAGACTGCATCGTCATCGGCAATGTGCTGGAAAGCAATCCCGGTTTGCTCGAAGACTTCATCCGCATCCGGGACAGTTACTAAGCTGATTTTTCCCGTGTGGGAAATGGCCTGAAATCGTGCCAAACCTGTTGAATTTCCTTTTTTCATTCGCATCATGAAGTTCATTCCGGCTTTTTGCATTCTTCTGTTTGCCTCAGGATTATCCGGCGCCTGCCAGGTTAAGTCCGACAGCCTGCTGAAAAGAAACCGTTTTATTACCGGAGGCTTTTCGGCTGTGGCGTATAAAGGCAGCCTGCAGGATGGTTACAGCCGCTGGACACCTGCCTATCATTTCGGTATGCAGCTGGAAAAAAAGAAATTCACCAGCAGCTTCATCGGCATAGGCTTTGGCTCGTATACAGGTGAAGACCGCTCCTACCGGCTGCCGGCAAAGGCCGATCAGGCACTTCAGCCCAGTGCTGCATTTGAAGGCCGCTTTTTTACCTTCCATTATGAAGTAAGGTTTCTTCTTTTCCGGTACAGGGGTTTTCAGATTCAGGCCGGGCAGGGCGTTGGCCTCTTCCGCTTTTCTGTCCGGGACCGCAGCGGCAACAACCTGGGCGAGCGACCCAAAACCCGGGCTGCCGGGGAGTCTTATTCCCAGAATTCCTTTTTCTTTCCCAGCAGTCTGCTGTTGCAGTACCGTTTCCCAAACCGCATGAGCTTTGGATTCCAGGCAGGCTGGTTTAATAATTCCAGCCAGTACCTCGACAATATGAATGAACTTTCACTCAATCAGAACAGGGATAACCTTGCCGGGCTGAAATTCCATTTTTCCATGCCGCTTAACTGATCCGGCAGCATTGTTAAGTTGAGGTTATTCTTTGATTTGCCTTACATCCGAGTGCTGAGTCTGTCTATTTTTGTATTTTAAACTACGCAATCTGGAACTCAGCAGCCCTGGTACGGTCCCGAAATTCAGCCTCTGGCTTCGCAGCCTTCAGGTTGGCCTTACCATTCTGCTGATTTTTATATTTCTGCTTGCCCTGGAGTTGATTACCATCGGAGGAAAACAGCTTGGTGAAAACTACGCACAGGAAATAATTAGGATTACAGCCCGGCCTTTTCCTGCGCTTTTCATCGGCCTGCTGGCCACTGCCATCATTCAGAGTTCTACTACCATCACATCCAGTATAGTGGCCATGGTAGCCGCCGGCATCCTCAGTCTGGAAGCCGCCATTCCCATGGTAATGGGTTCCAACATCGGAACCTGTGTGACAAGCCTCATGGTGGCACTGGGTAATATGGGTTCTCCCAAAGCGTACAAAAGAGGCTTTTCAACGGCGAGCAGCCATGTGATTTTCAACATCGTTTCAGCGCTTCTCTTCCTTCCTCTGGAAATGGAAACCGGTATTCTTGGTAAAATCAGCCACTACCTTGCTGAGAAAATTTCCAGCTGGAGTCCGCTGGGACAGGGTTGGTTCATATTTCACGATGCCCTTCTGCAACCTGCTGCCTCCTTTCTTGAATCGGCTGCTTTTCATCAGCCATTTATCATGCTGCCGATTTCGTTTATTCTGCTTTTTATCTGCATTTTTTCTCTTACTGCGCTTTTCCGATTTCTGATTTCGGGAGAACCCGGTGTAAAAAGGGTCACCGCTGCGCTGCGAAATCCGGGGCTCTCTCTTTTCAGTGGAATCGGTCTTACCGCCGCCATTCACTCTTCGTCTGTTACCACCTCCATGGCTGTGATGCTGGCTGCAACAGAGAAAGTAAGTCCCAAGAAACTCTTTCCCTTCGTAATGGGCGCCAATATGGGCACCACCGTTACGGCCCTGATTGCAGCCATCGGAAGGTCGGAGGCAGCGCTTGCCATTGCCATCTGTCATTTTCTTTTCAACTTTTTGGGGGTGATGATTTTCTTCCCATTTCCTGCCGTCAGGAAACTGCTTTACCAGCTGGCAAAATGGTCGGGTATGATGGCCATGCGCCATCTCTGGTTTGCCTTTGCATGGATCCTGATACTGTTTTTTGCCCTCCCTTTTCTGGTGATTTTCCTGTCGGAGAAATTTTGATTTCACCCCCGTAGGCAAAAGGCTTTCCTTTTACCTTTGGGATATGGAAAACATTACCGAATCGGCCTCTTCCTACACGGAGCTCGACCAGCTAAGCGTATCTGAGTTGCTGAGCATCATCAACCGGGAAGATCAGTCGGTGCCGCTGGCGGTAGCAAAGGTACTTCCGGACATTGAGCGTCTGGTAGAAGCCACGGTTTCGCGGCTTAAGACTGGAGGACGCCTTTTTTACATCGGTGCCGGTACTTCCGGCAGGCTTGGTATTGTGGATGCTTCGGAGTGTCCGCCGACATACGGTGTCCCGCATGGGATGGTCATCGGGCTGATGGCCGGCGGTGATGCTGCCATCCGGAAGGCGGTTGAAAATGCAGAGGATAATCCGGAGCAGGCAGCTCTGGATCTGCAGGCGCATCAGATTTCACAGAACGACATCGTCGTTGGCATTGCCGCATCTGGCCGCACGCCTTATGTGAGCGGCGGACTTGCCTGGTGCCGCAGAAACAACATTGCAACCGGCTGCATCGTGTGCAATCCCGGTTCGCCGGTGGCAGCTGAAGCCGATTTTCCGGTGGAAGTGGTGGTCGGGCCGGAAGTGGTATCCGGCAGCACCCGCATGAAATCGGGCACTGCCCAGAAACTGGTGCTGAACATGCTGAGCACCTGCACTATGATCCGCCTTGGAAAAGTGCGGGGCAACCGCATGACCAGCATGCAGCTGAGCAATCAGAAGCTCCGCATCCGAGGGCAGAAAATGCTGTCGGAATCACTGGGTATTTCAGAAGAAGCGGCCAGGGAAATGCTGCTCGAATACGGTTCAGTTGAAGCCGCCATTCAGGCACAGAGAGCACGTTCCTGATATGCACGAACTTGAACCTTTTTACAAGTGGGAAGGGCTTTATAGCGCATCGGAAGACGAGCGTTCGCCTTTTTTTGGTGAGACTTACCAGGAATTTGACATCAGCCTCTACGACCACGTGCTGCATCCCGCCTGGGATTACATCGGTTCAGAAACGCTCTATGTAAAGGTACTCTATGCTGATTATGAGCGAGGCTTTACGATTCTGGAATTGCTGGGAGAATGGAACGATACCCTGCACAACGACATCATGCACCTGAAACGTAATCTGATTGATCATCAGTTGTCAGAAGGCATCCGGAAATTCCTGCTCATCGGGGAGAATGTGCTTAATTTTCACGGACTGGAAGACGACTATTACCAGGAATGGTACGAGGAATGCGAGGAGGGATGGATTGTGTGCATGGGTTTCCGGGAATTCATTCACCGGGAATGGAGCAAATACGGGCTTGACGCTTACATGAGCTGGGGAGGCAATCTTGAAATGGACAACTGGCGGACCCTGTCGCCGCAGAGGCTCATCGAAATGGCCTCATTGGAAATGAGCCGCAGGCTGGGGTGAAGAATCCCGCCGGTATTCCCGTTTTGCAGAGGTAAATTTCAGCCCTTGTTATTATGTCCTGACAACTTTCCGGAAATGATAATCACAGCGGCTTGAACTGCACCGGCACCTTCACCATGCTTTCAAAGGCATAGCCCATTTTGATGGCAGGTCTCCAGCGCGGCATATTTTTCACACATTCAATGGTGGCTTCGTTGCATTCAATGTCAAAACCGGAAATCATGCGGACATCGTCAATCAGGCCGTTTTCTTTCACCTTGAAGGTAATTTCCACCACGCCTCCTTTTTTCTGCTGCTCGGGTGTCCGGGGATATTTGATGGTTTCACGGAAGTAGCGGAAAAGCTCGTAATAGCCTCCCTTGTAGGTAGCATCCAGTTCCAGCAGGTCGGTGAGAATGGTGATTTCCTTCCGGCTCAGCTTCTTTCCTTCCACATTGATGAATTCAAACTTCCCTGATTTTTTCCTGAGTTTTCCCTGCACCAGTTGTCCGCTTCCGTAATAGCGCCATGCAAGTTCCTGTTTTTTAGGAAGGGGCTCCAGTTCCATGATGGTTTTGTTTTTATGGAAATAGATCTGTTTTCCTACCGGTTTATCGTCTTCGTAGTTGCATTCGAAAACGAGTGAAAGGTTATTGTCCCAGAATTTCCACAGCCCCTGCATGCGGTTGCTGGAATCCACCCGGTTAATGGTATCACCGTTGAAAACCTCAAAATATTTCCAGTGTCCGGACTGTGCAAACAAACCGGAAGGTAGTAGTAAAAGGAGCAATCCTGTGAAGAAGCGCATGGATTTTGCATCAAAGCTACACTATCGCTTTGTTATGAATCGCTGTGTTTCAAAAAAAACCTTGCAGCCATCTCCTTTTTGTAATTTGGCCTGAAATCCGGAAGTAAGGAAATGTACCAGTCGAGAATAACAGGAAGCGGCCACTGCGTGCCGGATCGGGTAATCAGCAACGATATGCTCTCCCAATGGATGAACACCAGCGATGCCTGGATTCAGGAACGAACCGGCATCCGGGAGCGCCGCTGGTTTGAACCGGGCAAGGATACGGTGGCCGGACTGGCGGCCGTAGCCTGCCGGAATGCGCTGGAAATGGCCGCAGTTTCAAAGGAGGAAGTTGATTTCATTGTCTTTGCCACCATCACACCGGATTATTACTTCCCGGGTTCCGGCGTGCTGCTTCAGCGGGAGCTGGGTCTGGGTCCGGTTCCGGCGCTGGATATCCGCAACCAGTGCAGTGGTTTTGTCTATGCAATTTCTCTTGCTGACCAGTACATACGCAACGGCGTTTACCGGAACATTCTGGTGGTGGGCGCTGAGATTCAGTCTTCGGCCCTGGACATCAGCGATGAGGGACGGGCCATGGCCGTCATTTTCGGAGATGGTGCCGGGGCGGTGCTGCTCAGCCGTTCGGAGGAAAAGGACCGTGGCGTGCTGGACAGCATACTGTATTCAGACGGCAATTATGCGGAGGAACTAATTCTGAAGGATCCGGGCAGCAGCAGGCCCTTGAGGAAGCTGGAAGACCTTGCCCTGCAGGCTGCGGAGGCGCGTCCCTTCATGAATGGCAATCAGGTTTTCCGGCATGCCGTGCAGCGATTTCCGGAGGTGACGCTGGAGATTCTGAATAAAAACGGCTATTCCAAAGAAGACCTTGACCTGCTGATTCCGCATCAGGCCAATCTGCGGATTACACGCTACATACAGGAGCAACTTGGTCTTCCCGATGAGAAAATTGTATCCAACATCGAACGCTATGGCAATACCACGGCGGCCTCCATCCCCATTGCCCTGAGTGAGGCCATCATGGCCGGACGCCTGAAAGACGGCGATCTGGTTTGCCTTACAGCTTTCGGTTCCGGATTTACCTGGGGCGCTAACCTGATGCGCTGGTAATCGGAGCCGGCGGGAAAAGCTGTTCTAAAAATCATGGTACCTCCTTCAGGCTACAGGCAAGAGGATATTACTTGTCAAGGTGAATCCTAACTTTTGCTCCGGCATTTCACAGAAGGGCTTGGAAAAGAGATAATCCCGGAATTCTGATTTCTGGGATAATACGGATTATCAGGACCCGTTTTTATGTTCAGGATCAGTCAAAATGCAATGAATAAAGCTGACTTAGCATTTCGCCGGAATAATCCCAGAAAACGCATTAGAAAATCTATTCCGAGCCTATCCGCCGCGGCGGACAAATCAGATTCTTCGCCGCCTTTTCTTCTGTATCCGTAGCGCTGCTACGAATTTCAAATAAAAGGCGCTGATTTTTTGCATGTTAGGCCCTCATAACGAAGTTCTATTGCATTATCTGGTATAATGTCTTCAGGTATTAAGGTGACTCAATCCTCCGGAAATTCTCCGCGGCCGCCTTTTCTCTTGCCGCGGCTTTCGCCGTCCCGCCAGCGATTGAGAAGCAGCTTGGTAAACTCCTTTTCGGATTCATAGAGTTCGGAAACCTGCTCTGCGCTGAGAATTTTCATGAACTTTTCGGCGTACTGCTTTTCCAGATCGAGTTCTTCCTGACGAAGAGAAAACCGCTTTCGGATGCTGGCTTTCAGCTGCTCCTCATTTTGCTGACTGTGCTTTGCATCTTTATGCAGTCCTTTCAGCTGAAAGCGCACTTTGCGGCGGGCTGTTTCAAACTCGTTGAAAACCGGCCAGAAGGCCTGTGACTGCGTGGTATTCAGGTTGAGCCGGCTGGTAATGTAGGCCACTTTCGCTGCCTGCACTTTTTCGATTTTCTCTTCGGCATCCGGCGGCTGAGCCAGTAAAAGCTGCAGGGGAAGCAGGAGCAGCAAGGTTGTGATGGGTTTAATTATTGATTTCATGGTATTAAAGGCTTGATTCAAAATCACTTTCATTCAAATTGCTTTCGTCCAGTAATTCTTCGGCATTATACTCAAGCGGAAGATCAGGTACACTTAAAGGCACATTCTGCACAACAAGCTGATTTTCCACTTCTGAGGCTTCTGTTTGTTCGCTAAGGTAAAGCATGATTTCATCCTGCTCAAGCGCTTCCATTTTTTCAATAGCCACCATTTCGTATGGAGACTGGTTCATATAAAGGCGGAATCCGATGCCAAAGGCTAACAGTACCAGCATTGATGCCAGTGCCGGCTTCCAGGTAATGAGCGAAAGCGACCAGACCGATTGCGGCTTTTGTATCCGCTGCCGGATGCCTTCCTCCATCTGCAGCCAGTATCCGTCGGAAACCGGAAAGCCATTTTCTGCCTGACCGGCCTGAGGATGTCTCCAGCATTCCAGCTCCGTTGTGCGGGATGCAATTTCCTTTTCCTGCCTGCTGAAAAAGGAATCCGGTTCCTGTGAAAAGTGTTTATGCGTCTTCATTGGGAATTTCTTCCAGTGCTACGGTATTTTTTATCTTCTGCACAGCGTGGTGGTAGGATGCCTTCAAAGCGCCGACGGAGGTTCCCAGCACCTGAGACATTTCCTCATAGGGCATTTCTTCGAAGTATTTCATATTGAACACCAGTCTTTGTTTTTCCGGCAGTTTTAAAATCGCCAGCTGCAGTTTTTTCTCGATTTCATTTCCGGTAAAGTGATTCCCCGATTCGATTTTCCCGGCCAGTTCTCCCTCCACATCATGAATGGGCAGGAAAAACCGCCTTCTTTTCTGTTTCAGGTAGCCGAGGCACTCATTTGTTGCTACCCGGTAAATCCAGGTAAACAGTGCCGAATCGCCCCGAAACTCATCGAGCTTGTACCAGATTTTGACAAAAACCTCCTGTGAGAGATCGCTGGCATCGTCGTGGTCAATCACCATTTTCCGGATGAGCCAGTAAACGCGTTTCTGGTACTTTCTTACAAGCAGGTTGAAAGCCAGATTCCGGCTTTCTTGCCGTTTGAATTTTTCCAGTATTTCCTTGTCTTCCTGATTCAATCGGAAATCGTTTCGTGGCTTTGAGGACTGATCAAAGGAGCGGTTTAATTTCCGCCTGAAAAAA
>Ga0068872_10002817_pt1 | contig 13507 bp, 9 predicted proteins | sample NOAtaG_7_FD_66441 | JGI IMG/M metagenome (GOLD analysis project Ga0068872, IMG submission 66441) | Freshwater lake microbial communities from Lake Erie, under a cyanobacterial bloom - NOAA_Erie_Diel1S_2200h metaG | ecosystem: Environmental > Aquatic > Freshwater > Lake | place: USA: Ohio, Lake...
GGCGGGGACCACGCGCCCTTCGGCGATTGGCACCTGCACGCGAAGGGCGGCACCCAGCCCGTCAATGACTGCGCTCTCCACCTGCTGCCGGGCGCCATCGGGATTCACTACGATGCCACAGTCTGCGGCCACGACCACGCGATGCACACGCGGGGTTCCATTCACCACGGAAACTTCGGCCACCAGCGCCACCGTGGTGCCGAAGCTCCGATGCATCGCGAGTCCGCGGGCCACGGGTTGACCATCCGCGGCAGGCGCCGCTGGCGTCCCCCAGCTACTGGCACGTGACAGGAGGTCGAGCAGTGCCAACGACTCCGGATGGTGACTCACCAGCGTGCGGCGAAGCGCCAACGGATCCTGCTGCGTGGCCAGTGCGACCTCATCGAGAAACGACTCCACGAAGAAGCCCTGGTGCGAATGGCCGACGCTCCGCCACGACCCCACCGGGACCGGCAGCTCCACCTCCGCGTGTGTCGCACGGATGGCCGGAAAGGCGTACGGCTGATCGAAGGTCCCTTCGGCCGTCGTCTTGTCCGGCCCCATCTTGGTATAGATCAGGTCGATCCGGCGGCTCAGCGACTTGAAGGGCGCCTGACCGGCCGAGTCGGCCACGAAGGCCGTGATCCGCCCCGCCGCATCCACCCCGGCCCGCAACCGCGAAGCCGCGGCCGGTCGATAGGTATCGTGGCGCAGATCGTCTTCGCGTGACCAGATGAGTTGGACCGGCACGCCCGGCAGCGCCTTGGCGATGGCGGCTGCCTGGGCGATGCCGTCGACATCGAGCCGACGACCGAAGCTGCCCCCCATGAGCTGCTGATGCAGCGTCACCTGGTCGTCGTCCACTCCCGTGATGGCCGCCACGGCCGCGCGCGCCATGCCGGGGACTTGGGTCCCCGCCCACACCGTGACCCGGTCGGTCTCCACAAGGACGGTGGCGTTCATCGGCTCCATCGCCGCGTGCGCCAGATAGGGGGCGTCATACTCGGCTTCGATCACGCGCGCGGACGCCGCCAGCGCATCGAGCGGATCACCGCTGCTCCGGAAGGGGAGCCCCTCGTCTCGACGGGCGGCCGCGCGCAGCGTCTCGCGAATGGAGCCATCGGAAAGCCCCGCATGCGGCGACGGGGACCAGCTGATCGCCAGCGCTTCAAGCGCCTGCTGCGCGCGCCACCAGGAGTCGGCCACCACGGCCATCCCCGGCGGGTCGCCGTACGAGCTGCCCGAGAGCGGAACCACCGCCTGGACGCCGGGGCGGGCGCGGGCCGCCTCCAGATTGGCTTGGGCCACGGTGCTGCCGAGGGCGGGCGGCATGGCCACTGCGGCGTAGCGCATCCCCGGGACGCGCACGTCCATGCCGTACAGCGGCGCCCCGCGACTCTTCGCGGCCGTATCGAGCCGAGGACGGCGGGTGCCGATGACGGTAAAGGCCGAGGCGGGCTTGAGTGTCACGGCGGCGGGGCGTCGCGCCGCGGCCTCCTGCAGCACCTCGCCGTACGGAATGCGCGGGGCGTCCGCACCGGCGCCGCAGATCACCACGCCCTGCTCGGTCCGGCACACCTCACGCGTGACGCCGGCCTTGTCCGCGGCCGCGTCGATGAGGGCGAGGCGTGCCATGGCGGCCGCCTGGCGCGCCACCTCCCAGCAGTCACGCACACTCGACGACCCGCCGGTCATCATGACACCCACCTCGCGCATGGTCTTCGCCGTGAGCCAGCGGACGGCGCGAGCGGCCGCCGCCTGCTCTTGCGCGGGGGGAATCGGGAGGCCGTCCACGATGGCGGCCACGTTGTTGTAGATCCGGTCGATGGGGCTATGCGTCACCCGCAGGCGGTCCCACGGCACCTCGAGCTCCTCGGCCACCAGCATCGCAAGCGCCGTATGGATCCCCTGTCCCAGCTCGGCCTTGGGAGAGACCACCGTGACCGTGCCGTCGGGCGCGAGCAGGATCCACCCGTTGAGGGCTACGGCGCCACCCTCGCCTTCGGGATCGGCACTCCCCCGGATCCGCTGTCGCGGCGGCGTGAGTGACCACCCGAGCATGAGGGCCCCACCGGCCCCAAGCCCTGCCAGAAGGAAGGCTCGTCGCTTCATATTCCCGGAATATGCCTTCCCGCCATCCCCGCCGTTACATCACCCGCCCGCTCCGCCCGTTCGGGATGCCGTGCCGCCTGGTCGCGTGCGCCGGAGCCGCCCTTCTGCTGCTGGGGAGTGGTGGTTGCGGCACCTCGCAGGACCGGGTGGCCGAAGCGGCGGCCAATCGCGTCGCCAAGATGCGCCTGATCGGCCCCAATGACCTGCAGATCACCAGCACCGACCGGACGGTGGCGCTCGAGGTGCTGGGCGATTCCGTGTTCGTCTACATGGACAACAGCCTGATCGCGGTGCCGGCCACCGACGTGGAGAACGTTCGGTACGCGTCCGGCCGCCTCAGCTTCGACATCCGGGGGATCGGGCTCAAGATGTTCGACGTGGGGGATGGCACCAACGGGGCCACCTTCCAGCCAACGGACGCCATCCGCTTCGTGGCGCTCGTGCTCGACCGCCAGAATCAGCTCGAGCGGGCCCGGGCCGGCTCCGACTCAGGAGCTGCAGGAGAGCGCTGAGCACCCCGGGCGGTGCCGCGCCCATTCGGGGCGCTTGGCGGCATACGCCGCGCGGTGCGCGATGACCTCGTACGGTGAGCGCAGCACCTCAAGGAGGGCGTGCACCTTGGACGGATCACCGGCGGTCGCCGCATCGATGGCCTCCTGCGCCAGATAGTTTCGCAGGACGAACCACGGATTGATCTGCCGCATGGCCACCTGAGTCTCGGACCACGGGCGATCGCTCTCCCGCACGGCCGCGTGCCAGCGTCCGAGCCAGTTGCTCAGTTGGGGAGTGCAGGTGAGGCGCCGCTGCTCGTCGTACCAGCAGTCGCCGAGCAGCGCCACCCGGGCGTCCGGATCCTCCGGCAGCTGCGCCGGCATCTCGCCGAGGGCGCGGAAGAAGATCGTGAAGTCGAGGCGGGCGTCGGCGAGCTGCTCGTACCCCTCGCGGATGAGCGCCGTCTCGCGCTCCGTCCGCACGGCAAAGCCGAACTTCGCCGCGTTCATGGCCTCGTGTTCGGCGATGAATCGGTCGGCAAAGCGGTCGATCCCCGCCTGCAGTGGCTCCGGCGAGGGGAAGAGCGGCCCCAGTGCATCGGCCAGGCGGAGCAGGTTCCACTGCACGATCTCCGGCTGCCGACCAAAGGCATACCGCCGCCACTGCGCATCGGTGGTGTTCGGCGTCCAGGTGGGGTCGAACTCCTCGAGCCAGCCGTAGGGGCCGTAATCGATCGTGAGCCCGAGGATCGACATGTTGTCCGTGTTGAGCACGCCGTGCACGAACCCCACGCGCATCCAGTGCACCGCCAGCGTGGCCGTCCGTTCGCACACCTCACGGAACCAGGCGGCGCGCTTCTCGGCCGGTTCTCCCTCGAGGTGGGGAAAGTCGCGCGCGATGGTGAAGTCCACGAGGCGCTCGAGCAGCGCCACGTCCCGCCGCGACGTGGGGAGCTCGAAGGTCCCGAAGCGGATGAACGATGGTGCCACGCGACAGACGATGGCCCCCGGTTCCACCTCGGGGTTGCCGTTGTAGAACATGTCCCGCACCACGCCGTCGCCGGTGATCACCAGCGAGAGTGCCCGCGTGGTGGGGATTCCCAGGTGGTGCATTGCCTCGCTGCAGAGGAACTCCCGGATCGACGAGCGGAGCACGGCGCGCCCATCGGCGGTGCGGGAGTACGGGGTGGGGCCGGCACCCTTGAGCTGGAGCTCCCAGCGCTCCCCCCGGGCATTCACCGTTTCGCCCAGTGTGATGGCCCGTCCATCACCCAGCTGGCCGGCCCAATTCCCGAACTGATGCCCGCCGTAGCAGGCGGCGTAGGGGGCCATCCCCGGCAGGAGCGCATTCCCGCCGAAGACGCGGGCAAAGGCCGGGTCCAGCGGGTCGTCGGCGGTGAACCCCACCAGCGCGGCCACCTCTGCCGCATGGGCCAGAAGCTGTGGCGCCGCCACCGGGGTCGGCTGCACGGCACTCCACGCGGCACCCAGCACCTGGCGGCGGGTATTCTCCGGCTCCGGATCTCCCGGCAGCTCGCGGACGAACCGGTTGTCGAATACCAGCGGGCGCATGGCCCATCATAGTTTACGGGAGCACCGGGCGGGACCCATCGCCCGCCCATTCTCCGAACATGAGCCGATGTCTGACGAATCCGTGTCGTACACCCGTCCATCCCCCGAATCGCTGGCCAGGCTCACGCCCGAGCAGTTTGCCGTCACGCAGCGGTGCGGCACCGAGCCCCCTTTCCGCAATGCGTATTGGAATCATCACGAGGCCGGACTCTACGTGGATATCGTGAGCGGGGAGCCGCTCTTCGCTTCCGTGCACAAGTTCGACTCGGGGACGGGTTGGCCGAGCTTCACGCAGCCGGTGGCGCCGAACGTCACCGAGCATGCGGATGTGAGCCACGGCATGCGGCGCGTCGAGGTGCGGTCGCGCCACGCTGATTCGCACCTGGGGCACGTCTTCCCCGACGGGCCGCGCTCGGCCGGCGGGCTCCGCTACTGCATCAATTCGGCGTCGCTGCGCTTCGTGCCGGTGGCCGATCTGGCGCGCGAAGGGTACGGGGAGTTTCTCCCGATCTTTGGCGGCTCCGAGGGCCAATCCCATGGCTGAGTCAGGCGAGCGTCCGACCGAGGTCGCCATTCTGGCCGGCGGCTGCTTCTGGGGGATGGAGGAGCTGTTGCGGGCCATTCCCGGGGTCCTCGACACCGATGTCGGGTATACCGGTGGCTGGCTGGAGCACCCGACCTACGACGACACGCACGACAGCAAGTCGGGGCACGCCGAGAGCGTGCGGATCGTGTTCGATCCCACCGTACTGAGCTACGCCACGCTCCTCGAACACTGGTTCTTCCGGATGCACGACCCCACCACGCTCAACCGTCAGGGGAACGACCGGGGGACGCAGTACCGGAGCGCGATTTTTTTCACCAGCGAGGCGCAGCGGGAGACCGCCGAGGCGGTGAAGGCGCGCGTGCAGGGGAGCGGGCTCTGGCCGCGCCCGATCGTGACGGAGATTGTCCCCGAGGCCACATGGTGGAGCGCCGAGGGGTACCACCAGGACTATCTGCGCAAGAACCCGGGCGGCTATACCTGCCACTGGATGCGGTAGGGGCGGCTTCCCGTCCCTGTCCCGTTTGTTAGGGCGTCATCCAATTGGGTCGCGTACCTCGGCGAAGCCCGCCTGCTCGAAGTCCCTGCGGTTCCTCGTATGAAATGTCGTGACCCCATTCGCGAGCAACGTCATCGCCAGCACCGCGTCGAAAGTCCGCCGCGGGGCGAACGCTTCATCTCGCCAGAGGGCATGCAGCCTCGGCATCTGCGACGGACTCCAGGCGCAGCTGCTCCAGCCGCTGCGCTCCCGGTACCACGCCACGGCATCAGCCGCCGCCTCTGCACTCAGCGGGCGAGTCAGCAGCTTCGGATGGCGGAGCAGCCGGTATAGCTCGAACCAGACCTGATCGGCAATCACCCAATCGCCCGGGGTGTCCAATGCCCGCGTGATCAGCCGATGACAGGCCGCATGCTCCGGGCAATCTCGGTTGATGGCGTAGAAGAGGACATTCGTATCAAGGCTCTGCACGATCCTCCCAGGCGAGCTCTCGGAGCTCGGACGCGTCGGCCCGGACCTCTCCCAACCCGTAGGTAGGCGGCGCTTCGCGCACTACCGCGGGTTGCGGCGCATTCCCCGCCAGCCAGGCGTCGACGGCCGCCCGGACCAGCTCACTGACCGGACGGTCCATCCGGGCCGCCGCCTGCCGGAGTTTCGCGAGCTGCGGGGCCGGGAACAGGATCTGGAGTTTCTCCATGGATCCAGTATAAACATGGATCCATGGCATATCAATGCGCCCCCGGCGACCCAAGGCGAAGCGGCGAGTCCACAGCCCTCCCGTGGTGACGGCGCGCACGGACCTTGGCAATCGGGCCGGAATTTTGCCCGCCCCGAGCCTCGTCCGCTGTCCCTGTCACCCCGTATCGAGGCCATACCGCATGATTGTTCCCGTGCGTCGCACCGCGTTGGTTGCCGGACTGTTCTTCCTTGGGGCGTGCGCCGACGCGCCCGTGGTCGCCCCCGACCTCCCCGTCGACGTGGCTGCCAGCCGTGGTCCCCTCAAGAGCCTGCCCTCCATCGGCGAGATCGCGGTAGCCGCCGCGACCGATCCCGTCCCGGCCAACCGCGAGTTCACGCAACTCGTGGCCGCGCTCCAGTATGTCGATGCCGAAGAGCAGACCCAGCTCGTCGACCTGTTCGTGAACGGCAAGGGGCAGCGCACGGTCTTCGCGCCCACCGACGCAGCCTTCGGCCGACTGTATGCCCTGGCCAGCGATCTGCTGGGGACCCCGATCGACGCGATTACCGATCTCCCGTCCGATCTCGTCCTGCAGGTCCTGCTCTACCATGTCACCACCGGACGTCGTGGCGCGAACAGCGTGGTTCCCCCGCAGGATGTCCGGACGATTGAGACGCTCGGCGGGTCGGCCTTCCAGGTGACGCCGGAGGGTGAGATCCGCGATGCGCTCATGGCCGCCGAAGTGCCGAATGCGCGGATCGTGACGGCGGATATCCAGGCGAGCAATGGCGTCGTGCACGTGATCGATCAGGTGCTGCTGCCGCCGTCGGTGGTGGCGGCGCTGTTACCCCCGGCGATGCCGTAAGCTGATGTGACGCGCAGGGGCTGCCGTGGTGTCAGCCCCTGCGCGTCAGGCACTAGCTGGAGGGTGCCGATGACTCCGCCGCGCTCCCGGCGAGAATCGCGACCAGACGCGCGTTCACATACAGCGACGCACGACCCACCCGGCGCTTGATCAGGACGCCGTCCTCGGTGAGCAGGTCGAGATAACGGGTGGCCGTCAGGCGACTCACCCCCAGATCCTCCTCGATGAAGCGGATGCGCGTGTAGGGGTGCCGGAAGAGACTGTTGATCAGGTCCTGACTGTAGAAACGGTGCGTCGATCGGATCCGGTGCTTCGTTTCCTGCAGCAGTTCGCTAATGCCGCGGACGGTCTGTAGCGCCTCCTTCGCCGTCGCTTCCACCGCTTCCAGTAGGTAGGCCACCCACTCCTCCCAGCGGTCCTGCTCGCGCACCGCCTGCAGGAGTGCGTAGTAGCGGGCCTTGGTGTGCACGATGTGGCGGCTGAGGTAGAGGATCGGGAGATCGAGCAGCCCCTCCTTCACCAGATACAGCACGTTCACGATGCGCCCCGTGCGACCGTTGCCATCGTAGAACGGGTGAATGCTTTCGAACTGGTGATGAATGAGCGCCATGCGGATGAGCGGATCCACCGGATAGGCAGGATCCGCGTTGATGAACCGCTCGAGCTCGTGCATCAGACGGGCCACGTCGGTCGCGTCCTGAGGCGGCGTATAGATCACTCGGCCTGCCTGATCCTTGAGCGTCGTACCGGGCACGCGGCGGAATCCGGCGTTGTTCTGCTCGAGGGTGGCCTGGATTTCCAGGATGTTCCGCACGGTCAGGAGACCGGTGCGCTGCACCTCCTCGAACCCGCGGCGCAGCGCAGCCCGGTAGCGCACCACCTCCTTTGCCGCCGGATTGATCTCGGTGTCCGGGTGGGCGTCCTCGCGGAACAGCTCGTCCTGCGTGGTGACGATGTTCTCGATCGCCGAGCTGTCGCGTGCCTCCTGGAGCGGCAACGTGCTCAGCAGGATCCCGGAATTGGGGATGGAGGCGGCGACCCCCTTCAGTTCGGCGAGCGCGCGGGCGGCGTTCGCCACGCCCCGCAGGAGTTCCGGGCGGTCAAAACGAGCGGCGTCGAGTGCCTCCAGAGGGGGAATGGGCATGGTGAACGGGAAGCCGTTTATGTATAGAAAGTATCACAAATCTATACACGATTTGATTATCTGTATAGGACTTCTCGAGCTGCGGGGCGGACTGACGAGTCTCGCGGGGCATGAGACCGCTTCCTATACTCCGCCGCGTGCACGTGGGGGTCCCACGGTCAGCCTGCATCCTCATCCGGAGTACTTGTGGCGCCTCTGCCCCTTGGCCAGTCCCGTGGTCTGCGGCCATTCCTGATCCTGTGCGGTGCCGTGGCCCTGTCCCTGCCGACCCGTCCGGGGATGGCGCAGCAGCGCTCCCTCGAGACGCGTGATCCCCGCCAGGCGCAGGACTCCACCTTCGCCAGGGCCTATGCGGACTGGACGGTCAACCCGAAGCATGGCAGCCCGCTGGTGGACCATCTGCCGATCGTGCCGGGGATCCCCACGCCGCGCGATGTGCTGGGGTACCACGTCGGGGCCCCAAGAACCCTCACCTACTACGCGGATCAGCTGAAATACTATCGCGCGCTCGCCAAGGCCACGCCACGTGTGCGCGTGGAAACTATCGGACGCTCCGATGAAGGACGGGAGCTGGTGGTGGTCTGGATCTCGAGCGAGGCCAACCTCCAGCGCCTCGAGCAGAACCGGAAGAACCTCGCGCGCATTGCCGACCCGCGCGGTCTCAAGGAGAGCGACGTCAAGACGCTGCTGGCCCAGACGAAACCGCACTATCACCTCATGGGCGGGCTGCACAGCGGAGAGACGGGACCCTCCGAGATGCTGATGGAGCTGGCCTACCGGTTGGCCACGGAGACCTCGCCGCTCATCAATCAGATCCGCGACGAGCTGTTCGTCTCGATCACCCCGGCCGCCGATGCCGATGGACGCGACCGCAACGTGGATTGGTTCAAGCGCAACCAGCTGCTGGCCCAGCAAACGGTGACGGCACAAGCGCCCAGCGCGGCCGCACCGAACGACACCACCCGTCGCCCGGGCGCCGCCCCGGCTGCCGGCGGTCCCGCGTCCGGCGGCGCGGTGCCCTACTGGGGCAAGTACGTGTACCACGACAACAACCGCGACATCAACGTCAAGCTGGTGCAGATGCGCGCGATCGTGGATTGGTACTTCACGGCGTTCCCGCCGATCATGCACGATCTGCATGAAGCGCAGCCGCTGCTGTACACCTACACGGGCGGCCCGCCGCAGAACCCGAATCTCGACCCGATTCTCTTCGCCGAGCTCCCGTGGTTCGGCAACTGGGAGATGGCGCAGCTCACCAAGTGGGGGATGCCCGGCGTCTACACGCATGCCTTCATGGACGGGTGGTCGCCCGGCTACCTCGGCTCCGTGGCCTACAACCACAACGGGCTGATGAAGATGTACGAAACGCAGTCGGGACGTGACCTGGACAGCGCAGCCATCGCCAACGCCCGCAAGGGGCTGGCCGTCGGGGCCGCAGCGCCTGGTGGCGGATTCGGTGGGCGCGGCGGGGCGGTCCCCACCGGTCGCGGAGGCGCGCAGGAGCGCGAGTGGTACCGCGGCAATCCGATCGGCTTCAATGATCTGGCCACCTTCACCCGTCGTTCAAATACCAACTACATGCAGACCGGCGTGCTGAGTGCGCTCCAGCTGGCCAGCATGTTCCCGCAGACGGTGCTGGAAAACTTCTACATCAAGACGCGCAACAGCATCGAGGATGGCCGGACGAAGGCGCCGCACGGCTTCGTGATTCCGGTACAGCGCGACATGACGCGCGTGGCGGAATTCCTGAACCTGCTCCGCGTGCAGCGCATCGAGATCGGGCAGGCGACGCAACCGGTGAAAGTCGGAAGCACTACCTATCCGGCCGGCTCGTACGTGATCAAGCGCGACCAACCGTACGGGCGGCTCGCCAAGAATCTGCTGGAGCGGCAGCAGTACCCCGATGCGCGCCTCAACACCTACGATGACAGCGGCTGGAGCATGGGTTTCGCCATGGGCGTCGACGTCGTCGAGGTGGCCGACTCGAGCATCCTGAAGGTGCCGGTCACGCCGGTGGATCGCGTGGTGCCGAAGGGCACGGTGGCCGGCACGAGCGGCAAGATGCTCGCGATTGCCCATCGCGGCAGCAATCATATGGTCACCTTCCGGTATCTGCTGCGCACCGTCCCGATGCGGGTGGCGGAAGCCGCGTTCACGGCCGGCGACACGACGTATCCGGCTGGCTCGTTCCTGGTGGACGCGCGACATGCGCCCGCGGTCCGCCGCCTCGTCGATTCGCTGGGGCTCACCGCCGCCTACCTGCCGGCCATGCCCACCATAGCCACGCATGATGCCGATGTGCCGCGCGTGGCGATCTACTCGCAGTGGTCGGGGACGCAGAACCTTGGCTGGTATCGCCTCACCTTCGATGACTTCCGCATTCCGTTCGACCTGATCTACAAGGAACGGGTGATGCAGGGGAACCTGCGTCGCGACTACGACGTCATTCTGGTGGCCGAGCAGAATCTGTCACGCACCACGGTCATGCAGGCCCCGGCGTCGCGCCCCGTGGCGTACCGGAAGGATCCGCGCTTCCCGTTCCTGGGGATGTACGGGGAGACCGACGACATGACCGGCGGTTTCGGCCAGAAGGGGGTCGATGCCTTCGGGGCGTTTCTCGAGCAGGGCGGCACGCTGATCGCCATCGGGGAGAGCGCGCGGCTGCCCATCGAGTTCGGCTGGGCGCGCACGGTGGACAAGACCCCGGTGCCGGGGCTCTCCGCGCAGCGGCCGCTCGTGGAAGCGGAGGTGGTGCGCCCGGAGCATCCGGTGTTCTACGGCTTCGGCCGCAAGACGATCCCGGTGAAGTACGTGGGCGGGACCCCCTTCAAGGTCGGCATTGCCGACGAAGGCAACGTGCTGGCCCGCTACGTGGGCGGCGACAAGGCGGTCCTCTCCGGGCTCATGACCGGGGCCGACTCGCTGAAGGCGCGTCCCTTCGCGGTGGATATCCCGAACGCGGTCAATGGGCGCGGGCGCGTGCTGCTGTTCGCCAACAATCCCATCTACCGCTGGCAAAATCACGGCGAGTTCGGGATGGTCTTCAACAGCCTCATCAACTGGAACGACGTGGGGCCCGCCTGTCGGGGTGGGGGGGCGTGCTAGGGAGACGCCCCCGTTCGTCGGCCATCGGTCGCTGACGGGTAGCTTCACTCGGCACCGCGACGCAGCTTTGGGGGCCCTTTGTCCCACTCCCCGTCCCCCAGAGCTCGACATGTCTCGCTCTCCGCTCCGGGTCGCCCATCGGGCGACTGTCCTGTTGGCGGCCCTGACGCTGCCAGCGGCACTCCACGCCCAGCGCGGCCGCCAGGCGGCCACCCCCGCCGCGCCCGCCGCCCCCACCGCCGCGGCCTTCGACCGGCTGCACTTCCGCTCGATCGGGCCGGCCACGATGTCGGGGCGTATCAGTGACGTGGCGGTCTACGAGGCCAACCCGGCCATTTACTACGTGGCCACGGCGCACGGCGGCGTCTGGAAAACCACCAATAATGGCACCACCTTTGCGCCATTATTTCAGCATGAAGGGCTCATTGCCATAGGTGACGTGGCCATCGCGCCGCAGAACCCCGACCTCGTCTGGGTAGGCGCCGGCGAGTCGAACAACCGCCAGAGCACCTCATGGGGGGGCGGTATCTATAAGAGCACCGATGGCGGGAAGACGTTCGCCCTGATGGGGCTGCCGAACTCCCGCCACATCAATCGGGTCATCGTCCACCCCACCAACCCGGAGGTGGTCCTCGTGGCCGCCACGGGGCCGCTCTTCGGCCCGGGGGGCGATCGCGGCGTCTACAAGACCACCGACGGCGGCAAGACGTGGAAGCAGGTGCTCAAGGGAGACGACGACACGGGCGCCAATGACCTGGCCATGGCGTCCACGGACCCCAATGTGCTCTACGCCTCCACCTACCAGCGGCGCCGCACGGCCTGCTGCATGAACGGCGGTGGCCCCGGGAGCGCGCTCTGGAAGAGCACCGATGGCGGCGACACGTGGACCAAGGTCACCGGCACCGGCTTCCCCACCGGGCCCCTCGGCCGCATTGCGGTCGACGTGTTCCGGCAGACGGCGAACATCGTGTACGCCCTCGTCGAAGCCCCGTCGGCGGCCGGACGCGCCGCGGCCACGGAGTCCATGGCGGGTGCCCCGCCGGCCGCACCGAGCGCCGGGTCCACCGGCGTGTACCGCTCGGATGACGGCGGCGCCACCTGGAAGCGGATGAGCGGCACCAATCCGCGCCCGATGTACTTCAGCCAGCTGCGCATCGATCCGGTGAACCCGGACCGCATCTACCTGGGTGGGGTAGGGCTCCACCTCTCCGTGGATGGCGGCCGCCAGTTCGAGCCCGATGCCGCGCTGGTCGTCCACGACGACATCCACGCCATCTGGATCAATCCGGCCAATCCGCAGCATGTACTCATCGGCGGCGACGGCGGCCTCGCCATCTCCTACGATCTGGCGCGCAGCTGGCAGGTGCTCCCCAACCTGCCGGTCGGGCTCTTCTATCACGTGAGCTACGACATGGCCCGCCCCTTCAACGTGTGCGGCGGGATGCAGGACAACTACGACTGGTGCGGCCCCAGCGCCTCACGCCACAGCCGCGGCATCTTCAACTACGACTGGTTCCAGATCCTCGGCGGCGACGGCTTCGTGGCCATCCCCGACCTGCGCGACGGCCGCATCGTCTACACCGAGTCGCAGGACGGCAACATGATCCGCCGCAATACGGTGACCGGCGAATCGCGGAGCATCCGCCCTACAGCACAGAATGTCGTGAACGCCACCCGCGGCGAAGCGTACCGCTTCCACTGGGATACGCCGCTCATGCTCTCCCCGAACGATCCCGGGATCCTGCTGGCTGCCGCCAATCGCGTCTTCCGGTCGCGCGACCGCGGCGACTCGTGGGAAGCCATCAGCCCCGATCTCACGAAGAACGCCAGCCGCGACTCCATCACCACGATGGGGCTCAAGGGGCGCGAGATCACCATCGCGCGCAATGACGGCATCTCGCAGTGGCCGGCCATCGTGGCCCTCGCCGAATCGCCCAAGCAGCCCGGCGTCTTTTACACCGGGACCGATGATGGCACCGTGAGCATGTCCCGTGACGACGGGAAGACGTGGCAGGAGATCACGAAGAATCTCCCCGGCTTCCCGGCTGGCCATGCCTTCGTGAGCCGCGTCGTGCCGAGCCGCTTTGATGCAGCCACGGTGTACATCACGGTCGATAATCACCGGCTGAACGACTACACGCCGCACCTCTGGGTGAGTACCGATTACGGCGCCACTTTCCGCCGCGCTACCACCGGGCTCGAGGGCGAAGTGGTTCGCACCCTTACCGAGGACACGCGCAACGCCGATGTGCTCTACGTGGGGACCGAGACCGGCATCTTCCTGTCGATCGATCGCGCGAAGACGTGGCAGCGCCTGAAGGCCAACTTCCCCACCGTGCGGGTGGACGAGCTCACCATCCACCCGCGTGATAACGCGCTGATCGTGGCGTCCCATGGCCGCTCGATCTGGATTCTGGATGATCTGGCGCCCATTCAGGAGTTTGCCGCGGCGTCAAAGGCCGATGCGGCGCTCTTCACGCCGATTCCGGCCTTGCAGTGGAAGGGGAAGGACGACCG
>Ga0068872_10002818_pt1 | contig 13500 bp, 10 predicted proteins | sample NOAtaG_7_FD_66441 | JGI IMG/M metagenome (GOLD analysis project Ga0068872, IMG submission 66441) | Freshwater lake microbial communities from Lake Erie, under a cyanobacterial bloom - NOAA_Erie_Diel1S_2200h metaG | ecosystem: Environmental > Aquatic > Freshwater > Lake | place: USA: Ohio, Lake...
CGGAAGATGTCGGCCATGATCGACCAGAAGATGGAGACCACGAACAGGTTGAAGACGCTCAGCCACACATAGAACGCATAGCCGAGGAGATGCAGCGTCTCCGGGGCGAGCGTTCGCGAGGCCGCGAAGAAGCCGACGATGTTGAGCGCGAGAAATGCATGGGCCGCAGGCACGAAGCGGCGGCGCGGCATGCGGGACACGAGCAGCGCGTAGAGCGGATTCGCGACGAGCATCGCCCCGAGCGTCGCGGTCATGAGCCACGGCAGCTTGTCGGCGCCCTTCTCGATCGCCATCGTCTCGCGGATCGGCCGGAGCATGTAGTAGGCGGTCAGGATGAGGAAGAAGTAACCCGCGGAGAGGAGAAGCGTCCTGCACCCCGCGTGCCGTTCGCGCCCGGGACCAGGGGATTCGTGGGGCGCTGGATGCGTCTCGGGCATGGGAAACCTCGCGTCGGGCCGGGTGCTGGCACTTGTCTTGACCAATGTCTTCCGAGCCATAAACCCAAGAGTTGCGCTTTTTCGCCAAAACACAATGCAACTCCCGCCGACCGGCACCGTACCATCAGCCCATGGAAACGACCTCTCTTTGCCCCCTTTCGCTGCCTCGCCTCGCCATCCTCGGACTCCTCGCGACGGGACTCGCGATCGGATTCGTCGCCCACGCAGATCCCGGATCCCAGACCGCCGTCATGAAGGCCGTGCGGATACACGACTACGGCGACGCCTCGAAGCTCGTCTACGAGGATGCCCCGCGTCCGGCGCCCGAGAAGGGCGAGATGCTCGTCAAGGTCAAGGTCGCAGGCGTCAACCCGGTCGACTGGAAGATCAGATCGGGAATGTTCCGCGGCGGGCTCGACTTCAAGATGCCGGCCACGCTCGGATTCGACATCGCCGGCGAAGTCGAGCAGCTTGGCGAAGGCGTGAAGCGGTTCAAGAAGGGAGACAAGGTGTTCGCGTACCTGTCGCTCACCCGAGGTGGCGGCTACGCGCAGTACGCGATCGTCGCCGAGAACGAGGCCGCCGCGATGCCAAAGACGCTTGACTTCGTCAAGGCCGGCGCGACGCCGCTGACCGCGCTCACGGCATGGCAGTGCCTCTTCGACATCGCGAAGCTCGAGAAGGGACAGACCGTTCTCGTGCACGGGGGCGCGGGCGGCGTCGGGCACTTCGCGGTCCAGTTCGCCAAGTGGAAGGGCGCGAAGGTGATCGCGACCGCGTCGGCGGCGAACATCGAGTTCGTCAAGGGCCTTGGCGCGGACGAAGTGATCGACTACAGGTCGGTTCGATTCGAAGAGGTCGTGAAGGATGTCGACGCGGTGCTCGACACCGTCGGAGACGATACGACCAATCGATCCGCGGCCGTGCTCAAGAAGGGCGGCATCCTCGTCTCGATCGCCGGCGACCCCGATCCGGCGAAGTTCGCAGAGCGCGGCGTCCGCGTCGCGAGCCACCTCGTCGAGCCCAATGGCAAGCAACTGGAGAAGATCGCCGCGCTGCTCGACGCCGGAACCGTGAAGCCCCATGTCAGCGTGGAGCTTCCGCTCAAGGACGCAGCAAAGGCGCATCAGCAGAGCGAGACCGGCCGTTCGCGCGGCAAGATCGTGCTGATCGTCGAGTGAGGATCCCGGCCGAAGCCCTGCGAACGAAGTTGATTGCGCCGATCCAACGCGACCGATCCCGCGCCCGCCCTCGAACGGCCCCTGCGGCCTACGACGCCGTCCCCCACCCGGGGAGCTTGCTCGCCTGCTTCATCCAGCGCGCGATCCGGGCGCCGTCGCGCAACCTGCCGTCGACGAGATCGCCTTCGAAGATGTGGAGGTAGCGCGTGCTCGCGCGCTCGGATCCGATCGGTGGCAACGGCTCGAGCCTCGCGCCGTCGAAGAACGCGATCTTGATGTACTTCGTGCAGCAGTGGACGCCCGTGAACCAGCCGCCGCCCTCGACGCCGTAGAACGGCGAGTTCCACCTGACGGCCTTGCGCACGCCCGGCACGGCGCGCGTGATGATCTCGTCGAGATGCCGCCCTGCCGCGCTCTTCCAACCCGGCATCGCATCGATGTACGCCTGCACGGGCGCGTCGCCATCGGCCTTCGCGATCTGCGGGTTGCCGCCAGTCAGGAGGCGTGGCGCAGCCGAGGCGGTGCGCGTCGTGGATTTCTTCGCGGGTGTTCGTCGCTTCGCTGCCATCTGTCACTCTCCGCTTCGGGGCGATTCGACTCGTCGCGCGGCCCCGCAGCCAACCGCGTCACTCGGCGCGCATGACCAGCACCCAGTCCTGCGGCGATGGGACCGACGGCGTCGACCAGCTCGACTCGCCGGACACGGAGCCGATCTCAAAGCGCCGCCCCGACGCAGGATCGAACCAGAACGCACGATACCGAACCCGCGCATCGAGTTCACGCACGCGGAACCCGCTCCAGTCGTAGATGCCGCGCTTCGGGAGATACGCGACCACAAGTTCGCCCGGAATGCCCGCCGCGAACACGCCCTCGTCGACCCACTGCTGCTTCGGCGTCATGCGATGCCACGGGAGTTCCTCGAGCAGCCGCTTCGCAAGCCCGAGCTGCGTCGCACCTGGAAACTGCATGCCTTCGCGCCAGGTCGTGAAGTCGTATACCGGCGTGATGCCGGGGTCTCCGTCGACGCTCGCCTGCCAGACGCCGGCTGCGCCGTAGGTGTGCCCCGCGGCGCCCGAAAGCATGAACGTCCAGAAGAGGTGGCGCTGGATGTCCTCGAAGTTCGTCTGCATGTGGCGCTCGTAGCACGCCTCGCCGCACAGCGCGGGGCGCGCGGGCGACTGCGCAAGCGACGCGCGCAGCAGCGCCAGCGTGTCGCCCGCCGTCTTCAATCCGTCGTGGCCGATCGCGACCATGTCGAAGTCGAAGCGGTCGTTGCCTTCCTTGATCGCTGCGCGCGGATCGCTCGGCGCGTGGTAGGTGAGCGGCCGTCGGAACGGATCGGACGCGCGAACATATTCGGCAAGCGCCGCCCACGGGCCGTTGCCGTCGCTTGCCTCGCCTCCGAGGATCCACACGACCGGCAAGGCGCCGTAACGCGCGATGAGGTGGCGCCAGTGGCGCTTGAATCCCTCGAGGCCGACCTGGTTGATCGTCGACTGTCCGCCCGCCTGCGGACGCCCCCAGCCTCCGACGATCGCCGGCACGATGCCGTGCTCGACCAGCGTCGTGATGCGCCTGTCGGCTGCGTCGAAGTAGGCGGGATTCACGGTGCGGAAGTCGATCGTCGTATACGGAAGGCCGGCCTCGTTCGCCCAGCGCGGCTCGAGCATGTTCTCGTCGGGGTACGGGCCGCACACGATCTGCACGACATTGAAGCCCTTGGCGGCGCGATCGGCGCAGAGTTCGGCGTAGCCAGGCGTGTCGATCCGCTTGCAGAGCGCCTTCCACCAGGTGTCGCCGAGCCAGAGGAACGGCGTGCCGTCGGCATGCTCGAAGTGCCGGCGGTCGGCGGAAACGCGGATCGGGCCGTGCCGCTCGAGCGCGGAGCCGCCGACAGCGGCGACGACCTCGAAGACACCCGTCTTCCCGTGCAGCGACGGGTTTGCGGGGTCGGAACACTCGGTGCGCCACGCGTGGCGGCCGAGGACGGGCGACGCGTAGCGGAACGACCAGCGCGCGCCGCCTGCCCAGAACGCGGGAACGCGCAGTTCGCGGCCATCTGGCTGCGTCACGATCGCGTCGAGGGCGACATCCGTGAACGCATTCGCGTAGGCCTTCTCCGACGCGAGCGAGACTTCGACCACCCGGTTGGCGCCGACCTGCCGCGGAGCGGGTGGCTGCGCACGCGCCGACGGCACGGCGAAGACGAGCGCCGCGAGGACGGCGACGAGGCTGAGCATTGCGGGCATGGCGGCGATCCTACCAACGAGACGCGCGCGCAAACCGCACCGCCGTCAGGATCCCGTGCGCGCGTCCGGCGCCCGCGACTCCTGCCAGCGCTCCTTTGCCCCCTGCTTCTCCATCCAGCGGTCGGCGGGCACGGGACGGTAGCCGAACTTCTCGTAGAGCCCGTGCGCGTCGCGCGTGGCGAGGCACCAGCGCCGCAGCGTCTGGAGCGAGGGATGCCGCTCGAGTTCCTCGAGCATGCGGCGCGAGAGCCCGTGGCCGCGATGGCCTTCGAGCACGAACACATCGCAGAGCCACGCGAAGGTCGCGCGGTCGGTCACCACGCGCGCGAAGCCGACGGTCTCGCCCGATGCATCGTCGATCGCGAGCACCACGATGCTGTTGCGGAAGGCCTCTGCGACGACCTCGCGGCGGATGTCCGACGACCAGTAGGTTCCCGCGAGCACCTTGTGGATCGCATCGAGATCCTGGCGCGCGGGATCGAGCGTGATCGTGTACGGCATGCGGGCAATGTACGCGGAAGCCGCTTCCCCCTGAACTCCGCCCGCCCTCGCAGGCCGCTCAACGCGCGCCACGCTCGCGGCGCAGCGCCTCGATGGCGCGCTTCGGGTTGATGATGATCCGACCGGGCTGCCCGGGCAGCGGATCTGCGTTCTCCCAGACGAGCCGCATGATGTCCTGGGGCGAGAGTCCCGGATCGAGCGCAAGCATCTTCGCCGCCAGATTCGCAAGCTGCGGCGCCGCGAGCGAGGTGCCGCTCCACTTCACCCGTGCTCCGCCGGGAAGGTAGCTCTCGACCAGGTGGCCGTTCGCGAAGACCTCGATGTTCGCACCCAGGTTCGTGAAGCTCGTCAGCCGATCGGCGCTGTCGACCGCCCCGAGCGTCACGAGGTTCGGAATCCGGAGCCCCGCCGGGATCAGTTCGGCGAAGTCGACATCTTCGTCTTCGTTTCCAGCCACCGTGAGGAACAGTATCTCCGGCGCGCTCCTGATCGCCGCCACGAGACCGTCGCGCATCACGGTGAACATCTCGCGTCCGAGCCGCCTGCGCTCCTCGGGCGAACCGCCGATGTTCCACATCTCGAGAAGACGCCGGCACTCGTGTGGCGAGTTCGCCCAGCTCATGTTGACGACGCGGACATTGGCCTTGCGAAGGTACTCGATGTTCCGCTTGCAGAATTCGGCCCACTTGCGGCCGTACGCAACCGGATCGGCGAGTTCGGACGGACCGGCGCCCATCGAGCTGTCCGCGACCGACAACGCGCGCACGAACGGATTGCCATCGACCGCGACGCCCGTCACATGCGTTCCATGGACATGGAAGAACATGACCATCATGTCGGCCATGAGCATCTCCAGCTCGTCGGGGCTCATGCTGCGCGTCCGTTCCTGGTACGCGCGGGCGCGGGGCGTATCGATGCCGCCCGAGACCTCGAGTCGTCCGGCGAAGAGTTCGAGCGCTTCCTCGCGACCGCGCGTGAGCATGCCGAGCGACGAGAGATTTCCCGTGATCGGCACCGCGCCGCCTGAGAAGGAGATGCCGTGGCGGTCGTCGACGAATCCGTTGCGGTCGTCATCGATCCCGTTCGGCAGTTCGAGCGGATTCGTCCAGAGGTTCCCGGGGAAGATCGGCGTGTCGATCCCCGTGTCCCAGATGGCGACGACAACCGGGCTTGCGTCCTCGGAAGGGTCGAGCGTCACAAGCCGTGGCGTCCACTTGTCCTCGGCAGGTGCGGCCGCGCCGCGTTCTGCGAGAACCTCGCCGGCGACCTCCCCTGCGAGCCCCGCGATCTTGACGCGGAACACGATCGCATCGCGGTAGTCGATCAACTGTCGGACGACCTCGGCCGTCACCTGTCCGCCCGGCGCCGCGAGTTGCGGATCCATCGACGACGCGATGGAGGACTCGAGGAGCGCGGGAGTGACCGCCGCACCCGTGTTCCGCACCGTTGCGAGGAGTTGCTGCGCGACTTCGTCCGGAAGCTGCGAATAGCCCTCGCGGAGCTTGGCTCGGAAGACCTCGCGGAACCGCGGATCGTCGGGATCGCGGGTTCCCGTCTCCTTCTCCGCCGCGATCCGCGCACGGAGCGCCGAGCCGATCGCATGGCTTGCCGAAGGCTTCAGCTCGAGCGCGCGCGTCTTCTCGGCGTACTCGAGCGCGGACACGAGGTCTCCCTTCGCAAGGTATGCCTGGTAGATCCCGCGGCACTGCTTCTTGAGCGCGTCGGCGTTCTCGATGCGATAGGCTGCGAGATCCGAGAGCGCATCCGCGAGGAACGCGTCGACGAGCGGCAGGAACCTGGCGTCGTCCTTGATCAGTTCGACCGCGGGCCCTTGCACCGCATAGGTCCTCCGTGGCAACTCGTCGGCGGTGCGCACCGCGATGCGGGCATCGGGCGGTTGCACGGTCGCGGAGGCACAGCCTGCGGCGAGCAGGCCTGCGGCGAGGGTGGCTGCGGCGAGGGACGCCGTGACGAGTGTGGAGAGGCGCGGGTTGGTCATGGGCGGTTTCTCCGATACCGGGCGAGGGCGGTGTCGTTGCGTTTCTCTTCAAAAGCACAATAACAGCGCGGGAGGCTCCCGTCGCATGTCCCGCGTGGAATCCCGCGGGCCCCCTCACGCCCCGATGAGACACGGTCTGACGGATCCAGCCGACCGGAGGATCCGATCGGGCATGTTCCGCTGCGGGATCGACTTCACGATGCCCGCGTCGCGAGACCTCTCGTGCAAGGCGCAGACCCGCGCACCTCTTGCGTCGCGCGCGGCGCGGTTCACCCGATCCGCATGCGCGCCGTCAGCGCGGCCCTGCTGCCGACGCCGAGCTTCCGGTAGATGATCTTGCTGAGCGACGCCACCGTGTTCAGCTTGAGGCCGAGTTCCCTCGCGACCGCCGGCCGACTCATGCCCGACTCGAGCAGCTTCGCGATCTGCAACTCGCGCGGCGAGAGCACACTCTCCGCGCTTGACTGCAGCACCACGCGATCATGGTCGATGTTCGTCTTTTCGATGATGAAGAACTCGGCCATGGGAAGCTCCGGCTCCCAAAGGCGGATCAGATTGAAGGTGACATGGAACGGAATGCAGGCCTTCGGGTCGCCGCTCTCGCGGGCGCGCTGGTCCGCCTCCGCGAGGATTCCGTAGACGGCGCGGAAGGCCTCCCGCAGCTTTGACGCGTCCTCCTTGAGCAGCAGAACCGAAGAGGCTCCGCCGAAGTTGTACGGAGCGAACTTCTCCGCTCCGGGCCGCAGGACCGCCTCGTCGTGTACCCGTCTGCTGTACTCGAGGGTGAACGCGCGCAGCGCTCGCCAAGCCGCGACAGCCGCCGGATCACTCGAGTCCCACGCCAGGAAGACGCGCTCCACCGTCGCGCGATAGGTGATCTTCGGACACCGCTTGGTCGCGCGCCGCATCTCGACGAGCCCTGCCTCGACCAGCAGATCGAGCGAACGCTGCGCGTCGGCAGGCGAGGTGCGCGCTTCCTCCGAGACTTCCGCAACGGTGTATGGCCTCTTGCCGCGGCGAAGGATCTCCCAGCGCTGCATCGTCGGGACATCTGTCAGAGCCTGCAACACGCTCGGGGTCTTCAGGTCGATGTGGACTTCGCTCATTCGGCCTCTGCTTGCATGCTTGTGCTCGACGACGCGGGAGCGCTTCTCAACCGCATCTCGTCATGCAGGCAGACTGTAGCCGTACGCAGTGCGGCAGTCTTCGCCGCCCAATCATGCGACAGACATCGGCGCGATTCCTTCCTCCCCCCGATTGGGGAGGAGTGACCCGCGAACTGCGGCTGTGAAACTCGCTCGGTCGCGCGTGATGGATCACCGAGGAGCGGCGATCCACTTCGGCACCCATGCGGCGAGCCGACGGGCCGATGAGCCGATGAGCCGATGAGCCGGTGAGCCGATGCCGCAACCGGACCAACCGCTAGCCGATCCGCATGCGCGCCGCGAGTTCGGCTCGGCTCGAGACATCGAGCTTCCGGTAGATGATCTTGCTGAGCGACGCCACCGTGTTGGGCGTCAGGCCGAGCTCCGCGGCGATCGCGGGCCGGCTACGCCCTGTCTCGAGAAGCTTCGCGATCTGCAGTTCGCGCGGCGAAAGCACCTTGCTGGCGCCGGAAAGCAGCACCTTGCGATCTTCTTCCAGCTTGGTCGTCTCGAGCACGAAGAACTCCGCCATCGGAGGCTGTGGCTCCCAGAGGCGCTTCAGGTCGAACGCGACATGATAGGGGTTGCATGTGGATGAATCGGTCCGTGCGCGCGCACGCTGGTCCGCCTCCGCGAGCACCGCATACGCGGCGCGAAAGGCCTCGCGGACCTTGGTCGCGTCCTCATCGGACAGCATCACCGAGATCGAGCCCCCGAAGTTCTTCGGCATGAACAGTTCAGCGCCGGGCCGACTCATGGCCTCGTCGAGAATCCGCCGGCTATGGCTTCGCATCAGCTCTTCCACCGCCCGCCACGCGGCGACATCGTCGGGGTTCCGTCGATCCCACCGCAGGAACAGCCTTTCCATCGCGGCCCGATAGGTGATGTGGCGCATGCGCGTGCTCGCGGGCTTCAGGTTCACGAGCTGCGCCTTGACCAGCAGGTCGAGCGAACGCTGGGTTTCCTCGAGCGTTGCCTTCGCCTCGGATGCCAGCTCGTCCGCGGAGAAAGAGCGTTGCGTGCGGCGCAGGATCTCCCAGCGCTGCATCGTCGGGATGTCGAGAAGGGCCCGCATCATCGCGGGGTCGTTGAGTTGAAGTTGCGAGTCTGGCATGGAGTGCGAGATGATATCCAGCGTCCACGGCATGGAGTCGCGAACGCATCGCAGGGCCGTACCCATCACGCAACGAGGCCCTCGGAGAGTTGCTTGCGGGCCTCTGGGCTGCGAACCACGCTGCGACTTCACGGCGATCACGCGCGCCGCCCATGCATACCTCACGCACACGATGGTTCGGCTGGGATCCCGGGAGCACAGATCCACCCTACTTCGCGCCGATTCCAAAGTTGCCAAACACCATCGTCTGCGGCGCCTTCTCGGTGTAGGCCGGCCATGGAGGCAGTCCCTTCGCATCGGGCACGCCCGTGCGCATGAACGCAACGATGTAGTCCATCATCGCAGCACTGACCTTCGTGCCCTCGTTGGAGCCCTCGACGGGCTGCGAATCGTCCTCGCGCCCGGCACCGCCAGCGCCGCGACGGCGGCCGACTGCACGGTCGACCGCGCCTTCGTTGCGGAAGCCGTGCTGCTGGGCGATCGATTGCCCGATGGTGCCGAACGCATACGCGACGGGTTCGCCGTGCATCGCGACCTGGCGCGTCTCGCGCGACTGCGGCGGTACGAAGGTGAACTGGAACATGTAGACCTGTTGGCCAGCACGGGCCATGTCGCTTGCGAGCTGCCGCTGGAATCCGAAGGCGCCTCCAGTCGAGATCTCGTCGCTGAGCCGGCGGCCACCCGACTCCCCGTTCGCGCCACCGATGAGAACGGGGATCTTCGCCTGCTTCCCCTGCTCGAAAGTCTGCTCTGGAACCTCGGTCACGAGCCGGCCGTCGATGATCGGCTTCACAGGGAGCCCCAGTTGCTGAATCAGCCCGGTCGAGACGGCCACCCTGCCTGCATCCAGCCCGCGCAGCTCCGCTGCCTTCGCGTCGGCTCCGAGGCCGAGCCGCGTCGCGAGCCCGACGCCCGCGTCCTCCGCTTCTTCGAGCGACTTGATGTTGCGGATGCCGCCGCTGCTGTGGATCACGGCCTTGTGGAACAGTCCTTGCGCTTCCGGGATGCCCATGAGGAAGAGGCAGCTCGTGCCGCCCGCGGACGAACCCGAGATCGTGACATTTGCGGGATCTCCGCCGAACGCGGCGATGTTGTCGCGCGTCCACCGCAGGGCCGCGATCATGTCGAGCAGGCAGAAGTTCCCGAGCGGATCCTTCGGCCCTGCCTCCGCGGTCAGCGCCGGATGCGCGAAGAGTCCGAGCGGCCCAAGGCGGTAGTTGATGGTGATCACGAGCGCGCCGCGCTTCGCGAGTTCGGTGCCGTCGTAGCGTGGCTGGGCGCCGGATCCTTGGATGAATGCGCCGCCATGGATCCAGAACAGCACTGGCAGCGCGGCGCCCGGCTTCGCATCGGCAGGCGTCCAGATGTTGAGCGAGAGGCAGTCCTCGCTTTGGGAACTGCGCGGGTAGAACGCCTCGCCTTGGAGCGACGGCGCGCCGAAGTCGGTTGCCTTGCGAACGCCCGTCCACGGCCTCGCTGGCTGCGGTGCCTTCCATCGGAGGTCGTCGATCGGCGGCGCCGCGTAGGGAACGCCGCGGAAGACGCGAACCCCGCTCCGGATTTCGCCGAGGAGTTCGCCCGCTGCAATGCGGACGGTCGCAGGATTGCCGGTCGAGGCCGGGGGGCCGCGCTCCGGCTTCGCCTTGGCTGATGGCGCTGGAGGCTTCGAGTCGGTGGGCAGGGCTTCGACCTTCGCTTCAGTCGCGGGCTTCGTGAAGTGCCTCGTGAAGAACGCAACCATCGTCTCGCGCGCGATGCGCTCCTCTTCCGCCTCGACATCCGTCTTCTCTCCACGCAGCTCGCGGGCGGCGCTGACCGAACGCGCCCAGTAGAAGCCGTGCGGGCTTCGTTCGGCCGTGTAGACGGCGACATCCTGCCCGGCGTCCTTCATCCGGCGAATCGTCGGCTCGATCAGCACATGCGGGGCCTGGTCGTCGCCCTTGCTGGTGATGAACAGCGACGGCGCGACGATCTTGTGCGCGTTTGCCTCGATCGACTCCCGCGCGATGAACGCGCGCGCCTCGTCCCGGCTCATGCCACGACCGCGGACGAGTCCGTTGAACAGTCGCTTCCCGTTCTGCACGATGTCCGCGCGCGCCTCGTCGGGGACGAGCGAGAGCGGCGGCTTCGTCGGATCGCCCGTCATGTAGACGACAGGGTCGGTCATCCAGGGCGAACCGACGGCGAAGCAACTGATCTCCTTGCCCATCGCCTCTGCGGCGACCAGCGCAAGGTGTCCGCCATGGCTTCCGCCCACCACGCCGACGCGCGTCGGATCGATCTTCGGCAGCGTCTTCGCGAACCTGATTCCTGCGATCACATCGTCCTGCTCCATGCCGAACAGCGCGCCATTTCCCGAGCGAAAGCTCACGGCAAGGATGGCCCACGGCTGCCGATTGAACGCATCGATGGTGGGTGAAAGCTGCCCGGGCGCCGCAAGCGTGCGCAGGAACGCGAGGTCGCGGTCCCCCTGGCCGCCATGAACGGTCACGAGCACCGGGAACGGACCATCGCCTTGCGGCATCGAAAGCACGCACGGGATCATTCGTCCATCGCTCGACGGATACTCCATTTCCGTGACTTCGCGGTCGCCGATCACCTCCGTCTTTCCGGACGGCGTGCGCGCGCCAGGGCGATCGCGCATCTGGCGCACCTTCTCACGGACCGCACGGCGCTCCTCGTCGTCGATCTTGCCGTCGCCATTCCGGTCGAACTGCTTGAAGCGACTGTCGTTGCTGCGCGGCGGACCTTCCTGAAGTCCGGCGGCGCGCGCGGCAGGAGGCGCCGGTTGCACGAGCATCGACGCAAGCAGCGCGCACAGGATTCGATCCCACGAGATCATGTCGGTTCCTCAGAAGTTGGCCGGTGGCTCGGTCGGTCAGGTGCGTGCCCTTCACGCGTCTGACCGCAACCGTCAACAAACGCACCGCCGTGCGCGGGATTGCCCGATCACAGCCGAAATCAAGCTTCGGTGTTTCCGGCTCCTCGCAGAGCGGCATTCAGCTGCCCACGGACCTCCGCGATCTTGGCGCGCTCGGCGGTCATCATGAAGCCGAAGGCGGCGCCAAAGCAGCCGAGCAACGCGCCTCCGAGTCCCCCGATGAGCCCCCACATCGAACCGAGGTTCGGGAACCACACGACGAGCGCGAAGATGGCGCCGAGCGAGGCGGGTACGGCGATGCCAGTCAGCCAGAACATTCCCAGCACGCGCCGCCGCCGCTGGCGCGCGTAGAGCTCCGACAGTTCGCTCGAGCCGGCGACATCCATCGGCTCGGCTTCCATGAGAATCGCGCGGAGGACGCGCGGAAGCCAGAGAAGGTTCAAGGGCGCGGTCATCGAGACGAGGAGAAGCACGAGCCACGCGAGATGCTCGGGGCTCTCCGAGATCGACGCGGCGCCGGAGGCGGGATCCATCGGGAAGAGCTCGAGGCCACGCAGTGCGATCGCGATCGGCCCGGCGGCACAGGCGATCGCGGCCGCGACCCACATCCAGCGAACCACAGGATTCTGGCGCTCGCGGTTGACGAGCGAGGCGGTGCGGACGGTACCGCTCGATTCCGCCGACCCGTGCATGGTGATCGCCCACGCGGGGTTCTTCGCACCCAGCATCGGCATGGCAAACCCAAACCACAGCGGGAAGAACATCAGCCACGAGAAATTCGCGGCCGTTGCGGCCCACGGATGGCGGGTGCCCGCGAACGCAAGTCCGCCCCAGATCACGAGCGCGAGCGCCGTGGCGAGAACGAGCGCGGTGAGCTTTCCGCGCACCTTCAGGCGGTCCGACTCCTGCGTGGCTCGGTTGGGAATCAGGCCGGCGAATACAAGCGGGAAGAGGATGAACCCAAGAGCAAACAGGAGCGGGAAGAGCCGGTCGCCGGTGAGGAGTGCATCAGACATGGGAGGGTCTCCGGGGTCCGGCACGCGTCACGCGCGCCGGAAGCGTGCGTTGCGTGTCAGGTCGTCTTCCAAAGTCGTTCGATCTGACGGATCGCGATGGCCTCGATGGCCTCACGGGTGAATCCTGCAATCTTGGCGTTGCTGAGCGCTGCAGCGATACCGGCCTCGACGCGCTTGCGCTCCTCTGCCTTCGGGCCGGAGGCGCGCTCGACGGTCGCGATGACGATGGTGCCGCGGCCGCGGACCGACGCGAGCAGCCCCGCATCGGTCAGGTCGCGATAGGCCCGCGCCACCGTGTTGAGGTTGATGCCGAGGTCGGCGGCGAGCTGCCGCACGGGCGGCAATTCGTCGCCCGCCGCGAGCTTTCCCTCGGCGATGAGGCCGCGAAGACCGGCGACGAGCTGGTCGTGGATCGGAACGGAACTCGCGAGCGAGATCGACAGCATGCGGTCAATGTATCATACTCTGATACATTGTCAGGCCGAAGGCGTCGGAAATCGTGGAATCCCTCGTTTCAGGGCTTCGCCTGCAGCACCGTGTCGCGGTCGAGCAGACGCTCGAGGCCCGAGCGGCGCAGCATGCCCGCCGCCCGGGCGCGCTCCTGCGCGGCCTCGAGCGTGAGGCCTTCGTTCATCACGAGGTGCGCGAGCCAAAGCGTCGCGGCGCGGCCTCCGCCCGCGCAGTAGAGGAGCACCTTGCCCCCCTTGCGCGACTCGAGCGCCGCCTTGAGCGCCGCCACATCCTCGGGCGCGAAGCCCTCGTTGCCGCCGAGCGGGATCTCGACGAAGCCCATGCCGAGCGACTTCGCGAGCGCGGCCTGGGCGAACGGAACCGACGCCGCCTCCCCCGCCGTCCTGCAGTTGACCATCAGCGTGACGCCCTGGTCCGCGAGTTCGCGCAGGAGCGACTCGCTCGGCTGTCCGCCCACGAAGACATCGCCATCGGCCGACAGCGGGATGTACGGCTCGTCGCCGCTT
>Ga0068872_10002819_pt1 | contig 13499 bp, 13 predicted proteins | sample NOAtaG_7_FD_66441 | JGI IMG/M metagenome (GOLD analysis project Ga0068872, IMG submission 66441) | Freshwater lake microbial communities from Lake Erie, under a cyanobacterial bloom - NOAA_Erie_Diel1S_2200h metaG | ecosystem: Environmental > Aquatic > Freshwater > Lake | place: USA: Ohio, Lake...
ATGGGCGCCGCAGCCACGATCTCACTGCCGCAGACGTCCCGTCTTGGCCCGTCTTGGCTGGCTGCGGTCTGGTCGTCGGGCTCGTCGGGCTTTGGGGGGCGTTTGAATTTCCTATGCGCCGACGCCGTCGAAGCCAGCCGCTTTCGCCTGTTGGGCGCCACGGCGGAATTGCTCAGTCACCTGCAACATCTCATGTGTCTCGAGCGCGCGCGGCACCTCGTAGTCCTGCATGCCCTCGTAGGTGTAGGTCTGCCCCTCGATCGCGATCGCGGATGGCGCGACCGGCAGCTGTCGTCTCGGCTGAAGGCTGCTGTGCGACGAGCGCCCTACGTGCCAAAGCTGCATGAAGATGCGCCCACCCGCTGCGTGCACGGCATCCGTCACGCCCCGCCAGCCTCGTACTTGGTCGTCCGACCAAATGCCGGGCGTGTCCGTGTAGCCAACGCCCTCGGGCGCCACCGAGGTCGCCTCGGTGATCAACAGGCCGGCGCTTGCACGCTGGGCGTAGTACTGCGCGACGATTTCGCCGGTCACCCGCTCGATGCCGGCGCGTGCGCGGGTCATGGGTGCGAGCACGATGCGGTTGGGCAGCGCAAGGGCGCCGACGGCGATCGGAGATTGCAGGGTCGGAACGGTCACTGGGGCTCCTAGAATTCTTGAAAACGGCAAGGTGCGTCGGTGGAGCGCGCTTCCCTGCAGCCAATCCGTCCAAGCCGGCCACAAAACGGCTAAACGCCACTTGTCACGGCGCCTCAGGGTTGGCAAAAGCCTTCAATCCAATCTTCCACTGGCCGTCCATCTTGTGCAGGGTGAAGTAGTCCCAGTAGGTCGTCTCGGGCCCCATCGTGATCTTCACCCGTGCAACGGCACCGGTGCCCGATACATCCAGCCATTCGATCGTGCGCGCCAGATTTGATGGTGCTTTGGGCTGGCCGCGAAAGTGACGTGTAGCGAACTCGTCGGCGCTCCAGGAAAGAAAGCTCTTGCCAGCGACGCCCTCCACGCGGCCTGTCGGCCAGAACACGCTTCGAACGTTGTCTGCGCGTCCAGAATCTGCTGCTTGAAAGTAACGCTCGACGGCCATCCGTACAGCTGCCGCTTCCTCAGAAGCAACGCCGGCAGTGGCCGATGCAGGTTGCGCAGCCACGCGCTTTGGCGACAAGGCGCACAGCCCGACTGACGCAGCGACCAAGAGCACGTAAATCCGGGGCGCGTAGCGAGAATGCTTCATGTGATTCCTTCAGTGATTGGAAGTTGCAAACGGGCGAGAGTCGCCCTCAACCACGTCGTGACGGCGTGGCCCGTTTCGAAGTGAATGGCTCGCGTTCAAACAGATTGCGGGTTTCTAGCACCTGGCCGAGGTCTTTCATCCCCAGGGCGTCAGGACGCACCTCTTGGTGCGCTGACCGAATGGGGGCCCACCGCTGCTGGATGCCATCGAACCCTTTTTCATCGGCATAGGTGACCATGACGATGGCGTTCCATGGCCCCTCGTCGCTGCCGGTATCGAGCCACTCGTAGCTCACGAACAGGCCTTGCTGCACGGCAATTTCGTCCATCGCGAACCAGTTGGATCGCACGAATCGCTCAAGTTGTGCAAGGCGGCCTGGCTTGGCCTGCAGGAAGGTGAGCGTGACAACACGCGCCCCGCCTGCAGCTGAACTGGGCATTTCAGTCGCAGCGGTTGCGGCCGTCGCCGCTGCCAGACCGAGCACGGCCGACCCACCAGACAGGGCTCGAAGTACTTTCCGACGGGATGTCATGATGGTTCCCTGGTTCAAGAGTTTTGAAGCCAAAGCGCGACTGGTTTTGTCGATCTGGCCCGTTCCCCTTAGGATAAGCAAGCCAAGCGCGGCGAAGAGTCAAATTGTTTTGATGCGTTGAATCAAGAATCCTGATCATTCCAGTGGCAGCAAAACTTTCGATCGAAGCAATGGGGGTGCTGGATGCGGTGGCTCGCCACGCCTCATTCACAAAGGCTGCCGCGGAACTTCACAAAGTGCCCTCTGCAGTGAGCTACACCGTGGCGCAGGTCGAAAGCGTTCTAGGGGTTCAGGTCTTTGATCGTTCGCAGCGCCGGGTCCGCCTCACACCGATCGGCACCGAGTTGCTGGCAGACGGGCGCCGGTTGCTCCACATGGCGCACGACATAGAGCGCAGGTTGGGGCAGCGCAAGGCAGGCTGGGAGGCCACGCTGCGCGTATCCATCGACACCATTTTTGGCCTGCAAGCGATTTTCCCGCTGTTGGCCGAATGGGATGCGCTGGGCACCGGCACGCGACTCAGCCTGTCCGAGGAGGCGTTGGGTGGAACCTGGGATGCGCTGCGATCCGATCGATCTGACATCGTCGTTGCCGGGCTCGGTGCGGGTGGCGTGCCATCTGGGGGCGGTTACGCCATTCATGAGCTGGGCCGCCTGGCTTTCGACTTCGCCGTAGCACCCTCGCATCCTTTGGCGTGGCTGGCTGAAAGACTGAACGAGCCCGTCAGTGAAGACGAACTGCGGTCATTTCGCGCCATCAGCGTGGCAGACAGTTCGCGGGACAGCACGCCACTCACCGCCGGGCTGCTGCCCGGGCAAGACACGCTCACTGTGAGCACGATGCGTGACAAGCTGGCTGCCCAAGTGGCCGGGCTGGGCGTCGGATTCCTGCCGCGATTCCTGGCGAAACCTGCCTTTCAGAGAGGCAGCCTCGTGCGTCTTCGGGTTGCGCTGCCACGCCCCATGGCGTCTTTCTGCATAGCACACCGAACGGAAGGCTTGGGCAGCGCCGGTCGGTGGCTGGTGAACCGTATGCTGAGCACGCCGTCGCTGTTTGAAATGCTGAGCGCAAGTAGATCGCTTGGGCCTGCAACGAAAGGGGCGGAATTGCCGGGCTAGTTTGTCTAGTCGAGCGCGCGTCTCCGTAGTGGCATAAACCCCGGTGTCATCGTCAGGTACTCCTGCTCTCACTACAGCCCGCCGAGCCTACCCGATAGCTGACGGACGTGAACGGTCGCTGGTGGCCGGCAGCCGGCACAGAGGAGCGGCGGCTTCCTGGCCATCTGATCTCCGTGGAACTTGCGCGTTCAGGGCGATAGCTTTGGCGCAAGCGTCGCTGAGAACTTGTCGGCGCTCGCGCGCCAAGGCAACTACTTCGGCGACCTGGGCCCCAGATGCACCGCGGCCGCCACCACGAGCAACACCAGCGCAACGAGGTCGACCCGGACCACGGTGGTGATCGCCGGGCTCACCGACCCCGGCAGCGACCAGGCCAGGACGAGGAAGCCGGCAACGCTCACCGAAGCCGCGACCAGCGCCGCGCCGTGCCAGGCGGGCTTGAAGGCCGCCAGCACGAGGCCCCCGCCGAGCAGCCCGAACAGCAGCGCGCGGTGTCGCAGCAGCAACTCGAGCACCGGGTCCTGGATCGGCACGCCGTACAGACGCTGGAGCTGTGCCGGGCCGACGATGCCGAGCAGTGGCAGCAGGTGAATCGCCGCGACGAGCAGCAGGACGGTGGGCACGACGAACTTCAAGGCAGGACTCCGGAACACGAAGCCTGAGTTCTATGCGGCGGGCCGGGCGCAGGCGATGACCTCGCAGGTCATGTCGGCCGCCGGAACCGCAGGCGCCCTAGATGACCCGCGGCCAGTCGCGTCGCACGCGCACGCGGTCGCCGTGGTCGAAGTGCCACCACTCGGTGGCGATGCCGGCAAAGTCGCCGGCGGCCATCGCGTCGGCCAGCCAGCGACGCTCGTCGATCTGGGCCGGCGCGAGCACGCCCTCGGCCAGCAAGCGCTCGTGGAACTCGGGGTGGCTGCGTTCGCTCATCTCGTCGAAGCCGCTGCCCATGTCGGCCTCGGCACCGTTGGGCTGTACCAGCGTCACGTCCACCGCCATCCCGAAGCTGTGGATCGACCCGACCTCGGGGTTGGCGAAGTAGGGCTGCAAGGGGGTGCCGACAACGTCCCGCCAGATGGCCTCTTGCACCCGTTGCGGACGCAGCGCGTCGAGCACCCGGATGCGCCAGCCGGGCCGGTGGCGCTCGAGCCAGGCCGCGGCAGCCGCCAGGCCGTCGGCGGCCTCGCGGCGCAACCAGGCACAGTCCCAGAGCACGCCATCGCAGGTGTAGAGCACGCGGCCGGCGAAGTTGTCCTCGCTGGCGTAACGCAGATCGACCTCGACGCCCGGCACGGTCCCGAGCGGTCGGAAGTCCGGGTGGTTGGCGACGTCCTCGATGCGCAGCACGGCGTCAGCGACGGGTCACGCCCTCGAAATCGACACTGCCGTTGGGGGCCATCGTGAAGCCGATCAGGTCCTTGCGCAGCGGGATGTAGATCGAGCTGTGGGCCATCGTCATCCACGGCCGCTCGCGCTTGAAGATCTCCTGCGCGCGCTCGAACAGGCGGTTGCGCTTGGCGGCGTCGGTCTCGGCACGCGCCGCCTCGAGCAGGGCGTCGAACTCGGCGTTGCAGAAGCGCTGCCCGCCCTTGCTGTTGGCACAGCTCAGGTTGGGCGACAGGAAGTCGTCGGCGTTGGCGACGTCGCTGGTCCAGCCGCTCATGTAGACGAAGTGCTCGCCGTTGCTGGCGCGCTTGAGGTATTCGCCCCACTCGTACGTGACGATGCGGGCGCGCACGCCGATCCTGGCCCAGTCGGCCTGGATCATCTGGGCCATCAGCTGGCCGTTGGGGTTGGTCGGACGCGAGATCGGCAGCGCCCAGAGGTCGATCTCGAAGCCGTTCCCGAGTCCGGCCTGGGCGAGCAGGGCCTTGGCGCGCGCCGGGTCGAACTCGTTGCGCAGGGCGGTGTTGTAGCCCGGCACCGCGGGCGGGAAGGCGCTCACCGCCTGCAGCGCGTCGCCGCGCGGGAACAGCACCTTGAACAGCGCGTTGCGGTCGATCGCGATGTCCAGCGCCTCGCGCACCTCGCGCCGGTTCACCGGCGGCTTGAGCAGGTTGAACGCGAGGTAGCTGATGTTCAGCGCCTGCGTCTTCAGGATCGTCACCTGCGGGTGGCCCGACAGCGCCGCGATGTCCACGTCGCGGATCGGTGAGGCGATGTGGCACTCGCCGCGGGCGATCTTCTGCACCCGCACGTTGGGTTCGCGGCTGATCGCAAAGACCAGCGCCCGCGGCTGCGGCGCGCCGCGCCAGTACGCGGGATGCGGCTGCAGGCGCAGCACGTCGTCCTTGCGGTAGCTCTTGAACCGCCAGGGCCCGGTGCCGACAGGCTGGTTGTTGATCGCGCTGGCACGGCCTTCGCGCAGCAGCTTGTCGGCGTATTCGGCCGAGTGGATGCCGGCAAACGGCGCCGCGAGGTACGACAGGAAGTTGATGTTCGGCTTGTTCAGGCGAAAGCGGACCGTCTGCGCATCGACCCGGTCGATGCCCGCCAGCTGGTCGGCCAGGCCTAGGCTTTGCGCATGCACGTAGACCGCCGGGAAGGCCTGCGTGAACGGGTGCTTCGGGTCCGTCATCCGCCGGAACGTGAACAGCACGTCGTCGGCGTTCAGCGCCCGGCTGGGCGTGAAGTAAGGCGTCGTGTGGAACTGCACGCCCTGGCGCAGCGTGAAGGTGAAGGTCCGCGCGTCGGGCGACACGGTCCAGGCGGTGGCGAGTTCGGGCACCAGCTCGGACGTGCCGCGCTTCCAGTTGACCAGGCCCTGGAACATCTGGCCGGTGGCGTTGCTGGTGACGACGCTGTCCCACAGCGCGGGGTCGAAGCCCTCGGGGCTGCCGTCGGCGCAGAAGACGATGGGCTTGTCGCTGGCGGCGGCCAGGCTGGTGGCTGCAGCCAGCAGCAGGGCCGCCATGAAGGGTCGGAAGGGTCGGGGAGTTCGGATCACCACGGCCGTGGATCATAGGCGGGCGGTTTGTCGACAATGCCGGGCCATGCCCCCGACCCGCGAGTTGCTGCACCTCCCCGTTGCACCCTGGCTGCAGGCATCTGACGTCGGCCTGCACGTGGTGCTGCTCAGCACGCGGCGTGGCGCGGCCTTCGTACGCATCCAGCCCGACAACGAAGAGCAGATCGTGCCGATGCGCCGTGCTGGCCGTTGCGGCTTTGCCGACCGCTGGCAACGCTGGGAGGCCGACCTGCCCTGGGACCCGGGCAACGGCCTGACCCTGTACGCCTTCTGCGTCGCCGGAGCCGACGACGACGGTGGCCACGTCTGGCTCGCCGCCGACGGCCAGCACGCCAGCCTGCCGGCTGAAGCGTCGATGTTCCGGGTCCACCGCCAGGAAAGGCCACCCCACTGGGTGCGCGACCAGGTCTTCTACCAAGTGTTCCCGGACCGCTTTGCACGTGGCCTGAACGGCGGCCAGCCCAACAGCCGCCATGGCGAGGTGCTCTACGGCAGCCGGCCGACCCCGGTGCGCCAGGTACCTTGGGAGACCCTGCCGACGCGCGAGCACGGGGCGCACACCTTCTGGGGTGGCGACCTGGTCGGCCTGCGCGAGCGGCTGCCGATGCTCGCCGACGAGCTCGGCATCACCGCGCTGTACCTGAACCCGGTGTTCGCGGCGAGCAGCAACCACCGCTACGACTGCATCGACTACACCCAGGTCTGCCCGCACCTGGGGGGCAATGCGGCGCTCGTCGAGCTGCGCCGGGCGACCGCCGAGCGCGGCATGCGGCTGGTGCTCGACGCGGTGGTGAACCACACCGGCACGAACCACCCCTGGTTCGACCGTTGGGGCCACCACGAAGGACAAGGCGCTGCCGTGGGCGCGGACTCGCCACGCCGGGGCTGGTACGCCTTCGATGACGCGGGCCGTCCCGTCGGCTGGAAGGGCGTGGACTCGCTGCCGGTGCTCGACTTTGCCCACCCGGAGGTGCAGCAGGCGGTCTACGCCGGCGACAGCGCCGTGCTGCGCCACTGGCTGCGCCCGCCCTATTCGATCGACGGCTGGCGGCTGGACGTGATCCACATGCTGGGCGAAGGCGCGGGCGCCTGGCGCAACGCCGAACACGTGCGTGCGATCCGGCAGGCGATCAAGGCCGTGCAGCCCGAGGCCTACGTCCTGGGCGAACACTTCGCCGAAGCCACCCGCTGGCTGCAGGGCGACATGGAAGACGGCGCCATGAACTACCACGGCTTCACCAGCCCGCTGCGCCACTGGCTGGCGGGCCAGGAGTGGGCCGGCCAGAACGCCCGTCTGCCGACGGCCGAGCTGCTCGCGGCCTTGACCACGCGCCTGGCAACCGTCCCGTACGCCAACCAGCTGGCGCAGTTCAACCTGCTGTCCAGCCACGACACCCCCCGTTGGCTGACCCTGCTCGGCGGCGACAAGGCGCTGTTGCGGCTGGCCTTCACCGTGATGTTCAGCTGGCCGGGCGTGCCCTGCGTCTACTACGGCGACGAGATCGGTCTCCAGGGCGGGCCCGACCCGGACTGCCGCCGCTCCTACCCCTGGCAGGCCGAGGCCTGGGACGCCCCGCTGCGCGAGCACGTCGCGGCTTTGGCCCGGCTGCGCGCGGAGCGTGCCGAATGGCGCCACGGCGGCTGGTTGCCGTTGGCAGCGGGCGAACACTGGTGGGCATTCGCACGGGTCCTGCCCGGCCGGTGCAGCGTCGTGCTGGCCAATCGCGGACCGGCGGTCGAGGCCACGGTCGATCTGACCCAGTTGCCCGACGCCGCCGGGCCCGGATCTGTGCGCCTCGGGCTGGCCCGACTGCATGCCTCGGCGCCAGCGCAACAGCGGGTGTCCTTGCCGGCGGCTACGGCCAGCGTGGTGACCTGGGGCTGACCCGCCGGTCCCCGGCCCTTGGGGGAAGCCCGGGGCTGACATCAACAGTCGGTCGGATGCGAGCCACGCGGCGCTGCGCATAGCCTGATCCGTATGCCTCACCCGACCGGCCCCGACCCCCTGGACGCGCGTGGGCTGGACGCCGCACTCGGCGAGGCCGCCCACTGGCTGGACCGACCGTTGGTGGTGCTGCGCCGCGATGCCACCCTGGTGTGGGCGAATGCCTGTGCACACCGCGGGCTGATCGGGCCGGACTCGCCCTGGCGCCGCGACCCGCAAGGTCGTGTCGTGCCTGGCGACGACCGGGCCTGGCCCGTCTGGTTGCAAGCGCTCGAACGCGCCGACGACACCGCAACCGAGCTGTCCGATGCCCTGCCCGCGGGCACCTTGAGGAGTCTCGGCGCGCCGGCTGGATCCCGTGAAGCCTGGCTGCTGCTGTTGCCCACCTCTGTGGATGCCGGATCCAGCCGAGTCAGCTGGGCCGACTTTGCGCGCTCGTTTGCGCTGTCGGCCGAAGAAGCAGCCTTGCTGCCGGCCCTGGCCGGCGCCCAGCCGCTGGCACAGACCGCGGCCACGATGGGACTGTCGGTGCCGGCGCTGCGCGGTCCGCTGCGGGCCGTCCTGCGCAAGACCCAGCTGCCCAGCCTGACCCTGCTGCGGCGGCAACTGCAAGCCCTGCCGCCGCTGCGGCGATGGTGAATGGATCACCAAACCGGGTCGGACTATTCACGGCCGGCGGATGAGCCCGCTCTTTAGTCTTCTCACCAGTTCCAGCGCGTCCCCGCAGCCGGATCCGGCAGACCCAGACCAGGAGTGAGAACGATGTTCGCGACCCCGACCTCGAGTGCATCCGCCCGCCAGAGCGCCACACCGCATGACGCAGAACCCGGCACCGTGTTTGCCGACGCCTTGGGGTCGATGCGGCTGGCACCGGGCTGGACGTCCGGCGCAGCCGGTTACCGCGGTCCCGACCGGCGCCGCGGCTCGCCGGCCAACCTTCCGCTGCCGTCGGCCGAGCCACTGCGCGACGGCGGCAGCTTCCTGGCCCGCATGCTCGACGAAATCGACTACGGCATGCTGCTGGTGAACGGTGACGCCCAGGTGGTCTACCTCAACCACATGGCCCGCCACGAGCTCGACGGCGACCACCCGTTGCAGCTGCATGGCCGCATGCTGCGTGCCACGCAGGCGCAGGACATCGCGCCGCTGTTCGATGCGCTGGCCGCCGCCCAACGCGGCCTGCGCCGCCTCTTGATGCTGGGCAGCGGCGAGCTACGGGTCAGCGTTTCGGTGGTGCCCTTGGGCGCCCAGGCCGGATTGCTGGGCGCGGCTGGAGCGACCCTGCTCGTGCTCGGCAAGCGCCAGGTCTGCGAGAAGCTGTCCGTCCAAGGCTTTGCCCGTTCGCTGTCCCTGACACCGGCCGAGACCCGGGTGCTCGAACTCCTGTGCTCCGGCGTCAGGCCGACGGAGGTCGCCGAACGCCAGGGCGTGGCCGTGTCGACCGTGCGGACGCAGATCGGCAGCATTCGCGCCAAGACAGGCGCCGGCAGCATCCGGGAGCTGGTGCGCCAAGTGGCCGTTCTGCCGCCTCTGGTTGGCGCGCTGCGCGACGAGCCGCCGCAGCGTACGCTGGCGGCCCGGCCGGGCCAGGCCAGCGAGTCCGCGCGTCTCGCCCCGATCGCTTGTTAGGATCGGTCGCCCTGGAGGCTTCACGCCAAGAACGGCGCGGAGCTCGCGCGGGCGCCGACCCATGCCCTCGCCTCCGCCCCGCAAGTCACGCTCGACACGGCCCGCCGCGTCACACGGCACTGACGCGCTCATCGCCGCCTTGCCGGGCTCGGACTCGCTTCGGGCATTGGCGCGCCGAGGCGAACTGCGCCGCCTGCGCCGCGGCACTCTGCTGATCACCGAGGGGGACCGGGGCGACACCTTGTTCATCGTCGTCGCCGGTCGGCTGCGGGCCTACGGCTCCGGTCCCGAGGGCCGCGAAGTCATCTACGGCAGTTATGGCCCGGGCGAGTACCTCGGCGAGATGGGCCTGGACGGCGGCGAGCGCTCGGCCAGTGTCGAGGCCACCGAGGCAAGCTGGGTCGTCGTCGTGACCCGCGCGACGCTCGAACGCCACCTGCACGCGGACCCGCCGTTCGCCTTCGAGCTGCTGGCCAAGGTGATCTGGCGCGCCCGGCTGGCGACCCAGAACTTCAAGCTCATCGCGCTGAACGACGTCTACAGCCGCCTGAAGTCGGTGCTCGAGTCGATGCTGCCGACACCCACGGCCGCTTCGGCACCGCAGGTGCTGGACCCAGCGCCGTCACACCAGGAGCTTGGCAGCCAGCTGGGCTGCTCGCGCGAGATGATCAGCCGCGTGATGAAGGATCTCGAACGCGGCGGCTACGTCGAAGTCGGCCGCCGCCGCATCGTGCTGCTGCGCCCGCTGCCGGCCAAGTGGTGACGCGGCCGGCCGCCAACCGCCGGCCGTCGGTCAGCGCGGTGCCGTGCTGGCGGCTGCAGTCGCCGCAGGCGGGGTGAATCGCCGCTCCGGCTTGGGGGCGCGCTGGAACAGTGGCGCGACCTTGGGGAGCTTGCTCTGGATGTCGCGGATGCGGGTCTCGCCGGGTGGGTGGGTGGACAGGAACTTCGGCGGCGCACCTTTGCTCGCTTCGAGCATCTTCTGCCACAACGTGACGCCGGCAGTCGGGTCGTAGCCGGCGCGGGCCGAAAGGTCGAGACCGACCAGATCGGCCTCGGTTTCGTCCTCCCGGCTGAAGCGCAGGGTCAGCAGCTGGCCGCCGATGCGCAGCAGCGTGTCGCCGGCACCGCCCAGGCCGAGCAGGCTGGACAGCAGGTTGACGCCGGTCTGCGTCGCGAAGTCCTTGCCCATGCGCTCGCGCGCGTGTTCGCGCAGCGCATGAGCGGCCTCATGACCCATGATCGCCGCGACCTCGTCGTCGTTGAGCTGCAGGCGGCGCAGGATGCCGAGGTAGAACGCGATCTTGCCACCCGGCATGCAGAAGGCGTTGATCTCGTCGCTGGCAAGCAGGTTGACCTCCCATTGCCAGCGGCTGGCGCGTCCGTTCCAGGGTGGCGTGAACGGGATGATGCGTTGGGCGATGTAGTTCAGGCGCTGCCGCTGCGGATGCTCGATCGGCGCCAATGCCCGTTGCTGCGAGGCCGCTTGCAGCATCTTCTGGTATTGCTGGGCGGCACCGGCTTCGACCTGTTCGGCCGGCAGCAGCTTGGCGAACCGGGAAGTGCGGCCGACATCGCCGCGCACGCCTTCGGCCTCGGGCGGCTGTTGGGCCAGTGCCGTCGCTCCGGATCCGGCCAGCGCGGCAGCGCCCAGCCAACGGGTGAACAGCCGGCGCCGGGGGTGGGACAAGGCATGGCCGGCGGTCGCCTCGGCCAGCCCGCGACACAGCCAGCAGCCGGCCCGGTCGGCGGTTGCCCAGGTGCCCAGGGAGCCGGACGGGGCGTCAACCGGGAGGTCGTCAAGGCGGTCGGGCATGGCGGCTTCGGAACAACGGTCAGGCTGAAGGCCCGCAGTGTGCCCCAGCGGAACCGTGGACCTCAGACGGCGGCGATGTGCCGGTCGAGCGTGGCCCGCAACTCCAATGTCGAGCGCAGGTCCAGCGCCCGGTAGACCTTGCGCACATGGTCGACCACGGTCGCCGGCGCGACCTGCAGTCGATCGGCCACCTCGTTGTGCGACGCCCCCAGGTAGAGCTCTCGGCAGACCGCCCGCTGGCCCGGTGTCAGTGGCAGCGAACGAAGGGCACGCGACAAGGCCACGTGGTGAGGCTCCCAGCGGCTCAGGTGCACGAGCACCATCGGTTCGCAGTCGGCGGACTGGGCTTGCAGCAGATGGCCTTCCAGGACAAAGCGGCCCCAGGCGTTCTGGTGGATCAGCCGCGGCAACGGCGCCCGGCCGGGCGGCAGAGCGGCCAACGCCTGAACCTGGGTCAGCATGGCGCAGAGCACGCCGTCGCCCAGATGAGACAGGGGACGGTTGAGGGACTCCGGACCCAACCCGCCGTCGGCGAGCATCAACAGCCGCATTGCGCCCGGCGAGGCGTGGCATAGACGTCCGGAGGGCGTGAGCAGCAGCGTCTGCGTCGGCTCGGGGGAACGCACATGTGGCTGTTCCGGGTCTTGTGCAGCATCGGAAACAGGGGCCTCCAGACCTTCGGCCAGCAGCGGCAGCGCGGCCGCCAGGCGCTGCTCGTCAGCGCTGTCGAATACCGGCTGGTCGGCGCTGCGGTAGAGCACCAACGAGCCCAGCAGCTGTCCACCACGGCCCCGGACCACGCCCTCGATCCGGCTGTGGAAGCCCTGGGGGCGCCAGATCTCCTGGTACAGCGCCGTGCGGAAAAACGCCGGCTGCGCCAGCGCCTTGGCGCCGCGCACGCCGGCTGGCGTGGCCGGCAGGGTCTCGAAGGCCGGCATCGCGTCGGCCTCACGGGTGTTGTGGAACTCTTCGAAGTACAGCCGCGCGATGCGGTGGTCCACCGGACCCTCGATGAAGTAGCGCAGCAGTCGGCCCTGCGCGTCGGTCCAATCGAACAGGTTGCGGTACGACGCCACAAGCCCGTGCAGCGCCTCGAGGAATGCCGGGACGAAGGTCTCGGGCGCAAGCCCCAGCCGGCCAAGGTCACGCAGGTCGGATAGAGCGCGGGCAGTCTTCATGAGTGCGAATCGTCATGGAGCCGGGTGGTCGGCACATCCACCGCTGAAGCGAAGCGTCGGGTCGACGGGGGTGTCTGCGCCCCCGGCACTGGGGGTGCAAACCTCGATTCTGACGGGTGAAGTACGTGGCTTCTGCGGTCCGGTCCTTTTGTCCCCATCCTTCAACCCACCCGGCCGCATCGAGGGAGAACGCCATGACACTTTTGACCCCATATCCGGCCGACGGCCCGGCCGCTGCCCGCCGTCGCACGCCGGCCGCGATGCCTGCAGCCCCCTGCGTCTTGCCCGAGCCACGGCAAGCACCGGATGCCCAGGACTTGCTTGACCCGGCACTGCACTGGATGCGCCAGGGCGACGCCGAACGTGGCATGCGCGCGGCGATCGAGGGCCTGGCAACGCTGCGCGCCGGAAGCGGCGACGCCTGGCCATCGGTGGTCGCCAACGAAGTGCTGACGCACCCGCTACGCGCCGTGCTGCACCAGTGCCCGTTCACCCGCCACAGCTTCGAACGCCCGCGTGGCTACGCCGGCGATGCGGCGCTGATCGACTACATCTATGGCACGCGCGAAGAGGCCCTGCCCCCGCTGGCGCCATTGGCCGCCGACATCCACCGCCTGGCGCTGTTGGCTCCGGCGCCGCGCGCGGTGCGCCACCGGCGCGCTCGTCTGGCCGAAGCGGTGGACGCCACGGCTCTGCGCTGTCCGCGCGGGGCACGCGTGCTCGCACTGGCGGCCGGTCACCTGCGCGAGTGGGCGCTCTCGGAAGCGGCCGCCGGCGGAGCGCTTGCGGAGTGGGTGGCTTTCGACCAGGACCCGCTGTCGGTGGCCTTGGTCGAACGCCAGTACGGCGGGCGCGGCGTCACCGCGATCCCGGGCTCGGTGCGCGAACTGCTGACCGGGCGCCGGAGGTTCGAAGGCTATGACCTCGTGTACGCCGCCGGGCTGTTCGACTACTTGACCGAGCCGGTGGCGCGTCGGTTGATCGAACTGATGCATGCCGCACTGGCGCCCGGTGGACGGCTGCTGGTCGCCAACTTCCTGCCCGGCATTGCCGACATCGGCTACATGGAAAGCATGATGCAC
>Ga0068872_10002820_pt1 | contig 13499 bp, 6 predicted proteins | sample NOAtaG_7_FD_66441 | JGI IMG/M metagenome (GOLD analysis project Ga0068872, IMG submission 66441) | Freshwater lake microbial communities from Lake Erie, under a cyanobacterial bloom - NOAA_Erie_Diel1S_2200h metaG | ecosystem: Environmental > Aquatic > Freshwater > Lake | place: USA: Ohio, Lake...
CTGTGTCTGAGCACATCGGCGGCAATGGCTTGTACATCTTCCCTGTCGGGATTGAATTTGCCGTTCATGAGGGCGTGGCATTTGGCACCCAGCACAAGAAACTGACCGGCACGGGGGCCTGCTCCATAATTTACATATTCGTTTACGCGGGCATCGGCTTTGGGTGTTCCGGGGCGGGTTTTTTGAACCAGTTCCACAATGTATTCATACACGGCATCGGTAACGGGAACTTGCCTTACCAATTGCTGGAAGCGCAGTATATCGGGGCCTGAAAGCACTTTTTGCGGGGTGGCTTCTGTCTGGCCTGTGGTGGTTTTTAAAATTTGCATCTCTTCTGCAAAAGCGGGATACGACAGCGTAATGTTAAACATAAAACGGTCGAGCTGTGCTTCAGGCAGCGGATAAGTACCTTCCTGCTCAATGGGGTTTTGGGTTGCCAATACAAAAAATGGTCTGGGGAGGGCATGATGCTGCCCCGCCACGGTTACATTTCTTTCCTGCATGGCCTCGAGCAATGCGGCCTGAGTTTTTGGCGGGGTACGGTTAATTTCGTCGGCCAAAACAATATTTGCAAACAAGGGGCCTTTTACAAAATGAAACTTTCGGTCTTCGTCCAGAATTTCGTTGCCTGTAATATCGCCGGGCATGAGATCTGGGGTGAACTGAATGCGGCTGAAATCGAGATCGAGGCTTTGGGCAACTGTTTTTACGAGCAGGGTTTTGGCCAATCCGGGTACCCCCACCAGCAAAGCGTGACCATTGCAAAAAATTGAGGTGAGTACACCTTGCACCACAAGGTCCTGCCCCACAATTACTTTTCCTATTTCCTTTTTTAACTCGCCAAGTTTGGCGGCAAATTCTTCAGCTAATTCTTTTTCGTTCATACTTATTGATTTTCCCAGCGCAACATATCGGGACAGTTGATATACCCTTTGTGCAGGCGAATGTAAGTTCCTTTGCGGTTTTTCTCCAGCCAATCTTCAATGGCTTTTTCTTTTTTGCGCGACTCTGCTTCGAGCTGAATTCTTCCATAATCCTGAATAAGGTTGGCCTGATGAGGAAGGGTTATGCTTTTCAGGTAAATAACTCGGTAAATTGGACGCCCATCGGGGGTATAGGTTTTTGACGGTGCAGAAACTTCGCCCGGTTTAAGTTTATCGACAATGGGTTTGGTATCCATAGGCAGTTCGGCCAACAACATTTTCTGACCGCCTGTAATTTCATCGGAAAAGAAGCCGCAGTTGCCTTTGTTTCCTATATCGGCTGAAGCAAAGCGCTTTACTGCGGCGCACCAGCTAATTTCTTTTTTGGTAAGCAATTGATAAGCAGAATCGAGGCGTTTTTGAACCACCGCAAAATCGGCTGAAGTGTATTCAGGACGAATAAGAATGTGAGATGCCAAAACTCTTTCGCCTTTGCGCTTAATTACCTTCATCAAGTGAAAACCAAACGGACTTTCAAAAACACGGCTCAGGGAGTCATTCTTTAATTTGAACGCCATTCGTTCAAATTCTCCCACCATTTCACCGCGGCCGAACTCAGGCAAAAGTCCACCATTGTCTTTTGAACCCGGATCCTGACTGTAGGTTCGGGCCAGTTTTTCGAAGTTTTCGCCGTTTAAAATTCTTCGCCTGAGAATCTCCAGCTGTTCGCGGGCAAAATCCTTTGCTTCTGCTGAGAATGGGGGCTCTACAAGAAGCTGCGCCACTTCTACTTCGGCGGGTATGATGGGCAAACTATCGGAAGGTATGGCGTCGTAATACTGTTTTACTTCTTGCGGACTGATTTTAATGGAACCTGTTATCTTGCTTTCCATTTCCTGGGCAAGTAGCTGTTCCTTCATTCTGGGTCTGATTTCTTCCTTGTATTCGCTTAGGGTTTTGCCAAGGTACTTTTCCAGGTCGGCCTGGCTACCGGCTTGTCGCTGATAATAACGCAGGCGGTTATCGATTTCGGCGTCAATCCTTTCTTCTGAAAGCGGCAAACTGTCAATTTCAGCCTGATTGAGCATCATTTTGCGGGTAACAAGGCGGCGAAAAACCATGCACACTGTTTCCAAACTATCTTTCACCTGCCCCGACCTCATAAGTTGGGCAAAATCGGTTTCAAAATCACTGCGAAGGACGACTTTATCACCCACCACTGCCAAAATTCCGTCAACCTGCTGGGGTTGAGCCTGCAATCTCCCCGACAAAATCAATGCGCAGGCAAGTACAAATAAAACTTTCATTGCCCTGTTTAGACGAATTCGCATGCCGGGTGTTACTGCTTGTTTAAATTATTTGGCGAGTTTGGCTGTGAGTTCCTGTAAAACAGTCTTGTTAATTTCGTATGGGTAGCGACGCATGAGGTCGTTGATCCACTCTGTTTCCAGATACTGCTGATAATCATTGGCGGCATGTCCTTTACACTCATCGAACAACTTGGGTTCAGAGGGAATGAAACGATTAACTTTCACCACCACCCAGTTAGAGCCAATTTGATTCATTTTGTAAATCTTTCCTTCCTTCAGTCTGTATTCAGGATTGGAGAAGAGTGCATTCAAAATTTGGGCTGAAGGGAACAAAAAGGTATCAGTTTGCTCGTATTTGCCCACCCGGAAATCCATGTTGATTTTGCTTTTACGCGTATGAACCCTGCGAATGCTGTCGGGGCTGATTCCTTTTTTCACCTGTTTTTCAACTGCGGACATCATCTTTTTATCGGCGCACAAATAGACCTCGCAATCGAATCGATCATTCCACATATACTTTTGTTTGTTGGCCTCATGATAGGCTTTCAATCCTAATGTGTCTTCGTTGGCTTTGTCCCAAACTTTTTGTTGCATGCGACTGAACATCAGAATCCCTTCGCGAAACTCCTGATACAGGTGTTTAAACTCAGGCGATTTTTCCTCCAAATGCTTGTCTTGATAAATCACACAACGGCTGCTCACCCATTCTTTAAACACCTCATTTACAAAGTTCATATTGCTGCCGCTGAAAGGTTTCATGGATGATTCTAGATAAGTAGCAAATTGCTCAACGGTGTAGTCTTCGCTTGCAAGCGTGAACAAAGGCAGGGGCTTAAGCGGTGTTTTTCTTGAGTTGGGCTTAATGTAAACCTTGCCTTTTTTACCGCCTTGTGTAACTGAACCCAGGGTAAACTCGGGTAACGATGACGCAGCAAATTTGCCCTTTGAAAAATTGGAATCAAGGCTGTAAATCAGTGCGTTCATATTTTCCGGATATTCCTTGTAGCCGTTTTCCTGCTTAACCTTTACCACCAATGCATCTACACTTTTTTGTGCCCGGCTGTTGTTTTGCACCTGTTCTTTCAATCGGCTGCGCATTTGCTCGAACGAGGCAAGGGGCCGGGTTTCAATTTTTTGTATGATATGCCAACCCAGTGAAGTGCGGAATGGTTCGGTGTAATCTCCCGCATTGGCAAGATTGAGACCCTTTTCAACCAGTTTTTGACGATCGAGGTCACCGATGAACATGGTTACATTGAGGTAATCCATTTCACCACCAGTGCCATTGTTGCGGCTGTTGTAATCTTCGCTGAAATTGCGAGCCATTTCACCAACTGTAGCCTGACCGGTTTTGATTTTGGCGTAAATGTCATCAATTTTCTTTTTCTGTGCCTCTTCTGTACCTTCGGATGTCAAACCTACTCGAAGCAAAATGTGTCTGAGTCTTACATCACCGCGATTTGCTCTTTTGTTGGTTACTTTAAGAATGTGGTAACCAAAATCGGTGCGAAAAGGAATACTCACTTCACCAATTGGTGTACTGTAAGCCACATTTTCAAACGGATATACAACCTGCAGAGCCGTCATGTAACCTAGATTTCCGCCAATGTCTTTGGTTCCGGGATCATCGGAGTTTTTGGCTTCGTCTTCGAATTTTGAACTGCCCGCTTTAACTCTGTCGTAAATGCCTTTAATTTTCTGCCATGCCACAAGGGTATCGGCAGGGCTTGCGTTGGGTTTAACCATTACAAGGATGTGCGAAACTTCAATCTCTTCAGACATTCTGTCGTAGGCTTCCTTAATGAGTCCGTCGGTTACTTCTCTGTCATACAAATATCCTCTGGCCAACTGATTTCGGAACATTTCGACTTCCTGTAAATAGGTTTTCAGGGTATCCATCCCTGCATCCTGAGCATCTTTAATTTTCAGTTTAAACTTAATGTACAGATCAAGGTCTTCTCTTACTTTCTCTGCATTTGTAGGTTGATTTGAAAAGTTAATGTTCTTGAGGAAATACCGTTCAAATTCCTCGACTGTTACTTTTCCGTTGGGATAAGTAAACAGGGTTGCTCCGGGATTCTGAGCCAAGGCAGGCAGGCACAGAGCCGATATTGTAAGAACCGAAAATAAATGTTTTAGTGACTTCATATATCTGATATGAACCGCAAAAATACAAACATCGAGCCAGAATGCTGCCCTTTGATGAATCAGTTTAATGTCAGGAACCTGTATTGAGTTCTTCAAACAAAATTGCCCCGCCCGATGCCGCTGAAATTGGCGCCAGCAGCCAGTCCAACAAGGGAAACATGGAGATGAGGTTGTAAGCTAGGCCAAATCCGGTTACTGCACCATAATTTTTCAGCATCCAGCCGGTACTTTTTCCAATTGACATTCTTTTTCTTTCAGCTGCGTAATCTATAAAGTTGAAACCCATGAAAAAGCAATTGACGAGGTACAAAACAAGGGGAACAATCAACCCTGCCAATGGAAAAGTCCAACAAACAAAGAATGAACAAACCACCATCAGGGTTTCAAGAACAATATTGCGAATGGTTAAGGCAATTCCCCTTAGAATATCCTTCAAAAATTCAACCCAGTGAAACACATAGCTTTTACCTGTCAGCTTTTCTTCTGTTACTGCTGAAATGTAAGCCAGCAAGGGTGCCAATAATAGTTGAATAATATACTTAATGTAGCGGCCAACGATGTACCAGATGAGCAAGTGCGTCACCAGCGTAAGGGTATATGCCAGTCCCTTACTGAACCAGAATTTCACCAAATTCCACATCCCTTCGGGGTGATTTTCTGAAGGCAAAAAACTGTTGAGCCAATTCTCGAGTAACCCGGTGAAATAGGAAGCCAAACTTACAGAAACAGCAGTAACTAACACCACCCAAAGCAGCAATGTAAGCAGATACCATGGCCATAAACCGCGGCTGAATGTAAAAGCCACTCCCCTGAAAAAAGCGGTAAAACCCTTAAAGAAGGCCATGCGCGGGAATGCTTACAAAATTAAATACAGCAAACAGGCGATTTTGGTTATGGCTAAACTGCCATCGATGGTATAAAGCACCTTGTTCGATGCATAAGTTCCATCGCCCTGACGAATTTTATTGCCGTCAATGGTATAAAGCACCTTGTTTGAAGCGTAAGTGCCGTCACCCTGACGAATTTTATTGCCGTCGATGGTGTAAAGCACTTTGTTTGAGGCGTAGGTGCCGTCACCCTGACGAATTTTCATTCCATCAATGGTAAGCAAAACTTTGTTGGAAGCATAAGTGCCATCGCCTTGTCTCAATTTCACCCCATCAAAAGTATAAAGCACTTTGTTTGAAGCGTAGGTGCCATCGCCTTGCCTTACTTTAACACCGTCAATGGTATACAGCACTTTATTCGAGGCATAGGTTCCATCGCCCTGCCTGATTTTGGTTTGCGCATTTGACATTTGTACTGTTGTTAAAATGATGAAAAGAGCTATTAATTTTCTCATAAATTTTATCAATACGAAAATATGAAAACTTCCGTAAATCAAGATGAAAATTGTTTATAAACACCCTGCAACCCGGCCTAGTCCGCGTTCAAAGCCAGCCAAAGCTTGTCTTTGAGTTGATCGAGGCCTTTTTGTGCAACCGATGAAATAAACATCAGATCGAGCTCAGGAATTTCCTTGCGAATGGCTTCTTTCAGTTCCTCATCTAGCATATCGCTTTTGCTAATGGCCACCATTCTGCGTTTGTGCAGCATTTCCGGGTTAAACTCGCGCAATTCGCTTAAGAGTGTTTCGTATTCTTTTCGGTGGTCAGCACTGTCGGCCGGGATTAAAAACAGCAACACCGCATTTCGTTCAATGTGTTTCAGAAAACGGTGTCCTAATCCTTTTCCTTCGTGCGCACCTTCAATAATTCCCGGAATATCGGCCACCACAAAACTGCGGTAATCGCGGTATTTCACCACCCCCAAATTGGGAACCAGAGTTGTAAAAGGATAATCGGCAATTTCGGGTTTTGCGGCGGTTATTACACTCAGCAAGGTACTTTTTCCTGCATTGGGAAAGCCCACGAGGCCCACATCTGCCAATACTTTTAATTCCAGAACCATCCATTTTTCCTGTCCTGATTCGCCCGGCTGTGCGTACATCGGAGCCTGGTTGGTGCTGGTTGCAAAGTGGCTGTTTCCTAGTCCGCCGCGGCCGCCGGGTACCAACACGCGCTTTTCTCCGTCTGCTGTAATTTCAAACAAAAACTCGCCTGTTTCTGAATCTCGGGCAACCGTGCCCAATGGTACTTCTAAAATTTCCGACTGTCCTGATGCGCCAGTTTTGTTGTTTTCTGAGCCGGATACGCCGTCGCCGGCACTGATGTGTTTTCGGTATTTAAGGTGCAGCAGGGTCCACAGCTGGGCATTTCCGAGCAAAACAATATCCCCACCTTTGCCACCGTCACCGCCATCGGGGCCGCCTTTTGGATTTCCCTTCGCACGATGAAAATGGTGACTGCCGGCCCCACCTTTGCCACTGCGACAACAAATCTTTACATAATCAATAAAATTAGACTCGGACATTCGCTGCAAAGGTACTTCAGTCGCAACAGTTTGAGTCAATGTGTTTGACAAAGCCTTATGATAAAGCTTTAAATCACTAATTTCGCGGCTTTGGGTGCATCAATGAGTCAATATCAATTCCGGGAAATAGAGAGAAAATGGCAACAACGCTGGGCAGAAAGCCAACTGTATAAGGTGCAGGAAGACGAGACCCGGCCTAAATATTATGTGCTGGATATGTTTCCCTATCCCAGCGGATCGGGTTTGCATGTTGGACACCCACTTGGTTACATTGCAAGCGACATTGTAAGCCGGTACAAGCGCCTTCGCGGATTTAATGTTTTGCATCCCATGGGTTATGATGCATTTGGTTTACCTGCGGAACAATATGCGATTCAAACCGGTCAACATCCTGAAAAAACTACAGCGGAAAACATTGCCACTTTTCGCCGGCAACTCGACCTCATGGGTTTCAGTTTCGACTGGAGCCGCGAAGTGCAAACCTGCGACCCCAATTATTACAAATGGACACAGTGGATTTTTGGAAAATTCTTCACCCACTGGTACGATAAATCGGCTGAAAAAGCCAAACCGGTTGATGAACTCATTGAACATTTCAATCGTTTCGGCACTCAGGGAATTTCAGCCGCTTGCTCGGAGAACATGGTGTTTACAGCCGCTGAATGGGCTTTACTGAATGCCGAAATGCGAAACGAGGTGCTGAACAATTACAGACTAGCGTTCATTGATTTTACAACGGTAAACTGGTGTCAGGAGCTGGGCTGTGTTTTGGCCAACGAAGAGGTGGTAAATCACCCTGAAAAAGGCCCGGTCAGCGAACGCGGCGGATACCCCGTTGTTCGCAAAAAAATGAAACAATGGTCGCTTCGCATTACTGCTTATGCCGACAGGTTGCTGGAGGGATTGTCGCGGATTGACTGCAGCGAAAGCATCAAAGAAATTCAGAAAAACTGGATTGGCAGAAGCGAGGGGGCTGAAATCAAATTTAAAATTCAACATTCTGATCTTTTTATCGAGGTATTCACCACGAGGCCCGATACCATTTTCGGTGCCACCTTTATGGTGTTGGCTCCTGAATTTGAAAATCTGGCTGAATTGTGCAGCGACACTCAGCGGGAAACCGTTTTGGCCTACGCTGAAAAATCGAAAAACCGCAGCGAAATAGACAGAATGGCCGATACCCGAAAAACCGGAGTGTTTACAGGCACTTACTGCATCAATCCCTTCACAGAAAATCCTATTCCCCTTTGGGTAAGTGATTATGTACTCGCGGGTTATGGAACCGGAGCCATTATGGCCGTTCCCGCCCACGATGAACGGGATTTTGAATTTGCCAAAGCATTTGATCTTGAAATTGTGCCCGTTATCAAACCCCTGGATTCAGAGTTGCCCGCAGTTCAAACCGAGGCATACGCGGCCAAAGACGGCGTTTGCATCAACAGTGGCATATTAAACGGCCTCACGGTGAAGCAAGCCATATCGAAAGCAATTGAAGAAACAGAATTGCGGGGAATTGGAAAGCGTAAAATCAATTACAAACTGCGCGAAGCCGGATTCGGAAGACAACGCTACTGGGGTGAACCTTTTCCCATTGTATTCGACGAGCAAAATATGCCTCATTTGATTGAGAAACTTCCTGTTGAATTGCCAAAAGTAGAAAGCTATAAGCCCACAGGCACAGGTGAAAGTCCACTGGCAGCAGTAACAGACTGGGTTCATACGCCAACCGGCAGAAGAGAAACCGATACCATGCCTGGATGGGCTGGCAGCAGCTGGTATTATCTGCGCTACATGGATCCGAACAATTCAAGTGAATTTGCCGGTGAAAAAGCACTGAACTACTGGAAAGAGGTTGATTTGTATGTTGGAGGAAGCGAACACGCCACGGGACATTTGCTGTACATCCGTTTCTGGACAAAATTTTTACACGACCTGGGTTATTTGAGCATTGATGAACCATTCAAAAAGCTGGTCAATCAGGGAATGATTATGGGCGAAGACGGCCAAAAGATGAGCAAGCGATACGGCAATGTAGTCAACCCCGACGATGTATGCGCTGAATATGGGGCAGACACCCTAAGGTTATACGAAATGTTTCTGGGCCCGCTAACTGACAGCAAGCCTTGGAATACGAATGGCATTGAAGGCGTGAGCAGATTTTTAAATAAATTCTGGAAACTCTTTTTTGAGGGCGAGGTGTTTAGGGTGACTGAAGAAGAGCTTACCCGCAACGAACTTAAGATTTTGCACAAAACCATAAAAAAAGTGAGTTGGGATATTGAAAACATGAGTTTCAATACTTCCATTCCGGCATTCATGGTAGCCACAAATGAATTGGGGCAACTCAAATGTTCTAAAAGAAAAATTCTTGAACCCCTACTTGTGTTGATGGCGCCTTTTGCACCGCATGTTACAGAGGAATTGTGGGCATTGTGCGGCAACAGCACCAGCATTCATACTGCGCAATGGCCTGATTTCAATGAGGAATACCTGATAGAGAGCAGTTTTGAATATCCTGTTTCCATCAACGGCAAAACGCGCACACAAATTACCTTCTCACTTGATACAGACAATGCAGCCATTGAAGCGGCCGTTCTTGCAGATGAAACCGTTAAAAAATGGCTAAATGGACAGGTTCCTAAAAAGATTATCATAGTTAAAGGGCGCATCATCAACATTGTAATCTGATTTTTTTCGCAAACCGCATAAAAAAGGGGTGTCGATTGACACCCCTTTTCATTTTAGAATTACTTGGTTAACGGTTGATGCGAATCAACTTGGTGGTGTTCAGATTAACACCGTTTCCGCTGATAACAACCGTATAGGTTCCTTCCGACAAATCGGCGGCTTGAACATCCACGCTGGCATTACCGGCCTGGGTTCCAGCGTCCATCAATTTCACCAATCGGCCCGCCTGATCGAAGATGCTAATCTTCACATTCATTGCGGTTGGCAAAGTCATGCTCACGCTGAACTTATCGTGGTAAGGATTTGGATTGATGTTGACCATGCCATTAGAAGCCACTGTTTTGGTTCCAACAGGGTACATGGTTTGACCAATTCCATACTGACCATAGCCCTTCACCGCTTTTCTGTCTGCATAGCCATTGCTCACGACGCCTGCAACATAAGTGCTGTTTACAGGAGGAATTCTCCAGTCTGTAGCAAGAATGCTTGTTGAGGGTCTGTTCAATATTGAGAATCCATTGTCAACCAATCCGGTTACAAATGCCGACTGATTGTGGAACCACAGACGCAGATCAAAGTTACCTGTTGCCACGGTATCGTTGGGCTCGAGGTACCAAACTCCGCCATCCTGTACTTTGGCATACATGGTTCCTTTTTCCATCACATTCAAGCCGGCATCTGAACCTGGCTTAGAGCCAAAGCGAGCCTGAATGGTTGAAGTGCCGGTGATATTGTGGTTGAAGAATTCCATGTTGTTGCTGGTTGTAGCAGAACCCACGGGGAAGTTGTAAACGCTGTCGATGGTCTGAATTTCTCTTCTCACGCGTCCATCTACCCAGCCGTTGATGAAGTTGGGGTTGGTGGCATCTGCAACAACTGCAGAAGCGTTTCTGTTGGTGATGTGAATCTGGTTCACACTTGTTCTAACCTTTCCTTTCACCATGTTCAGAATACCTGTCACCTTCACATCGGCATTGATGTTTACCGCAGCGTTTGTATTCACCCTAAGGTTTCTGGTAACAAAGCCGTCTGCGCTTGAATTTGCCGAAGCTGCAAATACTACTGTACCATTGGATGTGAATGTTCCGTTCTTAATAAATGAACCATACAACTCCAATGTACCGCCGGCATTCACTGTTACCGAAGCACCGCTATTGATGGTAAGACTGCGTGATAATCCGGTTTTGGTAATCACAGGCATGAACTTGGCACCGGAGGCTATGGTCACATCAGTAGTACTGGTGGGCAATCCGCTGCACCAGTTTACTGAATCGTGCCAATCGGTTGATTTCAGACCAACCCAAGTTCCTGCAGGGTAATTCAGCACATTGATGCGCTTAATGATACCTGCACTGTTGAAACAGCTGTTTTCTGTTCTCACCAATACATCGATGGTTGAACTGCTGGTGATTGTGATGGTATCGCCAGATCCTATCGGAGTGAGAGTAGAACCTTTTACCTGATACCATTTTCTGGTTTCACCTGCGCGCAACGCTGGGCCGGGGACGAACATTTTCACATATGTACCGGCACAAACCTCATCGCTGCTTGCAATGATCTGGCTTGCATCAGCAGGAGGCGTATTCACCTCAATTGTGATGCTTGCACAAACGGTGTTGCCGCATGGACCTTCAGCTCTTACAAAATAAGTGGTTGTGGCTGCAGGTGATACAGAAATGCTTCCTCCAGTTGCTACCGGATTTGATCCGCAGGAACCTGCATACCATTTCCAGGAAGCACCGGTGCCCAGAATACCGTTACCTACTGTCAGAGTGGTTGACTTGCCGCGACAAATGCTGCTTGAGCCGGCCACAATGGTGGTTGCGGGAGTTGAAGTATCGCGAACATTTAATACAAACCTTACGCAGGCGGTATTGTTGCAAGTACCCTCGGCGCGAACGAAGTAAGTATAGAAACCGGGAACGGTTGGGGTGAGGGTCAGATCGGTACCAGTACCTACTGACAATCCTCCGCAGTTTCCGCTGTACCATCTCCAGTTTGCACCGGCACCCAGACTACCACCGCTAACACTCAGTGTGGTGATTTCGCCTAAGCATATTGCCGATTGACCTGTAATCGCAGTAGCAGGAACAGAAGTATCCTGAACGGTGATGGTAATGCTGCGACAAATGGTGTTGTTACAGCTGTTTTCAGCGCGCAGGAAGTAGGTGGTGGTTACAGCAGGTGAGGCGACAAAAGTATTTCCTGTTGCTACCAGCGTTCCACCGCAGGTTCCGGTGTACCATTTCCAGCTTGCACCGGTACCCAGTGAACCTCCGTTTGGAGTCAGGGTTGTGCTCTTGCCTCTGCAAATGGTCGTTGTGCCGTTAATTGAAATTGCAGGTACAGAAGTATCACGAACAACAACTGTTACCGGCAAGCAGGCCGTGTTGTTGCAGGTACCTTCCGCACGCACAAAGTAAGTGGTGGTTGCTGTCGGAGCCACAGTTATGCTGATGCCCGTTCCAACAAGTGTGCCACCGCAACTTCCGCTGTACCATCTCCAGCTTGCGCCGGTGCCCAACTGACCGCTGTTCAAAGTCAGGGTAGTGTTTTTACCTCTGCAGATGGTAGTGGTTCCAACAACGGTGGTAGCAGGCAATGAAGTATCCTGAACGGTTACTGTAACGCTTCTGCAGATGGTGTTGTTGCAGGTACCTTCGGCACGAACAAAGTAAGTGGTAGTGGCCGAAGGTGCAACGGTAATACTGCTGCCTGTACCTACTGATGTGCCTCCACAGCTACCACTGTACCACTTCCAGCTTGCGCCGTTACCAAGACTGCCACCGCTTACACTCAGATTTGTGTTTCTGCCAAGGCAGATTGTGGTGGTGCCTGTGATTGAAGAGGCTGGTACTGAGGTGTCGCGAACATTTACAGTTATGCTGCGGCAAAGGGTATTGTTACAAGTGCCTTCAGCTCTTACAAAATAAGTAGTTGTGGTTGACGGCGAAACTGTGATGCTTGCGCCGGTGGCTACTGAAGTTCCTCCGCAGCTTCCGCTGTACCACCTCCAGCTTGCGCCGGTGCCCAAGGTGCCTCCGGTAATTGAAAGAGCAGTTGTTGTGCCTTGGCAAATAGTGGTGTTTCCGGTTACTGAAGCAGCAGGAACGGAAGTATCCTGAACGACAATCGTAAGGGTTCTGCAAATGGTATTGTTGCATGTGCCCTCTGCCCTCAGGAAGTAGGTAGTAGTTGAGGTTGGCGAAACAGTAACGCTTGCGCCAGTGCCAACTGATGTGCCTCCGCAGCTTCCGCTGTACCAATTCCAGGCGGCTCCATGACCAAGTTGACCACCATTGGCAGACAGGCTGGCAACCGATCCGCGACAAACCGCTGTTGGTCCGCTAATTGAAATTGCAGGAACAGAAGTATCTCTTACAGTCAAAGTGAATGTTCTGCAAATCGTATTGTTACAGCTACCTTCAGCACGAACGAAGTAGGTGGTTGTGGCTGACGGAGCAACAGAAATGCTTGCTCCACTTCCAACCCCGGTTCCACCGCAGCTTCCACTATACCATCTCCAGCTTGCTCCGGTGCCCAGACTACCTCCAGAAATACTCAAGGTAGTTGATCTGCCCTGGCAAATTGCGGAAGGTCCATTGATTGCGCTTACAGGTACTGAAGTATCCTGTACGGTTACAGTTACACTTCTGCAAATTGTGTTATTGCAAGTGCCTTCTGCTCTCAGGAAGTATGTTGTAGTTGCAGCAGGTGCAACTGTTACGCTGCTGCCTGTGCCAACCGATGTGCCTCCACAGCTTCCGCTGTACCATCTCCAGCTTGCGCCTGTACCTAGACTGCCACCGCTTACACTCAAGGTAGTGTTTTTGCCAAGGCAAATCGTAGTGGTGCCGCTGATTGAGGTTGCAGGTACTGAGGTATCCTGAACAGTTACAGTTACACTTCTGCAAATTGTGTTGTTGCAGGTGCCTTCAGCTCTCAGGAAGTATGTTGTAGTTGCAGCAGGTGCAACTGTTACGCTGCTGCCTGTGCCTACTGATGTGCCTCCGCAGCT
>Ga0068872_10002821_pt1 | contig 13498 bp, 13 predicted proteins | sample NOAtaG_7_FD_66441 | JGI IMG/M metagenome (GOLD analysis project Ga0068872, IMG submission 66441) | Freshwater lake microbial communities from Lake Erie, under a cyanobacterial bloom - NOAA_Erie_Diel1S_2200h metaG | ecosystem: Environmental > Aquatic > Freshwater > Lake | place: USA: Ohio, Lake...
CGCGTCAAGTGGTCCGAGGTGCAGCTGCCGGTGCGCCGCAAGGACGCCCCGACCTCCTGACGCCCCGACCTCCTGACGCCACGCGGGCGTTCGCTGCGTTCCGCGCGAAAATGCGCCTGTGCACCGTCCGTTTGACGTGTTCTTGGGCGTCGACGCTCAACCCGCATGTCGGTTCTTGCCGACGAGAGCCGCATGGCAAGCGCGTCGCCGTCGAACCAACCCGTGACCGTCACCCTCGACATCGGTGGCACGAACGCCAAGGCGCGCTGCGCGCATTGGCCCGACAAGCGCGCCACGCCCTCGGGACGCGACTACACGCCGGAACACCTGGTGCGTGATCTCGCCACGCTGCTTGCGGGCGAGCGCGTGCATCGGATCACCATCGGGCTTCCCACGCCGATCCGAGACGGCCGGCCGCTGCGCGACCCGGTGAACCTCGGCCCCGGCTGGAAGGACTTCGACTACGCGCGCGCCTTCGGCGTGCCGGTCAAGATCCTCAACGACGCCGCCATGCAGGCGATCGGAAGCCATCGCGCAGCGGGTCTGCGCGAGGAAACCATGCTCTTCCTCGGTCTCGGCACCGGTCTCGGCAGTTGCATGATCGCCGGCCGCCGCGTGCTTCCCATGGAACTCGCGCATCTTCCGTACCGGAAGGGCCAGTCGTTCGAGGACTACCTTGGAACGCGCGGCCGCGAGCGCCTCGGCACGCGCAAGTGGCGCGGTCACGTGGCGGAGAGCGTGAAGCTCCTGCGGGCGGCGCTGCTGCCCGACGTCGTGGTGATCGGCGGCGGCAACGCGAAGGCGCTGAAGGACGTGCCGGAGGGCGCGGTGCTCGGCACGAACTCGAATGCGTTCCTCGGCGGCTACGCCGTGTGGGAGCCGGAGTGGTCCGACGCCGCGACGCAGCTTTCGTGAATCGCGGCGCGGGCGAGCACGCGTCGATTTCGACGCGAGAGTTCAACTGAGATTTCGACGCGAGAGTTCACGCGCGATCCCAAGACGGGAAAACACAGGCTGCGCGTCAGGCGTGCGCCGGCACGGGCATCTGCTGCTTCAGCGCCTCGAGCTGCGAGATCACCCACGACATCGGCTTGCGCCGGGTCGGGAGCTTCTCGAGCGAATCCTGGATCAAGAGCGACAGCTGCTCGGGCACCGAGCGATCGTTCAGATGGATCGGCGTCGCGGCTCCGAGGCGCTCGGGCGGAAGCAAGAGCGTCTTCGCGGTGGGCGTGTGCTGCGACGCCGGCGTGTGCAGCCGGGTCAGGATCCAGTACATGGTGGCGCCGAAGTTGAACACGTCGGTGAGTTCGGTCACCGGCTCGTACTGCTTCGATTCCTTGCCCTTGTCGCTCGACTTCTTCGACATCTCGGTCGCCTGCTCGGGCGCGATGAAGCCGGGTGAACCCTGGAGGCGGGCCTTCATGGTTCCCATCTTCGCGGCCTGGCCAAGATCGATGACCTTGGTGCGGCGGTCGTCGGTGTAGAGGATGTTGAGCGGCTTCATGTCCGCGTGGACAAAGCCCTTCGTGTGCATGTGCGCCAGGGCGCTGGCCACGTCGTGGAAGATGCGGATGCACTCGGGCATCGGCGGGCGCCGCTGCTCGGACATCGGCGACGCGTCCACGAGCTCCATGACGAGGCCGAGGTCGCGCGAGTTGCGGGCGAGCCACGACCCCTGGTGCTCGAGCGCGACGAGCTTGCGGATGGCGTGGTGATCGAGCTTGCTGCCGATCTCCCATTCCGCCCGGAGCTGGTCGAGGTAGCGGTCTTCCTTCTCACCATCGGAAACCACATGCTTCAGCGCGTAGGCCGTGTGCGTCTTGGTGTCTTCCACCTCGTAGACGCGGCTCCACGCGCCATCGCCGATGTGCTTGCGGACCCGGTAGCCGAAGAGCATGCCCTTCGCCATCCGGCGCTGCGCTGCGGGCACGGAATCGCTCACGGGCACCCCCGATCAAATGCAAAGCACAGCGCTCGGGAAGTACCGAGCCGCCTCCGTGCGGGGGAGCGCCAAAGTGGCGCGGGGTCCAAACGACGACGGTCTGACATGATGGAAACCAACGCGTGCCTCGCTTTGTGGCACACGGCCGACCCGGGACGGTCGGCGAGAAATGAGTAAGAGGACCAAAGATACGGGAAACGAGGCCGAACTTACAGGGGTTGTGCCCTGATTTGGGCAAAGTTGTTGAGTCGATTTGCTGTGGGTGGAACGCTCTGGCGCCGCGTGGCTTTCACGATGGGCGCGGTTCGATCCCCACAAACTCTGCTTTGTCGTGGCGCGATCTCGCCAACCGCGGCCGCTGTTTCGGAAAATAGATCGAAATGCATCGATCTATGCGAAAACGGATCGGTTCATACGTGAAACCGTCCGAATGCGTCAGGCGTCGGCGAAGTCGTCCTTCGCAGCGTATCCACCGCGGGCAAGCCGGGAGATCTGGCGAAGGAGATCGTTCAGCAGCGTCGATGCGCCGAAGCGGAAGAGGTGCGGGCTCAGCCAGTCCTGGCCAAGCGTCTCCTGCACCATCACGAGCTGCGCGATCGCAGCCTTCGCCGAGCGGATTCCGCCGGCGGGCTTCATGCCGATCCGGATCCCGGTCTCCCGATGCGCGTCGCGGATCGCCTCGAGCATGACCAGCACCACCGGCATGGTGGCCGCCGGGGTGACCTTGCCGGTCGAGGTCTTGATGAAGACGTCGCCGTCGGCCGCCGGACCCACCGACAGCGCGGCCTTGATCGCGAGGTCGCTCGCGAAACGAACGGCATCGAGGGTCTCCAGTTCGCCCGTCTCAAGGATGATCTTGAGGTGCGCCGGGCCGCAGGCCTCGCGGACGCGGGCGATTTCGTCGGCGACGAGGTTGAACTCGCCTGCCAGGAACGCCCCCCGGCTGATCACCATGTCGATCTCGTCGGCGCCGGCCTCGACGGCGCGGCGGGTGTCCTCGAGCCGGACGTCGAGCGGGAACTGGCCGCTGGGGAACCCGGTGGCGACCGAGGCGATCTTCACGCCGGAGTCCGCAAGCGCCTCCCGGGCCACGCGGACGAGGTTCGGATAGACGCAGATCGCGGCGACGCTTGGAATCGGGGCCCGCCCTGCGGCCCGGAGCGCCGCGTCGAGCGCGGGCGCCGGGGCGATCGCCTTGCGGCAAAGGGAGCGCACCTTCTCCGGAGAGTCCTTCCCCTCGAGGGTCGTCAGGTCGGTCATCGCGATGGCGAGTCGAAGCGCGAGATCCTTGGAGGCGGCCTTGATCGAGCGCTTTCCGAAGCTGTCGGCCCGCCGCATCGCCATGATGGCGTCGACCGGACGCCGGGCGGGAAGCTCGATCGCGGCTGCCATGGTCGAGTCGTGATTGGACGGATCAGGGCGGGTCTGCATGGCTCTACCTGACCAATCGCGGGGGAGCGTCTGGGCCGCTCACCGAAGCGACCGACGGCGCGATGCGCTTCGCGCGCGAACCGGGCGGCGGTGGCCGATCAGCGACCCCGGCCGGCGCGGAACAGCACCGGGAGGCTCGCGCCACCGCGCAGCGTCAGGCGCGGATTGATGTTGCCCTCGACGCCGTAGACGAACAGCATCTCCGAGCGGTTGTCGATGACGTACAGCGTCTCGTAGGGCTCGACGTCCGGGCCTTGTCCGACCGAACTTGTGATCGTGATGACGCCGCCGCCGCCGATCATGGCGGTGCCGGCCTGCGCGGGGTCGTTCAGCTTGCCGGCTTCGACCAAGGCGACCGCCGTGATCGCGCATGCGCTTGCTGCGAGGATGGCCTTTGAGACTTGCATGGCGTCAGTTGGGCCGCGGGCGGCCGAGTTCATTGGCGTCGTTGGCGAGGCTTCGGTAGCCGATGCCCTTGATCTGCCGCGACTTCGGCTCCCACTGGACGGCGATCACTTCCTGCGAGGATTCGTCGACGATGTACAGCGCGTGCGTTTCGGTCCCCTCGATGCGGCCCGAAGCCGCCGTGTAGGTGCCTCGGGGGCGCTGCTGTGCCCGGGCAGACGCGGACAGCTCGACGACGGCGAGCAGGCCCAGCGCAGCGACGTTCGCGCCGATGAGGAGGCTCATCGCGCCGAGTCGCGGCTTTGGCTGGGGTGCTGGGGTTTCGTTCGTCACGGTGGATCCGGGCCCGGAGACGGATCAGAAGTCGCGGTGCGACCGCTTCGACGGAAGCAGCGACACGGCCACGATGATGCCGAAGAGTACGGCGCCGACGATGTAGCCGAGGACGGGATTCGTTCCCGGCGTGAACTGCGGCGTCGGCGGGGCCTGCTGCTGTGCGGTGGCGACGGCGCCAACGGCGAGCGGCGCGAGCATGGAAAGCGTGCGGAGAGTTCGCATGGGCGCAGGATACGGCAGCGAGGCGCCCCATGCGAGGGGTCGTGCGCATTCACGCGCGATCTGCGATCGGTTCGAGCTCGATCTTCCCGTCACGCGCCACGGCGCGCGCCAGGGCGTGGAGCGGGTCGTGATCGAGCGCCACCAACCAGCCTTCGTCGGCGGCACGCCCGAGAACGCGTCGCTTCGAGAGCATGGCTTCGTAGGCCATCATGTCGTAGCCGAGGCTCGCGGCTGGATGCGCGTGGTGGATGGTGGGGCACGCGTCGCCGGTGAAGAGGTGGGGCGCCGCGCCGCCCTGCGCGCTCGCGCCGTCGACAAGAACCGACTGGTGGCCCCAGGTGTGGCCCGCGGTCGGCAGGAGCGTGAATCCCGCGAGCGGCGCGCATTCGCCGTCATGGAGCTCGACCTGCGACGCGACCGGATCGAGATGCGTGCGCAGATAGGTGCGCGTCATGGTGCTCTTGTTGGCGAGGGCGTCGTGCCACTCGGTGCGCTGCACGTGGATCCTTGCGCGTGGGAAGGTCGACACGGGTCCTCCGTCGCCGGCGCGCGTGAGTCCGCCGGCGTGGTCGAAGTGGAGATGCGTCACGATCACGTGCGCGATGTCCGCGGGGCCGACGCCGGCCTCGCGCAGCGCGTCGACCGCGGTGCGGCGCTCGAGCGCGTACATGGCGCGCTCCTTGTCGGTCCACTTGTCGCCGCAGCCGGCCTCGACGAGCACGAGCCCGTCGCGCGCGGTCTCGACGAGGAGCGACCGCGTCGAGAGCGCGATGCGGTTGTCCGCATCGGGCGCCGTCCATTGCGACCACATCGTCTTCGGGATCAGTCCGAACATGCCGCCGCCATCGAGGCGGAATGCGCCGGTGCGGAGCGGCGTGATGCGGTGGGAGGCGGTGGACATGCGGGGAGGCTAGCGCGATGGAGGAGCTTTGGGCTTCTGGCACCCAACCGAACGAAGTTCGGTGGCGAAAGCCGTGCGAACCGAAAGCCTCGGGTGCCAGCAGACTTCAGTCTGCTGGCTGAAAACCGTGCGGGTCGACAGCCGAAATGGGTGGCACTGCTTCTAGCAGTGCGGAGTCGGAGGGCCTTTGTTTCGACTGCATTCGGAGCCAAGTTCGCGAAACCACTACTGGAAGTAGTGGCACCCATTTGGGCTGTCGACTTGTACGCAACCCGCTCGCGCTTCGCGCTCGAGCCGCGACCGCTACAGATCTCCCGCCAGAGGGAGCGGCCGCAGCCGCGACCGCTCGATGAACGCATCCCCGCCAGAGGGAGCGGCCGTGGCGGCGACCGCTACAGATCTTCCGCCAGAGGGAGCGGCCGCAGCCGCGACCGCTACAGAAACGTCCGCACGATCTCGAACGCAATCAGCGCGATGATGATCCACTCGAGGATCTCGCTGCGGTACTGCGACTGCCGGCTCTCGAGCCGCGCGCTCACGGAACCAAGCGTCTCGAGCTTGCGCGCGATCGACTTCTCCCAGTCCTCGATGCGGAAGCGCCGGCCCGCCGCGCGCTGCACGCGCGCAAGCGCCGCGTCGCCGAACAGCTTGAGTGCGTTCGTCACGCCGTCGAAGAGCGCGGCGCCCTCGAGCTCGAGTTCCGCGAGCTTGCGCAGGTTCGCGCGCAGGCGGAAGCGCGAGAAGAGGCTGCGGTCGTTCGCCATCGCCCACACCTGGTCGAGTCCGCGGTCGAGCTCGCTGTCGAGGTGCTTCAGCTCGACGAGCTGCACGTTCGCGAGCTCGAGGACGGCAAGCGTCGCGGCGGGCTGCGCATCGACCACGAACGCTGCCGCCCAGTCGACGAGAACGAGGTCATGGCGGCCGTATGCCAGCGGGCTTGCGGTCGCGTCGGCGATCTCGTCGGCCGAGAGCGGCTGGTCCTCGAGCCGCAGCAGCGCGGCGAGGTTCGCGGCGCCGAACGCGTCGACCGACGGCGCGACGCCGCCCGTGCTCGCCGGGTCGACGACGAACACGATGTAGTCCTCGGGCACGCCGCGCAGATCGGGCCGCGTCGCCGCATCGCCGAGCGTCGCCAGCGTCTCCTCGACGCACGCGCGCGCGGCGCCCGCGAGCGCCGCGTTGTTCCAGAGCGCGGCCGCCAGCGCGCGGAGCTGCGCCGGCGAACCGGCGATCGGCACGCGGAACGACACGCTCACCGCGCCGAAGTCATGGAGCGTGACCTCGACCGCCGTCTCCGTGCGCCATGCGCCGATCACGATCGGCGCGCGCTCGACCACGATGCGCAGCGGCTTCTGCGAGAAATCGGCGTCTGCGGGCACGCGCCGGCTCTGCGGCAGCGCCTCGCGCGCGCTCGCGGGAAAGCGCGCGGCCGCGCGCGCGAGGTCGATCGAGAACGCAGCCTCGAACGCGAAGAAGGCACGGCATTCGCCCGCGAGGTTGTCGATCGAGACCGGCTGCATGCGAGGCGTATCCCACACCTGCGGCGTGGCGCCGCTACTGGACGATGACCTTCACCGAGCGCACGTCGGCCGGGGCGACATCCTTCTCCCACGGCCGCTTGAGCTCGAACACGATGACCGTCTCGCCCTTGCCGACGAGCGTGAAGCGGATCTCCTCGGTCATCGGTCCGCCCGGCATCGGCTCGTCGGATGCAGGCCGCGACGACTGGCCCGCGAGCGCGACGACCTTCGCATCGAAGCTCGTCGCCGTCCAGGAGTAGCCCGTGCCAGCATTGAACGGAAGCGTGGCCGTGTAGACCGCGCCCTTCGGCGCCGTGAACTCATGGACCGATTCGCGCGAGGGTTCGTGCGTGAGATGCGGCTGCCTCCCCGCGCATGCAGCGAGCGCGCAGGCGAAGAGGACCGCGGACAGTGCGTTGCGCATGGGGAACCTCGCTGTGCTGTCGCTGGCGAACGGCCCGGGCGACGCCGCTCACGAGAGAAGCGCGTCGGGATCCTCGAGCATCTTCACGACGGTGTTCAGGAAGCGCGCGCCTTCCGCGCCGTCGACGACGCGGTGGTCGCACGAGAGCGAGAGCGGCAGCACGAGGCCCGCGTAGAACTTGCCGTCCTTCACGCAGACGCGCTCCTTCGCGCGGCCAGCGGCGAGGATCGCGACTTCGGGATAGTTGATGACCGGCGTCGCGAACATGCCGCCGTAGCTGCCCACGTTCGAGATGGTGAAGGTTCCGCCCAGCGAATCCTCGCGCGCGATCGTGCGGTCCTTGCACTTCGCGGCAAGCGCCTTCACGCTCTGCGAAAGCTGCACGGGCGCCAGCGCGCCGGCGTTCTTGATGACGGGCACCATGAGCCCCGCGTCGGTGTCGACCGCGCAGCCGAGGTTCACGGCGCTCTTCAGGATGATCTCGCCCTTCGCGTCGTCGACGACCGCGTTCAGGCTCGGGTGCTTCTTCAGGCCGCGGCAGATCGCCATCATGATGAAGGGAAGCATCGAGAGCTTGTCGCCCACGACCTTCGAGTACTCGCGTCGCTTCGCGTCGAGCGCCGTGACATCGGCCTCGTCGACCACGGTGAAGTGGACGGCGGTCTGCACGCTGCGCGAGAGCGCCTCGGCGATCTTGCGGCGCACGCCGCGGAACGGCACCCGCTGCGCGACGTCGTTCTGGTCGATGTAGACCGAGCCGGGAGCGATCGTGGCCGCGCGCGGAGCGAAGCCGGCGACGGCGGCCGCACTCGGCTCGACCATCGTCGCGGCGCCGCCCTCGGCGAACGCGGCGACGTCGCTTGCGGTCACGCGGCCACCGCGGCCGGAGCCGGGGACCTTCTGGATGTCGACGCCGAACTTCCTGGCGAGCCCGCGCACGGCCGGGGTGGCGAGCGCCTTGCCATCGCGCACGGCGACGGCGACTTCCGGCGCGCGGCGCGCGAAGCGATCGCTGACGGTCAGCGTGCCCGACATCGTGCCGACGACGGTGCCCTGATCGCCTTCCGCGGCGGGCGCGCCGGCCGCGATCTGGCTCGACATGCAGGCGTTGCCGTTCGAACTCGCGGCCGCGGCGCCGACCGCGACGGGCGCAGGGGCCGCAGCAGCCTTCGCGGCGCCGTAGCGGACCAGCACGGCGCCCACCTTGATGATGTCGCCCGGCTTGCCGCAGATCTCGCTGACGGTGCCCGCCCACGGCGACGGCACCTCGACGAGCGCCTTGTCGGTCTGCATCTCGGCGAGCGTCTGCGACTCCTTCACGGTGTCGCCCGCCTTCACCTTCCAGCCGATGAGTTCCGCTTCGGCGAGGCCTTCGCCGAGGTCGGGAAGCAGGAAGTGGCTCTTGTCCGAGGGTTGCTTGACTCCGGCCATCGTTGATCCTCAATCGCGCCCGGTGGGCCGCGGGGCGTGTTGTACCACAGCGCGTCGGTCGAACCATGCGGGCGCGCACGGGCGGAACAGGCAGGGAGGGTAGGCTGCGCGGCTCGGGAGGGCCACGGAGGCCACGGCCCGCGGGAGCGCACGATGCACGAAACAGCCGAGAACGCGTCATCGATCGACTGGAATCTTCCGTACGACGCTCGCCGGCCCGCCGTCTGCGGGTCGATGGCGGTGGCGACGAGCCAGCCGCTTGCCGCGCAGGCCGGGCTCGAGATCCTGCGCCGCGGCGGCAACGCGGCCGACGCGGCCGTCGCGACGGCAGCGGCCATGGCCGTGCTCGAGCCGACGACGAACGGGATCGGCGGCGACGCCTTCGCGCTCGCGATCTTCAACGGGGAAGTGGCGGGACTGAATGCGTCGGGCCGCTCGCCTGCGCACCTCGCGCGCAGCGCGTTCGATGGGAAGCGCGGCATGCCGGTGCGCGGCTGGGAACCGGTGACGGTTCCCGGCGCCGTCTCCGGTTGGGTGGCGCTCTCGAAGCGGTATGGGCGGCTTCCGTTCGCGGACCTGATGGAGCCGGCCATCCGGTACGCGCGCGATGGCTACCTGGTCGCGCCGCGCACGGCCGAACTCTGGGCGCGCGCCTTCACCGCGCTGGCGCCGTTCGCCGAGTGGAAGCGCGTGTTCGCGCCGAACGGCCGCGCGCCTCGCGCCGCCGAGCGCATCGTGCTGGCCGACCACGCGCGCACGCTTGAGGAAATCGCGCGCACGGAGGGGGCGTCGTTCTACAGCGGGTCGCTTGCGCGCCGCATGGCCGACGCCGCGCGCGCGGACGGCGCGCTTCTCGACGAGCGCGACCTCGCCGCGCACAAGGCCGAGTGGGTGACCCCGCTCGAGGCGCCGTTCGGCGCGTCGACGATGTGCGCGATTCCGCCGAACGGCCAGGGAATCGCCGCGCAGATCGCGCGGGGAATCCTCGAGGTTTCCCGGGCAAATCCGCGCTTCGCCGATCTCTCGCCCGACTGCGCCGACGCCGTGCATCTTGCCGCCGAGGCGATGAAGCTCGCGTTCCGCACCGTGCATCGCGAGGTCGGGGACCCGGCCGCGATGCGCGTGACGGCGGCGTCGCTCCTCGACCGCGAGGCGCTCGCGCGGCTCGCCGAGGAGATCGACCCCGCGCGCGCGCAGGACTTCGACCACGGCCCGCCGAAGACGGGCGGCACGATCCTGCTGACCACCGCCGACGCGGACGGCAACATGGTGTCGCTCATCCAGTCGAACTACCAGGGATTCGGCTCGGGCATCGTGATTCCAGGCACCGGCATCGCCATGCACAACCGCGGCGCGTGCTTCACGCTCGAGCGTGGCCACGTGAACGAGTACGCGCCGGCGAAGCTGCCGTACCACACCATCATCCCCGGGCTTCTCGTGAAGCGCGATGCGGCGACGGGCGCGGCGCGACCGCACGTCGCGTTCGGATGCATGGGCGGGTACATGCAGCCGCAGGGACAACTGCAGATCGCGTCGCGGCTCGAGGATCACCGGGCGAACCCGCAGGCGGCGCTCGATGCGCCGCGGTGGCAGGTGAGCGACGGACTCGCGCTCGATGTCGAGCCGGGCTTCGCAGCCGACACGCTTGCCGAACTGCGCCGCAGGGGCCACGCGGTGAAGGTCACGACCGAGAAGTCGATTGCATTCGGGCGCGCGCAGTGCATCCTGCGCGTGGCGGATGGCTTCATGGCTGCGAGCGACTGCCGCGGCGACGCGCAGGCCGTGGTTCTTTAGGCGTGGTTCTTTAGGCGTGGTTCTCTAGGCGTGGTTCTCTAGGCGTGGTTCTCTAGGTGCGGTTCTCTAGCCGTGAGTTCCGCAGGCGCGGTTCGGGAGGCGCGGCCTCCAGCGCGGATCGTGTGCGCGATCCCGCGATCCGGCGTGAAATCCGCGTGGCCGGCGGGCGTCGTTCGTGAAGTCCAAGGTACATTGCCCATCCCCGGAGCACGCATGATCGCCAAGACGCTTCTTCTCACTGCCTTCGCCAGCATCCCGCTTCTCGCGGCCTTCCAGACGCCGCCGGGCACGCCGATCGCGCCGGGTCCGAACGAGGCGCCGAAGGAGCCGCGTCCGGAAGGCCCGAAGCTGCGTCCGACCGACATTCCCTTCACGTACGACGGCCGTCCGATCGACGCCGGCGCCAAGGTCGAGCTCTTCAACGGCAAGGATCTCAGCGGCTGGAAGGCGTTCGTGCCCGACCTCATCAAGGACGGCAAGGATCCGCTCTCGGTGTGGAGCGTGAAGGACGGCGTGCTGTGCTGCGCGGGAAGCCCGGTCGGCTACATCCAGACCGAGGCGCTCTACGACAACTTCATCCTCGAGCTCGAGTGGCGCTTCGACCCTGCGAAGGGCGAGGGCAACTCCGGCGTGCTGCTGCGCGTGATCGGCGACGACATGGTGTGGCCGAAGTCGATGGAGGCGCAGCTGCACTCGAAGAACGCCGGCGACTTCTGGAACATCGGCGAGTACAAGGCGACGACCGACGCGAAGCGCACCGACGGGCGGCGCACCGTCAAGCGGCGCGACTCGAACGAGAAGCCGCTTGGCGAGTGGAACAAGTACCGCATCGTCGTGAACAACGGCACCATCGAGCTCTGGGTCAACGGGCTCATGCAGAACATGGCCCGCGACGTCGAGGTCAACAAGGGCCGCATCGCGCTGCAGAGCGAGGGTGCGTACATCGAGTTCCGGAACATCAGCCTTCGACCGATCAAGAACTGAGCGCTCGCAACCGACCTGCATGCCGTGCTGCGCGCAGGTCCGCAGGTCCGCAGGTTTTTGCCCGCCCTGGTGCCGGCAGCGGCGAAAGCGCCGCTCGCTTGAGGAGTCAACGATGTTGCGTCACGGATCGCTTGTGTCTTCGCTGTTCGCAACTGCGGCGATGCTCGCGGGGTGCGTCGCGCACGCGCCGACCGGCGGCAACCGCATCGCCCGCGATGTTCCACAGTCGGACGAGCTGGCCGCCTCGCGCGCGCCGGGCATCAATGCGATCGCCATGGTGGATGGGCGAGTCCTCAACTCGATGCCGCTGTTCGGTCGTCGCGACTGGGTCTCGCTCGGCTGCACGCTGCTTTCGGCGCCCGTGAAGCCGCGCGACGCTGCGGGCGGTGCATCGTCGGGCTCGACGATCGCAGACGGAACCGCCAACCACGTGGTCTACGGCTTCCGATTCCCCTCCGAGACCCAGCTGCGGGTTCGCTTTCGATCCGAGGCCACGGGCAAGATCAACGGCACGATCAATCTTGCGCCCGCACGGACGGAGGATGGCTCGCTCCGAGCGACTCCCGAAGCGGTCGACCTCGTCGTGCGGATGAAGGGCCAGACCATCTCGCTGGTGCTCGATCGCAGTTCGCCGTTCAACTCGCTCGAGGCTGCGAGCGATGGATCGGGTGTCCTGTCGCTTGCCTTGACCGTCGACAGCAAGTCCGACGACCTCGCATGGAGCCTCTATATCGGAGAGACCTACTTCTTCCGACTTCCCGTGACGGTCGATCCGGAGTTCCGCAGCCTTCGCTTCAGGCTCGAGCCATCGATTCCGGCGCATCTCTACACGCCTGTCTCCGAGTCGGCGCTCGAAGCCGCGGATGGACCGGCGCCACTTGCGACCGAAGGCCGGAGCTGAAGTCAGACGCGATTCGCGTGGCACGCTCGAGCCAGCGGCCACCCGCTACGCTCCCCGCGTGAGCCACGACGATCCGAACGGCATTCCGCACGGCAACTCCGACCTCCGCGGCATCGGCACGCGTCTCGCGCACACCGCGCGTGATCCAGCCGCGAACCGCGGGTTCGTCAACACGCCGATCCATCGCGGCTCGACCGTCCTCTTCAAGACGCTCGACGAACTTGAAGCGGCGATGACGGCGAACACGCGCACGGGGCCGTACACCTACGGGCTGATCGGGAACCCGAACTCGCGCGAGCTCGAGCGCCTTCTTGCGTCGCTCGATGGCGCCGCTGGAGCGGTCGTCGTCGAGAGCGGGCTCGCGGCTGTGTCGGTCGCGCTCTTCTCGTCGCTTGTCGCGGGCGATCACCTACTGATGACCGACTCGTGCTACGGGCCGACGCGGTACCTCTGCATGCAGGTGCTGGCGAAGCTTGGCGTCGAGACGACCTTCTACGACCCGCGCGCAGGCGGCGCGATCGAGGCGCTCATCCGGCCGAACACGCGCGTCGTGTTCATGGAGTCGCCGGGGTCGCTCACATTCGAGGTGCAGGACGTGCCCGCGATCACGCGCGCCTGCCGTGCGCGCGGCATCGCGACGATCATCGACAGCACCTGGGCCACGCCGCTCTTCTTCCGCCCGATCGAGCATGGCGTCGACCTCGTGATCCATGCGCTCACGAAGTACCAGTCGGGCAACAGCGACATCCTGCTCGGTGCGATCGCGTGCGCCGACGAGAACTGGTGGAAGCGCGTGAAGACGGCGGCCGAGGCGCATGGCCACTACGCGCACCCCGACGACTGCGCGACGTGCCTGCGCGGCATGCGGTCGCTCGAGGTGCGCGTGAAGCGCCACGAGGCGAGCGCGCTCGAGGTCGCGCGGTGGCTCGAGTCGCGCGCGGAAGTCGCGCGCGTGCTGCATCCAGCGCTTCCGTCGCACGCGGATCACGCGCTGTGGAAGCGCGATTTCACGGGTTCGACCGGGCTCTTCGGCTGCGTCCTGCGCCCACATCCCGCGGGCCGCGCGCACACGAAGGCGTTCCTCGAGGGCCTGCGCTGCTTCGGCATGGGCTTCTCGTGGGGCGGCTTCGAGAGCCTCGTCGTCGCGAGCGACATCCGCGGCTGGCGCATCGCGCCGGCGTTTGCCGACGCCGCGTCGAACGACGGC